>WNGA01006022.1_pt1 | contig 19007 bp, 15 predicted proteins | sample 5400061 | NCBI WGS metagenome assembly WNGA01 (sample SAMN13153366, study PRJNA577476) | soil metagenome | isolation source: 100 cm soil or saprolite under grassland replicate 2 | place: USA:California | collected 2016-06-15 | reverse complement strand
GTCGTCAGAGGTGACCTTGCGCTAGTGGTAGCGGCTACTCGGACGCGTTAGGAAACTATGCTGCCGCCGGATGGCTGGCAATACAAACAGGTTGCGCGGAGCCGCCTACAATCGCTGCTCGACGAAGTTTCGATAGAGGAGCTCATTCGCGACGTCCTGGCAGGTTCCGAGTTATGTCACGTTGACGCTGCAGAGCCATGTGATGAAGCGAAGCGTGACAAGGTGATCGCGCACCGAGTCAGTTTCCAGCTACAGCCTAGCGATTCAAGCGCTCGCGTCGGGATTGATTGCTTGCTCAATGGAGGGTATGGCCTCCGTGCGCGCCATTGTCACTCGCCGGAAGAGGGCAGCCGCGCAAACGCGATCGTTTGCCGCGAGATAACTGAAGCAATTCGGAACCTGAACATCCGGTTGGCAAACGATGTGTCCGGGAAGGACCTTGAGACGCTTGCTCAGGCGATTGCAATCTCCCTACGCCATCCGTCAGCCAAGGTGTGGTTCGACGCGGCAACCGACAAACGAGCAGCCACAGCGGACGACGGTGAAGTATCCAGCGCGATTTGGGACCGAATGCGTCGCGAGCCAAAGTTGATTGAGGCTGCCATCCCCTGCCTGTCACAGGGCCAAATAGCATTCTCTTTGGCAAAGGGACGTACGGTGCCCCTACCGGCAGCGCTCGATATCAACGGTGCATTCATAAGGCTGGACGGAAGGGAATACGTGGCTAAGAGCAAGCGGACCCGCGCGCTGCAAATCCATCTTATGGGATGGACCTAATTGTTTCTTGTGCGACGATCGCCATGTCCGCTATAGGTCCGATCTCAGCCGGTGGGCATAACCGCGAATCGAATGAAGGTCGCTCCCGTACATTCATTCCAATAGTTTAAGAACGTGCGGAACTCGTCTGGCCGGTGCGCCAGCGTGAACAAGACGTTCGGGATGAATCCCCCATTCTCCTGCACTTCTCTCCTGCACTTCGAGAATGCGCGCGCGGATGTCCTGTGGCAGCGACTCGAGCGAGGGGACCGGATAACGGGAGATCGGCGCGCTCATTCGCTTGGCGGAACGTAACCGGCGGGTTTTTCGGCGCCTTCGCCGAAGAAATGCTTTTCCATCTGCTCGGCGAGCCATTTGCGGGCGCGCGCATCGGCGAGCGACAGCCGGTTTTCGTTCACGAGCATCGTCTGATGGCGCAGCCACTGCTGCCACGCCTCCTTCGACACGTTCTCGTAGATCCTCTTGCCGAGCTCGCCGGGATAGGGCGGAAAATCGAGACCTTCCGCATCGCGGCCGAGCTTCACACAGTGCACCGTACGTGCCATGACGTCCTCTAGAGTTTCTTGCGGTAAACCTGCGACTTCCGCTGGTAATTGTAGAGCGCCTGCTTCTGCTTCGGCAGCTCCGCGATCGTCGCGGATCGGTAGCCGCGCTCGAGGAACCACTGCGACGTGCGTGTCGTCAGCACGAACAGGTCCGCGAGCCTCAACTTGTGTGCGCGCGCCTCGATTTCGTTCATCAGCGCTTCGCCGTACCCTTCGCGCCGGAAATCCGGGTGCACGGCGAGCGCGGCGAGCTCGCCGGCGCCCTCGTCGGGGAATGCGTACAGCGCCGCGCAGCCGATGATCGCGCTGTCGTGCTCGGCAACGACGAAGCGCTCGATTTCCATCTCGAGCCGCTCGCGCGAGCGGCGAACGAGTAGACCTTGCTCCTCGAGCGGCTCGATGATCGCGATGATGCCGCCGACGTCGTCGATCGTTGCCGGCCGCAGATGCGCGAGCGCATTGGCCGCGACCATCGTGCCCACGCCGTCACGCGTGAACATCTCGAGCAGCAGTGCGCCGTCGAGATGGCGGCTGATCAGATGCGCGCGCTTCACGCCGTTGTCGCAAGCGCGGATCGCGCACGGAAGGTAATGCTGGACGTCGGGCGGCAGCCGTTGAACGCCTGCGGCGAGCAGCGCCTGCGCATCGTTGGTCGAAAGCTCGGTCAGCAATTGGCGACGGCCATTGCGCACGCCGTCGGTCTCCATCAGAAACACGAGCTTGTGCGCGTCCAGCCGGACGGCGACTTGAGTGGCGACTTCCTCCAGCGCGAGGTTGAAGATCTCGCCGGTCGGCGAATAACCGATCGGCGAGATCAGCACGATGTCGCCGTCGTCGAGCCGCTGGTTGATCGCGTCGGTGTCGACGCGGCGCACCTCGCCGGTGAGCTGCATGTCGACGCCGTCGCGCACGCCGAGCGGCTTCGCGGTGATGTAGTTGCCGCTCGACACGCGGATGCGCGCGCCGGCCATCGGCGAATTCGCGATGCCGAGCGAGAGCATCGCCTCGATGCGGCTTCGCACCTGGCCCGACGCCTCGAGCACGCAGTCCATCGTTTCGGCATCGGTGACGCGCAACCCGAACTCGTACCGACTCGGGATGCTCTGCTGCGCAAGGATCGCCTCGATCTGCGGGCGCGATCCGTGAACGACGACGAGGTGAATGCCGAGGCTGTGCAGCAGGTTCAGATCGTGGACGATGCCGAGGAACGTGTCGTCGGCGACGACCTCGCCGCCGAACGCGATGACGAACGTCTTGCCGCGGAACGCGTGGATGTACGGCGCCGCCGAGCGGATCCACTGCACGAACGCCCGCGTGGTCGCCGAATGGGCGGCCGGAGCGGCGAGGGCGGAAGGTGACATGAGGGCGACGGTACGGGCGCCGACATTATAGCTTGCCGGCCCGACTGGACTTGTCGCGCACCGCGTTCATGTGCGCGGCACGCGATGCACGTCGGGATGTCTGCAAGTATTCGTGCGAGCCGCCGGCGGCGGTCGAGTATTCTTGTCGGATGACAGGCCCTCTTCTCGCCAATCTCAACCCGGAGCAGCTGACCGCGGTCACGCTGCCGCATCAGTCGGCGCTGATCCTCGCCGGCGCCGGCAGCGGCAAGACGCGCGTGCTCACTACGCGCATCGCGTGGCTGCTCGCGACCGGGCAGGCATCGCCGCTGTCGATTCTCGCCGTCACGTTCACGAACAAGGCGGCAAAGGAAATGCTGCTGCGGCTTTCCACGCTCACGCCGATCAACACGCGCGGCATGTGGATCGGCACGTTTCACGGCCTGTGCAACCGCATGCTGCGCGCGCACTATCGCGACGCGAACCTGCCGCAGCTCTTCCAGATCATGGACACGCAGGACCAGCTCGCGCTGATCAAGCGACTGTACAAGGCGCACAACATCGACGACGAGCGCTTTCCCGCGCGCCAGCTGCAATACTTCATCGCGAGCGCGAAGGAGGAGGGCCTGCGGCCTTCCGCCGTCGAGGCGGGCGACGAGCTCGCGCGTCGCCAGGTCGAGCATTACGCGATGTACGAAGCGATGTGCCAGCGCGAGGGGGCGGTCGACTTCGCCGAGCTGCTGTTGCGAAGCTACGAGCTGCTGCGCGACCACGCCGGGCTGCGCGAGCACTATCAGCGGCGGTTCTCGCATCTGCTCGTCGACGAGTTCCAGGATACGAACAAGCTCCAGTACGCCTGGTTGCGCATCCTCGCCGGTCCGGACGCCGCGGTGTTCGCGGTCGGAGACGACGACCAGTCGATCTACGCGTTCCGCGGCGCCAACATCGCCAACATGCAGCACTTCGAGCGCGATTTCGGCGCCGCCGAGCGGCCGGTCACGCTGATCAAGCTCGAGCAGAACTATCGCTCGCACGGGCACATCCTCGACGCCGCGAACGCGCTGATCCGGTTCAACCAGGCGCGGCTCGGCAAGAACCTGTGGACGGCCGACAGCAAGGGTGAGCCCATCCGCGCGTTCGCCGCGCTGTCGGATCTCGACGAGGCGGCGTTCATCGTCGATGTCGTCAAGGGCCTCGCCGCGGACGGCGTAGCGCTTTCGGAGTGCGCGGTTCTCTACCGGTCGAACGCGCAGTCGCGCGTGCTCGAGCACGCGCTGTTCAACGCGGCGATTCCGTACCGTGTGTACGGCGGGATGCGATTCTTCGAGCGCGCCGAAGTGAAGCACGCGCTCGCCTACCTGCGGCTGCTCGCGAGTCCGGTCGACGACGGCGCGTTCCTGCGCGTGGTGAATTTTCCGCCGCGCGGCATCGGCGCGCGAACGCTCGAGACGCTGCAGGACACCGCGCGCGCGCGCGGCACGAGTCTCTGGGAGGCGGCTTCGGCGGGCGTCGTCACCGGCAAGTCGGGTAACGCGCTTGCCGCCTTCGTGAAGCTGATCGAGGCGATGCAGGCGGGCACCGCAGGACTGCCGTTGCCCGAAGCGGTCGAGCACGTGAACGAGGCGTCCGGGCTCATCGCGCATTACCGGACGGAAAAGGACGGCGAGGACCGGCTCGAGAATCTGGAGGAGCTCGTCAACGCCGCTGACTCGTTCCTGCGCGAAGCGGACCTCGCCGTCGATGCGCCGATCGCCGTGCCCGAAGCGGACATCGACACCGAGCCGCCGGTGGGCGCGTCGGATCCGCTGACCGCTTTCCTCGCGCACGCTGCGCTCGAAGCGGGCGAGACGCAGGCGGCGGAAGGCCGGCCCGCGTTGCAGCTGATGACCGTGCACTCGGCGAAAGGGCTCGAATTCCACACGGTGTTCGTCACCGGACTGGAGGAGGGCCTGTTTCCGCACGAGAACAGCCTGTCGGAGGCCGATGGCGTCGAGGAAGAGCGGCGGCTGATGTACGTCGCGATCACGCGCGCGAAGCGCCGGCTGTATCTCACGCTCGCGCAAAGCCGGATGCTGCACGGCCAGGTGCGTTATCACATCGCGTCGCGCTTTGTCGACGAGATTCCGCGCGAGCTCGTGCAGTGGCTGTCTGCGCTGACGCACCGGCGCTCGATCGAAGTCGACACCGCGCAATGGGGTGCGCGTTGGGCTCGTTCGGAAAGCGCGGCGCCGCTGCACGAATCGAGCGCGTCCGCGTCAGCGACCGGATGGCGGATCGGCCAGAGCGTGCGCCACGCGAAGTTCGGCGTCGGCGTCATCGTCGACGCCGAGGGCCGCGGCAGCGATGCTCGGGTGCAGGTCAATTTCCGCGAAGCGGGCCTCAAGTGGCTCGCGCTCGAGTACGCGAAGCTCGAGGCTGCCTAGGCTTCTCGCCTCAGGCTGCGGGCGGCGACGGCGGCGTGGAATGAGCGGTCGCCGTGTCTGCGGAAGGCGACTCGTTCGCATGAAAGATGTCGCGGTAGCAGACGTAATCGGAGATGTGCAGCGTCGCGACGAACAGGAACAGGTACGGCATGACGACGAGCAGCGCAAGCGGCCACGCGAAAGACTTCGGCAGCAGCGCGCTGATCAGCGTAACCGCCGTGCCCGGAAGCACGGCGCCGTAGAAGAATACGAGCAGCGCGTAGACGCCGATCGGCCGCCAGTTCGCGAGCGCGGCCGAAAGGCTCGTCGATAGCGCACGCAGCGTCCGGCATTCGTGGAAGACGACGAGCGCGGGCGCGAACCAGAGCGCGAGTAGCACCGGCAGCGCGCACAGCGCGCCGAACAGCATTGCCACCTGCGTGCGCCCTGTTGCAAGCGCGGGGTCGTCGAGCGCGACCTTGCCGGACAAGACGTCGAGCAGCAGGCCGTCGTCGACGAGCGCGGTGGCGAGCACCGCGACCGACACGCCGACGAGAAATACGCTTCCGAGCGGCAGCAACACCCAGAGGTTCGCGCGGAAACCCTGAAACAGATGGCGCGGCCTCGGGATCTCGCCGCGCTCCTGCGCCCACGCGGCGGCGAGAAAGCCGACGGCGAACACCGGCTTCAGCACCGGCACGGCGAGCGGACCGATCAGCGGCACGCGCTCGATGAGCGTCAGCACGAAGTAATAGAGCAACAACAGGAAAAGCCACGGCAGCCGATGCGCGGACAGCATCGCGTACGCGTGCCGCAGCCACAGCACACCGCGTCGTGCCGGGTAACGCTCGAACGCGATCGCCGCCGGTGCGCTCATCGAGGGCGTCGATCAGTCGACGACCGCGCGCGAGCGCTCGGATGACGGCCATCGGGCCGGAGTCGCGACGCGATGGCGAAGGATCCGCTCGAAGTGCGCAGGGTCGTGCGCATGCACGAGCTCGCCCGGGCGCGGCAGATGCATGTCGTACAGGCGCGAAAGCCAGAAGCGCAGCGCCGCCGCGCGCAGCAGCGCCGGCCATTGAGTGCGCTCGTCCTGCGCAAGTGGCCGCTCCGCGTCGTACGCGCAGACGAGCGCTTCGACCAATGCGGGAACGAGCGCGCCAGCCCCAGGTCCGTCGTTTACGACGCACCAGTCGTTCACCGTGATTGCGAGATCGTAGGCGAGGAAGTCGGTCGCAGCGAACCCGAAGTCGATGATGCCGGTCACCCGCTCGCCGTCGAACAGCACGTTGTCGCAGAACAGATCGCCGTGGATCGCGCCGCGCGGCATCTTGCCTTCGCGAAACCCGGTCTGGAACTTGAGCTCGGATGCGACAAGCGCGTTCTGATCGTCGTCGAGAAACGGCCGCACGGCGCGCGCGGCCGCTCGCCACCAGCCCGGGCCGCGCCGATTGGTGAGCCGCGCGCGGTACGTCGCCGAAGCGACGTGCAGGCGGCCGAGCGCGGCGCCGACGGCCGCGCAGTGCGGCACGTCAGGATTGTCGATCGGCACACCATCGAGTCGCGACACGAGGCCGGCGGGCTTGCCGTTCAACACGCTGAACAGCGCGCCGGTGCGATCGGGCGCAGGCGCCGGGCATTCGACGCCGGCGCGTGCAAGGTGCGCCATCAAGTTTAGATAGAACGGCAGCTCTTCGGCGGGCAGCCGCTCGTACAGTGTCAGTACGTAGCGGCCCGCCGTCATCGTCACGAAGTAATTCGTGTTCTCGATGCCCGCGGCGATCGGCTCGAACTCGATGACGCTGCCGAGTGCGTAGCGTGCAAGCCAGGCATCGAGCTCGGCGGGCGTTACGGGCGTATAGACCGACATCGGGCGTCGCGTCGCGCGCGAGATGCGCGCAACGGCATCAATGCATCGGGGTGTCGTTAATCTAGAACGAGTAGAGCAGCCACAGCGGGACCTTCAATCCCGTGTCCAGGCTGTCGCGGCGAATGAACGTCTCACCGCCCTGGTTGGGCACGAGGAAATAAGGCCGGCCGTTGCGTGGCGTCACGCGGATCCAGAGGATCTGGCCGTTGACGCGCGCTTCTTCCCGCACCTCGTCGTTGTTCTTTCGAATCGTCACCGCCGGTTCGAGGTCCGTATCCGTCACGCCCGGAGGCGGCGGAATTTCGGGCAGCGGCTCGAGCGGCGGAGGCGGCGGCGCCGGCTGCGCAAACGCCGCCGCCGCGACAACAAACAGCGCGGCAAGGGTGAATCGACACGACGAGTGGGCGAGCGGTCTCATGCGCGGCGCGATCGAAGCCGTCATCTTACCAGAGCCGCGGGCAGGGTTTCAGCGCGAATCGCTTCCGCGCTGCCCGTGGTGCGCACGGAAACCGGGCCTTGCGCAATCGCGCACGCCCTGATGGTTAGAGGTTCAACATCTTTTCGCGTTCCACGCGCGACGGCTGGAATCCGCGGCCCTCGTAGAAGTCGAATATCGCCTCGACGATCGCTTCGGGTTCTTCGATCACGCGCATCAGACCGAGGTCGTCCGGCGCGATCATGCCGGCGGTGACGAGTTGCGCGCGCATCCAGTCGAGCAGGCCGCCCCAGAACTCGCCTCCGACCAGGATGATCGGAATGCGGCGGCTCTTGCCCGTCTGCACGAGCGTCAGGCATTCGGAAAGCTCGTCGAGCGTGCCGAATCCGCCGGGCATGACGACGTACGCCGACGCGAAGCGCACGAACATCATCTTGCGCGCGAAGAAATAGCGGAAATCGAATTCGATGTCCTGGAAATCGTTCCCCTGCTCGCGCGGCAGCAGGATGTTCAATCCGACCGCAGGCGAGCGGCCTGCGTGCGCGCCGCGATTCGCAGCTTCCATCAGTCCCGGTCCGCCGCCGGAAATGACGGTGAAGCCCGCATCGGAGAGCAGGCGCGCGATGCGCTCGGCTTTAGCGTAATACGGATGCGACGATGCGATGCGCGCGCTGCCGAACATCGACACCGCCGGCTGGATTCCGCGCAGCCGTTCGGTCGCGAGCGCGAACTCTGCCATAATGCCGAGCACCCGCCACGCCTCGCGGCCATTGGTGCCGTAGAGCGCCTGCGAATCGATCAACTCCGGAATCTTGCTCGTATCTGCCATGCCCACGCTCGTACTGGTGGATGGATCGTCGTATCTGTACCGCGCGTTTCACGCGCTGCCGGATCTTCGCACGCGCACGGGTGAACCGACCGGCGCGCTGCGCGGTGTCGTTTCGATGTTGCGCCGAATGGTGGAGGACGGCAAGCCGGACCGGTTCGCCGTCGTGTTCGATGCGCCCGGCAAGACGTTTCGCGACGACTGGTATCCGCAGTACAAGGCCAATCGGGCCGCGATGCCCGACGATCTCGCGCGGCAGATCGAGCCGCTGCATGCGCTCATCGCTGCGCACGGCTGGCCGCTGTTGATGGTCGACGGAGTCGAGGCCGACGACGTCATCGGCACACTGTCTACGCAAGCGCAGATGCAGGGCTACGACGTCGTCGTGTCGACCTCCGACAAGGATCTCGCGCAGCTCGTCTGCCGCGGTGTCACGCTCGTCAACACGATGAGCAACGAGACGCTGGACGAGGCCGGCGTGATCGCAAAGTTCGGCGTGCGCGCCGATCAGGTGCTCGATCTGCTCGCGCTGACCGGCGACGCCGTCGACAACGTGCCCGGCGTGCCGAAAGTCGGGCCGAAGACGGCGGCGAAATGGCTCGCGCAATACGGGACACTCGACGCGGTCATCGCGAACGCGAGCGAGATCGGCGGTGTGGTGGGCGAAAACCTTCGCGCGGCGCTTGACTGGTTACCGCAGGGCAAGAAGCTGCTGACGGTGAGGACCGATTGCACGCTGCCCGTGGGCTTCGACGACTTGAAGCTCGCTCCAGCCGACTTGCAGAAGCTCGCGTCGATGTTCGAGCGATTCGAGTTCAAGAGCTGGCTCAAGGATGGCGTGCAGACGACGGGGCGTGCGGCCGACATGAAGGCCGAAGACGACGTCGCCGGCAAGATCGCAGCGCGTGCGGCGTCGCAGAACGAGCGCCAGTTCGGGCCGCAGGACGAGCCGTCCGCGCATCCTCGGCCGCATGTGCCTCGACACTACGAGATTGTGCGCGACGAGGCGACGCTCGCGCGCTGGATCGCTGCAATCGAGCGCGCCGAGCTCGTCTCGTTCGACACCGAGACGACCGGAGTCGATCCGATGCTCGCTAAGATCGTCGGCCTCTCGTTCGCGGTGGAGCCGGGTTACGCGTGCTACATCCCGCTCACGCACCGCTACGCCGGCGCCCCCGAGCAGCTCGATCTCGACGGGACGCTCGCGCGTTTCGCGAGGTGGTACGCCGATCCGTCGACGAAAAAGGTCGGCCAGAACGTGAAGTACGACCAGCACGTGCTCGCGAACCACGGACTCGCGCTCGCCGGTGTCGCGCACGACACGCTGCTCGAGTCCTATGTGCTCGAGTCGCACAAGCCGCACGACATGGACAACCTCGCGTGGCGGCATCTCGACGTGAAGACGCTCACGTACGACGAGGTCACCGGAAAGGGCGCGAACCGCATCGAGTTCGATCAGGTTTCGGTCGAGCGCGCCGCCGAGTACGCGGCCGAGGACGCCGACGTCACGCTGCAAGTCCACGGCGCGCTCTATCCGCGTATCGAGGAGGACGCGAAGCTCGCGCACATTTATTCGGTGATCGAGCTTCCGGTGCGCGAAGTGCTGTTCCGGATCGAGAGAAACGGCGTGCTGATCGATTCGGCGCTGCTTGGCGAGCAGGGCCGCGCGCTTGCCGAGCGTGTGATGGCGCTCGAGCAGCAGGCGTACGCGCTCGCGGGTCAGCCGTTCAACCTCGGATCGCCACGCCAGCTTTGCGAGATCCTCTTCACGAAGCTCAAGCTTCCGGTGATCAAGAAGACGGCCACCGGCCAGCCGTCCACCGACGAGGAAGTGCTCGAGGCGCTTGCGGCCGATCATGCGCTGCCGAAGCTGCTGCTCGAGCACCGCACGCTGTCGAAGCTCAAGTCGACGTACACCGACAAGCTGCCGCAGATGGTGAACCCGCAGACCGGCCGCGTGCACACGTGCTACGGGCAGGCGACCGCCGTGACGGGACGGCTTGCGTCGACCGAGCCGAATCTGCAGAACATCCCGGTGCGCACGGTCGAGGGGCGGCGCATACGCGAAGCGTTCATTGCGGCACCCGGGCATGTGATCGTGTCCGCGGACTATTCGCAGATCGAGCTTCGCATCATGGCGCATCTGTCCGAGGACGCGGCACTGGTAAGGGCATTCCTCGACGGCTCCGACATCCATCGCGCGACCGCCGCGGAAATCTTCGGCGTCGCGCCCGCCGACGTATCGGGCGAGCAGCGCAACTACATCAAGGCGGTTAACTTCGGTCTCATCTACGGCATGGGCGCATTCGGCCTCGCGACAAGGCTCGGCATCGAGCGCGGCGCCGCGGCGCAGTTCATCGAGAAATACTTCCAGCGCTATCCCGGCGTGGCCGCGTACATGCAGCGTACGCGCGAGCTTGCGCGCGCGCAGGGCTTCGTCGAGACGGTGTTCGGCCGGCGGCTGTGGCTCGCGGACATTCGCGCGGCGAGCGGGCCGCGGCGCGCCGGCGCGGAGCGCGCCGCGATCAACGCGCCGATGCAGGGAACCGCGGCCGATTTGATCAAGCTCGCGATGATCGCCGTGCAGAACTGGCTCGATCGCGAGCGGCTGTCATCGAAGCTGATCCTGCAGGTGCACGACGAGCTCGTGCTCGAAGTGCCCGACGCCGAGGTTGCGCAGATCCGCGAACAATTGCCGGGGCTGATGAGCGGCGTCGCGGAACTGTCCGTCCCGCTCGTCGTCGACGTCGGCGTCGGCCCGAACTGGGAGCGGGCCCACTGATACTTCAGTCCCCGAAGATGTCCTTGTAGCTCGCGTACACCGACGCCGCGAACACCGGCGCGAGCACGAGCCAGCCGAGGCCGAGCGGGATCGTCGCGATGATCGCGAACACGATGCCGAGCAGGCCGTACGCCAGGAACGGCGGGATGTTGCGCAACGACGCGACGAAGCTCGTCTTCAGCGCGCCGAAAGGCTCGTCGTTTCGCAGCGTGACGAGCGCCGGCGCGAACCAGTACGCCATCACCAGAGGCACCGCGATCAGCAGCACGATCAGCACCATCACGAGCGCACCGGCGCCGAGCGCGGCCATCATCTGCATCGGGTCGCCGCTCCACAGCGCCGACAGGCTGCCGAATCCGAACGCCGCCGCCGCGATCGCGAGCGCGATCAGCAACGCGAGCACCCAGCCGGCGAAGTAGAGCACGCCGAGCAGCGCGAGCGGACCAAGCTTGGTGCCGAACGCCGCGAACAGGTGACCGACGGTGAGCTCGCCGCCGCGGTCGAGCGCGCGGCAACCGAGCAACACGCCGCCGGCGAGAACGGGTGTGAGCAGCGTTCCGGCAATCTGTCCGACCAGCGGGATCAGATGCAAGCCGATCATCAGTGCGACGTAGAGAAGCGTGATGACGATCCAGATCACCGGCGACGCAGTGAACAGCCGCCAGCCCTCGCTCCACCACGCGGCGCCGCGATTCGCGCCGACCGCCCAGCCGTCGGGCGGCGGTGCGCCCGTGCGGCTCGGCTCAACGATCGGCGCAATGACCGGTTGCGAAGGTGGAGGAATGTCGGGCGGGGTCGCGTTCATCGCGCAGGACTCGCAGGGAGAGCCGCATAACGGTAGCACAGCCGTGTCCGCGTGCGTGTGACGACGCAGCGGGAGCGAAACGGCCAGCCGAGGTCAGTTCAGCGCGGCGCGCGACTGCACGCCGCCGCGGATCCGGCTCGCGAGCGCCGCCGGCGCGTCGCGTCGCACGAACCAGCGCAGACGTGCGGTGTCGCCGGCGCAGTCGAACCCGAGGTCGCAGAGCACATGCTGCACGGCGATCACGTAACGCGACTCGCGCGGGATGCGAACGACCCACGTCTTCTGTCCCGGCGGTGTTGCGAGAAGTGCGACGAGCAGCGCGCGGCCATTGCCGTTGCCGCGCTCACCGAGCTCGAGCCCGGCGAGCCAAAGCTCGTACCCGCCGTCCTCGAGCGCACGGAACAGACCGAATCCCACTGGCGGCATGCCGCTGTGGCGTCCGTCCGGCCAGAACACGTAGCCCGGCACCGATACCGTGTCGATGCGACCGGTGTTCGGATCTTCCTCGACGAAATAGCCGGTGACGAGCGCGCGCTTCAGCTTCGTGAAAAACGACTCCGCCGCCGGCGTGTCGGAAGCAAGATCGCGATCGAAGCTGCCCTCGGCCGCGCTGCGCCGAATGAGCGAGCGAAGCATTGCGAGGTGACCGACGTGCGCGGGAGCGAGCATGGTTCCTTGGAGAGGTGTCCGCCGCAACGTTACATCGGCAGACCCTCAGCGTGGCATCGATCTTACGAACGGTGCCTTTGTGCACGCGGGCGGACAGGCACCCGAATCCCGCGTCGCGCGGGCCTGCGCGGACAGCGGTCCGCTTCTTGCTTGGCCCAGACGCGAGCACCGAAAATACGGCGGCCGACCCGAATGACCCTATCCCCACCCCGCGCGGCCGGCGTCGTCGAGGCAGCGCTTCGCGAAAGCGAGGAAATCTATCGGCTGCTGTTCGAAAGCAGCGGCGAGGCGATCGTCATCACCGATCCCGAGGGCAACGTCCACTCGGCCAATCCCGCCGCGTGCCGCCTGTTTGGCCGTACCGAGCGCGAGCTGCGCGAGCTGGGTCGCCCGGCGTGGGTCGATGAGAAGGACCCGCGTTGGCGCAATGCCCTGGCCGCTCACAACGAGTCGGGCCGATTCGTCGGCGAGCTTGCGTTCGTCAAGCACGATGGCTCGCGTTTCGAAGCCGACGTCGTGTCGAACGTCTATCTCGACAGCGCCGGGCGAAAGCGGACCGGTTCGATCATCCGCGACACGACCGAGCGCCGACGCGCCGATGCGCAGAACGCCTGCGAGCGCGCGGTGCTCGAGGCGCTCGCGAAACGTCTTTCGCTCGGTGACGTATTGACGCAGCTCGTCACCGGATTCGAACGTACGTACCCGGGCTCGCTTTGCTCGGTGCTGCTGGTAGAGGGCAACCGGTTACGGCACGGCGCCGCACCCAGCCTGCCGGAGAGTTACACAAAGGCGGTCGACGGCATCGAGATCGGTCCCGCCGTGGGCTCTTGCGGAACGGCGGCGTATCGTCGCGAGCTCGTCGTCGCGCAGGATATCGCAAGCGACCCGCGCTGGTCGTCGCATGCAGACCTCGCGCTCGCGCACGGCCTGCGTGCCTGCTGGTCGGTGCCGATCATCGCCGACGACGGCGACGTTCGCGGCACGTTCGCGCAGTATTACCGCGAGCCGCGCGCGCCGCAGCCCGAGGAGCTCGCAACGATTGAACGGTTCGCCCATCTCGCGAGCCTCGCGATCGCGCGACACCGCAACATATACGCGCTCGAGCAGAGCGAGCAGCGGTTCCGCTCGCTGTACAACAACACGCCGGCGATGCTGCACTCGATCGATCGCGACGGCCGGTTGATCTCGGTCAGCGACTACTGGCTTGCAACGACCGGTTACGAGCGCTCCGAAGTCATCGGACGTCGCGTCATCGAGTTGCTCACCCCTACAGCGTCGGAGCATGCCGAGAAGAACGTGCTGCCCGAGCTCTTCCGGACAGGATCGATCCGCGAGGTGCCCTGCCAGTTCGTCAAGAAGAATGGCGACACGATGGACGTGCTCGTGTCGGCCGTGTCGGAGCGCAACGATGCCGGCGAGATCGAGCGTGTGCTCGCCGTCGTCGTCGACGTGAGCGACCGCCGGCGCGCCGAAGCCGCGCTGGTGCGCCACAGCGCGAACCTCGAGGCGCTGCACCAGATCACGCTCGATCTGCTCAACCGGCGCGGCATGGACGACCTGCTGCAGGCGATCGTCGGGCAGGCGTCGGCGATGCTCGACGCGCCGTGCGGCGAGCTGATGCTGAAAGAGGGCGACGAGCTCGTCGTGCGCGCCTGCACGCACAATCAGGCGTTCGTCGCCGGCGATCGCATGCGACGCGGCGAGGCGGGTCTCGCGTGGCTCGTTCACGACTCGGGCCAGCCGATCGTGCTCGATGATTACTCGGCATGGCCGCGCCACCGCGACATCTACGACCGGATCAACCTCCGCTCCGTCGCCGACTTTCCCATCGTGCTCGGCGGCGACTGCTTCGGCGTGCTCGCGCTCGGCCGCGTCGACGCCGGCCGTCCGTTCACGCCCGAGCAGGTGCAGCAGGGCTCGCTGTTCGCGCAGATCGTCGGGATCGTGCTCGACAACGCGCGATCGTATGCGGGCGCGCTGCACGAGCTCGCCGAGCGCGAGCGCGCGCAGAAGGCGCTGCGCGAGAGCGAGCTGCAGCTCGCATCGATCATCGATTCGGCGATGGACGGCGTGGTCACCGTCGATGCCGACGAGCGCATTCTCGTGTTCAACGCATCGGCCGAAGCGATGTTCCGCTGCGCTGCCGAGGAAGCGATCGGCACGTCGCTCGAGCGGTTCATTCCGCCCGCGGTGCGCAACAGCCACAGCGCCGGACTGCGCCGGTTCGGCAAGAGCGCGATCGGCGGACGCACGATCGGCCGCTCCGATTCACTCACCGGCATGCGCGCCGACGGCGAGCCGTTCCCGCTTGAAGCGTCGATGTCGTTCGTGCAAATCGACGACAAGCCGCTCTACACGGTGATGTTGCGCGACCTCACCGAGCGGCGGCGCGCTGAGGACAAGCGCGCGGAGCTCGAAACGCGTCTTCGTGACGCCGAAAAGATGGAGGCGATCGGCACGCTCGCCGGCGGCATCGCGCATGACTTCAACAATATCGTCGCGGCGATCGTCGGCAACGTCGAGCTCGCGCGGCACGCGCTCGACAATGGGCTGTCGGCAGGCGAAAACCTCGACGAAATTCGCAAGGCCGGCCACCGCGCGCGCGATCTGGTCGAGCAGGTGCTGACGTTCAGCCAGCGGCGGGCGCCGCGCCGCGCGGTCGTCGCGCTACCCGACGTCGTCGCCGAGGCGGCGAAGCTCGTGCTTCCGCTGCTGCCCCCGGGCGTCCAGCTCGTCGTCGAATCCGCCGGTGCGCCCGTGTACGTCAGCGCCGACGCGACGCAGCTCCATCGCGTTCTGATGAACCTCGCCACGAACGCGTCGCACGCAATCGAAGCCGACGCCGGCACGGTACGCGTTTGCATTGACGAGATCGGCTGGGACGACGTGCCTACTGCCGCGCGTGCCTCGCTCAAGCCGGGCCGCCATGCGCGGCTTGCGGTCGTCGACACCGGCAAGGGCATGGATGCGGCGACGAAGGCGCGCGCCTTCGAGCCGTTCTTCACAACGAAGCCGGTCGGTGAGGGAACGGGATTGGGTCTCGCCGTCGTCCATGGGATCGTGACGGCGCACGACGGCGCGATCGTCGTCGACAGCGCGCCCGCATCCGGCACGCGGTTCGACCTCTACCTTCCCGCGATCGCAGCGGCGAGCGCGTCGCACGGGATGTCGCCCCCCGAGCCTGTCGATACGGCGCGACGCGGGGGATGCATTCTCTACGTCGACGACGACGACTCGCTTGTCTTTCTCGCGAGCCGGCTGCTGCGCCGAAACGGATTCGACGTCGCGACGAGTCGCAGCGCGGAGGACGCGCTCGCCCGCGTGCGCGCCGAACCGGAGCGCTTCGACCTCGTCGTCACCGATATCAATATGCCAGGCCTGTCCGGGCTCGAGATGGCGCGGGAGCTGCGTTCGCTGCGTCCGGGCCTGCCTGTCGTGCTGACCTCCGGCTATGTCACTGATCGGCTGCGCACCGACGCCGAGACGATAGGCGTGCGCGCAATCGTCTACAAAGAGAACACCGTCGAACACCTTTGTGCGGTCGTCGAGGCGATCGCGCGCCGGTGCGCCGGCCGCGAGCGCGCCGCCGACCCGTCCGTGGCCTGACCGCACCACCGGCGCCCTGCGCCGGCCATCGCCCCATCTCCCGACCCGCAATCGCACGTCTAAAACGCGGTTGAAGGGTTGATTTGAGCCCAGCCGATCCGTATGATTAGCACTCGCGACGGTCGAGTGCTAACAGGCTGCTCACACCTTTTCTGCCACGCACGCGACCCGGTGGCTGCTTGTGTTCTAAGTAGCTGATTCTAAAAATTTTTTTCGAGGAGAGTGTTCCAAAATGAAGATTCGTCCCCTGCACGACCGCGTCATCCTCAAGCGGCTGGAAGAGGAACGCACAACCGCCGGTGGCATCGTGATCCCCGACACGGCCGCCGAAAAGCCCCAGACCGGTGAGGTCGTCGCAGTCGGTCCCGGCAAGACCGACGACAACGGCAAGCTGCTCGCGATCGGCGTCAAGGTCGGCGACAAGGTGCTCTTCGGCAAGTACTCCGGCCAGGAATTCAAGATCGACGGCCAGGACCTGCTTCACATGCGTGAAGACGACATCATCGGCATCGTCGCCTGATCCGCGGCCGCCAAATCACACGAAATCAGGAGAAGCACATGGCAGCAAAAGACGTCCGCTTCGGCGACGGTGTTCGCAACAAGATGATGGTCGGCGTGAACGTGCTCGCCAACGCCGTCAAAGTTACGCTGGGCCCCAAAGGCCGCAACGTGGTGCTCGAGAGAAGCTTCGGCGCGCCGACGATCACGAAGGACGGCGTGTCGGTCGCGAAGGAAATCGAGCTCAAGGACAAGTTCGAGAACATGGGCGCGCAGATGGTGAAGGAAGTCGCGTCCAAGACGTCCGACGTCGCCGGTGACGGCACGACGACCGCGACGGTGCTCGCGCAATCGATCTGCAACGAAGGCTTCAAGTACGTTGCGGCGGGCATGAACCCGATGGACCTCAAGCGCGGCATCGACAAGGCGGTCATCGCCGTCGTCGAGGAGCTGAAGAAGATCAGCAAGCCGTGCACGACCAGCAAGGAGATCTCGCAGGTCGGCGCGATCTCGGCCAATGCGGACGAATCGATCGGCAAGACGATCTCCGAAGCGATGGACAAGGTCGGCAAGGAAGGCGTCATCACCGTCGAGGACGGCAAGGGCCTCGAGAACGAGCTCGATCTGGTCGAGGGCATGCAGTTCGACCGCGGCTACATCTCGCCGTACTTCATCAACAACCCGGACAAGCAGGTCGCGATCCTCGAGGATCCGTACATCCTGCTGCACGACAAGAAGGTCTCCAACATCCGTGATCTCCTGCCGCTGCTCGAGCAGGTTGCGAAGGCCGGCAAGCCGCTGCTGATCATCGCCGAAGACGTCGATGGCGAAGCGCTGGCGACGCTCGTCGTGAACAACATCCGCGGCATCCTGAAGACCGTTGCGGTCAAGGCGCCGGGCTTCGGCGATCGTCGCAAGGCGATGCTCGAGGACATCGCGATCCTCAGCGGCGGCACGGTGATCGCCGAGGAGCTCGGCCTGAAGCTCGAGAACGCGTCGCTGAAGGACCTTGGTCGCGCGAAGAAGATCGAAGTGGCGAAGGAAGACACGACGATCATCGACGGCGCAGGCGAGAAGGCCTCGATCGAGGCGCGGGTGAAGAATATCCGCAAGCAGATCGAGGAAGCGACGTCCGACTACGACAAGGAGAAGCTGCAGGAGCGCGTGGCGAAGCTCGCCGGCGGCGTTGCGGTGATCAAGGTCGGCGCGGCAACCGAAGTCGAGATGAAGGAAAAGAAGGCGCGCGTCGAAGACGCTCTGCACGCGACCCGTGCGGCGGTCGAGGAAGGCATCGTCGCCGGTGGCGGCGTCGCCTATCTGCGGGCCCGCGCGAGCCTGAAGAACCTGAAGGGCGACAACACCGATCAGGACGCCGGCATCAAGATCGTGCTGCGGGCGCTCGAAGAGCCGCTGCGCCAGATCGTGCAGAACACCGGCGACGAGCCCTCGGTGGTCGTCAACAAGGTCGTCGAAGGCAACGGCAATTTCGGCTTCAACGCCCAGACCGGTGAATACGGCGACCTCGTCGAAATGGGCGTCGTCGACCCGACCAAGGTTACCCGCTTCGCGCTGCAGAACGCCGCCTCAGTGGCTTCGCTGCTGCTCACGACCGAAGCGATGGTCGCCGAATTGCCGAAGGACGAGAAGGGCATGGGCGGCGGTGGCGGAATGGGCGGCATGGGCGGCATGGGCGACATGGACATGTGATCTGGGCGGCATGGGCGGCATGGGCGACATGGACATGTGATCGATCGGTCGCTTCGGTGACCGCCAAGCCGTGAAGACAAGGCCCCGCTTCGGCGGGGCTTTGTTTTTGGCTCTGTTCGTAGAATTTGTTGATTCTGGAAAAACCACGCCTCCGGCTCAGGACGGGGAAGCCTAAGCAAACGGAGCCGCCTACGTCCGATACGTCGTAGGACGTCTGATAGCGTTTTTAAGAGGCTTAAGAACGCTATCAGTGTGCCGCCAAGTTTGACACGCCAACCCGAAATCGCTACACTGATACCGTTCTTAACCGATATTGGGACGGTATTAGTATGCCAGCACGACTCAAATTCGCCTCCACGGCTCCAGTGGCCGTCCAGGTGCTCGCCCGCCTACTCGGCTCACGGCTTCGCCTCGCGCGTAAGCGCCGGCGTTTCACGCTTCGTGAGCTCGCCGCACGTGCAGGCATCGCCTACGACACGGCGCGCGCAGTTGAGGCCGGCAACCTGCAAACGGGCTTTGGCGCCTATCTCGCGCTTGCCTGGGCGCTCGGGCTCGACGACAAGTTCGCTTCCCTTCTTGCACCTGAAGACGATGTCGACGGGATTGCGCTCGAGCTTGCACGCACACCACAACGCGTTCGCCATGCGTCCCAAAGCGACGATGAATTCTGACGAGCGCGTCTACGTGTATCTGCAGCTCCCGCGCTCGCTCGAGGTGGTCACCGCCGCCTCGTACACGCTTGCC
>WNGA01005130.1_pt1 | contig 19008 bp, 17 predicted proteins | sample 5400061 | NCBI WGS metagenome assembly WNGA01 (sample SAMN13153366, study PRJNA577476) | soil metagenome | isolation source: 100 cm soil or saprolite under grassland replicate 2 | place: USA:California | collected 2016-06-15 | reverse complement strand
GCCCGGTCCTCCGAGCTTCCCGCGGCCGGTCACGACGGCCCGCTCCCGCAAGGCGTCCAGGGTCGAGGGGGGCAGCGACTTCTCGCGTGCGAGGACCGGAGCGAGACGCGTTGCGTCCCGCGACTTGGTGTGCTCGATCAGAGCGGGAGCTTCCTTCACGTAGTTCTGAATCGCCTGCGACACCGACTCACCACGCGAAGAGACGACGATCGGCTTCGCGGAAATCGCGATCTGGTCGCCGAGCGTCGAGGCGATCCGGGTTCCCGGTACGACCGCCAGCCGGTCGGAGGTCGTTCCGAGCGACCGGGAGGCGGCGAAGTTCCAGCCGCCGAGATCGACCTTGGAGGTCTTGAACGTCCCCGAAAGGGCGAATACGAGGTTCCGCGCTCGGCTGTATCCGCCCGTCCACCCCCAGGAGCGGTAGTAGTTGTCGAACCAGGGGGAGAAGAACGAGTAGTAGCCGACCGGACACCAACCGACGTAGCCCGGCGTATAGCCCCAGTAGACCCACGCCGGTGAGTAGACGTAAGAGGGGGCCCAGCACCAGTGGTGGAAGCCGACGTCGAAGAACCAGCTGCCGTAATGGAAGGGATACCAGCCCCACGGATCCCACGACCACCAGGTCAGACCGATCGGCGTGTAATACCAGGTTCCGGAGGAGTAAGGCGTCCATCCGATCGAGACATGGGGGACCCAGACGTTCGTCGAGTAGGTGGAGTTGTACTCCCAGTCGCCGTAGTCGTCGAGAGCGACGACGTCGCTCGCGTAATCCTCGTCCACGTAGCGAACCGAGGCGCTTCGGGCGGTCTCGTCCGAGAGGCCCTCCAGCCGGTCGGCGCACCACAGGTCGAACCGGTCGCGCGAGAAAACGCCTCGTGAGATGTCGGGTGTTTCGTCTCCCTGGACCATCAGGTACTGACCGGCGTCTACCGTGTAACTGTCCAATCGCGTGCGGACTTCCGCGGAGCCGGCGCGCACGACGACGACCGTCCCGCGTCGTGGATCGGCGTTGACCCGGACTCGGGAGCCGGCGGACAGGTAAACCGTCGCGTCCTCGGTGTCGATCCGAGGGACGGACTTCTCGTCGGCACCCGTCGTCGCGAGGACCACCGAACCGTCACGGAGGTCGATCGCCGAAAAATCGTCGTTCTCGCCCTGCTGGTCGTTGAGAGAAGCGAGACGCGCTCGAGTTCCTCCGCCGACGAAAAGCAGATTGCCGTCAGCGAGCCCGATCTCGCCACGGCCCGCCTCGGAGACCAGGATCTCGTCGCCGGCGGAGATCGGCATGTTTCGGCGGGCGGTCACGCGTCCGTTCCAGCGCGACTGGACGGTCACACCCCCGACCGTCTCGCGGACGTACGAGTAACCGTTGCGCTGGCCGTCGGACGGCCGGTCGGAGTTGGTCGGCCGGGATGAGGGTTGGTATTGGGAAAAACCGGTCGCGACCGTCAACAACGTCAGGGCCACGCCCAGGAAAATCCGCTTCGTGGAGCTCATCGGCATCCTCCGGTTTAAAGAGAGAGCGACGCCCGTGCCACCCAAGCGGCCAGACGTTTACCCAATAAGCCACTTTGGAATCAGAGACTTCGCCCGAGGCTGCCAGCTCTTCCGGGGACGGACTGTCCGACCACGCGGACACCATTTCGAAGTGCGAGGACACTCGCGAGATCCCGTCTGGGCGGCTGCTACTCTCCCCTGCAATGTCGATCCGGAACCTGGTTCGCTGGGGAGACGCGCGCCTTCTCGCCGAGAACGAGGAGGTCCTCTTCGGCGATGACCTCGCGGGCGTGATCACGGACCTCGTCGACACCTGCCACGCCGCCCCGGGGGTCGGTCTCGCCGCTCCTCAGATCGGAGTCAACCGACGCGTCGCGGTCATCGACCTGTCGGTCGGCGAGGATGCCTCTGCCATCATCGTCCTCGTGAACCCGGTCATCCTTTCGACCTCCGGCGAGCAGAAGGAGGAAGAAGGCTGCCTCTCGGTTCCCGACGTCTCCGAGAAGGTCGTGCGGCCTGCCCGGGTCGTCGTGCGGGCGGCGGACGCCGACCTCCAGATCCGTGACATCGAGGGAACGGGTCTGCTCGCCCGTGCCCTCTGCCACGAAACCGATCATCTGAACGGAGTTCTCTTCGTGGATCGGTTGCGGGGGCTCAAGGCGGAGATGACCCGGAAGAAGATCGAACGGCGCCGCGCTCGTGGTGCCTGGTGAAGCTCCACAACACGCTCGGACGTCGGCTCGTCGAGTTCACGCCTCTTGAACCGGGGCACGTCCGCCTCTACACGTGTGGTCCGACCGTCTACAACGTCGTCCACATCGGCAACCTGCGAACCTTCCTCTTCGAGGACGTCCTGCGCCGACACCTCCTTGCGCGCGGCCACCGGGTGACTCAGGTCATGAATCTGACGGACGTCGACGACAAGACGATCCGCGGCGCGGAGCAGGCCGGCGTCCCGCTCGGCGACTTCACCGCCCAGTATTCGGAGGCGTTTTTCCGCGACATCCGACGGCTGAACGTCGAGCCCGCGGAGCGATACCCGCGGGCGACCGACCACGTTCCCGAGATGGTCGAGCTCATCCGGCGCCTCGCGGAGCGGGGCCACACGTACGAGTCGGAAGGGTCGGTCTACTTCCGCATTTCGACTTTCCCCGATTATGGAAGGCTCTCGGGGATCGACCTGGACCAGACGCGCCGCGGCGACCGCGTCGCCGACGACGAGTACGAGAAGGAGGACGTGCGGGATTTCGCTCTGTGGAAGGCGGCAAAGCCGGGGGAGCCTTCGTGGCCGTCGCCCTGGGGAGAGGGAAGGCCCGGATGGCACATCGAGTGCTCCGCGATGAGCATGAAGTACCTGGGCCAGCGCTTCGATATCCACACGGGCGCCGTGGACAACATCTTTCCCCACCATGAGAACGAGATCGCGCAGAGCGAAGGTGCGACCGGTCACCCCTTCGTCGAGGTCTGGCTGCATGCCGAGCACTTGATCGTCGACGGCGAGAAGATGGCGAAGTCGAAGGGCAACTTCTACACGCTGGACGACGTGCTCGCCCGGCGCGACGACCCGGCCGCCATTCGATACCTCCTTCTTTCGGTGCCTTACCGCAAGAAACTGAACTTCACCTGGGACGCGCTCTCGGGGGCGGCCGTCGCCGTTGATCACATTTTTACGACCTGGAGCCGCGTCTCGGATTTCGGCGCGGCGTTGGGCTCCAAGCCGGCACCGTTCCCCGCCGAAGAGCGTTCTGAGGAATTCCTCCGCGGCTTCAGCTCCGCGCTCGACGACGATTTGAACACGCCTCAGGCTCTTGGCGTGCTCTTCCCGTTCCTGACCGAGATCAATAAGGCTTTCGACGAGCGCACGCTCGATGCAAGGGGAGCCGAGATCGCCCGTCTCGCGATCGAGAGGGCGGACAGGGTGCTCGGCGTGATTTCTTTTCACAGGCAGATGCGGGCGGAGCCCCTCCCTGCCGAGATCGAGGCGCAGATCGCGGCAAGAAATGCGGCCCGCAAGAGGCGCGACTTCGCGGAGGCCGATCGGATCCGGGACGAGCTCGCCGCCCGGGGAATCGTGCTCGAGGACACGCCGGGAGGGACACGGTGGAAGAAAGCGTCGACCGTTTGATATCCTCGTCACGATGATCGGCCGCTCGGTCTGGCGCTGGCGGGAGGAAAACCGGTAAGGTCCGGGCTCGAGGGCTCGGAACCCTGCCGCGATTTTTTTCGGGGCGGGGAGACCAGAGGCAAACGACCCCCGGCCCGGAAGGGCTCGGGGGTTTTCGTTTTGAGGGATCGATCGCTTTCGCTTCCTGCCCACGTGGCGTCGATCGCGCCGCGCGATCTCGCCGACGCGAGGCGCCTCGCTGCGGCCGTTCCCGCTCGGGCGACGGCGATCGAGTACCGGATGGACGGCGCTGCGGAGAGAATCGCGCCCGCCGCGCTCTCCGAGGTCGATGCCCGGCCCGTGATCGTGACCTGGCGCAGCGTCCGGGAGGGCGGCCACTTCGAAGGATCCGCGGAGGAATACCGAAGGTTCGTTTCCGAGGCGGCTGCGGCCGGGGCGGTCGTGGACGTCGAGCACGCGAGTGGGCTCGCGGAGGACCGGGATCTCGTCGAGCGGCGACACCTTCTCGTCTCGTCGCACTTTCCGTTCGGGATTCCACCGGACTGGGAAGCCCGGTTGGCGGCGATGCGCTGCACGGGTGCTCTCGCCGTCAAACTCGTCGCGGGGGCGGCCCATCTTCGGGCGAGCCTCGATCTGGCCCAGATCCAGCGGCGATGCGCTGACGGCAGGACGGCGATCTTCCCGATGGGGCCCGCCAGCGCGCCCGGACGCATTCTGGCGGCGCTCTTCGGATCCGCGCTCGTCTACGGGTCGCTGGGCCGTCCCACCGCCGCGGGCCAGCCGACTCTCTCCGAGCTTCTCGACGTCTATGCGACCGACCGCCCCCAGAGACCCCTCGCGCTCTTCGGGATCCTCGCTCTCGACCCGTCGGGCTCGCTCTCTCCGCTCGTTCACAACGCGCTCTTTCGCGGGCGCGACCTGCCGTTCGCGTATCTCCCGGTCCCGGTCTCGGACTTCGACCGCGAGCGCCCGAACGAGATCGAGCTCGATCCGCCGTTCCGCGGCTTCTCGATCACGCAACCCTGGAAGACCCGGGCCGCCCGGGTCGGAGCGCCGAGCGAAGACGTCTCCGCGACGGGAGCGGCCAACACGCTCTTTCTCGAACGGCGGCGGTGGCGCGCCGAGAACACCGACGTCGACGGCATCTTCGATCCGCTGGCGGACCATGACACCGGCGAGGGGCGGAGCGCCGTCGTGCTGGGAACCGGAGGCGTCGCGCGCGCCGCGATCGTCGCCGCGCGGCGGCTGGGATACGAGGTTTTCGTGGCCGGCCGGCGGGATCAGGAGTCGGACGCGATCGCGGAGCGCTTCGGCGTCGACTCGCTCGCCTGGCAGGACGTCGGCGCGAGCGAGGCCGACCTCTACGTCAACGCCACGCCGGTGGGTTGGCGGGCCGACGATCCGTCGGCCGTCCCGGTCCGCGTCCTCGAGGGACGGCCGCTCGTCTTCGACTGCGTTTACCGCCGCAACGGGGAAGAGACCTCGACCGTCCGCGCCGCCCGCGCCGCAGGATGCCGCGTCGTCGAAGGTCTCGAGATGTTCGCGGTGCAGGCCGGCGCTCAGGCGCGACTCTTCGGGGTCGAGGGCGTGACGCGCGAGGAAGTGGCACGGATTCTCGCGGGAGCGCAGGCGTCATGAGCCGGCGGGAAGAGGAGAAGCACGCGATCCTCGCTCAGAAGGGCAAGGCGTTCCCTGTCGCGCGCGCCTTTCCGAGCGACGAGCGAACCCCGGTCGGCCTCTTCCGCAGGATGCGGAGGTCCGGCGCGGAATGTTTTCTCCTCGAGAGCGTCGAAGGCGGCGCGGCGATCGCGCGCTACACGTTTCTCGGCGTTGCGCCGGCGGCGCGTCTGACTGTCCGCGGCCACGAAGTCGAGATCGAGCGCGACGGCCGCCGCCGCCCGGCCCGCACCGGCGCTCTCGAAGCGCTCCGGGCACTCACGGTCCGCGAAGGCTTTGCGCCCGACCTCGACCTGCCGCCTCTCTGCGCCGGGGCGGTCGGGTTCCTCTCCTACGACGCCGCGCGGCTCTTCGAGGAGATCCCGGACCGGCACTCCCGCGAAGGAGAGATCCCGGACGCGCTCTTCCTCCTCTTCGACGCGGTCGTCGCATTCGATCATGTCCGGCAGCGCCTTCTCCTCCTGACATGCGCGGATCTTTCCGTCGCGGGGGACGAACAGGTCGAGGCGGAAGCCGCGCTCGCGCGACTCGACCGCCTGGAGGAATTTCTTTCTCTACCGTCTCGCCGTTCGCGAAAAGAGGGTGCAAACGAGGGACGGAATTCCGCGTCGCGATTCACGCCCGCGATGCCGAAGGAAACCTTTCTGCGTGCGGTCGAGGCCGCGAGAGAAGCGATTCTCGCCGGCGAAATTTACCAGGTCGTGCTGTCGCAGCGCTGGGAGGGACCGCTCGGCGCGGACCCCTTCGAGGTGTACCGCGCCCTGAGGGCGTTGAACCGTCTCCTTACCTCTTTTATCTCGAGACCCGCGAGGCGGCGGTTTTCGGTGCGTCGCCGGAAATGCTGGTGAGGTGCCGCGGCCGGGACGCGGAGACCCGGCCGATCGCGGGCACCATTCGGCGCGGGAAGACTGCCGAGGAGGACGAAGCTCTCGCCGCGCGTCTTCTCGTCGACCCGAAGGAGCGTGCGGAGCACGTGATGTTGGTCGACCTCGGCCGCAACGACCTCGGGCGCGTGTGCGAGATCGGAAGCGTGCGCGTGACCCGATATGCGGAGGTCGAACGGTATTCGCACGTCCAGCACCTGGTGTCGGAGGTCCGCGGCATGTTGCCCGCTGGAAAGACGTCGACCGATGCCCTCGCCGCCTGCTTCCCGGCGGGGACGCTGACCGGTGCCCCCAAGATCCGAGCGATGGAGCTGATCGATCAGCTCGAAGGCTCACGGCGGGGAATCTACGGAGGCGCGGTCGGTTATCTCGACTGCGCGGGCAACCTCGACATGGCGATCGCAATCCGCACCGCGGTCGTGGAAAAAGGAATCTGCCGCATCCAGGCGGGCGCGGGGATCGTCGCCGATTCGGTTCCCGAGAACGAGTACCGCGAGGCGGAGTCGAAAGCCGAGGCGCTCTTCCGCGCCGTGGAGATCGCGCGAGAGAAAGGGACCGCGTCCTGATCTTCGTCGTCGACAACTACGACTCCTTCACCTGGAACCTCGTCCAGGCACTGGGGAAGCTCGACCCCGAGATCTCGGTATCGCGCAACGACCGCTTCGATCCGGAAGACATGGTCTCGCGTCGTCCTCTCGGAATCGTCGTCTCGCCCGGCCCCGGCCGCCCCGAGAGGGCCGGCCGGTCGCTCGAGGCGATCGCGGCAGCGGAGCGCGAAGGAATTCCGTTGCTCGGGGTCTGCCTGGGTCATCAGGCGATCGCAGCGCTCCACGGCGGATGCGTGGAGCGGGCCGGGGCGCCCCGTCATGGAAAGACTTCCCGGGTCCTTCACGACGGCGCCGGTCTCTTCGCCGGAATGCCAAATCCCTTCGATGCGGGGCGGTACCATTCGCTAATCGTGCGCGAGGAAGGCCTTCCCGCGGAGCTCGCCGTCACGGCCCGGAGCGACGACGGCTACGTCATGGCCCTCGCGCACCGTTCGAAGCCGGTGTTCGGAGTGCAGTTCCATCCGGAATCGGTTCTGACGCCCGAAGGCGAAATGCTCCTGGCGAACTTTTTCCGGCTCGCCCGCCGTGCCGCGCCCGACGATTCGGAGGGGCCGTGACGCCGAACGTCGCGGAAGCCCTCAAGATCGTCGCCGCGAGGCACCCTCTGTCACGCGACCTCGCGGAGCGCGTCTTCGGCGACCTCATGGAGGGCAAGGCGACGGAGGCGCAGAAGGGCGCGATCCTGATCGGAATCGCGACGCGCGGCGAGACGTCCGACGAGATTGCTGGAGCGGTCTCGGCACTGCGCAGCCGGATGCGCCGTGTCTCGACGTCCCGAGCGCCGCTGCTCGACACATGCGGGCCCGGCGGAATCGGCCGCGACATGTTCAACCTCTCCACCGCGACCGCGATCGTCGCAGCGGGCGCGGGAGCCTGCGTCGCCAAGCACGGCAACCGCTCGATCTCCTCGCGCGTCGGGTCCGCAGACGTCCTCGCGGCTGCGGGAATTGCGATCGATCTCGATCCGGACCGCGCGGGACGGTTGCTCGACGAGATCGGGCTCGTCTTCCTCTTCGCGCCCGCGTTCCATCCCGCGATGAAGGAGCTCGGTACCGTGAGGAGGGAGCTCGGGGTCCGGACCATCTTCAACGCGCTCGGCCCCCTCGCGAACCCGGCCGGGGCCACGCGACAGATGATCGGCGTCGGACGACCGGAGCTGGTGCGGCTCCTCGCCGACGCTCTCGCGACCCTGGGATCGGAGCGGGCGGTCGTCTTCCACTCCGCCAACGGCTTGGACGAGCTCATCCCGGGCGTGCCGGCCTCGGGCATCGAGATCCAGGAAGGTTGGACGCGGCCCTGGCGGTACGACCCGGGCGACGTCGCACAACGGGCCGTCGACGCGGCCGAGCTCGCCGGCGGCGACGCGTCCTCCAACGCCGCGATGCTGCGTGCGCTCCTGGAGGGAGAGAAGGGTCCGCGCCGCGAAGCCGTGCTGTTGAACGCCGCGCTCGGACTCGTCGTCGTCGATCTGGCGGAGAGGCTGGAAGAGGGATACGAACGCGCGCGTGTCGCGATCGACGAAGGGCACGCCGTTGCGACGTTCGACAAACTGCGCGCCGCGGGAACCCCGGCATGAGCGCGGTCCTCGACCGGATCCTGGCCGACAAGAGACTTCGTCTCGAGCGCGGGGAATACTCCGCGAAGACTCCGGCGAAGGCGGGGAGCGACGGAGCGCGGTTCGTGGCGTCCCTGCGGGAACCCGGCGTGCGGATCGTCGCCGAATTCAAGGCGCGGTCCCCGTCGGCGGGAGACATCGTCGTGGGGGCGAACGGCAAAGTCGAGACGTTCGCCTTGGCCTATCGCCGCGGGCATGCCGCGGCGATCTCGGTCGTCGCGGAGCAGGACCACTTCGGGGGCAGCCCCGAGTGGGTGACGAGGGCGAAACGGATTTCGGGGCTGCCGGTGCTCCTGAAGGACTTCCTTCTCTCGGAGGCGCAGCTCGACTTCGCCGTTTCCCTCGGAGCCGACGCCGTCCTCCTCGTCGTCCGCGCGCTCCGCGAGAAAGAGCTCGCGGACCTGCGCCGAGGCGCGGCGGAACGCGGACTGGCCGTGGTCGTCGAAGCGCATGGCCGCGAAGAGATCCCGCGCGCCGCGGCGGTCGAGCCCGACGTCCTCGGGGTCAACGCCCGGGATCTCGGAACGTTCGAGACGGACCTCGCCGGGCTGGAGCCTCTCGCCGCAGAGATTCCTGCCGGCCCCGTGCGGCTGGCGGAGAGCGGCGTCTCCTCCCGCGACGACGTCTCGCGCCTCTCGGCAGCCGGATGGGAGGCGTTTCTGGTCGGGGAGACGCTCCTTCGCGCGGACGACCCCGAGCAGAAGCTCCGGGAGCTCGTCCGGTGACGGAGGTGAAGGTCTGCGGTCTGACGCGAGAGGAGGACGTCGTCGCGGCATGCGCCCTCGGAGCGGCGTTCATCGGGTTCAACTTCTCCGATCTTTCGCCCCGCCGCGTCACGCCGGAGAGGGCGCGGCGGCTCGCGGCGGCCTCCACTCCCGGGGTGCGGCGGGTCGGCGTCTTCGTCCTCGAAAGCTATCCCGCGATTCGTGAAGCGATTGGTGCGGCGGCGCTCGACCTCGTCCAGCTGCACCGACCGCTCTCGGAGGAGGATCTCGAATGCGTCCCCCGCCCCGTCCTCGCGGTCGCGCACGTCGGACGGCAAGCGGAGATCCCGCCCGCCCCGCTCCTCGACCGGTGCGCGGGCATTCTCTTCGACACGTCCGTCTCGGGCGTTCCCGGAGGGACCGGTGTTTCCTTCGACTGGTCGCTGCTCGAAGGTCGCCGATGGCCGGTCCCGCTCTTCGTCTCCGGCGGACTGCGGTCGGAGAACGTCGGCGAGTCGATCCGTCGTGCGCGCCCGAACGTCGTCGACGTCGCCTCCGGGATCGAGAGCGCGCCGGGCGCCAAGGATCGCCGCCGCATGCGCCGCTTCTTCGAGGCGGTCCGGCGAGCGGACGAGGCGGAATGAGCGCGCGCGAAAGGAGGAAGAAGGGGTACTTCGGCGAGTACGGCGGTCGGTTTGCGCCGGAGACTCTCATGGCCCCGCTGGAGGAGCTCGACAGAGCGTTCGAGCGCTGGCGTCGTGAGCCGCGATTCCGTCGCGAGCTCGAAGGGCTCCTGCGAAACTACGGCGGCCGGCCCACGCCGCTCTCGGAGGCGCCGCGGCTCGCGAAGAGCGCGGGCGGGGCGCGCATCGCACTGAAGCGCGAAGACCTCCTTCACACCGGCGCCCACAAGCTCAACAACTGCCTCGGGCAGATCCTCCTCGCAAAGCGGATGGGGAAACGCCGCGTGATCGCGGAGACCGGAGCCGGCCAGCACGGTGTCGCGACGGCCGCGGCGGCAGCGCGGCTGGGAATCCCGTGTCGCGTCTACATGGGCACGGTCGACATGGCGCGCCAGTCGTCCAACGTGTCGCGGATGCGCCTCCTCGGGGCGGAAGTCGTCGGCGTGGACTCCGGCTCGCGGACGCTCAAGGACGCGATCAACGAGGCGATGCGCGACTGGATCGAGAACGTCGGTACGACCCACTATGTCCTGGGCTCCGCTCTCGGCCCGCATCCGTATCCGACGATGGTGCGGGACTTCCAGTCCGTGATCGGGCGAGAAGCCCGAGCGCAGTTCCGCCGGCTCGCGCGCCGCGACCCGGACGCGGCCGTCGCCTGCGTGGGCGGCGGCTCGAACGCGATCGGGCTCTTCTCGGCGTATCTCGCGACCCGCGTCCGGCTCTATGGGGTCGAAGCCGGGGGTCGCGGGAGCCGGCCCGGCGATCACGCTGCCCGTTTCGCCGGAGGATCGGTGGGCGTCCTGCACGGTACGAGGACTCTCCTTCTCCAGGACTCGGCCGGACAGGTTCTGCCGACCCACTCGGTCTCGGCAGGACTCGACTATCCGGCGGTCGGTCCCGAGCACGCCCACCTCGAATCGCTCGGGCGCGTCGAGTACGGAAAGGTTTCCGACGCCGACGCTCTCGACGCGTTTCGGCTCCTCGCGCGGACCGAGGGAATCCTCCCCGCGCTCGAGAGCGCGCACGCCATTGCCTTTGCCGTCCGTCTGGCGGCCCGGATGCCGAAGAAGGCCTGGATCCTCGTCAATCTCTCCGGGCGCGGCGACAAGGATCTCGAGATCGTCCTGTCCGCGGCCGGACGGAGTTGAACTCCTCCCGCATCGCCGACGCTTTCGCGCGTGCCCGGTCCGAAAGGCGCGCAGCCTTCATCCCGTACTTGACCGCGGGAGATCCGGCTCCCGACGCGACCGTCTTGCTCGCGCGCGTGCTCGAGGGCGCGGGCGCCGACCTCCTCGAGCTCGGGGTTCCGTTCTCCGATCCGATTGCCGACGGTCCCGTCCTGCAGAGGTCGGCCGCGCGTTCCCTGGCAGCCGGTACGACGCTCGTCGACGTGTACCGGATGGCGGAGCAGATCCGGCGCGAAACCTCGCTCGCGCTCGTCCTGTTCTCGTATCTCAATCCGCTTCTTCGACGCGGGCTCGAACGGGCCGCCCGCGAAGCACGGGGAGCCGGCTTCGACGCAATCCTTGTTACCGACCTCCCGCCCGACGAAGGAGACGGCATCCAGCCGGTCTTCCGCGCAGCCGGCCTCGAGACGGTGTTCCTGGTTTCGCCGACGTCGCCCGCGTCCCGCATGTCGCGGGCGGCCTCGCTCTCGACCGGTTTTCTCTACGTCGTCTCGCGCCCGGGAACGACCGGAATGCGCGATTCTCTCCCGACCGATCTGCCGGCAACGGTCGCGCGCGCGCGGCGCGCAGTGGGACGGGCGGGAAAACGACCGTCCGGGGAAGCGTGGCTCCCGGTGGCCGTCGGCTTCGGAATCTCGACGCCCGCCACCGCGCGGCTCGCTGCGCAGCTGGCGGACGGGGTGGTCGTCGGATCGGCGCTGGTGGCCGCGGCGGAGGAGAACGAGAGAGACGCCGCCGGCGCGGTCGGCCGGCTCGCACGACGGCTCGCCCGCGCCAGCCGTCGACCGAGAGCTCCGGGGCTCAAAATCAAGAGTCCCGGGTAGACGACGGATGGGCGCCGAAATGGAGTATCTGAAGCTGTTGCGTCGACCCGACCTGCCGGTGGCGGAGGTCGAGCGTATCCTGCGCGACCGGGACGCCCGGCGTTACCACGCGGTGCGTCTCGCGCTGGCCGGGCACCGCAGCACACCGCGCAGTGAGGCGCTCTCGCTCGTCGAAACCCTCTTCTGGCGCGGCCTCGCCCGCCTCTCCGCCGATGCGCGCGTCCATCCAGACGTGCGGCGGGCGGCGGATACCCAGCTTCTGCGGCGGCTGCCGGAGATGGCTCTCGCCGAGCGGATCGATCTTGCCCGGACGACCGGCCGGGGGACTCTCGCCGCGCTGCGACAGGACCCCGATCCGCGCGTCGTCGCGGGCTTCCTCGACAACCGGTTCACGACCGAACCGGACGTCGTCCAGGTGGCCGCCGCGGCGCGCTCCCGGCCGGAAACGCTGGTGGCGATCGCCGAACACCCGCGCTGGGCGCCCCGGAGGGGGGTCCGGGAGGCCCTCCTGCGGAACCCTTCGCTGCCGGCGGGGGCGGCCGAGCCGCTTATGGCCCGGGTGGCCGAGGGGGAGCTCCTCGCGCTGCGGGACGGACCCGGCGGGCGGCCGGCACTTCGTGCTGTCGCGCAAAGAGTTCTTGCGCGGCGCGCGCGGGCGGACTAGCATCAAGTCGAACCACTTTACGTCCCGGCAAAAAGAGACAGGTTTTCCTCGAAGGATGCAGAATCCTCGAACGGCGGCTCCGAGCTTCGGAGACGAGCTTCGACGCGAACGGATCGTGCGCGAGGTCTCACTCGAAGAGATCTCCGCGGCGACGAAGATCTCGCTGCGACTGCTTTCGGCGCTTGAAAGCGGCGATCTCGCGAAGCTTCCGGCGCCCGTCTTCATTCGCGGGTTCATCCGCGCCTATTGCCTTCACCTCGGCCTCGATCCGGTCGAGAAGATCAATGCGTATCTTGCCGACGTCCGACCGAATGCGGGCCCGCCGCCCATCGCGTCCAGACCGGGGAGCGGATCGCGGTTTCTCCGCGGGCGTCGCTCGACTGCCGGAACGATTCTCGGGGGCGTCACCGCGGTGCTTCTTCTGCTCGGCTGGATTGCGAGTCCCGAGCATCATCGACCCAAAGTCGTGCGACCATCGCCTCTGTCGCGGATCGAGCCGGTCTCGTTCAAGAACGTGGCTCCCTCGAATGAGCCGACCCCGCTGATTCGCGAGGACGCTCCCGCTCCCGAGGCCGCGATCGAGAAAACGGGTGTCGACCTCGTCCTGGAATCCGACGAGCCATCGTGGATCGAGATCTCTGCTGACGGAGAGAAAGTGTACGGCGGCATGATGTCCGCGGGGGAGAGCCGCACGTTCGAAGCAAAGAAGACTTTTTGCGTGACCCTCGGCAACGCGGGCGGCGTTCGGGTCTCGGTCGACGGACGACCTCTGGCCCCGCTCGGCCGCCCCGGAGAGGTCGTGCGGAACGTTGTGCTCCCGGATTCGCCGTCGCGAGGGTAGCCCGCCCGAAGACTTGGCGACCATCGGCCCCTCGAGCCCCGAAGACCTCGTCACCCTGCTGCGGAGCGGCCGCGCCCCGCGCGAGATCCGCCTCTTCGCCGCTCGTGGTCTTCTTCCGCTCGATCCTTACGATTCTGTGCGGGCACTCCTCGCGGTGGTGCGGGACACCGATTCGGAGGCCGCTTCGGTCGCGCGGGAGAGCCTGCGCGCGACGGCTCCCGACCGATTGGCGGCCTTCGTGGCCTCGGGGGCGCCCCGGGGAGACGAGCTCGATCTGCTGGCTCGCGAAAGCGACGACCCTTTCGTCCTCGAGGAGGTGGTCCGCTGCCGCGCCGTCGACGACGGGACCCTCCTTTTTCTCGCTCGGACGGCGACCGGTCGGGCCCAGGAAGCGCTGATTGCGAACCAGGCGCGCCTTCTCGCCCGACCCGCGCTCATCCAGGCGCTCCTCGAAAACCCCGCCCTGACCGGCGAAGGTCGCCGGCTCCTCTCGGAGCTGACGGAGGAGTTCTTCGAGAAGGAAGCCCGGCGGCGCGCCGCCGAGGCCCGGCGCGAAGGGGAGGCGGCCGAAGTCGCGGAGGCGCCGGAGCTCGAAAGCGAAGACTCCTTCGCGGAGGACGAGGAGATCGGCCTCGACGATGAGGAGGCCGAGGCGCCCGAGACCGAGGACGCTCCGCGGGACGAGGAGGCTGAATCCCTGTTCATCGGCGCGATCTATCGGCGAATCGCGCTCATGACGATCGGCGAGAAGATCAAGCTCGCTTACACGGGAAGCAAGGAAGAGCGTCGGATCCTAGTCGGTGACACGAACAAGCTGATCGGGATCGCGGTGATGAAATCCCGTTCGCTCTCGGTCAACGAAGTCGAGAGCTTCGCGGCGATGCGGAACCTCGACGAAGAGCTGTACCGCCGGATCGCACAGGGCCGGGAATGGATGCGAAAGCCGGCCGTCGTCCTCGCCCTCGTTCGCAACCCGCGCGTCCCCCTCGATATCTCCCTGCCCCTCTTGAAGCGCCTGGCGACGCGGGAGCTGCGCGGCGTCTTTCGCGATCGGAATCTCGCATCGGTTCTGCGAACCTCGGCCCGGAAGCTTCTCGTCCTCCGGCGCCGTTAGATCGCCGAACGACTCCGCCGAGTCGACGCCGCCGGCGTGACCGCCGACACAACTTCCTCCGCTTGCTCCGAAGAACCGGTTTCCCGTATGTTAGTGTCGAGGGCCCCCGAACCCCGGTCTATTCGGAAGACATGTTTCAGAACGTCGATTACTATGCGCTGCTCGGCGTGGGCCGCGAGGCGAGCGAGAGCGAGATCCGCGAGCGGTTTCGCGTGCTCGCGCGCGACGCGCACCCCGACCGCGCGCCCCGTGATCTCAAAACGGATGCGGAAGCGAAGTTTCAGGAGCTCACCCGTGCTGTCAACGTGCTGACCCATGCGGAGCGGCGGCAGGCCTACGACCGGGAGCTGGCGATCGCGGCGTCCGCCCGCGGCTCCGGCGACGCCGTCGTTCAGGATTACCTGGAGCTGGGTGGCGTCGCGTATCAGTCGGGCGCCTACGCCGAGGCCGCTGGAAACTTCGCGCTCGCGGCACAGCGCGATCCCAGAGACGTGCGGGCGCAACACTATCTGGGTCTCGCCTCGGCGCGCGCCGGAGACCTGCACGCGGCCGTGAAGGCCCTGGAGGCGGCTGTCGCGCTCGATCCGCACAACGTGACCGTGCTGAAAGACGCCGGGCGAATCTTTCGCCAGGCGGGTCTCCTCGCCAAGGCGGAGAAGGCGTTTCAAGACGCCGTTCGATGGGACCCGGCCGAGACGGACGCACGCAAAGCCGTCGAGGAGATCCGGGCCGAGCGAGCGGTCAAGGCGTGAGACCGAGAGAGATCGGCGGCCCCTGCCCTCGTCTCGGATGCCCGCCGGCGGAGCGTTCGTGACGATGGGGACCGGTTCGATGACGGCAGCGATCGATGCCTTCGGTCTGACGGACGTCGGTCGCAAGCGCAAGCACAACGAGGATGCTTACGCCCTCGACGTGAACGAGGGACTCTTCATCGTCGCCGACGGCATGGGAGGCCACGCCGCGGGAGAAGTCGCCGCGAAAATCACAGTGGAGACGATCGGGGAGTTCATCGCGGCCACGCGCCAGAAAGAGGAGGCGACCTGGCCGTTCCGGTACGACCACCAGCTGGAGTTCAACAGCAACCGGCTGGCGATCGCGATCGAGAAGGCGAACGAAAGGGTCATGGCGGCCGTCGCGGCGCAGCCCTGGTTGAAGGGAATGGGAACGACGGTCGTCGCCGGGCTCTTGAACGAGAAAACGCTGTCGCTCGCACACGTGGGAGACAGCCGTGCATACCTCTATCGGGACGGCACGCTGACCCGGCTGACCGACGACCACTCCTGGGTCCACGAGCAGGTCGAGGCGGGGATCCTGACGGAGGAGGAGGCGAAGTCCCACCCCTTGAAGAACGTGGTGACGCGTGCGCTCGGCGGAGGTCCGTCGGTGTCACCCGACCTGCAGGAGCTCTCGTTCCGGCCGGGCGACGAATTCATCTTCTGCTCCGACGGGCTCACGACGATGCTCTCCGACGAAGACATCCATGACACGGCGGAGAAGGAAAGAGCGCCCCAGAGCCTTTGCCGAAGGCTCGTGGACTCCGCAAACGAGCGCGGAGGGGTCGACAACATCACGGTCGTGGTCGTGCGCGTGCCCGACTCGGCGAGTCCAAAGTCCTCCGACCCGGGTAACCCGAAGTCCAAAGCTCAAAGTAGCCCGCCGGGAGACGGAAAACCTCCAACGCGGGAGCCCTCCGGTTCGTAAAACGATTGACGGGCCGAGGCTCGCCGACTATTCTAAAAAGCCCATGCGGTCAGGAGATCGGGAAGGGCTGGCCCGCAAGTCACTGATTTTCAGCGTCTTGTGGAGCCTGGCCGCCATCGCTGTGCAGGCGCAGGTCGCCCCCGAGACCTCGCCGGATGCCCGCTGGATCCAGAGTCCTTATCGCAATTTCGGCGGGCCACAGACGCTTCTGCCCGGCCGGGCGGTCCTCTTCGACGAGGCGGAGGACCCGAGCTTGAGCGCCGCGCTTTCGGCAGAGCTCCGGTGGCTGTACGGGGATCTTTACGTCCGACAGGGCTGGCGGTACCCGTTCGCGGATGGCGACCCCGTCCGTGTCTTCGTCGCACGCAAGGAGGCCGGGGGAATCCGCCAGCTGACGTCGCGGTCGGTGGAAGGTGGGCGCTTCGTCGCGCCGGCGGTGCTCCTCGATGCACACGGTCTGACCGCCCGGCAGATCGTTCGTGAAGTCGCGAGGCAAATCGTCCTCGCGACCCTGACGCGCTACGGGGTGAAGGACGGAACCTTCGTGACCGAGTCGGCGGCGGCCCTCGTCTCCGGTCCGGACGCGGAAGAGGAACACGAGGCGGCGCTCGTCGTCGCGGCGGGGCCGGAGCTCTCCGTCGAGAAGAGTCCCGCGGTTCTCGGCCGCTTCTATCTGGAAGAGTTGACGCGCGGAGCCGGCCCCGGTGTCCTCCGCGCGGCGTGGGAAAGAGCCTCCGAATCGGGAGAGGCGATCCTGTCCGTCCTGCAGGGGACATATGCAGAACAGAACGGCGAGTCCGAAGAGGAAGGGCTCATCCGGTTCGGGGCGCGTCTCTTCGCGACGGTCGAGCCGGAGGCGGCGCCCTCGCGGGTGAGCCTTCTCGACCTGGAGTCGGGAGCCCTCGACGCAGCGGCTCCCGTCGGCCTCACGTTGAGACACAGGACCTTCATTCCGGTCGACGGCGCCTCGGCGCTGCGCGTTTCCTGGCCGGAGGATGGCGCGTCGGGAGCCGCCGTCGTGCGGTACCGCGATGCCGCGCTCCCGCCGGATGTTCTCTTCTTCTCGGGGGGGGACGTTCGGACGGTCCCGCTCGGAGGAGTCGCGAGGGTGGACTGGGTAGTGGCGGGACGTTCCGTGGGTGGCGCTCTCCGCGCGCCGGCAGCCGTCGAGGCGGCTCCCGCCTTCCCCTACAGCGGCCTGATCGCACACTCCGCGGGAGGCCCGGACGGGCCCCGGATCTGGTGGAACACGGCTTCGCACGAAGGACTCGCCGGGTGGGCGATCTTCCGCGAGGAAGTCCTGCCCGACGGCCGGATCGCGCGCACCGGTCCGGAGATTCTTCCGTCGTCGAACCGCGCGGAGGAGTCTTTCGCCTACGCGTATCTCGATCCCGGTGCGAATCCCGACACCTTCTACCGCTACACGGTCTGGGCGGTAACAGAGGACGGGCTGCTCTCCCGAGCGTTCTCCGTGACTCTTCGGACGCCCGAGTAATCCGGCGGGATTGGAGTCCTCCCGGCCGACGGAGGCGCGCAACAGGTTCTCGCCATCCGGATCTCCGGAAAGTGTGCTCCTGCCGCACGAGTCGGCGCGGGCCAGCCCCGCCGGTCCGGAAGCGATTTGGAGTTTTCGATGCGACCCACTAGAAAAGTCCGGCGGGAACCGGATGTCGGGAAAATCATCGATCGCACGATCGTCCGGCTCTGGGACACGATCGAGGAGCTGGAGGAGCTGAACCCGGCCGAGCTGCGCTTCTATCGCGTAGCCGTGTTCGGAAGCGCGCGAATTCAGGCGGGGGATCGCGAGTACCTCGAGGTCCGGGATCTCGCATCACGGTTGACGGAGCTCGGGTGCGACATCGTGACAGGCGGCGGACCGGGCCTCATGGAAGCCGCCAACGAGGGCGCGGCGTCTTCCCGGGGCACGCGCAAGACCCGGTCGTTCGGCTTGACGATATCGATCCCTTACGAGAAGGCGAATCCCTACCTCGACACGGTCACCGCGCACCGCACGTTCTTTTCCCGGTTGCACCACTTCGTGCGGATGTCCCAGGCGTTCGTCATTTTTCCGGGAGGAGTCGGCACGAGCCTCGAGCTCTTCATGGTCTGGCAACTGCTGCAGGTCGGGTTCTTGACCGAACGGCCCGTCGTGCTCGTCGGGGACATGTGGCGCGGGCTCCTGGACTGGATGCGCCACGAGATGGTCTCGAGGCACCTGATGAACGCGAGCGACCTCGAGCTGGTGTCGCTCGCGACTTCGATCGATCAGGCGATCGCGCGAATCGAACGGCACAAGGAGCGGTTCGACGCCGCGCGCGAGGAGATCATTCTCGAGCGCCGCCGCGCCGCGCGAGCCCAGGACGCACCTCCTTCCGTGGAGCCGGTCGCCCGCTAGGAGCGGACCGGCGCCCACGACGGCGCGCGAGCTGCTCGCGGACGATTCGCCCGTGGTCGAACGCGAGCTCGAGCCCCCGGAGATCCTTTCGCGTGAACCACCGCGCGTCGCACGCGTCGTCTCCTGCTCGGACGGTCCCGCCGATCGAGGTCGCAGCGTAGAGAACGCTGACGGAGTGGCCGCGCGGATCGCGCTTCGGATCGGAATAAACACCGAGCACGGCTCCGATCCGCGCCCGGACTCCGGTTTCCTCTTCGACCTCGCGCGCACAGGCGGCTTCCGTCGACTCGCCTAACTCGCAGAAGCCCCCGGGAAGCGCCCAGCTTCCTTGGAAGGGGGGCCGTCCACGGCGAATGAGAAGCAGTCTTCCGCGGCCGTCGCGGACCCAGGCGTCGACGGTCAGTCGGGGCCCTCTCGGGGCGCTCCGTCGACTCAGGACCGGCTCTCTCCCATGTCGAAGAAATCCCGGATCTCCTGGGCCGGCCGGCG
>WNGA01017844.1_pt1 | contig 19017 bp, 24 predicted proteins | sample 5400061 | NCBI WGS metagenome assembly WNGA01 (sample SAMN13153366, study PRJNA577476) | soil metagenome | isolation source: 100 cm soil or saprolite under grassland replicate 2 | place: USA:California | collected 2016-06-15 | reverse complement strand
GCGCAAACGCGTTTGCCACACGGGTCGCAGGAAGTTGATCTTCAGCTCAAGTGTGGTGAAGGTCTCATCCTTGGCGAGCGTGCTCGCAAAGGCGAAGCCCATCGCCGCGTCGGCCAGGTCGCACAGAATGCCGCCATGCAAGCTGCCCATGGGATTAGCGTGCCGCGACAGGTCCACTTGTAGCTCAAACACCGCCTGACCCGGTTCGATTCCGAGGAGACGGAAGCCGATCAGCTGCGCGATTGGCGGTATCGGCGCTCGGCCATCCAGGATCGCGCCTGCACGCTCCGACATTGGAATGGGCATGCCATGCGCAGGCGCAGGGCCTTCACCGTTCATGAGCACCCCACTCTAGCAGGCGTGCCCGGCCGTATCTGAGTCAGCCGAAGTGCCAGCGGGTGGCGCGATGCGGCTCGGCGGTTCCGACAACGAAAGCACTGTGAAAGATAAGGCGCCGAGACCCGCGTGCAGTTCCCGCACGGGCTGATCCGAGCAACTGCGCCGTCGTGGCAAGTCGAAGCCGATCGTGCTGATCAACCTCGCCCGGCCGGCCGCCGAAGCGGCAGCTCGAGCAGCGGAAAGGCGAGGATCCTAGCGCGGCGTAGTGCGACCGCGCGACGCATCAGCATCAGCAGCATCAGCAGCCAATCGCTAGTCGACGTGTGGGCCTGTGGGACGGCAAAACCTCACGCGACCGCAGATCGGCGAGGCTGACGCTGTGCTCGAACTCTTCCGGCTCTTTGTTCGCCACGGCGCAAGCCGCTGCGCGCCCCCATCAGAATCTCGTCGAGAACCTGCTGCTACGCCATCAGCCCGGTGCTCACCCGTCCAACTCGAAGCCGACCGCAGGCGCGGCTTCGCCTCTGGGACAAGCTGCTGTGGATCCTCGCGCGCCGTTCTGCGCCGGCTGGCGCCAGCATCTGTCTTTCGTCACGCCCGATACGGTTGTGCGCTGGCATCGGCAGGGCTGGCGCTTATTCTGGCGTTGGAAGTCCCGCTCCCGAGGTGGACGTCCGAAACTCAGCCCCGACGTACGGGACCTGATCGCGACTATGTCGCGCGACAACCGGCTGTGGGGGACGGAACGGATCAGAGGCGAGCTGCTCAAGTTGGGCATTGTGATCAGTAGTCGCTCGATTCGACGCTATCGGTAGCGCGGACCAGTGCGCTTACCCAGCCAGACGTGGCGCACGTTCCTGCGCAACCATGCTCGCCATCTGTGGGCCGCCGATCTGCTGACGGTGCCCACACTGACGTTCAAAACGCTATGTTGGTATTCATCGCCCACGGCAGGCGCTTGCTGGTGCATGTCAACGTGACGGCAGCCTGGGTGTGGCGGCAACTCATCGAGGCCACACCGTGGGCCCAGAAACCCCGCCATCTGCTCCGCGATCACGACGCCGTCTATGGCCGCGATTTAACCGATGCGCACCATCGACGCCGCGCTGGTGCTGCCCATCGTGGCACTCGTGGGCCTGCTGACCGCGCGAATCGACGGCTTGGCTCGATGCCGCGGGCTGGCAGGCTGGTCACGTTGGGCGGATTCGGTCTCTGGGCGTACACCGCGGCCGAGAACTTCCTGCCCAATACCGAACCGTCGTGGTGGCATCCGCTCCTGTTCCCGGGGCTGGTCGCAGTCGGCTCGCTCGTGTTCGGCCTCGGCCGGTTCCGATCACGTGCGCTCCCACGCGGCGCGGCTGCGCTGGTGTTCGTCTCCGGACTACGCCCTGGTCCGTATGGCCGGGTTCACTGCCATACTGCTGTACGGCGTTGGCTGGGCGTGGCTGGGTTACCGCGTTTCGCGGCTGAGCACGGTTGGCTAACCAGGTACCGTCTCGCGGGCTGGCAGCACAGCGATCAGCCTCGTGCCGCCCCCGGGGCGGCTGATGATCTCGAGTTGCCCGCCGAGCGCCTCGACCCGGTCTGTCAGGCCGCGCAGACCCGAGCCCGTCACCTCGTTCGGCTCGAACCCGCGGCCGTCGTCGGCTACCTCCACCCGCAGGCTGCTGGGCAAAGCCGCCAGGCGCACTTCGATACGATTGGCGCCGGCGTGCTTAAAGACGTTAGCCAGTCCCTCGCAGACCAGGAAATAGGCCGCTCCTTCGATCTCCGCTGGGTAACGGCTGTCGCGCCCGAGACCGTCGGCGTTCACGTGCACAGGCACGGGCAGACGCGATGTCTGTGCCTCGATCGCCTCTAACAGACCACGGTCGGTGAGCACAGGCGGGTGAATGCCATGCGCCAGCTCGCGCAGGTCCTCCAGCGCCTGGCGCGTATCCAACTGCAATTCGGCAAGCGTGGCCTCGACCAGGCTGGGGTCGCGCGCGAGCTGATTGCGCGCCAGGCGCGCCTTAGCCAATAACGCCACAAGCTCCTGCTGCACCCCGTCATGGATGTCGCGCTCGATACGGCGGCGACCGGCCTCCTCGGCCTGAACGATGCGGGTCCGCGAGGCGGCCAAGTCGCACGCCTGGCGTTCGATCTCCGTCAGACGCTCCGCCAGCTCGGACGCCAGCGCAGCGTTGCGAATCGCTAGCGCCGCCTGTCGGCCGAGTGTCTCCAGCAGCTCGTGGTCCCTCGGCTGGAACGCCCCGTCTTCCTTGGGGCCACACTCAATGGTCCCGATCTGCGTTTGGGCGTGAATCAGCGGCACGCTCAGCGCCGGGTTCGCCGATTCATACAGGGCGATGCCGTCCGCCGCAATCGGCTCCGATACCAATTCCCCGCGCATGACGGATACACGCACCCAACGCGCCTGGAGCCCCCGGCGAACGGTGGCGGCCACCCGCGGCGCCACTTCGTGGGTGCCGAGCGCATACTCGAGCGTCGCGCCGAGTCGAGCAACGAGCTCATACCCGCTCAGCCGCTCGCCGAAGACCCATCGGTCTGCCAGCCGCTCGAGCCGCCGCCGTACGGGCTGGACCAGCAGGGTGACGATGATCGTGCAAACGATTGCCAGTGCCAGAGGCAGCCCGCTCGCTGGCCGCCAGACCCAGTGCGACGGAGAGGCCTACGTAGGCCAGCGCAATGCCCAACCACAGCACGCCATAGGTGATGGTGCGGCTGATGAGGCGGTCGATGTCGTACAGGCGGTAGCACACGATCGCCACCCCGATGGCGGCAGGGATGCCGATTATGGCGAGGCTATACGGCACAACTGCCAGGTACTCCCAGTCTCCCAGCGTGGTCGCCCATGACCAGCCGCCCGGCAGCCAGAAACCGCCAATAGCGACTGCCGCGAAGACCCCGGCCAGGGCGACCCACTTGATCTGCTGGCGTTCGGGGCCATGTTCGCGGCGGAAGCGCACGACCAACGACAGCCCGGCGGCAAGCAACAGCGCCACCTGCAGCAGGTTGAGCCCCCGACTGAGGACCTGCAGTACCTCACCGGTCGGACCAGCCACGCTGACGGGACGGGCAATTCCGGCCATCGAGGATGGATTCTCGGGGAGGAGGCCATTGACGAGTGCCGCGGCAGCGCATGCGCCAACGAGCAGCCAGGCAACCGGTTGCAAGCGCCGGGACACCAGTGTGCCGTCGGGGAACAGCAGGAGCGCCATCACCAAGAGCCCGACGGTGGGCCCCGAGGCCACGTGCCCGAACCACGCCACCCACTCACCCGCCGGTAACGAGCCCGGTCGGGCCAGCACGGCGTAACGCGCGTAGCTGCCGGCCGTCCCGCGCAGCGCCTCGGTTACGCCCATGCCGCATATCAGCCAGCCAATCGGATTGCTCGGTTGGCGGGAGTCGATCAGTGCGCCGACGGTCGGGAACGCCATGAGCGTCAAGGCAAACTGCACCGCCACCGGTGGCGGGAACGGCCGCGGGAGCAACGGGTCCAGGGATGCGGGCTCGACGATGTTAAGCACCAGGTTGAGCAGCGCCAGAAGGAGGCACACCGCCCACAGCGGCCAGGCCAGCCAGGCCGCCACGTGTCCCTGCATCCCTTGCACACGCGCATGGTGAGCCGCCGACGGGCGAATGTCGAGAGGGTCAGCCTCAATCTGCAGGTGAGGTGAACCTCACCCTCCGCACTCCGCTCGACCATACGCAAGCTCGGAGGTTAGTCGGGTGGGCTCCCCGCGCTACCAGACCTAGGCTGGCGTCGATCTCAGTGTTTCGGAGGGGTGCCCCATGAGCACCGTCGAACTCAGTGTTCCACGCAGCCTGGACGCCAGGCAGTCCATACCCACACGCGAGATGGCCGCCGCCGGTGATGGAGGGTGGTGGCGCTTCCTGGCACGCTGGAGTCTGTTCGCCGCGGCCAATGGCGTGGTCGGCTGGGCGATCTTCATCTACGTCAGTGCCCGGGGCGTCAGCGCGTCTGGGGAACGCGGCGATCTGAATGTGGCGCTTGCATACCCCGCGCTGTGGCGCGTCGCCATGGTCTACGACACCCTGGCGTGGTTGTTCATTGGCGGGACCGTGCTGACGTTCGCCGCGATCCAGTTTCGTGCCCGACCCATCCTCGGTGTCTTAGTGGCCGCCGCCGCCATCGGCGAGCTGTTCGGGTCGATGGGTGGTTATGTCCGGCTGCACATCGTGAGTGATGTGGCCGCACAGTACGCGTCAGCTGGCCCAGACCAGCAGGCGGCCCTGCTCCAGACCTATCACCAGGTCGCGCTGCTGGCCAGCAGCCTGCAGGGCTTCGGAGGGCTTTTGACCAAGCTCGGGCTGCTCATGATCGGCGTGGCCACGTTCCACATGGCAGGGTTCCCGCGCTGGCTGGCGATTGGCTTTGTTGTACAAGCCGTGGTGGGACTGACGTATGAGACCATGTCGATCCTGGGCATCAACGGCCCTGCTGTGTTTCTCCTGGCCGTCGCGTACGTCTTTGCCTTTCTGGTCTGGGACATCGCTATGGCCGGGCTGTTCTGGCGCGGAGCACCAGGGTCTTGAGAGGACTTCCTGGATACGTCGGGACTGGTGCCCCTTCCACCTGGGAGTCCTATCGACGGATACTGGGCCGGGGTGGTGGGTGAGCTCCGCCGTGAACGCAAAAGTGCCGTATCCCTTGCAACTCGCATTCGTTCCACGCTCGCGGAGCTTGGCTGCTCGGTGTCCTGGGCAATCCAGCCCGTACGAAAGGGTGTCCAATGTCAGCGGAACAGAACAAAGTGGTGTTGCGCAGATATTTCGAGGAGCTCTGGAACAAAGGCAATCTCGCGGTTATCGACGAATGTATTGCCCCCGGCATGTCGCTAAACCAGGACAAGGACGTAACCCTGGAGCGGTGGAGAGAAGCGTTATCAGCCTGGCTTACCGCCCTCCCCGATTTTCGGTACCACGTGGACCTCTTGATCGCCGAGGGGGACATCGTCGCTGCCAAAACCCATTTCACTGGCACGCACCGGGGCGTCTACGACTTGGGGGGTGGGGACCGTGGCCGCCGACCGGAAACTCAATCGATATAAAGGAGTTCATTTTCTTTCGCCTTGCCGGGGGCAAGATAGTCGAGATGTGGGACTCCTGGGACAGCGAGACGTTCGCACGTCAACTGGGTGGACAGCCACCGGTTTCTACCGCCAGTACCTGACCGCGTCCTCAGTCAGGCATGGTCGTCCTCGGGCTATCACGCAAGTAGGTCAGCACGGCCGCCACCCGCCGGTGGACGTGTGGCTCCTCCGACAGGCCGAGCTTGGAGAAGATGGCGTTCACGTGCTTCTCGACCGCTGATTCGGAGAGCACGAGCGCCGCGCCGATCGCGCCGTTGGTCTTGCCTTGCGCCATCTCGCGCAACACCTCCAACTCCCGCGGACTGAGTCGGCTCACTGGCGAGTCGGCCAGGCGCGCCCGATGAGTGACCAGCAACTCGATGATCTGCGAGTCGATGACTGACCGCCCGGCGACGACCTCCTTCAGGGCGCGCAGCAATTCATCCAGATCGCCAACGCGTTCCTTTAGCAGGTACGCGAGGCCCGACGTACCGTGTCGGAAGAGCTGGAATGCGTACGCCTCGTCGGCGTGTTGCGAGAGCACCACCACACCGACCTGCGGATGCTCGGCTCGGATCCTGTGAGCCGCTTCAATGCCTTCGGTGCGGTGGCCTGGCGGCATGCGGATGTCGGTCAGCACCGCCTGCGGCCGCAGCCGCTCCACTGCGTCGATCAGTTCATTGGCAGTGCCGACGGCGGCAACAACGTCAACCTCAGCCGAATCTTCGAGCAGACGGCGGGTGCCCTCGCGCACCAGGTAGTTGTCCTCCGCGATTACTACTCGTAGTGGGCTAGACATGCGCCTGCGCTTCCACTGGCAGCTCAGCGCTCAATCGGGTGCCCTCTCCTGGTCGACTTATTATGTGGAGACTGCCGCCAACCGCTTCGATTCGGTCGGCAAGGCCGCGTAACCCGGAGGGCGTGACGCTGGCCGGATCGAAGCCGTGGCCGTCGTCGGCGACCTCGATGTGCACACTGGTCGGTGTGGACGCGAGCCGGATAGTTGCATTATGCGCCGATGCGTACTTCAGCGTGTTCGCTAGGCCCTCGCACGCCAGGAAGTAGGCCGCGCCCTCGACGGCCTCCGGCAGCCGCGCCCCGCGCCCGAGCCGGTCGGTCTCGATGCGCAGCTCGATTGGCAAGCGCGCTACACGCCCCCTCGATTGCCTCCAGCAGCCCACGATCGCTGAGCACCACCGGGTGGATGCCGCGCGCGAGCTCGTGCAGGTCGTCCAGCGCCTGGCGCGTGTCCTCCTGCAGCTTCGGCCAGAGTGGCGGCAGTCTGCTCCGAGCCTCGGCTGATTTGATTGCGTGCCAGGCGGAGCTTGGCCAACAGCGCCACGAGTTGCTGCTGGATGCCATCATGGATGTCCCTCTCGATACGTCGGCGGCCCGCCTCCTCCGCCTGAATGAGGCGTGTCCGTGAGGCAGTCAACTCCTGCGTCTGGTGTTCAATTTCAGCCATGCGCTCCGCTAGTTCCGCTGTCAACGCGGCGTTGCGGATCGCCTAGCGTGATCGCCTCGTCGCTCGAGAGGCGACTTCCGTCCGACCAGGCCTGTTGTGCTGCCGAGGGTCCCAGCCGTCGCTCAAGCTCGCCCTGCAGCCGCTCAGCAGCCAGGCGATAGCGGGGCGGGAACCGGACGCCTGCCTGCTCCGCGAGGGCGAGCCCGGCCCCCGCCCGCCTGGCGGCTCGCACGGGTTCGGAGCCGGCCAGCAGTCGCGCCACCTGGAGCAGGACCGAAGAGAGATTGGGCACCATCTGCAGGTCCCATAGCATCGCGAGTGCTCGACGGAAGTGCTCCAGAGCTCGCGTCGGTACATTCCGCCAGCGCCAATACACCCCAGCAGGAAGTGACCGAAGCTGGGTACCGCCTGATTACCGTTGTCCCCATCCGTGGCGGCCATTGCGAGCGCCCGCTCTATTTTCTGGCGACCCTCCTCGCGCCGCTCGTGGTTCGTAAGGAGTGCCCCAGCCAAAATGATCAACACCCAGGCGACCCCACGCGTGTCGCCGAGAGCCTCAACCAGCGCGAGACTCTGCTCCAATACTGGGATGGCCTCTTCCGCGTCTTCGTCTAGGATTGCCGAGTAGGCAGCCAGGGCCATCGCGATGGCCGCTGTGGCTCGGTCACCCATCTGCTCGGCCAGAGCTGAGGCTTCCTCTTCCAGCTGCCGTGACCGCGGAGGATCCCAGAACATCTCGAGCGCACCAGCAGCATGCAGTGCCCCGGCGCGCGCCAGGCTCGGCTCCGGACAACGCGCCAGGAACAGGTCCGCCCAGCGGCGTCCCTCGGCACAGCTCCGGCGCCACCATAGGTAGCCAGTGGCCGCAAGCAGGCGTAGGCCGGCCGCGGCGTCACCCAGCTCGCACCAGTCAAAGGCACTGCGCAAGTTATCGACATCGCCGTCTAGTGCCCGGAGCGGGCCGGCGAGGCCCTGCGTGGGCGCATAGAGCGATTCCGCCCGTCCGAGAAGTACGCGAGGTGACGGGAGCGGGCCAACTCGACGTCGTCAGCCTCCTGCAGACGTTCCCAGCCGTACTGCCGAAGGGTCTCAAGAAGCCGATAGCGAGTGCCCAGCGGGCCGGACTCCGCCAGTACGAGAGACTTGTCGACCAAGCGTCCGAGTCGATCCAGCGTGTCTGGCCCGCCCATCGCTTTCGCCGCGGACAGGTCGAAGCCGCCAACGAAGACGGCTAGCCGTCGGAAGAGCTGCTGCTCGGCCGCGTCCAGCAGTTCGTAGCTCCAGTCGACCGTCGCTCGCAGTGTCCGGTGGCGGAGTGAGGTAGCACGGCCAGTACGCCGCAGCAGCGCGAACCGGTCGTCGAGATGACCCAGCATCTCAGACGGGCTGAGCACGCTCACGCGCGCAGCTGCCAGCTCAATCGCCAGAGGCAATCCGTCGAGACGACGGCACAGCAGCGCCACTTCCGCCGCGTCGTCGACCAAGACGGTTGGATGCTGGGCGCGGGCGCGCTCCACAAACAAAAGCGCTGCATCCTGGTCTTCGAGAGAGTGGGTACGACGAGCTCGACCTCGGTGACCGTGGCCAGGTCGATCAACCAGACCCCATCGACATGCGCATCGAGGAGCTTTGCAGCCGCTTCGAGGGCGAGCCGCGTCTTGCCCACTCCTCCTGGACCAACTAGCGTCAGCAGGCACCCGTCTTCACGGAGTAGGGTCCGGCACAACGCATACACGTCCCTCAGACCGCCTCGGTCTCACCGCTGGCACCCGAGCTGTCCACATATAGGCACTGTCGTCGCAGTTAGGGATTTAGTCTCGCGGCCCGCCGACCTGGGACTAGAGGGTAGAACTCGCCCGCCGACCGGGCGGCTTACCCGCCAGCAGCTGTGCGACATCGTCTGTCAATTGCGGTGGCTCCCAGTAGCTAGGCACGCACGCCTCCAGGAATTCCAAGCCATAGGCTGCCGCTTCCTGCTCTTGAGGCGTGCCGGCCGTCGCCTTGGCGAACAGCGTTAGGGCGCTGTAGATGGCGTTCCTCACGATGGGGTTCAGGATTGCCATTTGCTCGTCAGTGAGGTGCTGGACGTGAAAGTCCTCCAACTCGTTGCGCACGAGCATGGCGATCGCTATCGCCATATGCCGCAGTACAGCCTCATCCGGCGACAGCGCACCCGAAGATCGCCGACTCCTGGTCACGAACCTCGTGTGACGCCAGAAGCTTGGCCGTCCCAATTTCCCGGGGCTCCGCGCGCCTTCCTACGGGGCAACTCTTCGCCATCGGCATCGCCATGCTGCCCCAAAATCGCAGCCGGGCCAGGCCAGGGTGTCGATTGTGAAGCCGCGTTCTTCGCAGTTGTGTCGTCAGCCACCATGTCAAGGTATGTGGCCGGCAGCATCGATGGCACAATCGCACATGCTGCTGCTCAGCCTTGGCTCGCTCTCAATGTATTGGGGACCCTTAAAAACAAGTATTGCATTGCCAGCGCGGCGCGGGCGAGCTGCTCTCGGGTCGGCACTCGTGTGGAACGGGCGCTGCCTTTTCCAGGCGCGACCCCAGCTCAAGCCGTTGCCAGGCAAGAAATCACGGGGCCGAAGAATGATCGACGCAGAATTCGTGTGAGCAAATGGACGGGGGCTCGAACTCCCGACGCCTTCGCTGCGACTTCCTATGAACCTGCGCCGACTTCCGCGATGTCTGGCCGACTCGCTGACCACCCATTTGACCACCAAACGTGGGGAAACGTGGCACACGCTGGCGCTCTGTGCGGAAGTCGCGCGCAATAGTCGCTGGGTTAGTCGCGCGCGGTTGGTTTCCTGCGACCTCCATGGACCCAGCACTGTCTGGTGCAGGCAACCCGTACTGTGCTGAGGGTTACAAAGAGATCGCTTACGAGGTGATCGAGCAGCTCGGCCGAATGCCGGCCACTGTGATTGTGCCCACCGCGGGTGGCGATACGCTCTACGGGATCGCGAAGGGCCTGCTCGAGATTTCAGCTCTGACCGGATCGCCGCTTCCGAAGTTGATCGCCGTCCAGCCGCTGCGGGCCAATACACTCAGTCGGAGCGCCGCCGCGGGGCGTCCCGTCACCCTTGAGTCGGCTGATTCCATTGCTCTCTCCCTCTCCGATCGACGGGTGGGCCGCCAGGCGCTCGTTGCGCTGAGGCGCACGAACGGTATCGCCACTGACGTTGAGGAATCCGAAATTGCTACGGCTGTGCGTGACCTCGCCCTGGCCGGCTTCTGGGCTGAGCCGGCGAGTGCCGCCGGCCTGGCCGGTTACCGTGTCGCCTCGCGTGACGGTCTGATCGATGCTAGCGGCCCGACCGTCATCGTGCTCACGGCCTCCGGGTTCAAGTGGCCGGATGCCATGGCCCGCGTGGTGGAACTCGACTCGGTGCGTTCGCGGGCCGAGCTGTGGCACCGTCTGGACCTGCTGACTAGCGGAGACAGCCGTGCCGACGGACACTAATCAACTTGATGGCGCCCAGCGGACCCTCGGCGGGCGCCCGCGGCCCGGCCCGGTGCCTGGCAAGAATGTCACCCACGACGTAGTGGATGCGATCTGCCGAATGCTGCGCACCGGCCGCTACCAGCTCGGTACCCGTCTTCCGGGCGAGCATGAGCTCGCCACCGAGTTGCGCGTTGGCCGCTCCGCAGTGCGCGAGGCCGTTCGCGAGCTGATCACGCTGAACGTCCTGGAAATCCGCCCCGGCGCCGGCACTTTTGTGCGCTCGCTCCGCTCGGACCTTTTGTTTCGTACCGACAGCCTCGGGCACGCATTGGACGAGCAGGTCCGCGCCGAGCTGCTCGAGCTCCGCCGCATCGTCGAGCCCGAGGCTAGTGCGCTCGCGGCCCAGCGCGCCTCAGCCGAAGATCTCGTGCAACTCGAGCGAGATGTCGTGCTCCTCAGAAATGGCGTCCTCCGTGGCGCCGACCACGTCCCCGCGGATCTGGATTTTCATCTCAGCCTTCTTCGTGCCACCCACAACGCGTCTCTCGCGCGCAAAGCAGTGCGATCATCTCCTTTTACAAACACGACCGTACGCCACCAACTGAGCGTGACGCAGCGGAGCATCGGGTCATCTATGAGGCTGTGCGCGATGCTGACCCCGAACGAGCCCGGCAACTGATGCGCATGCACTTGGTCGACCGCAGTCTTTGATTGACGTATCTCTCATGCGAGGTGGGGACGAGCTGTAGAGGCTCTGGCGGTAGCGAAGGCATTGTGGGTGTGCCGTGGTGGGCTGGCGGCGGTAGGCCCGTCCGAGATGGCGCTCTTGAACTCAAATTCGGGCGCACGACAAGCGTCTGGAACTAGATGTAGTAATAAAACAAACACTCGTACCTTTTCGCGAGCCTCGCGAGCTACATGGTGTAGTGGGTGTGGAGGCGGCAGACCACAACCTGTGCACACAAGTCGGCGCGAGGAGTGCGCGTTTACCGAGCGGCGGGAGCCGGCATTGTGGGCAGAGCCTCTGGGTAATCGTGCGCTGCGATCCGTGGGAGCTCCCTTCACAAATGCCGACGAAAGCCACCCTTGAAGCTGGGCTGACAGAGCAACTGTTTTGAAGACGGTTCAAAGGCTGTCCCAGCGTGCTCCCGGCTGCTCCAGGGGGTGCCAGGCGAGAACGGAATCGCCGATTTCGTGCGCCACGGTGCGCCTGATTACCCACAGGTGTCCACCGTTTTGCAGTAAATTCTGCAGCACGTGGGCGGCGGGGAATGCCTAGCGGTAGCGCCGTCTCGCCGACCGCGGGATCGACATGAGCCGCGGTGCGCTGGCCCGCATTGCATCCGCCAGGGCACTCAGCGTTGTGAATCTTGGGGTGCGCAAACCTGACGGGTACTGAAGGAACCGCGGTTCCGGAAATTGCTGAAACCAGCGCAGGCCGAGCGCGGCCGCGGCGAGCAGCGCAAGCGCCCACGCCGCTGACTAGCGCTGTGACTTCCGTGCGTTCCTGCAGACGTCCTTGGATTGGACCGCACTAGGCGGGCTAACCACGGGGGCGAGCCGCGCAGAGGCGCTGCAGTCGCTTCGTCCATAGACCCGCTACTTCACTCCATTCCAAACGTGCTCATCTGCGTGTCTTGCGAATCAAGGTTGACCGTGCAGCCAGCACTGCTAGAGGCACACTATCTTGTGGTCGAGCATGCTCAACCGCGGTCAGGCACTCGTGCTGAGTTTCTTCGTTCTGGCGTGGGCGAGCCTTTTGGTCATCCTCGCGGTGGCGCCCGAGATCTACGAGCAGGCCCTAAGACTACCGCCCGGCGACGGCCGATTTGCGGAGGTCGCCTTTGTTGTCGCTCTCACAGCCTTTCTTGCTTTGCTTTGTGTTGGGGTGGTCCGGCGTTGGCGTTGGACGTTTTGGCTCATCCTGGCCGCCTTTCTGGCCGGAGTGCTACGCGTGCCAGCGTCCTTCCTGGAGCTCGCCGGAGTCCTGCCCGCAGCCGGTCCAACCTGGTACGTACTGTTGCAGGCTGCCATAGGGTTGGCCCAGTTTGGGATTGGGCTGGTGATGCTTGCCGAATACCGTCGCTCGCGGCGAGCATGGGGAGCGCGCTGAAACAAACGACCTCATCAATGCGCTGCTTTCTCGCGATCGGCCACCACGTGTACATTGACGTCACCCGCTAGCCGCAGCAGCTTCTGGACGATCGAGCCGCGCACCAGCTCGTGCAGCCGGCCGTGCCGTGAGTGGCCGATGATGATGCTGCCAACATTCCGATCGTGGGCGACCTGCATCAGGGTCTGGGCAACATCGGAGCCCTGCACGCGCACCGGCTCCGCGCCAAGGTCCTCGGCGAAGCGGATGTTCTCCTCCAGAGCGCGTTTCTGCTCGGGTGAAGCCGACGCCCAGCTCGGCGTCTCGACGGATACTGCAAGTAGTTCTGTGTGATAACGGTTGGCCATCCGCCAGCCGCGCCGAACCAGGTTCTGCGCGTGTGGCTGATCATCGACGCACACCATGACCCGCTCGCCAGCCGACCAGGCCGCGTCGATGCCCTGCTGTTGCATGTACTCCTCGAGGTCCTGCTCGGAGACGTGGGCCATTTTTCGGAGTGCCATTTCCCGCAAAGCGATCAGGTTGCCCTCACGGAAGAACTGGTCAAGCGCGCGCTCGGCACGTTCGGGGGGATAGATGTTGCCGTGCCGCATGCGCTGGCGCAGCGCGTGTGGCGACATGTCGATCAACTCCACTTCGTCGGCCTCGTCGATCACACGATCGGGAACGCGTTCCTTGACCTGAACTCTCTTCGACCGTCACGCCCTTGTACGGGATTTTTCTCCGCGCAACGACTTCTAAGTCGGCCGCAAGGTCGGCGGTCCTCGGGCGTCCATGAGTCTCGAGAAAACCGATCACGACATCCGTGCCGCGCTCCTTCCGCCGGTGGAGCTCCTCGAGCGCGGTATAGGTTTTGCCAACGCCTGGTGCGATGCCCAAGTAGACCCGATGGCGGCCACTGGGCGCCGGCGCCCGCCTGGCGGCGAACGCGGTCCAGCATTTCCTCCGCGCTGGGCCGTCCGTCCTGGCCTGGCACGCGTTCGACTCAGCGACCGTCCAGGGCCAGATTAAGCTTCAGCACATTGACGCGTGGCTCACCCAGGACGACCAGGGTTCGGCCTTCGGTGGACTGGTTCACCAGGCTCCGCACCTGGTCTTCAGACAGGTTGCGCGCCCTTGCGACGCGGCCGGCCTGGATAAGCGCGTTCGCTGGACTGATGTCCGGATCCAGACCACTGGCGGATGCAGTCACCGCATCGACGGGAACGAGCGCGTCAGCAGCCAGCCCGTTCTCAGCGCGGTACGCCGTGGCACGGTCCGTTGCGGCATCGATCAGCTTCTGGTTTGTCGGACCGAGGTTCGAGCCGCCGGAGCTGGTGGCGTCGTAACCGTCGGTACCAGCGGTGGACGGGCGGGGGTGGAAGTTCTCGGGACTCGAGAAATTCTGGCCGAGCAGAGCGGAGCCCACGACATTGCCGGCGCTGTCTCGAATCAGGCTGCCGTTCGCCTGGCTGGGGAAGAACACCTGGCTGAGACCAGTCATGATGAGCGGATAGACGATCCCTAGTAGCACCGTTAGCACGACGACCATCAGGACGGCGGTCCGCGTGTGCTGGACCAGGCTATCGCGTGCGACCGTGACACGTGTACTCATGAAAAACGAGCCTCCCTAGGCCAATCGGAGCACCGACACGATCACGTCCCCGGTGATCATGATCGTCTTGATGCCCATGCGGCGGAACTCGTCGAACCGCTGCCGCATCCCCGGCTTGACGGTGTCTTTGAGATAGATCACGCCGACGATGCGGCTGTCCATCAGCAGCGCCAGCGGTGTGCCGCCAGCGCGCGAGATGCGCTCGACTTCGCCGTCGAGCTCGGGGGCCGCTGACCATCGACGGCGGACGCCGCGATGATGGCGTCGGACGCGCCCTTGAAGTACCCGTGGCCATCCTGGCGAACGCCGCTCATGCGCGTTTCGGCGTGGAACGGAATCACTTCCGCGTCAGGAGTGAGACCGTTTGTTGACGGCGCGCCGAGCTGCTCCGCGAGCGCCTGAATACTGCGCCCCTCAGGCGTATCGTCCCCCAGGCTGGATTGGCGCGCGGCAATCAAACAATCGAGCTTGGTCGCGCCACCGACCGGCACGATCTCGGCAGCCAACCGATTGCCGAAGGTAATGGTGCCGGTCTTGTCCAGCAGCAGAACGTCGACATCGCCTGCCGCCTCAACAGCGCGACCTGACATTGCGAGGACGTTGAAGCGGGTGACGCGATCCATGCCAGCGATCCCAATCGCCGACAACAGACCGCCAATGGTGGTTGGGATCAAGCACACCAGCAGAGCGATGAGAATCACAGTCGAGACAGGTGTGCCGGCGTAAATGGCGAACGGCTCCAGGGTGGCAACCGCCAGTAGGAAGACGATCGTCAATCCTGAGAGCAGGATCGACAGCGCGATCTCGTTCGGAGTCTTTTGGCGGACGGCGCCTTCGACAAGTGCAATCATGCGGTCCAGGAACGTCTCGCCCGGATCCGCGCTGATCTGAATGCGCAACGTGTCGCTGACCACCTGGGTCCCGCCGGTCACGCTGGAGCGGATGTCGGTGGCAGGCTCCTTCAGGACCGGCGCGGATTCGCCGGTGATGGCCGCCTCGTTGACGTAGGCCACGCCTTCGATGACTTCACCGTCGCCAGGAATGATCTCGTTTTCACGGACCAACACGATGTCGCCCTTACGCAGTCGGAGGACGAGATCATCTCCTCGCGGCCGTCGCGGATGCGCCTGGCGGGCGTCTCCTTCCTGGTCGCGCGCAACGTATCCACCTGAGCCCTGCCGCGCGCTTCGGCCATCGCCTCAGCGAAGTTGGCGAACACGACGGTGAACCAGAGCCACAGCGTGATCTGGAGGGTGAAGCCGATATTGCCCGTGCGCGTCGCGACCTGCTGCATGAGCACGATCGTCGTGATCGCGGCGCCGACCTCCACCACGAACATCACGGGATTTCTGGCTACGGCGCGCGGGTCCAACTTCTTGAAGGATTCGCGGATGGCCGCTCGCACGAGCGGGCCCTGGAACAGGCTCCCGGCTCCCGACTTGCGGATTGCCGTGAGCTCCTTGCCTTCGTCCGTTTCGGGCGTGCGCGTCGACGGCGGGACCAGGCCGCGGGCGGGGTCCGCGTCGCGCTCGGGTATCGCTCGTGGCGCGCGGTTCGAGGTGGTCACCACCGTCCGCGGTGGCGTGTTGATGTCGTCTGGCATGTCTGTGGAATGTCCTAGAAAGTGCGGCTGGCGCCGATGAGAAGCTGTTCAACGATCGGGCCGAGCGCGAGTGCCGGGAAGTAGGTCAGTGCGCCGACGATCAGGATCGTGCCGATCAGCAGCCCGACCCACAGCCCGCCGTATGTCGGAAAGGTGCCCAGGCTCGGCGCCACACGCTGCTTGCGGACCATGGAGCCGGCGATCGCGAGAAGCGGCACGATCATCAGAAAACGACCGATGAGCATGGCTACGCCGAGCGTCGTGTTGTAGTAGAGGTTGTTACCGCCAAGACCGGCGAACGCGGAGCCGTTGTTCCCCGTCGCCGAGGTGAAGGCATACAGGATCTCTGAGAAGCCGTGCGGACCAGGGTTATTGGTGGTGGCGGTTCCCCAGTCCCCCACGCTGCTGGCAGCCGTGAAAACGAGGATGTCGGCGGCCAGAACGAGGACGGCCAGCATGGCCATCTTCATCTCGAATGATTCGATGTTCTTGCCCAGGTATTCGGGCGTCCGGCCGACCATCAGCCCGGCGATGAACACTGCGAGAATCGCGAACATCAACATTCCGTAGAGCCCGGCGCCGACGCCGCCGAAGATGACCTCGCCGAGTTGGATGCTCAGCATCGGGATCATGCCCGCGATCGGCATCAGGCTGTCATGCATGGCGTTAACCGCCCCGCACGAGGCGTCGGTCGTGATGACTACGAACAGCGCGGAGGCCGACTGGCCGAAGCGCATTTCCTTGCCTTCGAAGTTGCCGCCGGTCTGGAGATTTGAAAGTGTCTGGTCGATGCCCAGCTGCGAGAGCAGCGGATTGCCGCCCTGCTCAACTGGCAATACTACCGCGACACCAGCAACGATAGCACCAGCATGGCGGCGAAGAGCGCCCAGCCCTGGCGGGTGTCGCCAACCATCCTGCCGAACATGTAGGTCAGCCCAGCGCCGATGGTGAAGATCGACAAGATCTGGACGAAATTGCTCAGCGGCGTGGGGTTCTCGAAAGGATGTGCCGAGTTGGCGTTGAAGAAGCCGCCGCCGTTGGTACCCAGCATCTTGATGGCTTCCTGGCTAGCGACGGGCCCTTGAGCATTCGTTTGCGTCGCACCCTCGAGCGTGGTGGCAGAGGTGTACTCATTCAGGTTTTGCGGGACACCCTGCCAGACCAGGAACAGCGTGTAGATGAAGCAAATGGGCAGCAGCACGTACAACGTGCAGCGGACCACGTCTACCCAGAAGTTGCCCAGCGAGCGGCCGGAGCGGCGCGCGAGGCCGCGCGTTAGGGCCACCGCTATGGCGATGCCCGCGGCCGCCGACACCCAGTTGTGGAAAGCGAGCGCCGCCATCTGGGTGAAGTAGCTCATTGTCGCTTCGCCTGCGTAGTTCTGCCAGTTAGTGTTCGTGGTGAAGCTGACGGCCGTGTTGAACGCAAGGTCCGGTGGAACAGCGTCAAGCCCTTGCGGGTTGAACGGCAGGACATTTTGCAGTCGCTCGATGGCGTACGTGACCAGCGCGCCGGCCACGGTGAAAAGCAGCAGCGCAAATGTGTAGCCGACCCAGCCTTGCTCTGCCTCGGGGTTTACGGCAGTCAGGCGATAGATGAGCCGCTCCAACGGGCGGAGCACCACATCCAGGAATGTGCGCTCGCCATTGAATACGCGCGCCAGGTGCGCGCCCACCGGCTTGGTAATGGCCACAAGGAGCGCGATATACAGGAGGATCTGAAGGATGCCAGGCAGGCTCACGACGACACCCCACCTCCGTCTGGGAGACGGGAGAAGCGTACTGAAAATGAACCTGTCTTCAGCCTTACCTCGGCTTGCAGGCCGAATTCCTTGGCGATGTCCTGCACGAGCGATCGAAACTCATCGATATCATCGCGCCCGAGTACGCCCACCACCGTGGTCGCCGTCATGGCAACTTCGTCCGCGCCGGTCAGCATGCGAGCCGCCACCACGAGCGCTCCCGCGCACGCAAGTTCCGCGGACTGCGTTTTTCCGTCCAGAATGTCTGTGACTTGCAGCGCAAGTGTGGGGTTGAGACGAGCCTCCATAGTGGCCTCCTAAAAGCGCTCGGGGCGCAACAACGCATACAACAGGTAGACCAGCACGAGCAGAGTGGCTACGCCGCTGAGCAGATACTCGAGCGACACCGATCACATACCTCCCAGCCCGCGATCGATAGCGCGGGTGTAACCGAGGGCGATGGCGAAGAAGATGAGAATGGTTGCGATGAAAAGGATGTCCAACATGGGTCGCCTTAGCTGTCGTCGTTCTGACCGAGCTCTCTCCGGCCAATGGAGCATGGAAAAACAAGACGAAGGAGCGCCTCGATCGGAAACGGTTTGGGCAGGTACGCCAGCGGGTGGAACTCCTCCATCCTGCTCGCGTTCGCTCGGACGGCCGAGATCACAATGGTCGGAACCTCGGTCTGGCGTCGGCGCAGGTCACGCAATACGTCCCAACCGGTCCGGTCGGGAAGGTTGATATCGAGCAGGATGAGGTCAGGGCGATCGTGCGTGACGGCGTCGACCGCGGCTTCAGCACTTTCAGCTTCGCTGACAGCGAGCCCACGGCCGGTCAGATTGCGGGCCATCGCGCGCCGCAGAGTTGCTTCGTCCTCCACGATCAGGACCCGACGATAGGCAGCGACTGCCAAACGGTCGCTTCCAGCAGTTTCGGTCGCCGCGGTTGTGACACCGCTGTTTCGGTCGCCGGTTTCCTGCCTTGCGTGAATGTTGATGAGGGTGTCCATGGGGTACCTCGTCGAGGTCGATCCAAGCTGTTTGATCGCTACCCTCGGAGTATCGACGCGACACGCTCAACAGCACGTCAACATGGGCGACCAATCAGTCAACGTCTGCTCAACATTTTTCGGCGCCCTTGATTTAGGCTTCCGCGGCCCCCCGGCACGTGCAGATCAGTCGAGAGTCTCAGCAGACTTCAGCCACGTCGTAGTACGCGCGCTGTACCTTGAGCGACGGTGGGGTGTTCCTTTGATCGGCCGTGCTAAATGCCGATCTCGCTGGGACTCTCCGTCACAAATCGGTAGCCCACACCAGGCTCGGTCAGTAGATACCGCGGGACTTGCGGGTCCGCCTCGAGCTTCTTCCGGAGGCGCGCCACGTAGACGTGGAGCGAATGGGCTTGCTGTCGGTAGGCGACACCCCAGACCGTCTCCACCAGCACGCGATCCGTGAGCACCTTGTCGGGATTGGCGACGAAGATCTTGAGCAGGTCGTACTCGGTGGGCGTGAGGTGCAGCTCGCGACCGAAGAGCCTCACCCGCCGATGCTCCAGGTCGACGGTCAGGTCGCCCGACACGACGACGGGCTCGGTTCCCTGCGGAGGGGCTGCA
>WNGA01005125.1_pt1 | contig 19020 bp, 19 predicted proteins | sample 5400061 | NCBI WGS metagenome assembly WNGA01 (sample SAMN13153366, study PRJNA577476) | soil metagenome | isolation source: 100 cm soil or saprolite under grassland replicate 2 | place: USA:California | collected 2016-06-15 | reverse complement strand
GCTCGGCCGCGGCACCGAGGAGGACGTGAAGGTCGGACCGCTGATCGACCAGCCGTCGCGCGAGAAGGTGATGGAGCTGTTGGAGGACGCGCTCTCGAAGGGAGCGACGAAGGTGGTCGGCGGGGACATCCCGGACGGGCGCGGCTACTTCGTCTCTCCGACCGTCCTCGGCGACGTACCGCAGGACGCGCGGGTGTTCCACGAGGAGATCTTCGGCCCGGTCGCCCCCGTCGGCGGGTTCGAGTCCGAGGAGGAGGCGATCGCCCGCGCGAACGACACCGAGTACGGCCTGGTCGCCTACGTCTTCACCCGCGACATCAAGCGCGCGATCCGCGTCTGCGAGGGCCTCGAGACCGGAATGGTGGGCCTGAACCAGGGAATGGTCTCGAACGCAGGCGCGCCCTTCGGAGGCGTGAAGCAGAGCGGAATCGGCCGCGAGGGCGGCAAGGAGGGCCTCGAGGAGTTCCTCGAGACGAAGTACATCGCGGTGAACCTCTAACCCTCAACCAACCTCAAGGGGTCTGACCCCTTGAGGTTGAGGGTTGCGCAGGATCTCGTGCACGGGTTGCGCTAACCGGGGAGGCGCGCAAAACATGAAGGCGTGCCCTCCATCCGGGTCGTCTCCGGTGGGATTGCACTGGCGCTTGGATGTGTGCTCGTCTTTTCCGCCCCAGCCACCGCCGGCCCCAAGGTCGCGGCGGCTCAGGTCGCGCTGAAACGCCTCGGTCTCTACAACGCGACCGTCGACGGCGTTCGAGGGCCGCTCACGAAAGCCGCGATCGTCCGCTTTCAGCGCCGGCACGGGCTCCCTGTGGACGGCGTGGTCGGGCCCCGAACGCGGCGCGCGTTCGGCAAGCGGGGCCGGCCTGCGTTCGGCGTCCGGGTCATGCAGCGGGGCGACCGCGGCTGGGACGTCGCCGCGATGCAGTACATCCTGGCACGGCGCGGGTACCCGCCGGGCGCGATCGACGCGGTGTTCGGTCCCATGACCGAGACGGCGCTCCGTAACTTCCAGCGCGCCTACGGGCTCAAAGCCGACGGGGTTGCCGGCCCTCTCACGATCACCGCGCTGCGGCACGGGTCGGCATCCAAGGGCCCGGCACCGGTCGAGAAGGGACCGATTCGGCTGCTGCGGCCGGTGCCCGGGCCGATCGGGGACCGCTTCGGAGCGCCGCGCGGACACGGGCGCACGCATACCGGCATCGACTTCCCCGTGCTGTCCGGCACGCGCATCGGGGCCGCCGCCGCGGGCGTGACCGAGTTCGCCGGCTGGAACTCAGGCGGTTACGGCAACCTGGTGGTGGTGCGCCACCGCCTCGGCTACACCACCTGGTACGCGCACCTCGAGTCGATCACGACGTGGGTCGCCGAGCGCGTGAGCGCCGGGGACCGACTCGGCCTCGTGGGCTCGACCGGCCACGCCACCGGGCCGCACCTCCACTTCGAGCTGCGCAAGAACGCCGTGCCGATCGACCCGGTGCCCTACCTTCTCCAGGCCGTGGCGACCCGGAACGGCGGGACCGGCGGCGGCGTCGCCGCACGGGCCTGTCCGATCCGCGAGCCGCTGGTGCGCTACCGGAGGGCGAAGCTCGACGCCTGCCGGGCGAAGAATCTGACCCGCGCCCGCTAGCGGGGGCTATTCGGAGGAGGTCGAGGACCCGCGTGCCATCGCGTGCAGGTCGAGCGCCTTGTCGAGCGTTTCCTCGTCCACGCCCTTCTCGATCGCCACCTCGCGGATCGTGCGCGCCGACTTTACGGCTTCGTTGACGATCTCAGTGCCGAGGTCGTAGCCGATGTAGGGGTTCAGGGCGGTCGCGATCGCGGGCGTCGACTCGCCGTGAATGCGCAGGTTCTTCTCGTTCGCGACGAGGCCGTCCACGCACTTCTCCGCGAGCATTCGCGTGGCGGACGTGAGCAGCCCGATCGAGTCGAACACGTTCCGGGCGATCATCGGCACGCGCACGTTCAGCTCGAAGTTGCCCTGGGTGCCGGCGACGGTCACCGCGGTGTCGTTCCCGATCACCTGCGCCGACACCTGGAGCACCACCTCCGGGATCACGGGATTGACCTTGCCGGGCATGATCGACGAGCCCTTCTGGAGCTCCGGCAGCTGTAGCTCGCCGAGCCCGGTGCGCGGCCCCGAGCCCATCAGGACGAGGTCCTGGGCGACCTTCGTGAGCGAGACCGCCACGCCCTTCAGCGCCCCGTGGAGCTCCACCAGTCCGTCCCGGTTGGCCTGCGCCTCGAACGGGTCCAGCGGCGCCGCGCCGAGCCCGAGCCGCTCGAGCACCTTCGGCGCGAACTCCGGGTGCGTGTTCAACCCGGTACCCGTGGCCGTGCCGCCCAGGGGAACCTGCGCGGCGCGGCCCAGTGCGTCGCGCACCCGGTCGTGACCGAGCTGGATCTGTGCCGCGTAGCCGCCGAACTCCTGCCCGAGGGTCACCGGCACCGCATCCATCATGTGCGTGCGGCCCGCCTTCACGAGGTCGGCGAACTCGTCCGCCTTGCGGGAGAGGGATGCCGACAGCGCCTCGAGCGCGGGGAGCAGCTCCTGCTGAACCGTGTCCACCGCGGCCAGGTGCACCGCCGACGGAAACACGTCGTTCGACGACTGCCCCATGTTCACGTGGTCGTTCGGGTGGACGCCCTCGCCGGCGAGGTTCGCGATCACCTCGTTGGCGTTCATGTTCGAGGAGGTGCCGGAGCCGGTCTGGAAGACGTCGATCGGGAACTGGTCGTCGTGGTGTCCGGCGGCCACCTCGTCGCCTGCGCTCGCGATCCGCTCGGCGATGTCGCCCTCGAGCAGGCCGAGCTCGGCGTTCACGCGCGCGGCCTCGGCCTTGATGCGCCCGAGCCAGCGCACCACGGGCGTCGGCACCCGCTCGCCCGACACCGGAAAGTTCTCGATCGCCTTGGAGGTCTCCATTCCCCAGAGCTCCTGCTGAACCGCCATCAGTCTCCTCGTTAGGTGTCGATTAACAGGGTACCGGCGCTGATTTCGCACAGAGTTCGGCCCCGAACCAGTGCATTCGCCGCGCGCGTCGGGCGGCGAGGGCGCTTCCATGTTGTGATCGCCCAGCGTGACGGCTCTCATTCGGATTGATCGGTCGTGGACGCCGGTCGGGCACGGACGGCCCAAGCCGATCCGCTTCTGCTCGCGCTGCGGCCACCCCGCGGAGGACCCGCCCGGACGACCGGAGCTCAAGAAGCGCGTCTGCGACCGCTGCGGCATGGGGATGATCCTGAGCTGCTCGCGCGACGCACTGCCCGGCGACGCGGCGGCCTTCCTGATCCTGGACTACGAGCTGCGCGTGAGCGCGGTGAGCGAGGCCGGCGAGCGTTACTTCGGCAAGGAGAAGACCCTGATCGGGACGGGCCTGCTCGACCTCGTGACCAGTCCGCTCGGCGACGACCAGCTCGTCCGCAAGACGAGCGTCGCCGCCCAGCGCCCGTCGGAGGCGACGGTGATGCCCGTGCGGCTCGTGCGCCCGGCCGAGGGCGCGGGCGCGGGCGCCGTCGGCACGATGGCGGCCCGGATCGCCACCTGCGGGCCGCCGCGCGCGGCGCTGTTCACGGTCGAGCCGAGCGAGTTCGGCCGCCGCTGAAGCTCCCGTTTTGGAGGTAGCGCCTGTGCAAGAACGACTGCACGAGTTGCGCAAGATCTCGAACAAGGGCAGAAAGTTGCCTCAAGTTGCTCGCGCTCCAGTCGAAAACCTATGCAAGGGCGCACGCACCCCGCAAGAGGTGGCGCTGACGTGGAAAGTAATGGCGGAACACTTCTGCGATTCACCCGAGACGGAGGCGACGTGAGCGGGATAAGGACCAACGCAGCGGCAGAGCTCTTGGGGGTGAGCCCCAACACGCTGCGCAGCTGGGAGCGGCGCTTCGGTTATCCGAAGCCGCGCCGCACCCAGGGCGGTCACCGCCAGTACGACCTCGCGGAGCTCGAGTCGCTGCGCCGCGCTCTGCTCGAGACGCACAACATCTCCTCCGCCATCGAGCTCGCCCGCCAGCGTGGCGAAGGCCCCAGCTCGCCGAGCCGCCTGCTCGACGCGTTCGACCACTTCGACGAGCAGCTCGCCGACCGGATCATGGAGGAGAGCCTCGCCGTCCGCTCCGTGGAGCGCACGGTCGAGGAGGTGCTCCTGCCGGCGCTCGAGCAGGCCGACGAGCGAGACGGACGCGACGCCGAGCGCGAGCTCGCGCTTCGCTGGGCCACGGGCTGGCTGCACTCCTCCCGGCGCGTCGCGCCGCCCGCGAGCCGCCCGCAGGGAGTGCTTCTGTTCGATTCGAGCCCGCGCCTCGACGTCGAGTCGCTGCACGTGCAGGCGCTCGAGCTGGGACTGCGGCGCGCCGGCTTCCGCACGCTGCTGCTCGCCTTCGACCTTCCCCCGGAGCGGGTCGTTCGGGCGATCCGCGCGCTCGACCCCGTGGCCTTCGTCTTCTGCGGCGGGGAGGCGACGCTCGACGTGGTCGGGCGACTTGTCTACACCGTCCGCCAGGTCGGCTCGGCGGCGCCCGTGTTCGAGTACCGCGAGGCCATGCCGGTCACCGGCGACCACGGCATTCCGTCGCTCGGATCGATGCCGGTCGAGGCCGCCGAGCGGCTGAAGGGCTACGTGGACAGCGGCCGCATCGAGCAGGTCGTGGTCGTGCCGGAGCCCGAGGCCGCACAGAGCGCGCGCATCAGCCTCGCGGCCCGCACATCCGCCTAGAGCCCGGCCGCCCGCCCTAAGCCGCGAGCTTCCGGCAGAGCTCCGAGAAGGTCCGCTTCTCGGACTCGTCCAGGTTCCCGAACGCCGCCGTGACCCGCTCGGAGTGAGCGGGGAAGAGGCGCTCGACGAGCGAGCGGCCCGTCGGCTCAAGCTCGACTACGACCACGCGGCGGTCGTCGGGAGCGCGCCGTCGCGAGACGAAGCCGCGCGCCGCGAGCGTGCCCGTGACCTCGGTGGCGTTGGCCTTGCTCCAGCCGAGCCGCCGCCTCAGCGTCTTGAGCTCGAGCGAGCCGCCCGCGGTGGTGAGCACCACGAGCACGGAGAAGCCCGCCGCCGTGACGCCCTCGCGCTCGAGCTCGAGCGCGAGGCGCTTGCGAACTGTGGCCTCCGCCCGCAGCAGCGCCTGGAGTGCGCGGTGAGCGAGCGGGTCGCCTAGCTCGAGGGAGGACATCTGGGCCGCGATCGTAGGACGCGGCCCGGACGGCTACGGGCTGGCGACGTGGGCGACCCACATGGTCGCCTTCGCGCGTCGGTAGCGGCCGCAGGCGTGGCCGACGCCGATGCGCGTGAACCGGCGCGAGAGCAAGATCGCCCGGTGCGACGGCGAAGCCATCCACAGGTCGACCGTCCTGCGAGGTCTCAGCCGCCAGCCCGTGTGCCACTCGAGCGCCTCGCCGGCGGTGCGCCAACGAGGCGCCACCGGGATCCGCGACAGGTGCCCGAAGTAGTCCGTGCGCATCATCCGGAGGGCATAGCGCCTCGCCGAGAGGAACAGCGAGTCAGCCGGCCGCAGCCTCGGCAGCCCGTGCGCGTGCCTGACCCCGTTGATGGCCGTGACCATCTTCACCTCCGCCGGCCCGGCCGACGCCGGCGCCGCCGGTACGACGCCCAGTGCCACCGAAACGGCCAATAGGGCCGCGGTCCTCCGCATGCGCGCCGAGGTCTAGCACGCCGACTGGCAGAATCGAACCTCGTGGCCCGCTATCGACCCGTGGACGCCTCGCAGTCGTTTCCCGAGCTCGAGCAGCGCGTGCTCGAGCGCTGGCGCGAGCGCGACGTCTTCCACGAGTCGATCCGGCGCCGCGAGGGCGCTCCGCCGTTCATCTTCTACGAGGGACCGCCGACCGCGAACGGCCGGCCCGGGTCACACCACGTGCTGAGCCGCGTGTTCAAGGACGTCTTCCCCCGCTACAAGACGATGCGGGGTCACTTCGTCCCGCGCAAGGCCGGCTGGGACTGCCACGGCCTGCCGGTCGAGCTCGAGATCGAGAAGGAGCTCGGGTTCCGCAACAAGCACGACATCGAGCGCTTCGGCATCGCCGAGTTCAACGCGCGCTGCCGTGAGTCGGTGCTGCGCTACATCGACGAGTGGAACGAGCTGACCGATCGGATCGGCTTCTGGATCGACACCGACGACGCGTACTTCACGCTCGACCCGAACTACGTCGAGTCGGTGTGGTGGTCGCTCAAGCGGGTGTGGGAGAAGGGGCTGCTGGTCGAGGGCAACAGGGTCGTTCCGTACTGCACCCGCTGCGGCACCGCGCTCTCGTCACACGAGCTGGCGCTGGGCTACAAGGACGTGGTCGACCCGTCCGTGTTCGTCAAGTTTCGGCTCCTGGACGAGCCCGACGTCTCGCTGCTCGCGTGGACGACCATGCCCTGGACGCTCGTCCCGCACGCCGCGATCGCGGTCGACCCGGACGTCGATTACGTGCGCGCCCGCCTCGGCGACGACCGGCTGATCCTGGCCGAGGCGCTCGTGGAGCGGGTGCTCGGCGAGGACGCGGAGATCGAGGAGCGCATGCCTGGCTCCGCGCTGCTCGGCCTGCGCTACGAGCCCCCCTTCCCCTACATCACGGACTACGGCGAGCGCGGCCACACGGTCCTGGCGGGCGACTTCGTGTCGATCGAGGACGGCACCGGCGTGGTCCACACCGGGGCGGCCTTCGGCGAGGACGACTTCCGGCTAGCCACCGAGAACGGGCTGACGATTCACAACCCGGTCCGGCCCGACGGCACCTTCGACGAGCGCACCGGCCCGTTCGCCGGGATGCACGTGCGCGAGGCAGACGCCCACATCGTCGAGGCGCTGCGCGAGTCCGGCCGGCTCTTCCGCGCGGGCGAGTACCAGCACTCGTACCCGCACTGCTGGCGCTGCGACACGCCGCTCATCTACTACGCGAAGAAGAACTGGTACGTCCGGACGACGGGGGTGAAGGACGAGCTGCTCGCCGCCAACGAGACGATCGACTGGCACCCCGAGCACATCAAGCACGGGCGCTTCGGCAACTGGCTGGAGAACAACGTGGATTGGGCGCTGTCGCGCGAGCGCTACTGGGGCACGCCGCTGCCGGTCTGGCGCTGCGGCGAGGGGCACGTCGTGTGCGTCGGCTCGCTCGCCGAGATCGGCGAGCGCGGCGGGGAGCCGCCCGAGGACGTGCACCGGCCGTTCATCGACGAGGTGGTGCTCACCTGCGAGGACTGCGGCGGCGAGATGCGCCGCGTGCCCGATCTGATCGACGTCTGGTGGGACTCCGGCTGCATGCCGTTCGCGCAGTGGCACGCGCCCTTCGAGAACGAGGAGCTGGCGAGCGAGCGCTTCCCGGCCGACTACATCTGCGAGGCGCTCGACCAGACGCGCGGCTGGTTCTACTCGCTGCTCGCGGTCTCCGTGCTCCTGAACGGCGAGGCGTCCTACCGCACCTGCCTGTGCCTCGGCCTGATCCTCGACCCCGAGGGCCAGAAGATGTCGAAGTCGAAGGGCAACGTCGTGGTCCCCTGGGACGTCCTCAAAGAGCACGGCGCGGATGCCTTCCGCTGGTACTACTTCACCTCGAAGCAGCCCTGGGACGGCTACCGCTTCTCACTCGAGACCGTCGGCGAGTCCGTGCGCCAGTTCCTGAAGCCGCTCTGGAACACGTACGCGTTCTACGTCCTGTACGCGAACGTGAACGAGCCCAGCGGCGAGTCGGCGGAGACGGAGCTCGACCGCTGGATCCGCTCGCGCCTGTCGGCCACCACCGAGCGCGTGATCGAGCGGATGGAGGACTACGACACGACCTTCGCCGGCCGCGCCATCGCCGGGTTCGTGGACGACCTCTCGAACTGGTACGTGCGCCTGTCGCGGCGGCGCTTCTGGGACGGCGACCCCGCCGCCTTCGACACGCTGCGCGAGTGCCTGCTCGGCGCCGCGAAGCTGCTCGCCCCGCTCACCCCGTTCGTGACCGACGAGATCTACGACAACCTCGACGGGAGCGAGCCGTCCGTCCACCTGTGCGACTTCCCCGAGCCGGGCGCGCGCGACGAGGAGCTCGAGTGGCAGATGCAGGTGGTGCGCGACGCCGTCGAGCTCGGCCGCGCCGCGCGCGCCCACGCCAGGCTGAAGGTGCGCCAGCCGCTGCACGAGGCGGTTGTCGTCGCGGCCGATCGCGAGCGCGGCGCGATCGAGCGGCTCGACGCGCTGCTCAAGGACGAGCTGAACGTGAAGTCCGTGCGCTACGTGTCGGAGGCGGACGAGCTGGGGCGCTTCGAGCTGAAGCCGAACTACCGCGCGCTCGGCCCGCGCTTCGGGAAGCAGATGCCGCAGGTGGCCGCGGCGATCGCGGCCCTCGACCCCGCGCAGCTGCGCGCCGGCGGCCGCGCCGGGCTGAACTTCGACGGCCACGAGCACGAGATCGGGCCGGACGACGTGACGCTGGTCCTACAGCCGCTCGAGGGCTACCAGGTGGAGCGCTCGGGCACGCACGCCGTGGCGCTCAACCTCGAGCTCGACGAGGAGCTGCGGCGCGAGGGCCTGGCGCGTGAGGTCGTGCACGCCGTACAGGCCGCGCGCAAGAACGCCGGGCTCGAGGTCGAGGACCGCATCTCGCTGACGCTCGGCGGCGACGACGAGCTCCTCGCCGCGGCGCGCGCGCACGAGGACTACGTGGCCGGGGAGACGCTGGCGACGTCGCTTGCGTTCGACGGCTCCTCGGGCGAGGCGGAGAGCGCCGAGATCGAGGGCAGGCACCTCTCGATCTCGGTTAGGCTCGCCGCCAAATGAAGCTTCCGCCGCCGTTCGACGAGCGCCCCTTCTGGCTTCAGGTCGCCGGCGGGATCGTCGTGCCGGTGGTGTTCGGGATCCTCACCGGGTTCGCGCTCGGCTGGAACGAGATCCTCTACTACGCGATGGCGGGGCCGATAGCGATCCTCGGAGGCTTCCTGGGCGGCATCGAGCACCGCGGCGTGGACGACGGCCTCCTGCGCGGCGCGATCGCTGGCCTCGTGTTCGGCAGCTTCATCCTGATCGGCCACGAGATCGCGAACAACGAGCCGAAGGCGCGCCTGCCGGATCCGGAGGCCGGGCTCGTGTTCGCCACGACGCTCTTCGGCGCGATCCTCGGCGCCCTGGGAGGGCGCTGGAGGATGCGCCAGGAGCGGCGCCTGGACCGAGCCGCGGCGGCTTAGGCCGCCGGCTCGAGCGCCGGCTCGATCTCCTGGAGGAGCCGGTTCTTCGGCATCGCACCGATGATCTGGTGCACCGCCTGGCCGTTCTTGAAGAGCAGCAGCATCGGGATCGACATCACGTTGTACTTCGCCGCGATCTGCGGGTTGTCGTCCACGTTGAGCTTGACGACCCTCAGGTCGTCGCGCTCCGACTGGAGCTCCTCGAGGTGGGGGGCGATGATGCGGCAGGGGCCGCACCAGGGGGCCCAGAAGTCGACGAGTACCGGCTTGGCGGCCTCGAGCACCTCGGCCTGGAAGTTGTTGTCGGTGACCTCGTCGAGATTGCCTGCCACAGCTGCTCCTGTTCGAAGGACGAATGCGTCGCTTCAGAAAATATAGCGACGGGCGCGGGCGGCCGTGTCTCAGCGACGGAGACGCAGCGCGGGCACCTTCCAGACCGCCTCCAGCGCTATCCGCGCGGTCATCTTCGACTGCCCCTCCCTGCGCTCCCGAAACAGGATCGGCACCTCGGTGACCGTGAAGCCGGCCTGGATCGCCCTGTAGGTGAGCTCGATCTGGAAGCCGTAGCCGTCGGCGTGCACGCCGCCCAGGTCGATCCCCTCGAGCACGCGCCTGTTGAAGCACTTGAAGCCGCCGGTCAGGTCGCGCACCGGCACGCCCAGGAGCACGCGCGCGTACCACGAGCCGCCGCGCGAGACCAGCCGCCTCAGGCCGCCCCAGTTCTCCACGCCGCCGCCCGGCACGTAGCGCGAGCCGAGCACGAGGTCGGCGGCGTCCGCCGCCGCGATCAGGCGCGGCAGGTCGGCGGGGTCGTGGGAGAAGTCGGCGTCCATCTCGAGCACCAGGTCGGCGCCCTCGGCGAGCGCGACATCGAAGCCGGCGAGGTACGCGCGGCCCAGCCCCTGCTTCGCCGGCCGGTGGAGCACGCGCACCTCCGGGTGCTCGTCCGCCAGCCCGTCGGCGAGCCGGCCGGTGCCGTCCGGCGAGTCGTCGTCCACCACGAGGACCGTCTGCTCGCGGCCGGTGGAGGCGAGCTGCACCAGCGCCGCGCGGACGACGGCCTCGATGTTCTCGGCCTCGTTGTAGGTCGGCAGGATGAGCCAGGCTCCCGGCAAAGCGGCGCGTACGGTAAGCCATGGCTGCGCCGCGGGCACCGCCCGCGGCTTGCCAGACTGCGCCCACATGCGAAACGGCGAGATAGCCGAGGCCTTCGAGGAGCTGGCGAGCCTGTACGAGCTCGACGGCGCCGTCGTCTACCGCGTGGTCGCGTACCGGAACGCCGCGAAGGCGATCCGCGAGGCCGGCGTTTCGGTGGCCGAGCTGGCGAAGCAGGGCCGTGCCGAGGAGCTCGCGGGGGTCGGCAAGACGATCGCGGAGAAGATCGACACGCTGCTCGAGACCGGTTCCATTCCGTCGGCCGACAAGCTGAAGCAGCGCATCCCCTCCGGCCTCGTCGAGATCACGCGCATCCCCGGCCTCGGCCCGAAGCGGGCGCGGCTGCTCCACGACGAGCTCGGCGTCTCCTCGATCGACGAGCTGCGCGAGGCAGCCGAGAGCGGACGGCTCAAGGACGTGAAGGGCTTCGGCCGGAAGGCCGAGGAGAACCTGCTCGCCGCGTTCGCCGCCGGCGCCGACGGCCGTCCGAAGGCGCGCATGCTGCTGTCGAAGGCGCTGCCCGTCGCCGAGGAGCTCGTGGCCACGCTGCGCGACCACCCGGCCGCCCTGCGCGTGGAGCTGGCCGGGAGCGCGCGCCGGCTCTCCGACACGGTCAAGGACCTCGACATCGTGGCCGCCTCGAGCGACCCGGCGGCGCTCGCCGAGGCCTTTGCGGGGCTTCACTCGGTCGACTCCGTGTCGACCTTCGGCGAGGCCGGCGCCAAGGCCGTCACCCATTCCGGCCTGCCGGTGGACCTACGGATCGTGCCCGAGGAGGCCTTCGGCAACCTGCTCCAGCACTTCACCGGCTCGGGCAGGCACAACGAGGCGCTTCGGACCGACGCCGTGCGGCGCGGCCTCCACGTGAGCGAGTACGGCATCTCGGACGACGAGAGCGGCGAGTCCGAGGCGTTCACGACCGAGGAGGAGGTCTACGAACGGCTCGGCATGCAGTACGTCCCGCCCGAGCTGCGCGAGAACCGCGGCGAGCTCGAGGCCGCGCGCGAGGGCCGGCTGCCGGAGCTGATCGAGCTCGGCGACATCCGCGGCGACCTCCACATGCACACGACGCTCTCGGACGGGCACGCGAGCGTCGAGGAGATGGCGAGTGCCGCGCGCGAGCTCGGCTACGAGTACGTGGCCATCACGGACCACTCGGCGACGCACGGCTTCGGCAACGACGTGCAGCCCCGCGCGCTGCTTCACCGCGTCGAGGAGATTCGCGCCCTGCCGGATCTCGGCATCACCGTGCTGGCGGGCACCGAGACCAACGTGCTGCCGGACGGCTCGCTCGACTACGCCGACGAAGTGCTCGAGCAGCTCGACTGGGTGATCGCGAGCCTGCACACGTCCTTCCGCCTGGCGGAGAAGGAGCAGACGAAGCGCGTGCTCAGGGCGATGGAGCACCCGCTCGTGGACGCGATCGGCCATCCGACCGGCCGGCTGATCGAGCGCCGCGAGGCCTACGCGCTCGACCTCGACCGCGTGATCGCCAAGGCCGTCGAGACCGGCACCTTCCTCGAAATCAACGCGAACCCCGACCGGCGCGACCTGAACGACGTGTACGCGCGCGCGGCCGCCGAGGCCGGCGTGACGCTCCTGATCGACAGCGACGCGCACTGGCCGCGGACGCTGAAGAACATGCGCTACGGCGTCGCGACGGCGCGGCGCGCCTGGCTCACCGCGGAGCAGGTGGGCAACACGCGCCCGTGGGACGAGCTCGACCGGATGCGAAAGCGCGCCGCGTAGGCCGCGGCTCTTCAACTACGGCAGTGAGGACACACCGAGTGTCCTGGATAGGGGACCGTATAGGTACCTAATCCAGGACAGCCCCTCTCCTCGATGCCGTCGTTAGGCGGTTGGGTCCCCTTAGCGGCGCCTACGCGGGCTCGATCCGCCGCAGGCCCGGCAGTCGCAGCAGCTTCGGCGCGCCGAGCGGCGAGGTGCGGTCGAACCAGAACTCGACGCCGTCGCGCCCCTCGATGGCGGCCACTGCGCTCGACTGGCGGCGCCAGAGCAGCGCGACGAGGATGAAGAAGCCGGTGGCGACGACCGGCACCTGTGGGAGGAAGAAGCCGACCGCGCCGGCGAGGACGGTCGCGAGCGCGACCGGCCAGAGCCGGTTGAACATCACGGACCCGGGCTCGAGCTCGGGCAGCGAGTTCGTGCTGCGCGCCTCGGCGAGCAGCCGGCCGATGCCCTCCGTGGTCTCGAAGCGGCGCCCCAGCCACAGCCCGGCCAGCACCGCGACGCACCACCAGACCGCCGCGACGTAGACGAGCGTGTTCGTGTCCGCCCGCGTCGCCCCCACCACGGAGACGACCGCGAGCACCGTGGCGGCCCCGGCGTAGATGAGGACGGACACGCGCAGGAAGTCGCGGAACCTCACGGCTCGTCGAGCTCCGCGAGCAGCTCGCGCATACCGTCGATGCCGTCGACGACGACGTCGGCCCGAGCCACGATCTCGGGCGGCCCCTCGTCGGAGCGGACACCCACCCTCACGGCCTCTTCCAGCACGCCCTCCTCGACCAGCGCGGTGAGCGCGGCAAAGCCGTCGAGGTCGGTCACGTCGTCGCCCGCGTAGAGCGCCGCGCGCGGCTCTGCCCGGCCGATCAGCTCGCGCACGGACTGTCCCTTGTCGATCTCGACGGGCGGCCGCACCTCGAGCACCTTGCGCCCCCAGTGTGTCCAGAGGCCGGCGGCCTCCGCCTCCTCGGCCAGGCCCTCGACGCGCGCGTGCGCCGCGTCCTCGTCCGGCGCGCCGCGCCAGTGGAAGGTCATGATCGGCCCCTTGTCCTCGATGCGCACCCGCAGCGTCCGCAGCTCCGGCGTATCGCGTTGGCGCACGAACGCCTTCACATCCGGCTCCCAGCGCTGGAACTCGGGAGCGACTCTCGGGAAACGCTCGTTCGGCGCGAGCAGCTCGGCGCCGTGCGAGCCGGCGTAGGCGATGCCGCCCACCCCGACCAGCCGGCGCACGTCGCTCGCGGCCCGGCCCGAGATGCAGGCGACGCACCCGTAGCGGCGGGAGAGCCGCGCGAGCAGGAGCGAGGTCTCCTTCGGGACGGTCGCATCCACGGCCCGCTGCACGATCGGGGCCAGCGTGCCGTCGACGTCGAAGAACAGGGCCGACCGCGCCGGGTCGGCAGTGAGCGGGCGTAGGGCCTCCACAACGCGCCGTAGTATGCCCCGGTGCGCCTGGCCGTCATCGCGACCGCCGCCGGTGCGTTCTCGGGCCTGTTCGGGATCGGCGGCGGGACGATCATCGTCCCGCTGCTCGTGCTCTGGATGGGGTACGGGCACCGCGAGGCGACCGGCACCTCGCTCGCCGCGATCGCCGTGATCGGCGCGCTCGCCGCGGCCGCGCACGCCGCCTACGGGAACGTCGACCTCGCGAAGGGCCTGCTCGTGGCCGCCCCGGCGATCGGCGGCGTGCTCGCGGGCACCGCCATCCAGCAGCGCATCTCCGAGCGCGCGGTGGCGGGAGCGTTCGTCGTGCTGCTGCTCGCCTCGGCGGCGGTGCTGGTGTTCTGATGGACGCGCTCGACGTCGGCGGCCTGGTCGTCCTCGGCTTCGTCGCCGGGACGGCGGGCGGCCTGCTCGGCGTCGGCGGCGGAGTCGTGTTCGTCCCGGCGCTCGTCGTGTTCGCCCATCTGTCGCAGCTCCAGGCCGTCGCGACCTCGCTCGTGGCCATCGTCCTGGTCGCGCTCGTGGGCGCCGCGAGGCAGCGCGAGTACGGGAACGTGCGCCTGCGCGACGGCCTCGTGATCGGCATGCTGGCGCCCGTTGGAGTGCTCGCGGGGGTCGTTCTGGCCAACGCTCTGCCGGAGCGGGCGCTCGAGCTCTCGTTCGCTGGCGTGCAGCTCGCCTTCGCCTGGCAACTCGCGGGAAACGCAGGCTTGCGCTAGGTTCCTGCCCACGTGGAGATCCTCGACGTAGAGACCGAGGACATGGGCGGACTCGTGCACGTGGCGTTGAAGGGGGAGCTCGACCTCTCCAGCGTCGCCAAGGTGCAGGACGAGCTGCGGCGTGTCGAGGAGGGCGAGCCGCCCGTCATGGTGCTCGACCTGTCGCGCCTGACGTTCCTCGACTCGACGGGGCTGCGCTGCCTCGTCACCGCCGACGAGCGGGCCCGTGAGGCCGGCCGCCGCGTCGTGATCGTGCGCGGTCCGGAGCCCGTGCAGCGCGTCTTCACCATCACCCGCCTGGAGGAGCGGCTCGAGATGGTGGATGACGCATCCGCCGTCGGCTGACCACCCCACCAGGTTTCACATCTCCCCGAAAGGGTGATATGTGACATGTGACACCAGCCGTGCTGTTGGGGGAGCCGGCGGCAGAGTCTCCCGAGGTACTGAGGCTCGAGGACGACAGGCTCCTTGTTCGGTATCACCGCGAAGGGGATCTCGAGGCTCGCGACGAGCTCGTGGTCCGCTTCATGCCCCTCGCGCGCCAGCTCGCGGTGCGCTACCGCCACGCCGGCGAGCAGCTCGAGGACCTCGTGCAGGTCGCGTGCGTCGGGCTCATCAAGGCCGTCGACCGCTACGACCCGGACCGCGGCAAGGGCTTCACACGCTACGCCGTGCCCACGATGCTCGGCGAGATCAAGCGGCACTTCCGCGACAAGGGCTGGTCCGTGCACGTGCCGCGCGCCACGCAGGAGCTCGTGCTGAAGGTGGGCGAGGCGCTCGGCGACCTGCCCGCCAAGCTCGGCCGTTCCCCCACCCCTCGTGACGTGGCGGCGGCGGTCAACGCGTCCGTGGAGGACGTGCTCGAGGCGATGGAGGCCGCCACCGCCTACGAGGCCGTCTCGCTCGACGCACCGCGCCCCGGCAGCGGAGAGGAGGAGAGCTGGACCCTGGCCGAGTCGCTGTGCGAGGACGAGCGCGGCTACGAGCTCGTCGAGATAGGCGAGACGCTGCGCGGCACCCTGGAGGCCCTGCCCGCGCGCGAACGGCTGATCCTCCGCCTGCGCTTCGAGGAGGACCTCACGCAGGCGGAGATCGCCGAGCGGGTCGGCGTTTCCCAGATGCACGTGTCGCGGCTGCTGCGTCGCTCACTGGACCGCCTGTCCGCAGCGGGCGCGGCGGCTGCGTAGCATTTGAACCGTGGCGCAGGAGCTCACCTCACGTCCTGAGGTGGCGGCGCTGATCGCACGCGGCGAGGAGCGCGGCTGCATCAACCTGTCCGAGTTCGACGAGCTCGCCCAGGCGCTCGAGCTGGTCGACGAGGACGTCGACACGCTCGAGGCGCAGCTCGAGTCGCAGGGCATCGAGATCACCGACGACTGCGGCCGCACGGGGGTCGAGCCGACCACCTTCCGGAACGGCGAGCTCGCTGCGGCCACCACCGACGCGCTCCAGCTGTTCCTCAACGAGATCCGCCGCTACCCGCTGCTCACGGCCAACCAGGAGGTGGAGCTCTCCAAGCGGATCGAGCAGGGCGACCTCCAGGCGAAGGAGCGCATGATCAACTCGAACCTCCGTCTGGTGGTGTCGATCGCGAAGAAGTACCAGGGCCAGGAGCTGTCGCTGCTCGACCTGATCCAGGAGGGCATCTTCGGCCTGATCCGGGCGTCGGAGAAGTTCGACTGGCGCAAGGGCTACAAGTTCTCGACCTACGCGACGTTCTGGATCCGCCAGGCGATCCAGCGCGGGCTGGCCAACAAGGCGCGCACGATCCGGATCCCCGTGCACATCGGCCAGCGCGAGCGCAAGATCGTCCGCGCCGAGCGCGAGCTGTCAGCGAAGCTCGGCCGCGAGCCGAGCGACGACGAGATCGCCCGCCACGCCGAGCTGCCGCTCGACCAGGTCGAGGAGGTGCGCGAGGCAGCGCGGACCGTCACGAGCCTCGACCGGCCCGTTGGCGAGGAGGGCGACACGGCCCTCGGCGACCTGCTCGAGGGCGGCGCGCCGCCGGTGGACCAGGAGGTCGAGGTGAGCCTCTCGGAGCAGCTCCTCCGCCAGACGATCGAGGAGCTCCCTGACACCGAGCGCGACGTGATCCGGCTCCGCTTCGGCCTGACAGGCGAGGATCCCCAGCCGCTGCGGGAGACCGGGCGCCGCCTCGGGCTGTCCGCGGAGCGGGTGCGGCAGATCGAGTCGAGGGCGCTCAAGCGGCTGGCCATGCGGCGCGAGCTCGAGGCCCTGCGCGAGGTGGCCTGACAGTCAGGGAGGGCCAACCGTCTCCCCTTCAGGTCCCCACAGGTCCGAGTTGGGGCTCCGGATGGCCCCTTCCGGTGAGCTACCCGGCGGCGAGGCCGTGAAACTCGGGCAGAGGCACGTTCGGCGTACGTATGATGCCGAGCGCGGCAACCATGAAATGGAGGCCGGGCGCGAAGCGCGCCGGGCGGCCGTCGCCCTCGGGCGAGTAGACCTCGCGCGCGTCGAGCAGCTCGATCACCCAGCGGCAGAGCGGCGCCTGCAGCGCGTCGTCGCCGACGTCACACGCCAGTCGCACCAGCGCGAGCGTCTCGATCGGCTCGATGCCGTTGAACATCTGGCCGAGGGCGCTCATCAGGTACGAGTAGACGCGGTCGAGGAGCGGGTCGTGCGAGAGCCCGCCGTCGCCGGGGGGCGGACCCAGGTCGAGGGGCTCCTCGCCGTCCACGATCCGAAGTGCCTGGCCGCCGGCGACGGCTCGCGCCTGATCCGCGTCGAGCCCGGACTGGAGGGCGTTGCGGGTCGTCATCACCGCCGCCCAGACGGGTGAGCCGTAGGGCGCGTCGCTCGCCATCAGGATCTGGCCGGGCGGGACCAGCGCGAACAGCGCCTGAACGTCGGCCGGCGCCCACCACGCGGTGTCGAAGAACAGGTTCGGGTGGTCGAGGGCCTCGCGCCAGATCCAGGCCAGGTCCGAGATGCCGGCGTGAGCGAGGATCAGCCGCATCCCCGGGTGCCGGCCGGTGGCCTCGACGGCGTGGCGGCCGAGCGCGGGGATGCCCCGGCCCGCGTGCACGAGCACCGGCAGGCGCCGCTCGTCCGCCATCGCGAAGACGGGAGCGAGCCCGGGATGGTCGAGCGTGAACCGCTCGGCGCGCGGGTGGAGCTTGATGCCGCGGGCGCCGCGCGCGAGCGCGCGCTCCGCCTCGGCGGGCGCGTCGTCGTGCGGGTCGAGCCGGCAGAACGGGAACAGGCGCCCGTCGCTCGCGGCAGCGTCCTCGATCACCATGTCGTTGGCGGCCGCGTATCCCTCTGGCTCGTGCATCGGGAAGACGAACGCGCGCCCGTCGATCCGCTCGAGCGCGCCGACGAGCTGCTCGCGGGTGCACCTGTAGCCGTCGGGGTCATTGGACCCGATGTGCGTGTGGGCGTCGAGCGGCTCGAGCTCGGCGATGTCCTCGCGGAGCCGCTCCAACCACGGCAGCATGCCGGAGTCGGGGATCACGTCCGCTCAGACTACGAAGTCTCGAGCAGGAAATGCGCGGGCTCGCCGTTCTCGCGGACGAGCGTGATGGTGCCGACGACCGGCACGAGCAGCCCCTGGGCGTGCACGTAGCCGGTCTTGACCTCGGCCGAGTCGATCTTCCCGGCGAGCATGTCCTTCATCTGCTCGCGGTGCTTGTCGAGGTTGGCGCGGTCCATCACCGGCGGCCAGATCGCCTGCTGGAACTCGCTCTCGCTGTAGCCCACCAGGTCGGAGAAGGCCCGGTTCAGCTCCTGGAAGCGCCCGTCGAGGCCTATCTTCGCTGTCGGTTCCTTCACGTCGTCGAAGCCGGGGCGGTCCTCGCGCTTCGGCCCCGTGTCCTTGCTGGCGAACAGCGGCTTGCGCGCCGCGGGAGCGGCAGGAGCGGTCTCGGCGGGCGCCGCTCCACCCGGTGCGATGCCGTTGCCCGTTCCGGCGTCGATCGGAGCGGCCGGGGCGAGGGGCGCGACGTATCCCGCGAGCGCGGCCTGCGCCGCGTGAGACTCGAAGCGGCTGATCACGCGGAGCTGCTCGCCGTGGGCGTGCGCGGTGGCTGCGGCCTCGTCGGCCGCCTGGCGCGCGACACCGGCGGCCCTCTCGGCGGCCTCGGCGGCTTCGCGGGCGCACCCGGCCTCGCGCTCCGCGGCCGACGCCGCGTCCGCGAGCCGGCGCGAGGTCTCCTCTACCGCACCGGCCTGCTCGCCGGCGCGCGACGCGTGACGGTCGGCCGTGCCGGCGGCCTCGGTGGCGCGCATGAGATGGCGCTCGGCGGCGGTCACGGCCGTTTCGGCGCGCTCGGCCTGGCGCTCGACCGCGGCCGCGCGCTCGTCCACGCGCGCGACCCTGGCCTCCACCTCGCCGGCGACCTCGGCGCTCCGCTGGACCGCGGACCGCGCCTGTCCCGCCGCGGCCTCGGCGCCGGCGGCGTCTCGCTGTACCCCTGCTGCTGTCTCCTCGGCGCGCTCGATGCTCCGCTCGACGGTCGTCGCGGCGGTGTCGGCACGCTCGATGTCCTTCTCGATCCTCGCCGCGAGCTCGTCGCCGCGCGCGATCGCGGTCTCCGCCCGCTCGGCCGCCTGCTCGGCGCGCTCCGCGCCGGCCTGCTGGTCCGCGGCGGCCTGCGCGGCGCGCTCCACGTCGGCGCTCACGGTCGCGGCTGCCTGCTCGGCCCGCGCAGCGTGGGCGTCGACGGCGCTCACCGAGGCCTCTGCCCGGCTTGCGTGGGCCTCCGCGGCGGACACGGCCTCGCCCGCGCGGCTGGCATGACCCTCGACGGCGGCGACCGACTCGCGTGCGCGCGAGG
>WNGA01007996.1_pt2 | contig 19023 bp, 10 predicted proteins | sample 5400061 | NCBI WGS metagenome assembly WNGA01 (sample SAMN13153366, study PRJNA577476) | soil metagenome | isolation source: 100 cm soil or saprolite under grassland replicate 2 | place: USA:California | collected 2016-06-15 | reverse complement strand
AGCTCCTGAGCCTCCACTCGCGAGCGAAGGACAGCGAAGGCAATTGATGTGTCGTCGCGCGAAAACGACAGCGACGAAGTCGTCAATGGATCGGCCAGGAACGTCACCTGTCGTTGTGATGGAGTCTCAAACGACGCAATCCAGATTTGGCCACCGCGGACGAACGCGATCTGTTTCTTGTCGTGCGACAGGACAAAGCCAGCGGTGTCGCCGAAACCGGCAACCGCTGTCGGGTTCGGCGACGAGGCTGATACGGTCCACAGCTGCCGGCCCTTGCTGAAGACGATTCGATCGTTTGACAGCCAATCGAAATCGCCAATATCGGAGAGTCGCATTTGAGGATCGACGGGAAAATCCGTCAAGGCGATCGGCTTCTGATCCGGCGTTACGACAAACAGGTCCTGCTTGCCGGCCGTGTCCCACAGAAAGGCAATCGCCTTCCCGTCGGGGGACCACGCGGGGCGCGAAGGATACTTGATCGCCGCAATTCGGTCGATGGTGATGCTGCCCCGCGGCGATTCCGTGACGGCGGTTCGAGGACTACACAGAACGAGGGCGAACAGAAGAAACAGCCATCTCGGAGCCACTCATACCCTCCGCGACAACAAAGGAGCTGTCACTTGGCCGGCTGCACGACCACAAACCTGCGCGCGTCGCGCGCGACGTCGTACGTCGGGTTGAAATCCTTGATAATCGCCGGGTCCATGCCCGCTTGCTCGGCGGTAAACAACTGCTGCGGCTTGCCGGCCTTGAACGCAGGCTTGAACTGCACCGGCACCGACACGAGCGCGGTGCCCTGGAAGAAAAGCAGTTCGTCGCCGCGGCTGCTCCACTTCGGCCAGATCCCTCCGACCACCGACACCTTCCAATGATCGGGTCCAGGAGGAAAGCTCACGACGTATACTTCCCAACTTCCCGATTCATTCGAGGAATACGTGAGGTAGCGGCCGTCGGGCGAGAAACTCGCGAGCGCTTCCTGCGCCTCACCGACGGCAACGGGCCGCGGTGTACGGTCGCCCTCGACGCTCAAGTAGAAAACGTTGCGCGCAGCTGTCTTCGGATCCTGGGTGTGAAAGACGATGTGCTTTCCGTCCGGCGACCAGCTCGGAGCGAAATCGTGCAGTTCGGCGTTGCTCGTCAGTTGCTGGTCCTGTCCCGATCCGTCAGCGGACCTGATGAAGATATCGCCAAGACCGTTTCGATACGAGAGGTAAGCAATGCGTCGTCCGTCGGGTGAAAACGCGGGCTGGCCTTCGTTGGCGGAATCGGTGGTCAGGCGACGGCCCGTCCCGCGTGCGACATCATAAATCCAGACCTGCGGCGGCGCTTTCGCCGCGTCCTGGCGACGCACCGCGACCTTGGTCGCATCTGGCGAGATCGCCGGGTAGAGCAAGCTGTATTGGGCATCGCCGATTGTGCCAAGGACCTTGCCGCTTCGATCGACCCACGCCAACCGATTCCCGGCGGCCGGCCCTTGGGCCGTCGCGGCGACAAACATCAGAGAAACAACTGCCAGGTTAAAACGCATGATTCAAAACGTGAGATAGACGCCAGCCCTGAACAGCCGACCGCGCAGAATCTCAGTCGCCCGGCCGAACGCCGGACCGATCTGCGTCACTCGAGCCTGAATGGGGTTGGAGTTGGTCAAATTGAAAATGTCGAGCGCAGGCTCGATGCGTACGGTTCCTCCCGCACGAACCGATTTGCTGAAGCGGACGTCGACGAGATTGACGCTCGGCAGCCGGGTATCGCCCGCCGGCGCCACGCGTACCGACTGACTCACCTGGGTAAGAGCAACAGTCTGGCTCGTCACGAGAACGGTCGGGGCCTCCGGGAAGCCCGAGAAGTGCTGGACCTTTCCACTGATCTGAATTCCCAGTGGCATCTCGTAAATGCCCGACAGTTTGAATGCCACGGGGACATCGAACTGCGTGACCGCGCGCCGGAACGTGAAATTGGGATTGTTCAAATCGCTGGTTTCGCTGTACGTGTCGCCCACGTTTTTCCCCAGGCTCAGGCCACCCATCAGCATCCAGCGATTGCGCAGCCGCCGATTGAATGAGATATCCACACCGTCGTATTTGCTATCGAGCTCGGGAGCGTTGTCCCACAGGACGTCGAACTTGCCGCGCGTGGCCGGGTCCTGGTTGTAAACGGTCAGCGCGCGGCCGCTGACGCGTTCGGTCACCTGCAGTGGGATGTAACTCTCCGCGGGAACCGCCACATTCCTCGCGCCGAGGTTGTCCGTAATCGTTCGATGGGTATAGCCAACAGACAAGACGATGCTGCCGAACACCTGCCGCTCGAACTCGACGGTGTACTCGTCGGAACGCGCGCGCTTCACGTCGGCGCCGTAGCGATTCGTCGTGCCGAGATTGAATCCCGTGCCGGGCCCGAGCTCATCGAGCTGCGGAATCAAGTCGTTGTTGCGGTCGGTCCACGGGCGCGTCTCGCTTTGCAGCGTCACCGGATTCAAACGATCGATGAAGCCTCCGCCGATCGACAGGTGATAGCGATTCGCCGTGAACTTCACCGCCGTCTTGCCGTCGCCGAACACATCGTAGACGAATCCGAAGCGCGGGGCGAGATCGAGATAGTCCGGGAATCCGCTCACCTCGTTGAAGCATTGCCCGCGAATGAAGATGGTTTCGGGCTGACAGACCGGCGGAATCCAGCCGAAGCTCTTTTGCAGCCGCAGACCCAGGTTCACCGTCGCCTTCGTCGTGGGTGTCCACTTGTCCTGAACGAACACCGCGTTGTCATGAAAGAACGCCACGGTTTCGTACGGCGTGTTGTACACGAGAACCGAGTCGGGAGCGTCGTTGCGGTATCGCGCCAGCAGACCGGATGGATAATGCGACGTGGAGTACGCCGACCGTCGTGACATGCCGCGGACGAACTGGTAACCCGCCTTCAGCTCGTGTTTGCCCGCAAAGTAGTTGGCACTGCCGTTGAACACCGCTTTGTACTGCGGGTTCAGCGAGTAGTTCGGGGCAGCCACTGATGAAACCAACGTGACCAGATCGACTCGAGGAATGTCGCCCGGCCGGACTTCCTTCTGCTGCCTGGACGGCGTGACGCCTTTTTGAAGGCTGCTCGACACATCCAACACCGTGTTTTTCGAGAGGACCGAGGTCCACTTCGCCTGATAGATGTTCGTGGGCTGATCCTGAAGCGTCGACGCACGGTCCTCGACGAAAGTGCCGCCTCTGCGGTGATAGCGGTATTTCAGATTTCGATTGAACGTAAAGTGGACCTGGTTGGCCTGGCTTGCCTGCCACGAGATTTTTGTCGAACCGTTTTTGATCTTGTTGTCGTCCACCGCCTGGCTGCCATCGGGATTGTAGCTGCCAATCTGCAGTTGATTGAGCGCCTGCAGTCGTGCAGTGCTCGCAAACCACAGTCTGTTTCGCACGATCGGACCCGACAGACTCGCGGACGTGTCGTACATATCGAGAATCTTGTTGCCGGGTTGGATGTCCGGATTTGCGGCGAGCACCTTCGCCGGGACGCTCGCGAGAAGGTCGCGACGCAGATCGGCTGTGACGTTGCTCGACTGCAGTTGCTCGTTCGACCCGGACAGCATCAGCGTGCCGCGAAACTGGTTGGTGCCGGTCTTGGTGACCATGTTCATCACGACACCGCCCTGCGAGTTCTCGGCGGAAGCGCCCCCAGTCTGATAATTGACCTCTTCGAACATCGTCGAGTCGTAGTAGGTCAGGATTCCGGCGCCGACGAAGTTCGCAGACGACACGTCCATGCCGTCGATCAGGTACTTGTTCTCGGCGTCGACGCTGCCGTGCGCATGCGGGAAGGATGCCTGATACGAGTTCGAACCGCCCACATCGTAGGTCGTCATGATCACGCCAGGCACAGACCGGCCGATCGACCAGAGATCGTTGCCCGACGGAATCTTGTCGAGAACATCTCGTTGGAGGACGGTCTGCGCCAGCGTCGAGGTCGTGTCGAGCAGCGGAATTTCTCCTGACACGGTGATCGAATCGGAAACGTCGCCGATGGCAATAACCAAATCGACGCGAGCGGTCGCGTCCGCGTTGACGACGACGTTCTCGCGCGTGGCTGGAGTGAATCCGGACAATTCGGCCTTGACGCCGTACGTGCCCGGGACGAGCCTCGTGAATTGGTACACACCGCGCTCGTCAGTGGTTGCGGTTTGATTTGCGCCGATGACGCCTGGTCTCACCAGCGTCACTGCAACACCGGGGACGACGGCCCCGGATGCATCATGGACGGTGCCGCTGATGGTGCCCGTGGTGAGCTGCGCAGCCGCCGAAATCGGCAGGAGCAGCGTCAGGATCAATGTCGTGATCGGTGTTACGCATCGACTCGCCATTACATACCCCACCTATTCCAGAACTTCACGCGCGCCTCGCCGGACGCATGCCGTCGCGACATGCGCCGCGACGCTGCTAGAACTTGTAAAGCACGCCCAGCCGAATCACGCGCGGCGCCAGGATGGCTGTTGGCGACAGAAACTGTTGTTGGTTGATGAGCGCGCCCGTTGGATCGCCCCCTTCACGAACGCTGATTCTGCCCGTCAGCGTGCGCACGGTCCACGTGGTATTCGCATTCGCGAGATTGTAGGCATCCAGCAACAGTTCGACATCGCGCCCTGAGCCGAGTCGGAACGATTTGGACACGCGCGCGTCCACGGTCGTCAGCGGATCGAGCCGTGTTGCTCCCGGTTGTTCAACGTTGACCGTCACGTTGCCCTGCGTCAGGCGGTATGTCGCGGTTCGCGCAATCGGGGCGCCGCTTTGCGATCGAAAATTCCCGCTGAGGGCGATCTGGTGTGGGAGCTCGTAACTGCCGCTGACTTTGACGATGTGCGTGCGATCGAATTCAGTGACACCGCGGCTGTTCACGAGCGTATTGGGGTTGGCAATGCTGATCGCATTGGCCACGGCGCGCGACAGCGTATAGCCGGCAACCATTTGCCAGCGGTCGCTCAGACGCTTGCTGCCCGTCAGTTCGAGACCGCGATATTCGCGATTGAGCGCGTCGCTGTTCGTGATGAGAAAACGGTTCTGGCCGAGCGTGGCTCGATCCTGATCCCACAGCGAGATCGTCCGCTCGTCGCCCGTATTGGCGAAGCCGTCGGGTCCGACATCTGCGACGTTGACCAACGTGTAGGCGCTGGCGGGAACGCCCACGTCGAGGCTGTCGTACTGGTTTCGCTCGCGACGGTATGTGACAGACGCGCTGAACCGAAGACCCGGGATCAACTCGCGGTCCACGCCGGCGCTCAACTCGTCGGTGAACGGCCATTTGAGGTTCGGATCCATCGACGTCAGCAGACCGCCGGATCGCGACAGCAGTGCGCCCGCCTCGCCTGGCTGGAACTTCAGATCGCCGTTGATGTCGTTCCACGCGTATGTGGCGCTCGCGGCGAAGTTCGGATTGATGCTGTTGGGAAAGCCGGTGTACAGCGTATAGAAGTAGCGGCCTGCCGACGCTTTGACGGCGGTCTTGTTGCTGAGCGCGTAAATGGCGCTCATCCGAGGCGCCACTCCGTACCACAAGGGAATATTGTTTACGGCTGCGAACGTTCGCGGCAGCTCCGGAAACCACCGGCTGGGCGGGCTGTCCTGCGGCGGCAAGTAGGCTTCCGTGCGCTCGATACGAAGACCGCCCACAATCGTGAGCCTGTCGATCGTGTACCGGTCTTGAAGCAGCAGCGCCGTCATGTCGACACCGGCTCTCGTCGTCACTGGTGTATTCCAGAGCCGGACTTCCGTGGCGGTCGGCACCGGCTGGCTGCGGTAGGTCAGATCGAGATCATCAATGCGGATTAGATCCTGTCTCACAGGCGCGCCGCGCTGGTGATCGACGCCCAGGCGAAGCTCGTGTCGTCCGCCCAATGCTTCATCGATGTAGTAGTGGAGGTTCACGTTCGTGTGGAGCTTGGGCATGATGGTGGTCTGATCGACCGCGCGGGATCTGCTACGGTTCCCGGTGGATGAATCGAGAAGCGTCTGCTCAGTCCCCTTCTGATTGAAGTACGAGTTCATGTCGTTGAAGCTCGCCCTGACGTCCATGAACGCGTGGTCGTTGAACACCCGGTTCCATACCCCCTGATACAACCCGAGATAAAAGGTTTCGTTCGCGGTTGTCTCGGGCGTTTCGGTGGGGGCCGCGCCGCGATTTGGCTTTCGATACCACTGCAGGTTCAGATATCCGGTAATCGAGTTCTTGGCGTTCACCTGCCATGCAACGCTGCCATCGCTCGTCGTGATCTTCGTCCGCTCGACTTCCGGAAAGCCCGGGACATTCACGTACGCGCGCCAATCGCGCAACGAGCCGAAGAATCGCAGCTTGTTCCTGAGAATCGGGCCGCCGAGCTGCACACTCGCATCGAGCAGCATCTGGGTGGCTCCAGCATCTTTGCGGAACCCAAAGCGCGAAAGTTCATCGTCGACGTTGCTGCCCTGGGTCCCGTCGCCCTGCCAGTTCAATGCGCTCCTTCCGTGGTACTGATCCGTCCCGGTCTTCGTCGCCATATTCAGCACGATGCCTGCCGAGCGCACGGAAACGTCATGGGCGCCCACGGACACCTGCACCTCTTCCAGCGACTCGAAGTCGTAGTAATAGGGAGACGCGCCGGCCGAAGTCGGTGATCCGACGTTGAGGCCGTTGATGAAATGCGAGTTTCCGCTGCTCGGTGTGCCGCGCGCCGAGGCGCTGGCCTGCAGCCCGGCCGACGCGCCACCGACGTCGGGCCGATTGGTGACGAGCCCGGGAACCTTCGATTCGACTAGCGACCAGATGTCACGGCCACCGGGTGTGCCTTGCAATATGTCCTCGGTCAGAGTGGTTTGCACGTTTGCGCTCGTCGTGTCCACCACCGGCGATTCACCGGTCACCATCACGGTCTCGGCCAGAGTCGCCACGGTCATGGCGAGGTCAACGGGCGTGGTCTGACCGACGCTGACGATGATGTTTTCGCGAACGACGGTCTGAAAACCGGTCAGCTCGAAGGTGACCGCGTAGACGCCGGGCAGCAGCGGGGTAAAGCGAAACGTGCCGCGCGAATCGGTGGTGTTGGTGATCTGGCCCGATACGATGACGGGGCTCTTGATCGTCACGGTCACGCCGGGCATGAGGGCGCCGTGCTCGTCGACAACTCGCACGAGAATGCTTCCCGCGTTGACCTGCGCCGACGCCGGAACCGCCGACAACGATGTGAAGGTCACCACCATCAGCAACGACAACAAGCTGCGTGTCATCTGAAACCTCCAGGTGCACAGCGGCCGACAAGGCACACCAGTGCATGGCTCGTCGCGGGAGGGGTGCAGGCTACTAAAGAGAGTTGTAACTATTGTAAAAGTCTGTCTTTGGCGAGCGGATGAAGGCGGGGCTGAAGCCCCGCCACTACGAGCACGATCACCGCGCGGCGCCGCGTCATGTAGTGGCGGCCCTTCAGGGCCGCCTTGGATCGCACTGGCCGCCTTCGATCGCAGTGGCTGTCGATTACCGGAAGAAGCGATATCCAATCCCGTGGACGGTCAGAATGTGACGCGGCTGATGAGGGTTGTCTTCGAGCTTGGCGCGCAACCGGGCGATGAAGTTATCGACCGTGCGAGTGAGCGGCAGCTCCGGATAGCCCCAAACATCTCTCAGCAACTGGTCGCGCGACAGCGTTTGACCTTCGTGGCGTATCAAGTACGTCAACAGCTTCGACTCGTGCGACGAGAGCTCCACAGGAACTGAATCGCGAAACGTGATTCCGGTGTGCAAATCCACGGTGATGCGGCCGAACGTGAATTTTCCAGGTACCGCGTCGCGTTCCTGACGACGCAATTGGGCGCGGACGCGTGCCAGCAGCTCGGACACGCTGAAAGGCTTTCCCAGATAATCGTCGGCGCCGAGATCGAGGCCGGTAATCCGGTCGGTTTCAGTGTTCCGCGCGGTGATCATGATGATCGGCGAGTCGAAGCCCGAGCTGCGTAACCGGTGACACACGGAGTAGCCGGTCATGCGCGGTAGCACGACATCGAGCAGCACGAGGTCCGGTCGTTTCGACAAGCCGAGTTCGAGGCCGAGCTCTCCGGTCTGAGCCGAGAGCACTTCATATCCTTCGTACTGCAGGTTGTCGCGCAGCATCAGCTGCATTTCCGGCTCGTCTTCAATGACGAGAATCCGATAAGCCATGGTCGTTCGGGGGAATCGCTGGAAGGAGGAGCGTGAATTCACTGCCACGGCTGGACGCGGTTTGCACCGTCGCCCGCCCGCCGTGCGCGCGCGCGACCGAATCCACGACGGCGAGGCCCAGGCCAAAGCCTGGCCGTCCGTCTCCGCCTGTGCGTCCCCGATAAAACTTGCCGAAAATGTGCGGCAGATCGCCGCTGTGGATGCCAAAGCCTTCGTCGCGGACTGAAATCGCCGCGTACCCATTTGATTGTGCGATAGCTACGGTGACGCGATTCTGCTCGTCGCCATATTTGATGGCGTTGTCGAGCAGATTCAATATTGCCTGCTCGATTGCGTTCGCATCGGCACGCGCGATCACCACTTCGCGTGAGCTTTCGAACGTAATCGGAATCTTGTCCTGCTGACTTTCGGTCCTGAATCGGTCGACGACGGCCCGCACCAGGGAAACGAGGTTGATCGGCTCCATTCGATAGACGTTTGGGCCAGCCTCGACCCGTGAGAACTCGAGAATCCGCTCGACAAGGCTCGTGATGCGACGCGTCTGACTCAAGAGGATCTTCAGGTACTCCTTTTGCCGTTCTGGCGGGACACGATCCAACGTCAGCGTCTCCACGGCCGTCGACAGGAGCGACAGCGGGGTCTTCAGCTGATGCGAGGCATTCGCGACGAAGTCGGCCTGCATCCGCGAAAGGCGCGTCGCCTGCCGTTCGACGGAGACGGCGCACACAACCGCGATGACGATCAACATCACGATCGCCAGAACCAGCCATTTGCCAGGAAAGTGGGTGTACGCCACCGACCCTGGCGCGCTGACCACGACCTGCCAGATTCGGACGGGGGGCCGGCCAGCCAGCCACTGGGTGAGCGGCTCGTACGGAAAGAAGAGGAGATCCAGCGCTGCTCTGCCCGACGGCACTTCAGGCGCCACTTGTTGTCCGTAGACCACCTTTCCCGATTCGTCCACAAGCGTCGCCGCGAACGTGGGCATGCGCGAGTCCGGGTTCAGGAACGTTTTCACGTCTTCATCGAGCAGCGCATGAAACATTCGGGCATCCACTTTCCCGAGATTGACCGTGTAGCCGATGAGGCTGGAGAATCCGAGACGCCGATCGTTGCTCCAGAGGGGGTGCAGGATCACCTGATACTGAAAGCCGGCAATCGTGCGTTCGAGCACGACAAATGTCTGACCAGGCGCTTCAGTGCGCGCCAGGCGAAGGATTTCGCGGCCGAGTTCCGGCTCTGAGACCAGGGATCCAAGTTGCCGTCCCTGAGGATCGACCACTGGCGCCACACGGCCGGTGGCGTCATTCGAGGTCGAATAGAACACGACCTGACTCTCGGAGAGCGGTGAACGGCCCTCGGCCCAGAAGAAAAAGCGGTCCACGTAGGGATTTCGTTTGTAGCCGTCCGCCAGGTACGTCGCGATTCGCGGAAGGTCGTACGCCAGCATTTGCGGATGCCCGATACCTTCAATCGATTCGAACAACGCGCTGTCGAGCCGCTTGCGAATGTGCGCGGCGAGAACCGCTGCGGTCCGGTCACAAATCTGCTGGACGATGACGTTGGTTTGTTCCTGCTGGAGTGCGGCAGCGCGGCGTTCGAGGTACGCGACGAGCAGCGCCGCAACGACCAACGCGAGAATGGCGCTCGTCAGCAGGACCCGATACAACGGGCGGCGCGGGCGACCCATCATGCCTTGCCCGATGCGGCCACTACCACATCAGCCGTAATCCAAAGCGGCCGATGCGTGGGGCGAGGATCATACTCACCTGGTTGGCATTCGTCGCGTTTTGCTGCGTGCGAACGACCAGCGGCGTATTCGCGTTCGTCAGGTTGAAGACGTCGAAACCGGCCGCCACTCTGACGCCATTCGCGAAGCGAATCATCTTCTCGATGCGGAGATCCATCAGCTGGAGCACGTCCAGGCGCGACTCTCCAATCGGCTCGAGCGGCACCTGAATGGTACCGGCGCGATTGGCACGGCTCGGCGTGAGAATCGTGCGCACGAACGGGAAGCCCTGGCGCGCGAAGTAGTTCACCGCGACACTCACCTCGCCAGGCAGTGTGTACTGGCCGGCAACATTCGCGACCCAGCGAGCGTTGTTCGCTTCGACTTGCGCGTTGTTCTGAAACGGAATCGTCGTGGGGTCGTCGTATGCCGCGGGGGACGTCCAGTGATCGCGCGCGTCGTTGAGGGCGACGCTGCCGTTCAACATCCACCGGCGGCTATAACGCTTGCGCGCCGTCAGCTCGACGCCATTGAAGCTGCGATAGTGGTCGGGTCTGTTGGTCAACCGCTGCGCGGCCGGAATTGGAATCACGGGCTGGTAGTACGTCACCGTCGCGCAGCCGCCAGGACAACCCGTTGCGGTGTAAACGACGGGCACGTACTCCGCGCTCGTCAAGCCAGGCCGCGGCTGCCAGGCCAGGCGATCGTACCGCCTCCAGACATAGCTGACGCCGACGGCGAGCTCGCGACCGAGCTGGTGATCCAGGCCGGCAATGACCTCGCTCGTGCGGTCGCTCTTGAAATCGGGATCGACGCTGTTGGTCGTCGCGAGAAACGAGGGGTTTGCCGGGTCGTAGTTGCCGCTGAATGCGAGGATGACCGAGGTATTCAGCTCGTTCCGCTGCACGAACCCGTCACGGTTCAGGTCACTCCACGGGAAGCGCACGGAGGCGGCATTGACGGGATTGAGAATGCCCGCCGTAGTGGTCGGCGTCATCTGTCCGTAGTACTGGCCCGCGCTGAATTTCGCGACTGTCTGACTGTTGCCCCGGACATCCACATTCAATCCGACGCGCGGCGAGACGTCCGTCCAGATCACGCCGGACTTGGCGCCATTAAAGGTGATCGCAGGCAGAAACTCGGGCACGAATGGGTGCGCAGCCACCGATGTCGGTCGGGCCTCGTCCCACTGTCGATCGAGACGTAAGCCCCCCGTCAGCGTCAGGCGTCCACGAGCATATGTGTCCTGGACGTAGCCGGACGCGACTTGCAGAACGAAGTCGGTGTACGAGTCCCTGTGCAGCTCCGCCTCCACAGCCTCGCCATTGCGGAAGCGCGCCGTCGTATTGCCCCCGATTTTCGCAAAGCTATCGGTCGGCGCATTCCGATACCGGAAGCCGCCCTTCAACGCGTGGTCGCCACCGAGTACGCCAGGCAGGAAATAGCTCACCGTCGAATCCACGTTCATCTGTGGACGATCGCTCAACGTGCTCGAAAACGATCGGCCGTAGAGACCTGCCGGGCTGACCAGCTCCAGAGTGCGCTGCACGTCGGCAAGCTCCGGACTGTGAAAGTCCGTGTACAGCACGCCGCCGACGTGCGAAACGGCGGCGTCGATCATGAGCCGGTCGGAGAACACGTGCTGATCGCTCAGCTTATGTGTCCAGACCGGAGAGGTCTGATTGAACGTCGTTTCGAGCGGGCGCAATTCCGACGCGTCGCGCGCCGACTGGATTTTGTCGCTGAAGTTGCTGAACCAGGACAGCTTATTCGCGCGAGACAGCTGTCCCTGCAGCTTCAGATTGTAGTTGTCCAGCACGATGTGATTCGTGCCCAGTCGATTGCTGCCGGGTACGTAGTAACCGAGAATGCCGACCTTGATGTCCTGTTTCGCGTAGCCGCCCCAGTACCACACGCGGCCTTTGATCACTGGCCCGCCGAGCTCGAACCCGTAATCGCGAATGAACTGCACCGGGTTGCCCGACGCGGCCCCCTGCGCGCGCAGCGCATCGTCGACGTTGTCCGACTGCAGCCGCTCGCCCGCAAGATACAGGCGCGAGGAGCCTTTGAATTTGTCGGTGCCGCTCTTGGTGACAATGTTGATGCTGACGCCCGCGCCCTGCTGCGACGCATCGGCGCCGCCGGTGGTCACTTGAATCTCTTCGAACGAATCGAAGTCGTAATAGATAGGCGATGCGTGGGTCACGGCGCTCTGCATGACCACGCCGTCCATGTTCCAGCTCGTATTCGTCGACGAGCCGCGCGCGGAGTAGCCGACCTGCTGGCCCGATTCGGTTCCTCCCACGTTCTCCCGTGACATCACAACACCGGGCGTTTGCTTGATGACCACCCATGGATCGCGCGCGGTGGGCACGTTCTGCAGCATCTCCTGATTGAAGTTCGCGCCCGTGCCGGTGCTGCGTGTATCGACGAGCGGCGCGACACCGCTGACCGTCACGGTCTCCTCCAGCGTGGCCACTTCGAGCTGAGCGTCGACGCGCGCGTTGAATCCGAGCGACACCCGGACGTCCTGGTGAATGACGGTACGGAAACCGGCAAGCTCGAACTTGACGCTGTAGACGCCCACGGGAAGACGCGGGAATTGATACGAGCCCGATTCAGTCGTCATCGCCGTCAGCGGCTGAAGCAAACCAGAGCCCGAAACGGTTACCGTGACTCCGGGAAGTATCCCGCCGGAAGCATCGGTGGCGCGTCCAAAGATCTGCCCGGTTTCGACCTGGCCCAACGCGTTGGTTGCGGCCACGAATATCAAAAGGGCCGCGCAAAAAAGAACCTTCGACATGATCGGGGACCTCGTCAATGACTTCAGCCCGGCACTCATTCATGCACGAGTTGCGGTGGAAACTGCTTGCTATAACACACTTGGCGGCTCTTTAACGACGGCAGGTTCCGGGTTTTACATCTCGGTACATCTTTTACAGCTTTCGCACATAGAATCGCGCAGTGGCGTTCGCTCCGCAGGCTATCCGACTATCGTGAGCAGGAATTGAAATGACGAAAATCGCGGTGGCAGCGCTCAGCACTGTGATTTTTGCGAGTCAATCGACGCCAGCCTGGACGGCCTTGCCGCCGGCGGATGTTGAGCAGACACGACTGGTCAAGCAGTACTGCGTCGTGTGTCATAACGATCGCACCAAGCCTGGAGGGCTGACGCTCACCTGGTTCGACGCGGCGAACATAACCGAGCACGCACCGGTCGCGGAGAAGATGATCCGCAAGCTGCGGGCAGGCATGATGCCGCCGCCGGGGGCGAAGCGGCCAGAACCCGCGGCTCTCGCCTCGCTCGTCGAGACTCTCGAACGGCGCATCGACGAAAAGGCCGCCATAAATCCCAATCCGGGCTGGCGGCCCTCACAGCGGCTGAGCCGCGTTGAGTACGCGCGAGCCGTCAAGGATTTGCTCGCCATCGATGTCGATGTGGATGCCTTCCTGCCGCCCGACACGCTCAGCAACGGCTTCGACAATATCGCCGACACACAGATGATTTCCCCCACGCTCCTGCAGGGATATCTGCGGGCCGCCAGCCAGATTAGCCGGATGGCCGTCGGCGATCTCGACGCGGCGCCGTCCTCGAAGACGTGGAAGGTGCCACGGACCGCGTCGCAAATGCGGCACGTCGAAGGCGCGCCGATGGGCACACGCGGTGGTCTGTCAGTGGTTCACGTGTTTGTCGCAGACGGCGAGTACGTGTTCAAAACGATGCTCCACATGGATCCCACCGGTGATCTCTATGGTGCTCCCCAACGAGGCGAGCAACTCGAGATCTCCATCGACGGGGCGCGCGCCGCGCTGATGAGTGTCGACCCGCTCATGACGGAAGAAGGCGGCGGCGTGACGATGACTTCGCCGTCCATCCACCTGACGACTGGCCCTCACAGAATTTCGGCGGCCTTCGTGGCCCGATTCGACGGTCCGATCGACGATCTGATCCGACCCGTCGAGCAGACGCTCGCGGACACGAACATCGGTTCCGCGTTCGGTGTCACGGCGCTGCCGCATATTCGCGAATTCACCGTGAGCGGCCCGATGCGGGTCACAGGCATATCCGAGACTCCAAGTCGTCGCGCGATTTTCACCTGCCGTCCCGTCACCCCGGCCGACGAGCTGCCCTGTGCCCGAGCCATCATCGAACGCCTCGGACTGAAGGCGTACCGCGGCCCATTGGCCGCGGAGGATCTGAAGGAGCTGATGTCGTTCTACGACAGCGGGCGCGGAAGCGGAGGGTTCGAGAACGGCATCCGGCTTGCCGTGCAGGCGCTCCTTGCGAGCCCGCGCTTCCTGCTCCGGGTTGAATCGACACCCGCGAACGCAGGCGCCGGAAACGCCCATCGCCTCACCGATGCCCAGCTTGCGTCACGATTGTCGTTTTTCTTGTGGGCATCCACCCCTGACGACGAGCTCCTGAAACTGGCTCGCACCGGAGCGTTGGCGAGTCCCGGTGTCTATGACAAGCAAGTGCGGCGCATGCTCGCCGACTTCGTCAACGAACGCCTGGCGAAACACTACAAGATCCCTGATGTGATCGGGAGCGAGTTCCGGCGAGTACAGCTGCCCAACGAGCAGCGCCGCGGCATTCTCGGCCATGGAAGCATTCTGACGCTGACCTCGATTGCCGATCGCACGTCTCCCGTGCTGCGCGGCAAATGGATCATGGAAGTGTTGCTCGGCTCGCCACCTCCGCCGCCGCCACCCAACGTGCCAGCGCTCGAGGAGACCGCCGCGACCATCGGCACCAAGATGCTCTCGGTACGCGAGCGCATGGAGCAGCACCGGAAAAACCCTGCGTGCACGTCCTGTCATCGCGTCATCGATCCGCTCGGCCTGGCACTCGAGAACTTCGATGCGACGGGTGCGTGGCGCATCAACGATCATGGCAATCCCGTCAACCCCGTGGGCGATCTCTATGACGGCACGACGATCGATGGACCCACGGCCCTACGCGCGGCGCTCCTGAAATACCAGGAGTTGATCGTTCGGACGTTCACGGAAAACCTGATGACCTACGCGCTCGGCCGGCGCATCGAGTCCTTCGACATGCCCACCGTGCGTGCGATCGTGCGGGACGCGCAATCGAACGGTTTACGATTCTCGGCATTCGTCGCCGGCGTCGCGAAAAGCGCGGCGTTTCGCAGTTCGAAACCGGTGTTGGAAACAACCGAATCCCAGAGTGGTCTGGCAGTGCATTGATGGAAGGCGAAGGAGAGCCGATGTTCATCACGAACAAACATCTGTCACGTCGGACCGTGCTTCGCGGGTTGGGTGCGACCGTGGCGCTGCCCTTTCTGGACGCAATGGTTCCTACCGGACGCGGATCGGTCCACGCCGCCGCCCCGCGCGTCCGGCTGGCGTGCATCGAGATGGTTCACGGTTCGGCCGGTGCGACCGCGATCGGGGCCGCGAAACACCTCTGGTCGCCGGCCGCCGTTGGACGCGAATTCGATCTCACGCCCACCAGCATGGCGCCGCTCGAACCGTTCCGCGATCACGTGACCATTGTGAGCAATACGAATGTCCGGAACGCCGAGGCCTTCGAGCTGCCGGAAATCGGCGGCGATCATTTTCGCTCGAGCGCGGTGTTTCTGACCCAGCAGCACCCGTACCAAACGCAGGGCTCAAATGTAAAGGCCGGCACGTCGCTCGATCAGTATTACGCGCAGCGGTTTGGACAGGAGACGCCGATTCCCTCGATGCAGCTGTGCATCGAGAGCGTTGATCAGTCCGGCGGCTGTTCCTACGGCTATTCATGCGTGTACACCGACACGATTAGTTGGGCAGCTCCAGGCGACCCGCTGCCGATGGTGCGCGATCCGCGGGTGGTGTTCGACCAGCTGTTCGGTGTCGGCGCGACGCCCGCACAACGTGCGGAGCGGCGGAAGGAAGATAAAAGCATCCTCGACCTGATTCGCAATCAGTTGGGCCGCCTTCAACGAGATCTCGGCGCCGGCGATCGCGAACGAGTGAACGACTATTTGCAGGAGGTGCGCGAGCTGGAGCGCCGGATTCAGAGGGTCGAAGCCTACAACGCGAGTGGTGAGCCACGCGAGCTGCCGGAAGCGCCCATCGGCGTCCCGGACTCGTTCGACGAACACGTGAAGCTGATGTTCGATCTGCAGGCGATCGCCTTTGCCTCGGACACGACGCGCGTGTTCTCGTTCAAGATGGGACGCGACGCCTCGGGCCGTGTGTATCCCGAAAGCGGCGTCGCCACGGGGTTTCATCCGGCATCGCATCACGGCGAGCGCGAGGATCGCATTCTCGAGTTCGAAAAGATCAACCGGTACCACGTCAGCCTGATTCCGTACTTTCTCGAGAAACTGCAGGCGACGCGGGATGGCGAGACGAACCTGCTCCAGAACTCGCTCGTGCTCTACGGTTCGCCAATGGGGAATTCGAACATTCACAACCACCGGAACTGCCCGTTGTTCCTGGCCGGTCACGCGGGAGGGCATCTCAGGGGCGGCCTGCACTTGTCTGCCCGGGAGGGCACGCCGATGGCCAACGTGATGCTCACGGCTCTCCATACGCTCGGACTCGACGACATCCGGCAGTTTGGCGACAGTACCGGTGAGTTCGACCTCAATTCGACGCCGGCCACGACGGTTGCCGCGGTTTGAGGTCTGACATGTCGCGTAGGACTCGAGTGCGGCGCTTCGCCGGAAGCGTGTTCGCGGCTCTTTCGCTGGCGACGGCATTGGCTGCCGCCAGCAGTCCGGTCGCCGACGCCGCCATGCGCGGCGATCGCGAAGCCGTCCAACAGCTCCTGCGGAAAGGTGGAGACGTCAACGCCGCGCAGGGCGACGGCATGACCGCGCTCCATTGGGCGGCACTCAAAGGCGACGGCCCTCTCACGGAAATGCTCATCTACGCGGGGGCCAACATACGAGCCACGACACGTCTCGGTGGGTACACGCCGCTGCATCTTGCGGCGCGGGCGCATCAGCGCGAGGTGGCCGCTGCCCTGATCGCCGCTGGAGCGCACGTCAATGCCCCAACCACGAACGGCGCCACGGCATTGATGTTTGCGGCTGCCGCAGGCGACGAGCGTGTCGTCACAACCTTGATCGAGAACGGCGCCGATGTGAACGCAACCGACGCGCCTCAGAAGCTGACGCCGCTGATGTACGCTGCGGCGTACGGGAGGACTGAGGCGGTGCGGACACTCCTCAAGCGCGGAGCGCGACCGCAGGTGACATCGAGAGTCGTCGACGTGTCCGAGCTCCTCACGCCAGAGGAGGAAAACGCCCAGCGGCAGCGGCAACTTGGGCGCCCGGTGACTGGTGCAGCAGGCGCTGCGGCGGGTCTGCCTCAGAACCGTACTGCCGGGGTCGATCGCCCGTATCGCTACAGCGAATTGATTGGCACGCAGGGTGGCTTCTCTGCTCTGCAATTTGCCGCTCGCGAAGGGTACTTGGACACTGCCAAAGCGCTCGTCGAAGGCGGCGCGGACGTGAACCAGGAGAATCCGGGCAATTCAGCGACGCCGCTCCTCACCGCGATCATCAACGGGAACTTCGATCTGGCGATGTACCTGGTCGTAGCCGGCGCGCGTGTCGATCACGCCGCCAGTAACGGGGTCACCCCGCTCTACGCAACGCTCAATGTGCAGTGGCACAACAAATCGCCGCATCCGCAACCCACTGAATACGAGCAGCAGCGCACGAGTTACCTGGCGATGATGCGGGCACTGCTCGACAAAGGCGCGGATGCCAACGCACGCCTGAAGGCGAAGGTCTGGTACTCCGCTTTCAATTCGGATTTCTCAGGCGTGGACGAGGCGGGCGCGACGCCGTTCTGGCGCGCCGCTTACGCCAGTGACGTCGAAGCCATGCGGATTCTTGTACAGCACGGCGCCGATCCGAACATCCCGACGATTCGTCCCGCCGGTCGGCCGACCGCCGGCGACCAGCCGCGGTCGGTCGCAGATGTTTCGGGTCTGCCGCCCGTGCCGGTCGGCGGCCCCGGAGTGCCGCCCCTGCTCGCGGCAGCGGGCGTGGGATACGGCGAAGGGTTCGCCGCCAATTCGCATCGCTACGCCCTCACCGGATTCTTGCCGGCGATCAAATATCTGGTCGACGAGCTCGGGGTCGACGTCAATGCCATCGATCACGAGGGAAACACCGCCCTTCATATGGCCGCGTCGCGGGGCGACACCGAGAGCGTGTTGTTCCTCGTCTCACGAGGTGCCGACGTGACGCGTGTCAATCGCGAAGGCAACACCACGGCCGACATGGCCAACGGTCCAGTGCAGCGCACGCAGCCGTACCCGGAAACGCTCGCGCTACTGATGAAACTCGGCGCGAAAAACAACCACCGATGCGTGACGTGTTAACCGATCGATACGTGAGGAGATTGCCAATGCCCAAGTTCCTGATTGTCGCGTGCGCGATGCTGGTCTGTGGTCGAGGGATTGTGCAGGCCCAGCCGCACACGATCATCGCTCACAGCCAGGGTGAGGCGACGGTGTTTGAGCTCGACCCCGTCTCCGGAAAGATCCTCCACCAGCTGAAGGTGAGCGGACAGCCGCATGAGGGGGCGATCACCTCCGACGCCAAGACGATCTTCGTGTCCATTCCGGGTTCGGCGCATGTCGTGATGATCGACGCCGACACTTTTCAGGAGAAAGGGAAGGTCGAATCTGAATTCTTCAAGCGCTCACCCCAATCGCGGCCAGCAGCTGAGGATGGCCGGCCTCGCCCGCCCAACACCTCCGCGTCTCCCCATGGTGTGGCCGTCACCGAAGATGGCGAGAAGCTCTATGTCGGCGTCGAGAACGCAGACATTCCGGGCCTGGTCGTCTACGATCTGAAGAACGGCCGAACGCTGAAGAAGATCGACCTGCTGTTGACGGGCGGACATATTTTTGCGATTCAGCCAAAAACCGGGAAGCTGTACTACCCACACAAAGAAGATGAGCGTGTCGTGGTGATCGACACCAAAACAGACAAGATCGTCAAGTTGATTCCGGTCAAAGGCGGACCTCGCGGCATCGCGTTCGCACCCAACGGCGAAGTCTGGTTTCATGAAGACGGCGATGGGTCAGTCACGGTCGTCGACTCGAAGACCGATGACGTCGTGAAGGTCATTCCCACCGCGGGAAAAGG
>WNGA01005894.1_pt1 | contig 19036 bp, 19 predicted proteins | sample 5400061 | NCBI WGS metagenome assembly WNGA01 (sample SAMN13153366, study PRJNA577476) | soil metagenome | isolation source: 100 cm soil or saprolite under grassland replicate 2 | place: USA:California | collected 2016-06-15 | reverse complement strand
CCTCTTAGATAACGAGCTCCAAAATTCTCTGGATGCTAGCTGTAGGAAATCTGATTTAGTCAACAACCTGAATATAGCCAAGTTAGGAGATGAATCAAAAATCTTCCGCCATGAACTTAAGTTACTCATCCAGTTATAGGAATACGGGCTGATTACCGGTACTGCGTTTGGCCCAATCTCTCTTCTGCCATCTACCCTTACTATCCAATGAGGATCTAGGAAAGGATATTCTGCATATTTAGGAACCGAGTAAATACTCCTTGTCGTCAGATCAGAATATTCCTGGGGGGCCTGCCAGTATTCACCCCTAAAATACAAGCTGTTAAACTCTTTTGCCAAGCCCATAGTGTGGGCAATATCCAAGGAATTTCCTCCTGCAGTATTTATGATATAATTTGCAGTGAATTCTTCTTTAGAACCTCGAACTTTAATAATGAGATGTTTGGTACTGGGAGAAAATTCCATGAATTTGCTGTCAGGTATCAAAGCGCATCCAGATTTTTCAGCATCATAAATTAGTTGCTTTGTTATTCGACCGTAATCGGTCGCAGCCTCTCTCCGGCAAATAATTGCTGCGTGACATTTAACATTAGGCTCAAGTCTAGATACTTCATCGCTTGATAGAAATTTTAATTGGTCTTCGGTTAATCCGTTCTTATATCCCCAGCTACGGTACCGATCAAGTACAGGTACGTCAATTTCAGATGTTGCGACCTCCAGTACATCATCCTCTTTGAACGGCAGAAGGTTTAGGTTGCAATACTCTTTTAACATTTCAAATCCTTTCAACGCCGTCCTAGCTGTTAACTTTCGTTTCTCGGGATCATATAGAAAAGGGGCGTGAACCCTCCCTGTATTTCTTCTACTTGCATGCATTCCAAATTTGTTTTCTTGCTCAACAATAGCTATACTCGCATCTGAGGATGATGCCAAGAAATACGCAATAGAGCTCCCTAATATTCCTCCCCCGATAACTGCTACGTCAAAGTGATTTTTCAATTAAACAAATACCAATTGCATGTTAAACTTAGAAAATGATAACTTTGATTAGTATTATTCATTTAGATGTCTTACCATTATGGAGATTGCGATTAAGATGAAAATCTATTGCCCAGTAAAAAGCGACAATAGAAGAAGCATTTAATATTTTTCCATCTGATAATAACTTCATGATTTCCCTTACTGTCAATATTGCGGGCTCTATCAATTCCATGGATCCCAATTTCTGATTCCCTTCATTTACTAGATCGTATGCAACAAATAAATTTCCTTGCTGTTCAAAACATTGTATAATCAGGAGTGTAAGTACCTATTTTGATGATCTTTGCACCATATCCGGTTTCCTCTTTCAACTCTATGAGGGCTGCTTCTTGCGGGTCCGCCAGTTTCAATATAGCCAGAGGGAACTTCAATTTGAATAGAATCGACAAGATGTCGTGGAATAATTCTTACGTTTTATTCTTGTGTAGACTTTTTTTCTCCCTCTGATGTTAATTATGTCTTCATAAAGCTGAATGAAATCGTTAGTGTATATATTTAATAGAATCTATTTTCCACCCTTCGGGAAGGTGTATTTCCTTATTCACAACGTATTCAATTCACATTACGGTAATATGAGCTCGACTGTCCTAGGGCGCTATTCTTCAAAAGGAGATTCGAATGTAAGCGTGGAATGTAATTTACATCGTTATCTTGTAATCTGTTAACTCATTCAATTCAAATCTAATTCAAATAAACTCTTTTAGCAAGAGATTGTCAGCTTTAACTCGACTTATTTTATCTTACAAATATTTACAGACTAACCAAAGAGGATTTTACTATACGCCAGCCAGTTTAGCCCTTCCATAAATCCAGGCATTTCGTAAGTCATCGAGTTCGTCGCTGTTATGCCGTCTTCTTTCAACGACGTATCCACTTTTAGAATGGTAAAAAATTACCATGTCATTTGGATAAAAAGAAAGCATATCATGATTGCCCGAATCAAAGGACATATGTCGTATGTGTATTTTCTCCCACAAGAAGAGGGCATCAATAGAACCCGTAAAATGAAATGTACTCCCACAAGGACACTCGGAATCTCTCCAGTTTCCCTTCATGTTCCTCAGCCAAGCCTTATTTTGGGGATCCATTCTTGCCAAAAATATCTACCCGGTCTGAACTATATGTATGTTTTTGTTTAGGTATATGTGGGGGATATTCATAAGAATTGTTCGCAAATGATCTTCACAATTATACAAGGAAGTAAATTGATTTCTTAAGAAATGTTCCGTTGGACAGAACTATGATGATCCCATCCAGCTGACATTCTATAATTGTGAATTTTGACTAAATCTTAAAAAGGCTTTATTTCAAAACCATGATATGAAGTATTTCAAGGATTCGATGACTGAGCCCGTTACTGACTAGCCTACTTCGGCACAGAGTAGCATAGATATGAACATATTAGATCGAGGGTTTGACATAGTTTGAAGGGAGGTTACAAGAACAGATTATTGTTTGACCTTCACCGGATGAAAAATTTGAGAAAAATTAGTTTTGTTACCTATTTAAAGCTCAAATTTATTTCGCCAAGAATGATTTGTTCATCCTCTTTTAAAGGCTTCTGAGAGGTCCGTGTGATCTTTTGTTTAGGGATTGGATATAACAATAGGGGTCCCTTTCTCCAAGTCTAAGCCGTTGCAACTTCCTTGCCACTATGTTTCAAAATAATTGCTAATGGCCAATCCTTTACTTGTGAACTTACTGTAGGCCTTACCTTTACGACATATCATACCCCTAGATACGACCTTATTGTAACAACTTACTCCGCATCTCATAGAATAATTTTACCTAAGTGATCTTCTTTGTCTTGCTCAGTATTTTAACAAGTATTGGTCGAAAGGCAAATCCGATAAAAAAGTATTTCAGAGCTAGTGACATATAGAATCTTACAAAATGGTTGACATGTATGTTCTTATGGTCTGTGATCTCTCACGTACAGAAGAAATTGCTTCAGAACTGCGAGCAATAGACAAAGTGCAAGAAGTTCATGTGCTCAATGGGGTCTACGACATAATCATAAAGATGTCTGCCCCATCACCCAAAGATCTGGAATTTGTTTATTCAAGAATTAGACATATCAACGGAGTCAAAACTACCTCAACGCTAGTTGGGTATACGACGCATACACATAATGACTGAACGAGGCTTTTTCCTTGAGGCTGCTTGGTTATATCTTTTGCTAAGTTCGTGACAGCTATTTTTGAAAAATATTCTATTTCCATTTAGATTAGACTAAGTGATTGTGGAATGGGATGGTCAGGAGAACCCAATTTGAAAGAATTACTTATTGCTATAACAAGATATAAGATCTATGGATATCCGTATTTAGTAACCATATCCATGTCGATAGGCATTGTTCATAATTTGAAAATATTTCGTAGCTTGCACTTTACCTTCTCCTGTTGCGTTATCATAGGCAACAGTCACAAGGTTAAAGTTAGGAGCACGATTGGGTACAAAACTCCAATCCCAATAAGCCATACCCCAAATTCCTATATTCTTGAGTTTCTCCACTATTATGTTTGCCTCAGCCTGACTAATGTCACTCCTGTTAACATCCACCTTCCAAATTTTTTTACCTTCTTCGTTAAAAGTAGCAATTCGCTTTACATTGTTCCATTCTCCGACATATAGTGGAACACCAGCAATTCTGCTGGCGTTCAAATAGAGTTGTAGCTTCTCTGCTTGATATCCAGCAGAGGGACTTCCATATAGGCTCATCTTGAATACTACATTTTCCTTATTTTGAGGAACCATTTTCGCCATATTTTGGCCATTGAGCTGTGTTACACTTTTTAGGTCTAGAGGAAGATTTACGCTGTATACTATAGTCTTGTTTGTTGCTTTCCTGAGTTGATCAGTCATGAAAGTATTGTATATTCCGATTTTTGACCATTGATCTTTGCTATGAATTTGGGGCTCACTTAGAATTTCGTAGCCTAGTGTACTAGGGTGCTTGTCAACTGTTTCCACCACTTTTTTCAGAAAATTTGCCTGAAGGGTCCACCCATCTGTCCCATTTGTGCTTTTAATCGATCTGTCCCACCATTTAGTCCACCATGCCTCTGCTGCGGAATATTTCGATGCTCCTCCGCCACCTTGTTTGTATAATATTGGATCATTGAATAGATAAATTGGAAAACCTGTCCCGCGCCCGATGTTTAACCAGGATGACGTATGAAATTGGTGATTGTCATAGATTACATTTATTCCATATTTATCTGCCGTACCAGCAACAACCTCTAATTCCTCTTTAAAGGCAATGGGATCCCTTTCGTATGATTCCCAGTAAAACCTGTATCGTACATGATCAATAATTTTTGCTTGCGATAAAGTTTTGAAGCTACTTTCATAATAATTATTAGGAAAGGGATTTTTGTAACCTTCTCTACCCTGAGGCATACTGGAATAATACCCTCGCATATTTACTCCAAAATGAGGGCGATCATTTTGGCTTCCCAGAGATTGGTTGGTGTTACTTTTGTCAGCAAATATGTCATTCTTAGGTGGTGGCAAGACAATTGGCAGGGCAGAGATGGAATTCAGTAAATAGTCCTTAACAATATTACAATTCATTACAAGAAAAATACATACAAGAATAAGGGTAAGAGTAAGAAGTTGGGTGGATTTTCTCTCTGTATGCATTCCTAATACAGTTTTGTTGGATGTTTTAAGTTTAATTCAATATATTCACCTTGATAGCAATCGCCTAGTACTAGCACATTCGGATTTGGTGACAAGTTCATTATTTTGTCCAAAATTCGCGGATATGAATCTTGATAAGAGACTAATTTCATCAATTTAGTAAATGACACAGATCTTTCATTTAAATACACAAGAACTGGATAATCCTCAACTATTTTGAGGGTTTCGAACATTATTCTCGTCGATTATTCTGATACTCTGAGTAATCAAAGTTAGACGCACGTATAAATTCTGTCTAAGGAGCTCCATTTGCTCTTATTGAAACTGGCAGGCCTGTCCCTAATTAGTGTCTGTGGTTTACATGGAGAGAATATTAGTCATAGTTCTAATTGTTATGCCCCAGGTTGATTTTTTTAAATTTATCAGTCTTATGCATCCCAACAATGGTGAGCGAGGATTAAAAGGAAATGATATAGGGCTAATACTTTTAGATTTAAATTATCCTTCTAATTATGTGTCTTCATGTCTGAAGCAGAAGCACCACAGAACGCTCAAACACAGCAGAGAGACGGACCCCGAGATTCCATATACATTGGGAAGAAACCACTGATGGCCTATGTCACGTCTACTCTTATACAACTAGCAAACCAACCCTCAGTAACAATAAAGGCAAGAGGGCTAAGCATTGGGAGGGCAGTAGATGTCTCGCAAATAATTCTTAAACGCATGGAGAATGCAGGGTTCAAGATCGGTGAAGTTCGTATTGGCTCTGAAACGGTCCAGGCAGAAGATGGTAGAACGAGGAATGTCTCCACTATCGAAATTGAGGTAAAGAAGTCATAATTCACTTCTACACTTTTTGTTAACATCTTAAAACAGTTATCTAATTTTGATATTTGGAAAAAATAGCGGCTCTATATTTAGCCCATCTGAATCCTGTTACTAGGGCTCATGAGACAATTATTTCAGCCCTAGCTAAACAATACAAAGTTTATGTATATCCGGTGATATTTCGCAAAGACGGAAATGAGATTAATACGAGAACATTTCCATTTCCGTACGAAATAAGAATGGAGATGCTAAAGCCTTTATTTGAACAAACAGAAAACGTAGAGATTCTTCCAGATTACTTTTTCGAATCTCCTTTCATAAAATACGTACCTCCCTTCCTCTCTCCATATTCGTGGATGCTACGTAAACAAATTCTCAGAAATATTAAAGAAAGAAAGTTCATTTCCTATACTGGTGACACGGCAGAGAGAATAGCTTTAACCATATACAATCTACATCCGATTCAGTCACAAAGGCTTGAGATTTCTGCTTCAAAAGTTAAGGAATTGATATATGACGATGTAATGAGGAATAATACTGGCGGACCGCAAAGCAGAAATGAAGCTGACCCCATTTGGGAAGAGCTGGTTCCTGACCCTGTAGCAGAAATAATTAAGAGGCATTGGGACATTATCGAAAAATTTGCACACTTGCCTGACAGAACAGTTAAAATTATGGGAATGAAATTTCCCGCAGAGGGCATATTTCAATTTTGAAAACTTTTATTAGCCAATCATTGACTTGCCCTTTATGAAGACCAAGGGTGCAGAGCTGGTCTGGTTTGATGGAAACTTCGTAAACTGGGAAGAAGCAAAGGTCCCGGTGATGACTCATGCTTTACACTACGGAACTGCTGTTTTCGAGGGTATTCGGGCATATTCTACACAGGACAATCTCTTTATCTTTAGACTCAAGGATCACATGGATCGACTCCATAGATCTGCTAGCACTTATTCGATCTCAATCAAATATTCGTCGGATGAGTTGAGTAATGCCACTGTAGAATTGATAAAGAAAGCATCAATAAAAGAGTCTTGTTATATTCGACCTTTGAGCTTTATTGGACTTCATGGGATAGATCTCAACATCACTAAAGATTCTCCCACCCATACGACTATCATAGTATTTCCATTTGCCAAATATTTTAAAGGCGAGGGAATTTCTGCGTGCGTATCTTCCTGGAGAAGAATTGATGATGAATCTATGCCGCCCACGGCAAAGGCTGCGGGCAATTATCTAAACTCCATCCTGGCGACACAAGAAAGCAGGCGTACCGGATTTGATGAATCTATTCTACTCGATGGGAATGGTAACGTAAGTGAAGCATCTGGAGAAAATATATTTCTTGTTAGAAACGGTATGATTTACACCCCGCAAGCGTCAGACTCTATACTTGAAGGAATAACAAGGCACACAACTATTACGATTGCTAGTGAGATGGGATACGAGATTATAGAAAGACCAATTGCTAGGACAGAATTATATTTTGCAGATGAACTATTTCTAACTGGGACTGCTGCTGAAATTATAGCAATTACAAAAATTGATGGACATATTGTAGGGAATGGAAATGAAGGAATAGTCACAAGAAGTATTAGAGAAAAATATGAAAAGGTAGTATTTGGAAAGATAAAGAAGTACGTGGAATGGTTAACGCCAGTATGGTAGATAATCCGGGTAAGAGAAAGAACATTAGAATTGCAGTTATAGGTGTAGGCGGGTGGGGTAAGAATCATGCAAGAGTTCTTTATGACCTTGGAGCACTTGCGGCAGTATGTGATGTATCAGCTCAACGGGCAAGAGAAATAGCAGAGTCCTATAAGTCGAACTATTATTCATCTGTTAAAGATCTTCTTACTAATGAAAAAGATCTTGATGCATGTTTAATCTGCACTCCAACTAAAACTCATTTAGAAGTTGCGAAAAATGTTATCCAAAACGGTTGCCATGTCTTTGTCGAAAAGCCTCTATCCTTTTCCTCAAAAGAATGTGAGGAAATGATGAATGAGGCAAAAGCCAACAAGGTTATATTGACGTGTGGATACGTTGAGAGATTCAACCCTGCAATCCAGGATTTGAAAAGAATAATCCAAGAGAAATCTTACGGAGATCTTATAATGATGGAATTCCATAGAGAAAATAGAATGCCTCTTCATATCAAGGACGTAGGAATTATTTATGATACTTCTGTTCATGATATAGATACTGCGATGTTTTTATTTGATAGGCGACCTAAAATGGTATTCGCTAGAGCTGGCAAGAAGTTTCACTCCTATGAGGATTTCGCAACAATAATGATTGGGTTTGATGAGCAAAAGGTTGCAATTATTGCTTCGAATTGGATCACTCCGCAGAAGGTTCGAACTTTTTCTGCAGTGTGTACTGATGGAATTATTAGCGGTGATTTTTTGACCCAGGACATAAAAATTGAGCAGGCAGAGTCCACAATTATACCCAGACGTCTGAAATTCCAAGAACCGTTAACCTTAGAGTTATCAAATTTTATTCAAGTGATAGAGGGAAAAATGAGCAAGCCGGTGGTGACAGGTGAAGACGCAACTAATGTTACTAAGGTCGCAGAGGCCGCTCTCTTGAGCAGTAACACAGGCTCACCAATATATATGGATCTGAAATAATAATGAGAAAATCCTTGCTGGATATACTTGCTTGTCCTATAGACAAATTCTATCCGCTGGAATTATTCGAAATTAATACATTTAGCGATCCGAATGTAAATGAGATGATAATAAAGGAAGGAGTATTATATTGTTCAAAATGTTCAAGATTCTACCCAATCACTGATGAAATTCCAATAATGCTCCCAGATGAGCTTCGTGAGAAGGAAAAAGATATGAATTTTCTTCAGACATGGCGGCATCAGATACCTGATAAAATCTTAAAATATGGAAATCCGTGGCATTTGTAAGAAGGACATGAATAAAGATATGGAACTCGGAAATGATTTTTCATCTCGTGACGGGGTGATAAATTACATTTCAAAATCTGCAAAGATTGGTAAAAACTTTAAGATATGGCATTTCAGTTATGTTGGAGATAATACCGAAATTGGTAATGATGTTTCAATAGGTTCCCTCGTGCATATTGACTATAATGTAAGGATTGGAGATAATAGTAGAATTGAAGGTTCTGTCTATATACCTCCGCTCACCGTGATAGGAAAGAGCGTGTTCATTGGGCCATGTGCCACATTCACAAATGACCCATACCCAATGAGTCCAAAGATGATAGGTGTGGTGGTGGAAGATGGGGCGATCATTGGAGGAAGAGCTGTGTTCAAGCCAGGAGTACGGGTTGGTCGTAACAGTGTGGTGGGAATGGGTTCTGTTGTAACTAAAGATGTGCCACCTGAAACCGTTGTTATGGGACATCCTGCCACTGTAAGATACTCTAGAGAAGATTATAATATCAAGAAGGCCAAGTGGAATGCTGCTCGTACCACCTAATTTGTCCTGCTATAACGACATAAAAACGAAAGCTTATTCTATCCTCAATTATAGCAACAAGAAATAGGTAAATTTTAATTGCTAGCCAAAGCAATGGACTATTGTATTTACTCTACCATGAATTCTTGCCAACATTTGCGGCAAAAATCCTCATCATTTACCATTTTCTGCTCGAAATTGATGTCCTTTTCATCGTACGAGCTCTTACAAAGAATACATATCTGCATATTTTTACAATTATATCTTGTCAAATTAACATTTTAACATTTTGTAACATTAATGGATTTTACTTATATACATATTACCTTAAGATTGTTGCAGTTTTAGTACGCCAAAGGCTGATCCTATGCGAAATTTGTTATCTCAATTAGGGGATAAAAAATTCCTGCCAAGTTTACATATAATTTAATTTACCGCAGTTAACATAGAAAATACGGGACAATGAACTTCCTCAAAAATTCTTTACATCGCAGTATCCAGCCTGTGCCTAGCGAGAAAAGATTATTGAGAGGTAGAGAATTCTTTGTGCTCTGGTCCAGCTTAGGGGTTGGTTTGTTAGTTTTTTCGGCCGGATCATTTCTTTCCGATGCCGATTTCATTGATGCTTTCCTCGCAATTTTAATAGGATCTATTATAGGTTCATTATTGCTTGCCCTAGCAGGGAAAATTGGCAGTGATCATGCAATCCCATCTCTTGTTAGCATGAGGCCATCATTTGGCATTCATGGTTCATACGTTCCAGCAGCATTAAATATTTTGCAACTTGTTGGTTGGACTATTTTTGAAATAATGATAATGTCTACAGCGGCTAATATGCTGACAGGCAGGATTATTCCTTTCTATATTTGGAGTTTAATATTTGGTTCGTTCGTAGCTCTTCTCGGAATTTTAGGTCCTCTTGCAGTTATTAGAGAGTGGCTTGGTAAATTTGCTATCTGGGCCGTCTACGCATCATCAATTGTCATTATTACCACTTTATTGACTTCAGATAAACTTTCGATAGTGATCTCATCCCATGGTAATGGCATGTCTTTCTTCAATGCACTTGATCTAGTCATAGCTATGCCTGTTTCCTGGATGCCACTTGTGGCTGATTACAATAGGTTCTCTAAGGACAGTAACAGTGCTTTCAAAGGAACACTGACTGGCTTTGCAGTAACTAACATCCTTTTTTATATTGGTGGAGTCCTATTAGGTGCTAGCGACATCGTCGCAATAGTCAGTGCAATCCAATCAATTTTATTCGGATTTGTTATACTTGTTCTAATCGTAGATGAAACAGATAACACATTTGCCGATGTATATTCTGCGTCTGTTTCAACTCAAAACATATTTCCTAAATTTGATCAACGAATCTTGATCATTGGAATCACGGCGTTTAGCGCTATTATGGCTAACATAATACCAATATCAGAATACCAATCCTTCCTACTTCTAATTGGTGCAGTCTTCGTTCCATTATTCGGCGTAGTGTTAACTGACTACTACATTTTAAATCGGGGTCGATACAATAACGACGCATTTTTCAATCCAAACAGAAGTAAGGTAAGGTATACTGCGATTATTGCATGGCTGACCGGAGTTATTGTGTACTTTGTACTATCCTCATTGTTCCCCATATACGTGCCTCAATTACCGCAGATAGGGGCCACAATCCCAAGTCTAATTGTATCTTCACTAACATATATTGCCATAATTTATTCCCGCTCACGGTTTAGAATTAAAAAAGTAGCTCAATAGAGCTGTTACAGGATACTTGTACTAGACTTAATCTTGTTTGAATTATTATTCTAGACTGTTCGAAGTTTGTAAAGTTGATTGTTTCCTAATTTGGTCATCACTTCTTTTCGAAATGGTGGCATTGTTTAGATCAATTCCTTTCCAAATGATATCATAACCTAATTTTGAGATCAGGTTAGTAACACATTTTTCAGGAATGCCATTGTCTGCCAGTAACCTCATAGCGTCATTCAACCGATGTACCCGTTTCAATATATCATCTATTTCGGATACCTTCTTTCTTGACAGCAAGAAAGAATCTAACAATACGAAATCCTGTTCAGTACGTTTACCGTAGTCATCGATCGAGTACATTTGATTAAGAGCTTTTAATACAGATTCTGTAGGAATGCCAAATTTACAAGCAACACTATCCAGAGATAGCACATAATTTTTATTGTTCCCGATGTTAGTCAAATTCTGTAGTTCCTTAGTCAGATTTTCCTGATGGATCCGCCAGTAATATTCTATCATTCCACTTTCGATTTTCTTTAAGTATTGGATAAGCTGTCCCAATGGGATCTCATCCTTCTTATAAATCAAGAGTTTTTTTGCATCAATAATTTTAGAAAATATTGAATCTATTCGAACTTTGTTTGCGTTCTGGGATAAGTGGTTGCTTATGTTAACTGCTACTATTAGATCAGGCGTTTCTGTATCAAAATATTTGTTCGAACCAGTGACCAAAAGATCTGCGATTTTAGATATTTTTCGTTTGAGGTATTCCTCTGTCCAAAAACCGACGATTTCAAAGTACACTCTTTTCCCATATTTTTCAAACATAAAATCTGTGATAAATGCTCTATGATCGGACAAAATTAAGGGATCAGGTTCCCTTACGAGGTTCCAACCAGTCGAGAGACCAGTGAACTTCTTTGCAAATTTTTCTTCCACAACGCTATCAAAAATCATTAAATTATCTGGATAATATTCTAATTGCTCTTTGGGATGCAAATATTCACTTTTTTCTGTTAGGTCGAATAGCAACTGCCGCTCACTATCGATCTCAAAATTATACTGTTTTACTTTTCCAGCGACAGTCCGTCTCAGTATAGGTGCCTTTAGAAACCAATTTTTATTAAATACAATTAATGGTATTAATTTCGCAATTGCCGAACCATACCTGTCTGTCAGCTTTAGCATGCTTGTAGATCCTTGAACTACGCACGTTAAGATTCCATTCGACCTTTCATTATATTTACAGATCCTCCCGCTCCTTTTAATTAGGTCATCCTCACTTTTAGAATCTAACATATCTCTTGTAAGATAACGCAAATCGTACATAAGTCCAAGTCGCTTTATCATTCGGAGGGCCTTTTTCCAATTCGTACCGCCTTCAATATAAAATTCTAATTCCGTAGCTCCGAATAACAAAGTCTGTAGTAATGATAAATTATAGGACACCAAGAGCTCAGAAGCAGAAATGGTTTCAAAACGGACAAGCCTTTGGTTTTCATCGAGATCATTCCACATTATAGTTTCGAGCCTCTCTAACGCTAGTCCCGATTTCCTGGCAATTTTCTCGAGAATTTTTATTCTTTCATTCTTTGTTATAGAAAAGCCAACTCTAGCAGATTCTTCAAAAACCTCTCTTCTCAGTGCAATGGCATCGTTGGTTAGATCTTTGTTAGTATCAATATCTTGATGGACTTGACGTTCGCCTTTTTTTCTTAAGGAAGTATAATTTTTTAAACTTGGTCCATAGGTGCATCTTCTTTCTAGGATCTGCAGTAATCCTCTAACAAGCTTATAGTCTTTATACTGAGATTCTATTTGTGTAAAATGACCCCAAAGTTGGGTCTTTGAAGCCTGACTCGAAGAACAAACTTCGAGCAATTTAATGAGTTTATTTGATAAAATTAATGCATCCGTTTGTGGAGGATCAACAAACTCTGGAATTATACATTGGCCATCTCTGTAAATTCGAGTTCTTAATAGCTCAGATGATAACATTTCCTCCTCAAAGAACAGTGGTACCAAAAGGGCCATATTTATCATCGGATAGAAATTAGTATAATTTTGGAGATGTTGATTTTGACTGTAAGCAAACGTATTCGTGGGAAAAGAGATGGATTCTTAATTAGTAAGAAGGGTTTTATCTATCTTTAACATTAAAATGATGGCCAAATCGTAATAGAACTAAATTGAATACCGGAGTTTTCGGAAAGGTAAAGAGACAAGATATCACCTCCCCCGCTCCCACACAGGTGCCTCAAGCCTTAAATGGGTTACAAATTTAAATAATTCAATATGAGTGATAAGAAACCGGCAAGTTATCCAGTAAATCACAATGAGGCGGCAATAGAAAATAACTCGAAGAATACCAAGGGAAAAGATAACAATATGTCAGACCATACAGATTCAGAAGACCTTTCGTCAAGTACAATTGATATTGAAGACACAAAGACAAATTTATTACTTACCGAGTCTACCGGTTCTGAACTCTTAGATTTAGAAATTCAAGATATTGAGGGAATAGGTCCATCGACTGCTAAGAAACTGCGAGAAGCGGGAATTTTTTCCGTTATGGATTTGGCGGTGGCTGGTGTTGAAGACTTGGCTGTAGATATTAACTCTACAAAGGATAGTGCTGCGTCATTTATTATGGCAGCTCAGAAGTTATTAAGAGAATCAAATATTTTAGAAAAAGAATTTGTTACAGCTGATGCAGCACTTAAGAAAAGAAAGTCATTATTACGATGCTCTACTGGTTCAGGAGCTTTGGATGATCTTTTTCTGGGAGGAATAGAGACTCAAGCAGTTACAGAATTTTATGGAGAATTTGGATCTGGCAAATCACAGATCTGCCATACTCTCTGTATTACCGCCGGACAGCCGGTAGAATCAGGCGGGCTTAATAGTGGGGTAATATATATCGACACGGAAGGTACGTTTAGACCTGAAAGATTAGAGCAGATAGCTAGAGCAAGAGGCGTGGATCCATTAAATGCGTTAAAAAATGTCGCTGTATGTAAGGTATATAATAGCGCGCATTTGGAATTGATAGTCAAGAATCTAGGTAAGTATGTAGATGATTATAAATCAAAACTGGTTATTATTGACAGTATAATTTCATTACATAGGGCAGAATTCTCTGGAAGAGGAACTCTTGCTGATAGACAGCAAAGACTTAATTCTATCATGCATAAACTTCTCAGAATAACAGAAATCTACAATATAGCAGTAGTAGTTACTAATCAAGTTCAATCAGCTCCTGACACATTCTTTGGTGATCCTACCAAACCAACTGGCGGCAATGTTATAGGACATGCATCAACATATAGAATATACTTGAAGAAATCTGGAGAAAATAGAATTGCAAGGATGATCGATTCACCGTACCATCCTTATGGAGATGTCAGATTTACTGTCAATGAAAAGGGAGCGGATGATCTCGAGGAAGAGAGGAAAAGCAAGAGAGGAAAAGCAAGCACATCTAAAGATGTCGATGACATTTGACAATTGAGAAATGGACAACAATCCAAAAGAAATTAATTAATTAACATTTCAATTGTTACGACTATCAAATTACATAAGGATAGTATTGCTCATGTAGATTAGCTCATGCGACGGACCCATTATTTATGATTTCGTGAAGGTGCCTCTGTCAGTAGGCAAGCGGGCCCGGTGGGCTTCGATCCCACGATCTGCGGTTCCGAAGACCGCCGCGATATCCTGGCTACGCTACGAGCCCGTTTATGAACAGATATTAAAACAGAAAAGGAGGTTCTATATCAATTGACCTGACTGACGGGGTGCTATTGATTAGTTATTTGAATCGAGCAATTGCAATTCACCTCATTAAAGTAAGCTGAGGGAAACTTGCTCTATTACTAAAATGATTGAAGGCAAAGTATTACATAACTTGAGGATTTATGCATAACAATTTATCCCGGAGATTCTTGTCTAGATTTGTTAATTGAAAGTATCTGACAGAACTAGCGGGGTCGAATACGCTATTCGTGATATAATTTTACATGCCAGGGAATATGAGAAAACTGGAAAAAATATAATTTATCTGAATATTGGTGATCCTGTAAAATATGATTTCAAGACTCCCACTCATATTAAACAGGCTTTGGTTGAATCTGTTCTTAACGATTTGAATTATTATGCTGACTCTGAAGGGTTGCAGGAGCTGCGAGAAGCAATAGCTGAAAAAGAGGTGCACAAAGGACTATCTGTGATGGCTGAAGATGTACTAGTAACCAATGGTGTTTCAGAGGGCTTGGATATGACTATGGCTTCAATCGTAGAGCCAAAAACAGAAGTTCTCATGCCAGGACCCTACTATCCTCCGTACGCATCCTATGTTAAATTCTATGGTGGAACCCCAGTTGAATTTAGACTAACTGATGACGGTAAACCAGATCTTGAAGATCTCATATCTAAAATTACGCCCCGTACTAGGGCTTTATGCATTATTAGCCCAAACAATCCTACTGGAGAGGTGTTTGATTACAGGAGTCTTAAGCAGATTGTGGATTTGGCAGCAGAACATTCTCTTTATCTAGTATGTGATGAAATATATGACAATTTAGTATTCGACGGAGAATTTACAGGAATTGGTAAGGTTGCGAAGGACTCTCCTGTCATCTTACTTAATGGATTCTCAAAAGTTTATTTGATGACTGGATGGCGCTGCGGATACATCTGTACAAATAGTAACTGCTCCAAATTAGATAATATTAGGAAGAATATTCCAAAATTAGCTAGGGTACGGATTTCTACTAATTTACCCGTGCAGAAGGCAGCTGTAGCGGCTCTAAAGGGCCCCCAAGATCATATCCCCATTATGGTGGATAAGTTGCGCAGAAGAAGGGATTTGGTTTTCAAACGGTTAAACCAAATAGACGGGATCTCATGCAAGGTTCCTAAGGGTGCTTTTTATGCTTTTCCTAAGATGAGTATTTCAAATCGCTGGAAGGACGACCAACATTTTGTTTTAGATCTTTTGAACAAAACTGGTGTACTTACAGTACACGGCTCAGGGTTTGGCTCAAACTTTGGTACTAATCATTTCAGAATAGTTTACCTGCCAGAAGAACAAATTCTTGATGAGGCTATGAATAGATTAGAAGATTTCATCAATGAAAAAAGTAATTGATATTGATTTTGAACACTTCCAAAAGGCAATCCACGACTTTTGATAGAAATTAGTTTTTGGGTATATTGCTGATTACTTACAGATCTCTTACCACTCTTATTGTTCAGGAATACCTTCTGCGTTCGTGCTCATCAGGGGGACCGTAGTCTTCCTTTTTCTTGAAATATCCCCAATAAATTAGAATACCGCCACCAACCAGCATTGCCAATACAAATTTTTCATTAGTAATTTCTCCATTAGTGTAATTGTCAATGTAAAATCCGAACGATAATTGGGTAGTAACAAAATAAAGATTCCTGAGAGCGATTATGATTGCCATTACAATAAAAAGTATTCCCATGGCAGACATCCAGTTCCTACCGCGCCTGCTACTATAACCACCTGAGCTGCCACCTCTCGAAAAAAATTTCATACGTGAATCGAGTCAAGTCATCAGACTAATTTTATTCCAGGATGCTTAAGCTTATTACGTTTGGATGCATTCAATATCATTGGGGTAAGCACTTCAGCTTGGTAGCTAAGGGACAGAGGACCGAGATAGATTGGTCTCAGCCCCTTGATTTCAGATATTAAGCCATTGACAACCTCCAGAGCATTCTGATCGTCACCACAAACAAAAATATCGGAATCCAAACTTTCAGCAATATTTTTTAATTTAATTTCTGAAATAGTATGAAAAGCAGAAACAATTTTAGTTTCAGGAAGATTTTCAGAAACAACGCCAGCAGCGCACTTCTTGGTTTCCTCGAAAGGAACATATGCAAAACCAGCATCAGTTCTATTCATTGGCACGATCGGAGATACAATTATACAATTAGAATTAATGCGGTCCTTTATAGAGTCGCATGTCAGCTTGATGGAGTCATAAGGTATTGACAAAATCAAGACATCCACAAGACTTGCAAGGGATATATTATCATTGCCTGTTATACTGCCCTTCATACTATTGCCGTATGCTGAAGCAGCAGTTGACATATAAGCATCAGCAGCACTTTTTGCCTTGACAGCATCTCTCGATCCAATAATAATATCATGATTAACTCCCCATCTGAGAGCAAAGCCTTCGCCCATACCTCCGGTTCCACCAATAATCCCTACTCTCATAGATATTCAGTCCATAAAATAAATTTCGATCCTATTAAGGTTATAATATAAGTTTGATTCGCGGAAAGCGTAAAAAAACGATTATGAAATGGAATATTCACTTGCAAAATTAACTTAATATTGCTATTCATCTGCATCGTTCTTGGGTTTGCCATTAGCAATATTCATGCGCCACGGAGAAGCAGATAACAATGTTAAGCGAATTCTAGTAGGCAGATACCTCGAATCGCATCTTACGGAACATGGTCGTTGGCAAGCTGAGGATTCTGCTAAGCTTTTGAGGGGAATATCAATCGACAAAGTATATGCGAGTCCTGTCGTAAGAGCGGTAGAGACTGCTCAAATTGTTTGCGATGTGATTGGTTTGGATTATGAAATTGACGAGAGGCTGTATGAAATAGAGCTTGGGAAGCTCGTGGGAATGAACTACGAGGAGATTTTAGATAAACATGAAAATCTTTTCCTTAAATTTTATTCAGGCGATAAACACATGCTGGAAAATTACGGTGTGGAAAGCTTTAATGCAGTGAAGCTGCGTATCAAGCATCTTCTTGATGAAGTAATAGAGATACGTCCTGACAAGAATATATTATTCGTAACTCACTTGGATCCAATTAAAGCTGCGATTTCCCTTCTTCTCGACCTTAAGCCAGATGAGTTGTATCAATGGCATATTCGTAATGCCGCTCTAACGATTTTAAAGCATGAGGGGAAAGTTCTCTCTCTGTCTGCTGTTAACGTTATGGGGATTCAGAGATATCAGACCGAGTGAGTAGATGAGTAGGTAGCTTGCGTAAATTTAGTAACCCTAGTTAGGTGTAAGATTAAGGAATATCAGTAGCTTAGGACGTTGGGCAGAACCACTCTAATTATTATCACTTATTGCATTTAAAAAATGTTCACTATACTATATCCTAAATCTCGGGAACGAATGTGCATATAAAGTAATTTCAATCTATTCTTTAAAGATGTAATTTTGTGCGCTGCTCGTAGAACGAGTATTCATACAAGCGACAAATAGCCCTAAAATATCTTCGCTTTTAATAAGTCAACTATGCAAAAACCTTAAATTAGATAGTTGAAACTAGTGAGCAGAGAAAGCGAGTCCGCATGCTACCAAGACCTAGAGAATGGATGCTGATATTGTTGTTCTTGCCACTATTCACTATTTTGGTGATAGGTTTTCTTAATATTAAACCGGCCTCTGCAGCGAATGATCAAAATGCTGAACAATATGTGATTAGGAGGGTGGAGATTTGGGGATTGTTCTACCGACTAATGGTAGCAGCTTTCGTTGTTGGTGCAGTTGTTCAAGGTTCTATTGTTTATGTCTGCTGGCGTTTTAGAGAGTCTAATCCCAAGAATAGAATTAGAGAACCGTTGGAAGGGGCACGCTGATGGGTCACGCTACAGTAGAATGGGTGTACGTTGGTGTCGTAATTAGTTTATTGACTTGGGTAGGAGCGGAGTCTTGGAACGTCGAGCGAGTTGTAGAACATGTGCCACTCAATGCAGAAACTATCAAAGTTATAGGTCAGCAGTGGTTTTGGACGTTTGAACATCAAGATGGAACAAAAGAGGTTGGCCAGCTTCATGTAAAGCAAGGAGTTCCATACAAGTTTGAGCTTGTTTCTAAAGATGTTATACACGATTTTAATGTGCCTGACTTTGTAGTTTTAATGGATGCTGTTCCAGGAAGAGTAAACGTAGTTTGGAATATGTTTGACAAACCTGGTGAATTCCGAATTCAGTGCAGAGAATATTGCGGGTATGGCCATGCTGATATGAGAGCCAAATTGTTTGTAGAACCATTTTCACAAACTGCCTCAGCAGCAGGTGGACCGGCAGCTTCTGCATCAAACCAGACGTCAAGTGCAGCATCTTCTGCGGCTACTCAAACGAGCGGGCCGCCTGGAACTCCTCTATCAATATTGAAAGGAGCTTCAAACCAGGGAAGTCCGGCTTATGATCCAGCTACTTTAACTGTAAAGAAGGGTGACAAGATTACCGCAACCAACAAAGATACAGTGCCACATACAGTCACAAGTGGAGCAGCGCCAACAGA
>WNGA01006519.1_pt1 | contig 19040 bp, 14 predicted proteins | sample 5400061 | NCBI WGS metagenome assembly WNGA01 (sample SAMN13153366, study PRJNA577476) | soil metagenome | isolation source: 100 cm soil or saprolite under grassland replicate 2 | place: USA:California | collected 2016-06-15 | reverse complement strand
TGTAAAGAAAACGAAACCGTTACCGGTGGAATGCGTCGTGCGCGGTTATCTCGCCGGGTCTGGTTGGAAAGAATATCAACAATCGCAGAGTGTTTGCGGGATTAAACTTCCAGCCGGACTAAAGCTGGCATCGCAATTGCCAGAGCCAATCTTCACGCCGGCGACCAAAGCAGAAGAAGGTCATGATGAAAACATCGACATGAAAAGATGCGCTCAGATCCTCGGTGAAGAACTCGCAGATCGCGTGAAGGCGTTGAGCTTGGAAATTTATTCGCGCGGTCGCGATCACGCCGCGCAGGCAGGAATCATCGTGGCGGACACGAAACTTGAATTTGGCGTCGTGAATGGAGATCTGCTGTTGATCGACGAATGTCTCACACCGGACTCCTCACGCTTCTGGCCAAAGGACCAATACGCGATCGGACAGAGCCCGCCCAGTTTCGACAAACAATTCGTCCGCGATTATCTGGAAACCCTGGACTGGGACAAGAGCCCGCCGGCTCCGCGCCTGCCGAAGGATGTTATCGAAAAAACTTCGGCGAAATATCTCGAAGCATTTCGCCGCCTGACTGGGAACGAGCTCGCGAAACACTAGAACTCAACTCATCTCATTGGTAGCGCTGTCATTCTGAGCGAACCGAAGAATGACAGATGGCTAATTCCGTAGATAATTCACCTGCTGCGCAGCCTCGAAACCAATGCCACTGACCCGGCCTGATATTTTATTCATTATGACCGATCAGCAGCGATTCGATACGATCGCTGCGCTCGGTAACCCGCATATCTACACGCCAAACCTCGATCGCTTGGTGCGAAGGGGAATCGCGTTTTCGAATGCATACGCCACATGTCCGGTTTGCGTAGCCGCTCGCTACATGATCCGGACCGGTTGCGAGCCGGCGACGACGCGCGTCTTCAGCAACGCGAAGGCTGACCCGGTCGCGGGGCAGCCTGTACAGATGGCAGCGCGTTGCGGACCGTACCTCGGTCGAGTCATGTCGGGTCTTGATTATCGGACGTTTGGAATCGGAAAGTTCCATACGTATCCATGGGATGAAGACGTAGGGTACGAAACGCTGTGGCGCAGCGAAGAGACCTACCATCCACCTAAACGCGAAGGCGATGACTACGGTGCATGGCTCGCTCGCGAGCATCCGGAATTCGATTTCCTCGAGCAACCGATGGGCGAACGCAGCGAGATGTATTACCTCCCCCAGCGCAGTCCTCTTCCGGCCGAGTTAGGCACCGAATGGTGGATGGCCGATCGTGCTGTCGAGGAGATTGCCAAATCAGGCGACGCGCGCCCGTTTTTCGGATTCATATCGTTTGTCGGGCCGCATCCACCGCTAGCTCCGCCAATTCCTTTCAATCGAATGTATGATCCGGATCGAATGCCAGAGGCGGCTCTAGGCAAGCTCGAGGAAGACCATCTGGATGAAGAGATTCCGTACATGCGATACGCGGTCTGGGGAGACGCCATCAACCCAACCCTGGCGAAAATCGTGAAAGCCCGATACTACGGCGAGATCACTTATCTCGATCATTGCCTTGGCCGAATCCTTGATGCAATCGAAGCGCGACCGAACTCGGAGAACACGCTTGTCTGTTTTTTTTCGGACCACGGCGATCTTTTGGGTGATCATCATGGCTGGCAGAAACAAAACTTTTTTGAAGCGGCCTGCCGCGTTCCTTTCCTGCTTAGCTGGCCGTCAACGCTGCCCGCCGGAACTATCCGGAACGAATTGATCAGCCTGGCAGACCTTTTCGGAATTGCGACGCAGGCCGGCGGCGCATGCCAATTGCGGGAGGGAACGGACGTTCTTAAAATGCTGCGAGGCGAATGTACGCCGCGCGAATATCTGCTCGGAATGGTTGAAGTCCCCGGCTCGCATAATTTCAAAGTCATGGTTCTGACTGACGAGTGGAAATACATTTTCATGGCCAATGGCGGGCGGGAACAACTCTTCAATCGCAGACGTGACCGCGACGAGCTGTCGAACTGCATCAGTTCCGCGCCGGGAATCAGAGATGACCTTTACGCCATGGCCGTTAGATCGTGCCGCACCCCAGGCGCAATAGACGCACTCAACGGCGATAAATTCCGCGCATTCCCTTTCCGCAAACGGCCACTGCGGCGCATCTACCAATTCGACCGGTCGCGCGGTGTGCTTGGATTTCCCGATAAACCAGAAGACGCGCTGCAAAGTTTCGACCGCGCCAGGTTGAAACCAGTGAAGTGACATGGAAGCGCCTTCGGCTGATCGGGAAAATCTTGGCCTGGGCCTGAAGCCGGGCGATTCACATTACCGTGCGTACGTCGGCCCGCCGGAAGATTACGATCTCATCGCGGCGATGACGTTCAATCTTCTTACCACGCTTGGTCTGCGTCAGCACCATTCATTAATCGATATCGGCTGCGGTTCGCTCCGGATCGGGCGCGCCCAACGTTCTTCTTTTCCGATTCACCGGAGACCGTTATCCGGGCGAAACTCTCATTCGATTTTGCCTTGGCTCAATCAATCTTTAGCCACTGCGGACTGGATCTGATCAAGGGTTGGTTGTCCGCGGTTTCGCGTTCACTCGCTGAAGATGGAGCTTTAGTTGCCACATTTCTGCCCGGCGAGGATGATTCGGACCGAACCGGCTGGATCTATCCCGAATGCGTAAATTACCGAGCAGCGACACTGGAACGCGCTGCGTCAAAAGTGAATTTGCGATTTGAAATTCTGAATTGGAAACATCCCCGGCAGACGTGGGCTCTTTTTGCTGCACCAAAATTCGATTCGAATTGGTTCAAAAATAATGCTCTCACCTGGAACGCAGGACTCGAAAAGATGCTGAGCCAAAAGAAAAAAGAAGCGCGTGTCCCGTGATCACAACTGATTAAGCGATGGAAGTTGTCGCTAACCAGAACATTTTTGCCACCCCACTGAAGGTCGACGACGTCGCCGACTGTTACTTTTATCACACTGTGGAACTGCCTGGTTATGGAGTCATAGAGGGGCGGGATTGGGATTTGCGTGGCGGTGTGGATGAATACCTCGGCAAAGTCGCTTTCGCGGGCCAGCGTGTTCTGGAAATTGGGCCTGCCAGCGGTTTTCTCAGCTTCGAGATGGAGAAGCGCGGCGCCGACGTTGTCTCAGTGGAAGTAACAGAAGAACACGGCTGGGATTTCGTACCTTATCAGGCTGCTAAACTGGAACAAGTGTTCGGCCCTCGTCGTATCGTGATGCAACAGCTAAAGAATTCCTATTGGTTCAGTCACGCCGCTCTACAATCCAAGGCCAAGCTGTACTATGGTGACGTTTACAATCTGCCGGCTGCGCTCGGTCAATTCGACATCGCTGTAATAGGCGCCGTGCTGTTACACTGTCGCGACCCGCTCCGGATCGTTGAGCAATGTGGGAAAATGGCGAGCTTGCTCATCATCACTGACATGTTCTATCCAGATTTGGAAGGAGCGCCCGTTTGCCGCCTGGCGCCCACGCCGCAGAATTTTCTCTGGCACACATGGTGGCATTTCAGCACGCAATTTTTCACTCAGTTTCTGGCGGTGATGGGATTTAACACTTCAGAAATTTTGCGACATCAACAGCGCCACCGCGGAAGGCCCTACACGCTTTTTACTGTCGTCGCCCGAAGATAACGAACCGCGGACCGGCGGCAGATCCTACGGAACCAAATCGCTCACAAGCGATTTTTCCTCTTTTAACTCCGCGACCGACGCGTCGATCTTCTCGCGGCTGAAATCATTTATCGGCAGTCCCTGGACGATTTCCCACTTTCCGGCATGCACACGGACCGGGAATGAGGAAATCAAGTCTTTCTCGACGTCATAACTTCCATCGGAACAAACCCCCACGCTGTGCCAATCATCGCCCGGCGTGTCATTGGTAAGCGAACTGACCGTATCGACAATCGCGTTGGCGGCTGACCCGGCTGAAGAAAGTCCGCGCGCCTTGATCACAGCAGCGCCGCGCTGTTGCACCGTCGCGATGAAATCTTCCTTCAGCCATTTCTCGTCTCCGATTACTTTGTTGACAGGACGGCCCTCGATCCTCGCGTTGTAGAAATCCGGATACTGAGTCGAGGAATGATTTCCCCAGGTGGTCATATTCGTGACCGAGGCAATCCCTACGCCGGCTTTGTGCGCCAGCTGCACGCGGGCGCGATTTTCATCCAATCGCGTCATCGCGAACCAGCGGTCACGCGGAATTTCTTTCGCGTTGTTCATCGCGATCAGGCAATTAGTGTTACATGGGTTTCCGACTACGAGCACGCGCACATCAGCCGCAGCATTTTTTGGGATCGCCTGACCTTGTCCGACGAAGATCTTGCCGTTGATTCCCAGTAATTCCTTCCGCTCCATGCCGGCTTTGCGCGGCACACTTCCGACCAACAAAGCCCAATTGATGTCCCGAAAGCCCTCATCAAGATCTGCAGTCGATATAACAGATTGGAGCAACGGAAATGCACAATCGTCCAATTCCATGACCACACCATTCAACGCGCCGAGGGCTGCTGGTATTTCAATTAGATGAAGTAAGAGCGGCTGATCGGGCCCGAACATCTGTCCGGAGGCGATGCGAAACACAAACGCGTAACCAATGTGCCCGGCGGCGCCCGTCACAGCGACTTTGATGGGAGTTTTCATGATCCAATTAGGCATAAACCCCTTGATGAGCAAAGCCGAAGCACGGCTCTCCACGTTGTGATAGGTTACGGCTCCCGATGTATCCAACGAAGTTGAACCAGATCATCAATCTCTTTGAATCGCTCCCACAAGATGAACGGCGCGAGACGCTCGTCTCCTATGCGGACAATGCGAAGAAGCAGGAGCCGCGCGAAAGCGAGAAGTTCGATCTTGTCGATGTTCGAAAAGACGCGGAATGCACGGACACGGTGGGTGTGTACCTGCAGGTGGATGAAAACGGCAAGGCGCATATCCGGATGACGCTCGGGCCGGAAGTGCAAACGCTTACCCGCTCAATGACCGCGATCCTTTGCAAAGGGCTTGAGGGCTCAACGCCGCAGGAAATTCTCGATCTTCCCAGCGATTTCGTGACACGCGTCGTGGGTACGGAATTGGTCCGCATCCGCAGCCAGACAGTCTATTACGTTCTGACGCGCATCAAAAGCATCTGCAAAGTTTGGCTCGACCGCGAGCGCATGGCTCGGGTCGCATAACCCACATGTTGTCATCCGAGCTCCGGAACGCTTTGGGGCCAGCGATCTTCCGCGGCTGCGACAGAAAGCCAAGTCATACAAAGGCAGTCAGTTTTTCATGCGCTCGCACAAGGAAACGCTTTCCGTCAGCCTAAATCGAGCAATGAGTGGACTCCTAACAGATATGGAAAGCCCAGGGAGCTTCGCCAAGATGTTAGCTATCTACACGTCGCAGGTGTATCGGCTATTTTAGGCGATAAACATCTACAGAAGCTCGCCCGCCCGGTTTTTGAAAAGATTGCACCAGGTCAGCCACTTTAAGCAATTCAGGACTGTCAGGCTGCTCGCTTGGCGTTCGACTCACCGGTGGTCGATTCAATACGACGAAGGTTGGTTTGTTTCGTGACCATGCCACGAGCTTTGCCATATTATTCTCGCCACGCATGGTTAGATGTCGAACGGCAATTCGGTTTTCATTCATCAAAGACACCTTCAATCCAAAATCTTGAAGATCATGATGGGCGACGACGATGCCGCCTGGAGAAGCCCTCGCAAGGCATCGCAGATAATGGGCAGCCTCTGCGACACCATAGCCCGACGGCCAACGCTCCACGTACTGATTAAGGTCTGCGCGGGGTAGCGGGGCATGTGCTGGATTCGTCAGCAATAGCCAGTTAACTTTCCAAGCAAACAGACCCACGACTACGCAAAGGAGAATCCCAGGCACAGCACGTACGGCAGCCGATTGGGCTAATCCGATTAGACGCGCAATCCGGGGGGTTATATCAACCGTTACGACCCCGGCTACAAGTGTCAAAGCGGGCACTGTCGCAAGAAGCAGATAACGGGAGAACAAGACTCTTGAGATAGCGATGAACGCGAAGATCGGAACAAGAGAAGTAGCCGCCAGCAGCAAATGCTCACGGTTTCGTTTGATTACTGCAAAAACGAACCCCACTAGTCCAAGAATCAGTACGGGTGGTGTCCAGTAGAACCAAAGCCACTTGTAAGTCGTCTTAACATTAGTTGCGACTTGAACCATCAAAGCCCAAGCATTCTCGCCAAGAACCGATTTTTCATGATGCTGACGCGTTGTCAGGAGGAATATAACGATCGGAACGACCACCAGGGTCAAAGTAATGCAATAAGAAAGAGCCAACTGCTTGGCCACACCGATGCGAGGCGGCTTCGCCAACAGAAAGGCGGCGATCACGGGCGTAAGCAGAGTTAGTACACCTGGCATCTTGCACAGTATTGCTCCTGCCATCGCCAGCCCTAATAGCAAAACATACAAGCCTCTCCCGTCTTGTATTACGGCGATAGACCAGAGCAAGGTCAGAGCAGCGAAGGCCGACAGGGGACCGTCAGCTAGAGCCATTCTATCATAGAACAGCGTGAACGGGCACATCACATATAGGGCCGCACATAAAAATCCCGCTAGCCGGTCGTAAAGACGTGCGCCGATGCGAAAACATGCATATAAAGCAATCGCTCCTTCGAGCACGGCAAGGACGCGGGCGACCCATAACGGATCGGAGAACCACGGAAGGCCAAGGGCAATAAGCCAGACATGTAGCAGTTTTCCATCGTGTAAGGGCGCCAAGAGGTGTCCTCGTAAAATCTGCGCAGCCCATTGGATGTGAATTGCCTCATCGCAGAAAATTGGTAACGTCGTGAGACCTATAAGCCGGCTAACGGCATAAGTAACGACCAGGCCCCCCGCCACAACACTGGTTACATAAGAGTTTCGAATTTTCGCCATACCCTCGGTTTGTGGTCGGCTTTTCCGTCTGCCCGGCGGACTGCCAACACTGCCGGATGCGCTACGCAAACATAAAGGCTAAGGCAACCAATATCGCTCATCGAAGAACAGCAGAAAGTGAACAAACCAGGTAGTACGACGATGGGGCGTTTTCCGAATGACCTCGCCGCGCGCGAGGGCGGAACAGGCGTGCCATGTAGGGACTTTCTCGAAACTCTACCAGCGCGCGAAGCTGCCAAGCCCGCTTCTGGCTAATCGGGGCGAAAGCCGAGAGGCTTGCTACGCTGAGAATCACCGAATCTAGAGTTCCGACGTGACGTTCGCGCGATTTGGTCTACTGTCCGCGCTGGCCGCAGATGCCGCGTAATAACGACCTCAACAAAATCCTGCTGATCGGCTCCGGTCCAATCGTGATCGGACAGGGTTGCGAATTTGATTATTCCGGCGTGCAAGCATGCAAGGCACTGCGCGAAGAGCGTTATCAGGTCGTGCTGGTCAATTCCAATCCAGCCACAATTATGACCGATCCAGAATTCGCCGATCGCACCTACATCGAGCCGATCACTGCCGAAGTGATCGAGGCGATCATGGAGCGCGAAAAACCGGACGCGATTTTGCCGACGCTTGGAGGACAGACGGCGCTCAATGCGGCCATGGAACTGAACCGCAACGGCGCGCTGGCGCGGCATGGGGTGAAATTGATTGGCGCGAACGCGCAGGCCATTGCGAAGGGCGAGGATCGGCAACTGTTTAAGGAAGCCATGTTGCGTATTGGTCTTGAGGTCCCGCGCTCCGGGGTGGCGCGTTCGTTGGCAGAGCTCGATCGAATCGTTGCTGAAATCGGAACGTTCCCGCTGATCATTCGTCCCGCATTCACTTTGGGCGGGACTGGCGGTGGCATCGCGTACAATCGCGAAGAGCTCGATGTGATCGCTGCCCGCGGGCTCGATCTCTCGCCGGTCCGCGAAGTGTTAATCGAAGAATCGCTGGTTGGTTGGAAAGAATTCGAGATGGAAGTGATGCGCGACCGGATGGACAACTGCGTGGTCGTCTGTTCGATCGAAAATTTCGATCCCATGGGTGTGCATACGGGGGACTCCATCACGGTCGCCCCGGTGCAAACGCTGACTGATAAAGAATACCAAATGATGCGCGACGCTGCGTTCGCTGTGATTCGCGAGATCGGCGTCGAGACCGGCGGTTCGAATATTCAATTTGCTGTTCAACCGGAGAACGGCCGCATGGTAGTGATCGAGATGAATCCGCGCGTCTCGCGGTCCAGTGCGCTGGCATCGAAGGCAACTGGTTTTCCGATTGCGAAAATCGCAGCAAAACTGGCGGTCGGTTACACGCTGGATGAAATCAAAAACGACATCACACGCGAGACGCCGGCATGTTTCGAGCCGGCCATTGATTACTGCGTCGTCAAAGTGCCGCGCTTTACATTCGAAAAATTTCCGCAAGTCGACGCAACGCTGACGACACGGATGAAAAGCGTCGGCGAAGCAATGGCGATTGGGCGCACGTTCAAGGAAGCATTGCAAAAAGCGCTGCGTTCGCTCGAGATCAAACGTTTCGGTCTGATTGGCGATGGCGCAGATAAAGATGTCGACCTTGAAACGCTGCGACTGAAGCTAGCGACCCCGAACGCGGAACGGATTTTCTTCATTGCGCAGGCATTTCAAAAGGGCGCGTCGATTGATGAGGTTTACGATCTTACAAAAATTGACAAGTGGTTTTTGAGGAACCTGGCTGAACTGGTTGCCGAAACGGGATGTTTGAAGACGAAAGCATTCTCGCGCGCAAAGAAGCTCGGCTTCTCGGACCGACAGCTGGCCGTGGCGCGCGGCGATTCGGAAGGAGTAGTTCGGTCGAAGCGAAAAACTGAACGTGTCGCACCCACGTACCGCCTCGTGGACACATGTGCGGCGGAGTTTGAAGCTTATACTCCTTATTACTACTCCACGTACGGCGACGAGAACGAGCGTCGCGAGAGCGGGAAGCGCAAGATCATGATTTTGGGCGGCGGACCGAACCGGATTGGTCAGGGAATTGAGTTCGATTATTGCTGTGTGCACGCGGCATTTGCCCTGCGCGAACTGGGATTCGAAACCATCATGGTCAACTCGAATCCGGAAACGGTTTCCACCGATTACGACACGAGCGACAAACTTTATTTTGAGCCGCTCACCTTGGAAGACGTGCTCAACATTTACGATCAGGAAAAACCGGAGGGCGTGTTAGTCCAGTTTGGTGGCCAAACACCGCTGAATCTCGCAAGCGGTTTGAAGGCCGAGGGCGTCCCAATTCTTGGGACGCAGCCTGAAAGCATCGAGACGGCCGAGGACCGGCAACTATTCGCGGCGATGCTCGATAAGCTTAATCTGAGGCAGACTCCAAATGGATCGGCGATAAGCACCGACGACGCGACTGGAATTGCGAACAAGATCGGCTATCCCGTTTTGGTCAGACCCTCATTCGTCCTGGGTGGCCGCGCTATGGAACTTGTCTATAACGAGGGGGATCTTCGGCGCTATATGGGGAGCGCTATTGAAGTGACACCTGATCGCCCGGTGCTCATCGATCGCTTTCTTGAAGACGCCGTCGAAGTTGATGTTGATTGCATCTCGGACGGCGAAACAACCGTGATCGGCGCGATCATGGAGCACATCGAGGAGGCGGGCATCCACAGCGGTGACAGCGCCTGCGTAATCCCAACATTCTCGCTGTCGCAAAAAGTGCTCGACGAAATTTCCGCAGCAACGAAAGCGATGGCGCGCGAATTGAACGTGCGCGGGTTGATGAACGTGCAATTCGCCGTCAAAGGCGATGACGTTTACGTCCTGGAAGTGAATCCACGCGCGTCGCGCACTGTTCCCTTCGTCAGCAAGGCGATCGGTGTCCCGCTGGCGAAACTTGCCGCGAAGGTGATGGCGGGCGGATCATTGCGCGAACTCGGTTTCACCAGGGAAATCGTACCGAAACATTTCTCAGTGAAAGAAGCGGTCTTTCCGTTTCTACGCTATGAAGGACTCGATATTTCGCTGGGTCCGGAGATGAAATCGACGGGCGAAGTGATGGGCATGGATGTCGATCTCGGCCTTGCCTACGCAAAATCGCAGATGGCCGCGCCACCACCCCTGCCGAAAAAGGGAAAAGTCTTCGTCAGCGTCAAGGACACCGACAAGGAAGCGGTAATCCCGGTTGCGCGCGAGTTTGTGAAGCTCGGTTTTGAAATCATTTCCACCAGCGGAACTGCAAAGGCGCTTTCGAAAGGGAAAATCAAGGTAACCAAGGTCTTCAAAATTCACGAGGGACGCCCGAACGTTCTCGATCGCATCAAGAATGGCGATATCAATTTCATCATCAACACGCCAAGCGGGAAGGTTCCACGAGAGCATGAAGTAGTAATTCGGAATGCCGCGCTGGCCGCAAAAATTCCCATAATGACGACGGTGCGCGCGGCGCTGGCCAGTGCGAATGGGATTCGCTCGTTACAAAAACGGAAAGTTCAGGTGCGCAGTTTGCAGGAATACCACTGTAGCGGCGGTCTCTGACCGCCGGTCATGGCATGCAGATTTGCGACGGTCGGAGACCGCCGCTACAGAAAAGAATGAAGTTGTCGATCTTACTGGCGTTGTTGTTCGGCGCCGCCACATTTGCTGCCGAAGAAAAGAAAGAAACTCTTCCTATGACCACAGCCTCAAACGAAGTCGCAATAATTAAAACTAGCCAAGGCGACATGGTGGTACAGTTTTGGACTGACGCTGCGCCAAATACCGTCGAGAATTTCAAAAAGTTGGCGCGCCAAGGCTTCTACGACGGCACTATTTTCCATCGGATCGTCAAAGGATTCATGATTCAAGGCGGCGACCCGAATTCGAAAGACCCAGCGAAGGAAAATAGTTACGGACAAGGCGGGCCCGGTTACAACATCAAAGCCGAATTTAACGATCATCCTCACGACCCGGGCGTGATCTCCATGGCGCGCAGCGCTGATCCGGATTCGGCCGGATCACAATTTTTTATCTGTCTCGCGCCGATACATCGTCTCGATCATCAATACACCACGTTCGGCAAACTGATTAAAGGCGATGATGTGCTCGAGAAAATCGGCAACACGCCGGTCGAGCGAAATGCGCAGGGTGAAATGAGTAAGCCGACCAAACGCGTAACGATCAACAAGATCGACATCGTCCCAGCAGGTTCGGTGAAATAGTCGTCATCCTTGTCATTCCGAGCGAAGTCGAGGAATCTCTCCCTGTTTCAGAAATATTTAGAGATGTCTCGACTCCGCTCGACATGACAGAACGCAAATCAACAATAGCGCTCATCCAGATGCGCTGTGGCCCGGAGCCGGAGAAGAATTTCACTCGGGCGACCGAATTCATTCGCGAGGCGGCAGCGAAGGGCGCGAAGATTGTTTGCCTGCCGGAGCTTTTTCGGTCGCAATACTTCTGTCAGACAGAAGATCACAAGAATTTTGATCTGGCTGAGGAAGTGCCCGGTAAATCAACAGCGGCATTGGGAGATGTGGCGCGGAAAACTGGCGCCGTGATTATCGCGTCAGTTTTCGAGAAACGCAGCGCGGGAGTTTATCACAACAGCGCGGCAATAATCGACGCGGATGGAGGGTTGCTGGGCAAATATCGCAAGATGCACGTTCCGGATGATCCGCTGTATCACGAAAAATTTTACTTCGCGCCCGGTGACCTCGGATTTCAGGCGTGGTCAACAGCGCATGGCAAAATTGGCGTCTGCGTTTGCTGGGACCAGTGGTACCCGGAAGCGGCACGACTGACGGCGCTACGCGGCGCAGAAATTATTTTCTATCCAACGGCAATCGGCTGGCACCCATCAGAAAAGAAAAACTTCGGCACAGCGCAACATTCCGCCTGGGAAACAATTCAGCGCAGTCACGCGATCGCGAACGGTTGCTACGTCGCCGCGGCGAATCGCGTTGGCCATGAAGCGCCTGCGGGCGGCGACGGCATCGAATTTTGGGGGCAAAGCTTTGTATGCGGCCCTGATGGGGAAATCATTGCAAAAGGTTCCGTTGATAAAGAAGAGATCGTGATGGCCGATGTAGAATGGGATCGAGTAAACGAGCATCGGACGCACTGGCCATTTCTCCGTGATCGCAGAATCGACGCTTACAGCGGGCTCAATCGGCGGGTGATCGATTAATCGGCCTTCTACGAGCCAAAGCAGAAGCGAGATGTCCGCTTCTTCCCTGGCGAGGTGCTAATGCAAGCCTGAAACGCAGGCTGTTTGGAGTCCGCTCGCTGTGTTAATGACGAGGGGGATGACCACGCGAGTTTCGCCAAAAATGCGCCGGCCGTGGTATCGGCCCTCTTTGACCACGCAAATTATGATCGGGCTGGTCGTCGGCGGTGCGATCGGCTGGCTCAGGCCCGATTGGGGAAATGCAGTTTATTTTTTGCGCGACATTTTTATTAACCTGATCAAATCGATCATCGCGCCGCTCGTTTTCTCAACGATTGTCGTGGGAATCGCCGGCGCAGGTGCGCTTCGCAAGGTCGGGCGCATGGGAATCAAAGCGCTGATTTATTTCGAGATTGTCACCACCGCAGCGCTGTTCATCGGATTAGCCGTTGTCAATTCCACTAAGCCCGGCTCGGGCGTAACTCTCGCTGTTGCCAACACCGACGTGATCAAGACAATCGGCCAAAGTCACCCGCAGACTTTTGTCGAAACCATCGTTCACATCTTTCCCTCTAGTGTGATCGAATCAATGGTGCGCGGCGATGTTTTGCAGATTGTCGCATTCAGTGTGCTTTTCGCACTCGCGGTCTCAGCGGTTGGAGAAAAAGGAAAACCAATTATCCGCGCGATGGAGAGCCTCTCGCAAATCATGTTCAAGTTTACAAATTACGTGATGATGTTTGCGCCAATTGGAGTCGGCGCAGCGATGGCGCACACGATCGGCACCCAGGGTCCAGGCGTGCTGGTGAATCTCGGCAAATTGATTGGCTCGCTTTACCTCGCTCTCGTGATTTTCATCTTGTTGATCTTCGGACTGGTGATTTGGATTGCGCGGATTCCATTGCGGCAATTCGTCAGGGCAGTGCGCGAGCCCGCGGCGCTCGCATTCGCGACCACGAGTAGCGAATCGGCATTGCCCAAAGCGATGGAATCGATGGAACGTTTCGGCGTGCCGCCGCACATTGTCGGCTTCGTGATGCCGACCGGCTATTCGTTCAACCTCACAGGATCAACGTTATACCTGGCAATGGCCTCGGTCTTCGTGGCGCAGGCGGCCGAGACGACAACAGGATGGCATATGTCGTTAGGCCAACAGATCACCATGATGTTGACGTTGATGCTAAGTTCTAAGGGCGTTGCCGGCGTGCCGCGGTCATCACTTGTGATCTTGCTGGCAGTCTTAAGTTCGTTTGTGCCGTCGGGACTTGGACCGATCGGCGTGGCGATTATTTTCGGCGTGGATGAATTGATGGACATGGGCCGCACGTGCGTAAACGTCATCGGAAATTGCCTGGCGACGGTGGTCGTTGCGCGTTGGGAAAAAGAATTCGATGAAAGCCGGGCGCACCTGTTTGGAACGCCAGCCGAAGCTGAACTGGATTTGAAAACCGGCGAGGTCGCCTTCGCCGATGCCGTCGCGCAAGGCGATTGACAATTCTATACGAGTTGGCGGTGTGGCCGCTTTCAAGACGTGCCGACAATTTTCGGCTGATTTTTTTGCGACTGGCACGCGCAGCGCGCGCGAATAGGAAATGAATTGACAAGCAATTCACATTACAGAAGTGTCACAAACTCTAATCCATCCAAACCTATGAAGAAAATACTCGCAATAGCCCTGATATTCTCTGCTATCGGCTTGGGCGTTATTGCATTTGGCGTAGGCGGCTCGCCTCGACCGAATCCAAACGCTGACGCCTTCACCCGCGGCCCCGAGGTGGATAACACGAGTGCTGTCGTGCAACTCAAAGGTGATCCTCTGAGTACGAGTCCTCGTACCAAGCCGCCACACGGCAAGAAAATTGATTTCAACAGCAACGCGGTAAGATCGTACCGCGCCCAGTTGAACGCTGGACGGAACGAATTCAAACGGTGGCTGCGAGCAAATGCCCCCAGAGCAAAGGTTACGGGCGAATACGATGTCTCACTTAACGCAGTGGCGGTGCAACTCAACGGCACGCCGCTGGCGACAATCGCAGCCGCTCCAATGGTGCAGAGCGCCGAGTACAACGCGCTGTACCACCCTAATCTGAGCGAAAGCTACAAGATCATTAATGCGTCTGACGCCTGGATTGCCGCTGGCGGCAGGGCGACTGCCGGCGCGGGCATTAAAATCGGTGATATCGACACAGGAATCGACCACCTGCATCCCTTTTTCGATCCGACTGGCTTCACATATCCCGATGGTTTTCCAAAGTGCGATGCGGCTGATAGCGCTTCGCATCACGAGGATCAGGACTGCAACTACGTCTCGGAAAAAGTTATCGTTGCCAAAGTTTTCTACAATAAGGCCCAACAGCAGGGACTCGACGCGCAGGCCATCCAGGATCACGGTACACACACGGCTGGCATTGCGGCTGGAGTAACCGGCAAAACTGCTGTTGTAAATGGCGTGAGCATCGATGACATGTCGGGCATCGCTCCGGGCGCGTGGCTGGGCAATTACAATGTTTTCCCCGGTAGCGTGTTGAACGCTCGCAGTGAAGACATTCTGAACGCCGTTGATGCGGCAATCGAGGACGGCATGGATGTTCTCAACCTTTCGCTGGGCGGCGGCTATCATGGCAACAACGATCTGCTGGCGATGGGACTCGACAACGCCGTCGATGCAGGACTCGTAGTGGCTGTTGCTGCTGGTAACAGCGGTCCTGGGCAAGGCACGCTTGAGTCGCCGGGGCGTGCGCGCAAAATCATTACAGTCGGCGCGAGCACAAATAAGCACTTCGTCGGCCAGCCGTTTACCTACCCGGCGGGCGGCGGAACGACGATCGGTGCGGCCGTTGGAGACTTCCCTGCGCTTCCCACCGCGTCGTATACCCTTTTCGATACACACAGCACCAGCTGCACCAGCGTCGATCCGGGCGCTTCCGGCAACCTGGCAATCATCGATCGCGGAGGTTGCACGTTCAGCACGAAGGTACGCAATGCGATCGCGGCAGGTGCCATCGGTGTGCTCGTGATTAACAATGTCGCCGGTGACCCAACCGCCATGGCTAAGGACGGCGGCGGCGGCGATGACTTGCCGGCAGTGATGATCGGCAAGGATGAAGGGGCAGCGCTGCGCGTTACCAATCCACCCGACGCGTCAGCGGACGCGACGCTGCAGGAGTTTGTCACTACTGGCAACCAGGATATCCTCGCTGGCTTCAGCAGCCAGGGCCCAACGGCGGTTGACTTTGCCGTCAAGCCTGACGTGACCTCAGTCGGTGTGAATGTCCTCAGCTCGATCACGTGCGTCGGCAAGCCGGAAACCTGTCCGGGCGACGGCACTGGGTGGGCTTTCTTCAGCGGCACCTCGATGTCAACGCCACACATTGCCGGGTCGGCGGCCGTGCTCCTACAGCTGTATCCAGACTGGTCGCCAGCGCAGGTTAAGTCGGCGCTTGTCAACCGCGCTGATATGGTTGTGCAGGACGCCTTCACAGGCACGCACGACGTTGGCCCCACAGCACAGGGCGCAGGTCGCGAGAATCTCTCCGTTTCCGCAGACGCAACCACCTGGATGGATCCCGTTTCAGCGAGCTTCGGTCGTGTAACCGTTGGTCATCCAACGCCGGTTACGATCACACTGTACAATCCAACCGGCACTGACCAGACGTTCGCCGTCTCGAAGATGAAATTCACTCCAAGTACCTTCGGGAACACGGTGCCTCTGATCTGGAATGCCGGAACTATCACTCCGGGCGATGATCGGATCACTGTCGATGCTAGCGTGATGGTGCCGGCCAACGGTTCGACCACGCTCACTGCGACGGTCAATGCGGGATTAGGAGAGACGGTCCAGGGCTGGATCAGTCTCGATGGCCCGGTCGACAACGATCTGCATTTCGCGTACTACGCCATAGTCGGCCCGTAACAATCGAATCGCGAAGTGATCCTATAAAGCAGGGACGCGGATAAAACCGCGTCCCTGTTTTTTTGTTGAGCATGGCACACGGGCTCGCAGTCGCGACAACCCCCGCCGCATCACAGTTTGATGACTGCTATGCAAGCATCGACAAAGCTGCACGATTCCAGCTAGGATGCGTTAGTCATGTCTGCTTTCCACAGATCGGCCGAAGCAACTTACCTGATGCAGATTTTCACCGCTGCCTTTCTCGCGATTCTTTTTCTTCAATCAGGCATTGATAAAGTTGTTGATCGCCGCGGAAACCTGGACTGGCTGAAAGCACATTTCGCGAAAAGCCCATTAGCCGGGGTCGTACCCGCTCTCTTAACCGTAATCACCATTCTCGAACTTACAGCGGGACTATTGAGCGCCATCGGCTGTTTCGCAGTGATGTTTTTGCGCGATTCAAGCATCGCGTTCTATGGTGCAGTGATCTCTGCGGTTGCCATTACCGCGCTATTCTTTGGCCAGCGGATGGCCAAAGATTATGCCGGAGCGGCGGTGCTTGTTCCGTACTTCCTGCTTGCGCTGGTCGCAATTTATCTGCTCGCGCAACAGTAAATTTGTAATACGTGCGAACCAACAGGTTTCGAAGTCGCGCGGCCACTTCCAAACCTTAAAAGTGCGTTTCTTTTGCCGGATTTTCCGCTGGAGAAAAAGACGTCCTATGCTTAGCTGAACCGCAGCACAATTTGCCGATTGCGGCCTTAGAATTATTTTAGCCAATGTCTGGAGCACTCCTTAACGAAGTAACCGTTTCCGGCCCACCGAACAATCGCCCGCCGTTGAGCGCATCGCCTTACGTCTCGACCGCGACTGAAGCGATGAAGAATTATGCGGCAAACGGCGCAAGAACCTGGTATAAGGACGGCGTTGACTCAAATGATCCGACTGGCAAATATGCCTTTCAACGACTGGGCCAGACGTGGTTCACCCCTCAAGTCGATCCTAAATTCAAGCTTCGCCGGGAGGATAAATTTTATGCCATCGGCTCATGTTTTGCGCGCGGTCTGGAAAACTTCCTGGCAGGGCACAAGATAGCCGTTGAGAGCGCAGCACCGGAATTTGCCAAGTTCCAGCCGGCCAAGAAGGGAGTATCAGCACTCGGATTTACAAACAAGTACAACACCTATTCAATACTAAACGAACTTCGCTGGGCGCTCGATTCAGACGCAGAATTTCCTCGAAACTCTGTTGTTCAATTGACAAACACAACCTGGTACGACCCACACACAACCCCCACCTTAAACTTCGTAGGGCGGGAAGAGACTTTGGAGCGCCGCGCGCTGATTCAAGCGGTCACGAAACGCATACAGAGCTGCCGCGCGGTCATCGTGACTCTTGGTCTTGCAGAGGTATGGCGCGATGTTCACGCAGACGTGTTTGTCAATTGCACTCCCATTCCATCTTTGTTCAAGACTCAACCGGACCGATACGAATTTCATCTAACTAATTTCGCTGAAAACTGGGCTAATCTGGAAGCCATATACAGATTATTGTCTCACTGCGGGCATGCTGACTTTCACATTGTGGTCACAGTTTCTCCCGTGCCTTTGATGAACACGTTTTCAACTATGGATATTGTGGTAGCCAACACTTGGGCCAAGTCGCTTTTGAGAGCAGTCGCCCAAGAGTGGGCCAGTGCGCATCCCAACGTGGATTACTTTCCAAGCTATGAGATTGTGCAAAACTCCGATCGCGCAGCGGTATGGGAGAATGATCTTAGACACGTAAGAGGGGCCGGTGTGCAGCAGATCATGGACTTGTTTCTGAAGAACTATCTCGAATAGGTCGTCAGATTTGAGTAGTGGAGAACGCGCGGAGTCGCGCTCTGTATGCTGGTGCAAGGGACATGAACAAATGAGGCCATATAATGCCTGAAGCGGAGGTTTAATTTATTCGTGAGCGCCGACAAAGCTGCCGAGATCGTTAGACGGGCGATGGCGGACCGGACCGTATACGACGCGATGGCCGCACGCGAAAATGAAGTGTGGGGGAAGATTCTGCCGCATCGGGAGCGTTCCGAAGCAGCAATCGAGGACACAAAAGCCGGTATGGAACTCCGTGTTGGTCGTTATTCTTCCTGGCTATCAAACGTTGCGGAGGAAAGAAACCTAAAGTTTGAACACGGCCTGACCCTCGGGTGCGGCGCCGGGAGATGCGAACGCGAACTCCTCCGGAATGGAGTCTGCCGGACTTTTCATGGAATCGATATCTCAGAGGATGCAATAGCCACGGCGCGCGAAATTGCGAAAGAGCAGAACTTGCCGCTGACTTATGAAGTGGCCGATCTGAATTTCTTGCAGTTGCCGGAAAACACATTCGATTTGGTTGTAGCTCAGACGTGCCTCCATCATATCCTTTTTCTCGAGCGAGTTGCGCAACAAGTATGGCGTTCACTGAAAGCCGATGGTTATCTGTGGATTCATGACTTCATTGGCGAAGCGCAGGGGCAATATGACCCCCAACGCATCTCCATCATGAACCAAATTCTGGCTATTCTTCCTGAAAAATTTCGCAAAAACAAAATTACCGGCCGATTGGTGACAGAAATTAAACGTCCCGAGCCAGGTCATCTTGGCTCACCGTTTGAGTCGATTCGATCCAGCGAGATCGTCGCGGTCTTTCAACGCTGGTTTGCTATCGAATGGAAACTGGAATTTGACGCTTTCCTGCGGCTTGTTGTGCCAGAGGGAACTCGCGCGGCCTATCTGGAAAATGAGGATACCAGGGCGCTGTTCGAAACTTTGATGTTACTCGATGATTTGTGTATCAAAGAAGAGATTGTGCGACCAAGTGGCGGCCAATACCTCCTGTGTCCGAAGTCTCCTAATGAGATTCAGGAGAAGACCACTGGAGGGGGGTAATCAGGACGGCCACGGCGAACCTTATAAGTATATCGACCGAATCGATGTCGCCATCCTAAGCCTAACGCCATCGGACCGATCGTGCCTTTTCCTAATCAGGGCGGGCCTTCGATGCGCTGCCATTATCGAGCAA
>WNGA01005116.1_pt1 | contig 19045 bp, 16 predicted proteins | sample 5400061 | NCBI WGS metagenome assembly WNGA01 (sample SAMN13153366, study PRJNA577476) | soil metagenome | isolation source: 100 cm soil or saprolite under grassland replicate 2 | place: USA:California | collected 2016-06-15 | reverse complement strand
CCCATCGACGTCCTGGACGACTACGGCCGGACCGGCACCATCGGCCGCTTCTGGACCCCCACCTTCGGCCAAGCCTACCTCCAGCTGCAACGCAAACTCGCCGCCCGCTACGACGCCACCCCCGAGCTCCTCGTCACCCAGGTCACCCGCTGCACCACCATCTGGTCCGAGCCGTTCCTGCGCCAGGGCCGCACCACCGAAAGCGTCCAAAACCTCCTCGACGCCGGCTTCACCGCCACCCTCGACGAGCAGTGCCACCGCGACCAGGTCAACGCCCACAAGCTCTGGACCACCACCCGCTCCGGCCTGTCGTTCAACCCCTACCAGCGCATCCTCGCCGACACCACCATCAAAAACGACACCGTCTTCAGCGAGCAGATGATGGACTACTGCCGCACCCAGCTCGGCCCACGCTGCGTGCTCGAAAACCACTCCATCCGCGACACCCAGAACCAGGGCCCCTCCTACGACCGGCTCTACAGCATGCTCGACGCCCGCGGCGGCGCGATCGCCTTCCAGACCGCCGCCCCCGACCGCGTCGGCGACCTCAACACCACCCTGCAGTGGGCAATCGACCACGGCGCCGCCAACGTCGAGCTGCCCATCTCCTACCGCACCACCGCCACCCCCACCACACTCACCGCCTTCAACCGCCACCTCAACACCAACGCCACCGCCGCCAGCACCCCCTGAACCACCAGCAACCCGGCCACCTCGCACCCAGCCAGGTGGCCACCCCCACCCCCACCCACCGCCACAGCCCGTCGCGCAGCGTCGGCGGGCTGCAGCCGATGTCATCGCCGCTGGTCAGTCTGGTCCGCTACGTGTGTGGTCGGGCGGCCCGGGACGCTGGATCTGTGGATGGGAGGCGTCGGTGAACTCGTGGAACTCACCCGTCATCAGGAACGCCACCTGCTCGCCGATGTCCACCGCGTTGTCGCCGATCCGCTCGATGTGGCGTGACACCAGGTGCATCATGATGCCCCACTCGAGCATGCGCTTGTCGTCGCGGGCCGTGAGCACCTCCCTCAGCATCCCGCGGTTCAGCCGGTCGATCGGCTCGTCCATCTCCGATAGCCGGTAGGCGAGCTGGAGATCGCGACGCGCAAGTGCCTGCATCGCCGCCGCCACCATCCGCAGCGCGATCGCTCCCATCTCCTCCAGGCGCTGCAGTATTCCCGAGTGCTGCGGCAGGCCGTCGGCGAGCCTGGCCATCTTGGCGATGTTCACCGCCTGGTCGGCGATGCGCTCAAGGTGCAGGTTGATGTGCAACAGCACGGTGAGCAGCCGCAGGTCGGATGCGACCGGGGACTGGCGCGCGAACAGGTAGATGATCTGTCGCTCGACGGCGAAGTAGAGCTCGTCCACCTCGTCGTCGCCCCGGATCACCGCATCGCAGGTCGCCGGGTCCCCGCTGGCAAGCGCCTGCAGCGCCTTCTCGATCAGGCGCTGGGCCAGAGCGCCGGTCCGCTGGACGTCGCCTTCGAGCGCGTTCAGCTCCTCGTGGAATTTGTGCCGGAGCTCGGGCATCAGGCGAACCTTCCGTGACGCGGACCCTTGTCCCCGAGTCCGCGGGCTTGATTTCGGCGTTGCACGATTATCCCAACCGTCCTTGTCGCCACTGGGTCGAACCATAATTGACGCCGCTCGCCCAGGCGAGCGCGTCGGGCGATGACGTGCAGGTCCCGTACGAGAAGCAGCTCCGCTGGACCAGATGCCGGAGCGTCGAGCTCAGGCGGAGGAGGCCAGGGTGCTCGGCGCCTGGCACCTCGTCGCGGAAACTCGGATTAGCGGCCGCCAGTGGGGGGCTCGCCAGCCCCGCGGCGCCCCATCGCTTCGTCGGGCTTCGCGGTCGGAGCGGGACGCTCGGGCGCTGTCCCCTGCCAGAAGCGGCGGGCCTGCTCGGCGATCTGCTCGTAGCGTTCCCGACCCGCCCTGGCGCCGGACACGTAGCCGGCGGCAAACCCGACCACCAGCTTCAGATCACCCGGCAAGCTCGGTGACCTGCGTCGCGACCGCGACGGTCGAGGCGGCGGTGGGACTCGCCGCCGGGCCGGTCTGGCGTTCACCACCAGCACGACCGGCCGGCGTCGCGCCGCTCGGAGCCGCCGCCAGGCCCCCGCCTTGGACGTGGCCAGCAGCCCCCTCGGGGCTCGACGCCGCGTGGCCAGCAGCCGACGCGCCGCCAGCGACCCGGCCAGGCCGAGCCCACCCACCAGCAGGCGGCGCGGCGCGCGCGAGGCACGCGCGCCCGTCGGCATGGCCTGCTCGGGCCGTTGCCGGCGCCAGCGCCGCACGCGCGTGCCGGCTTCGGCGCCGGTGGAGGCTCGCCGAGCGCCTGCGCGGCTGGAGGCCAAGCCGGCCAGCTCGCCGTAGTGCTCCAGGAGCCGGGCCTCGTGCTTCTGGGACAGCTCACGGCGTCGTCTGAGGCTGGGCGCTTTGCGGACCGTGGCGCTGGGGAGGGGCACACGGACCCGGTCGTCGTCGTGGACGGCCTGGGTCAGCGGCATGAACGCCTGCCTGCGCCGCAGGCGGCCGGTGACGATCAGCGCCCAGGTCGGCTGCCCGGTGACGCGGTCCAGGTAGATGTAGGCGATCCTGCCGAGCGGGTCGCCCTCACGACCGACCACAGCCTTGGCCGGCCAGTCACGAGCGGTCTCGACCGAGGGTGGGGACATGCTGCCTCCTCCACGCGGATTGCATAGCGCGAGCTTGCCTAGCCAGTGGAGGGCCTCTCAAACCCTCTGGGCCGTGTCACGTTTGCGAGCGACTGGCCTACCTGCACCTCGGGCGATCCCGAACGTGTCGACGCCATCGCCGAGTCTGTCCGGACCGGCTCATGGGCCCGGGTGCCGGGCGCCCGTGAGCGAGGTCAGCTCAGCGGGCCATGAGCACGATCTCGAAGAAGTAGTGCGAGGCGCGGTAGAGGTGATCGGCGAACTCCACCGACCGCCCCCCGTCGTCGTAGGTCGTCCGCTGCATGGTGAGCAACGGCTCCCGCTTGGTGGCGTGTAACAGGCGCGCCTCGGCCGCGGTGGCCACCCGTGCCCCGATGGTCTGCGACGCGAGGTGCAGTCGGATGCCGGCGGCGCGCATGAGCTGGTACAGCCCTGTCCGTTCGAGCAGGTCGGGGGTGAGCGCGACGAGGGCTTGGGGGATCCAGTTGCGCATGATCGCCAGCGGCTCGTCGTCGGCGTAGCGCAGCCGTTCCAGGGCGACGACCGGCGTGCCCTCGTCGATGCTGAGCGCATGGGCGACCGCGTCGGTGGCCGGCAGCGTCCTGAGCGAGAGCACGGAAGTCCGCGGGTTCTTCCCGCTCAGGGCGAGGTCATCGTAGAGGCTGGTGAGCTCGACCGGCCTCCGTACCTTGGGGTGGACGACCTGGGTGCCGATCCCGCGCTTGCGCACGAGGTAGCCACGGTCGACGAGGTACTCGATCGCGCGGCGCAGCGTGGGGCGGGACAGGCCGAGCTGGTCGGCGAGCGCGATCTCGTTGTCCAGGCGCGTGCCCGGCGGCAGCCCCCCGGACTCGATGAGCTGCTCGAGTTGCTGGGCCACCTGGTAGTAGAGCGGCACCGGGCTGCTGCGATCGACGGCGATCGAGGCCGGGGAGAGCATCACCAGCCGTCCCCCTGGTGTGCTGGCTGTCCCGTGATCGTCGCCATCTCCATACCTACTGACGTGAGATTGTCAGTAGGTTAGCACAAGGTCTTGACAGTAGTCCTCATAAAGCAGTAGGTATGGCAAATATCACGATGACTCGCCGAACCTCGACAACGAGCATCCAAACGCGGGCATGGTGGGAGGCGCACCATCAGTGGGACTGGTCTATCCCGCGACGATCCCCGTCTTCGACGTCCTCACCATGGGGCGGATCGGCGTCGACATCTACCCTCTCCAGGTCGGAGTCTCGCTGCGCGAGGTCACCAGCTTCGGTAAGTACCTCGGCGGCAGCGCCACCAACGTCGCGGTGGCCGCTGCCCGCTACGGTCGGCGCAGCGCCGTGATCACCCGTACTGGCGTGGATCCGTTCGGCGAGTTCCTCCACGACGCGCTGCGGAGGTTCGGGGTCGACGATCGCTACGTCACCTCCGTGCCCGGCCTGCCGACGCCGGTGACGTTCTGCGAGATCTTCCCCCCGGACCACTTCCCGATCTACTTCTATCGATACCCCAAGGCGCCCGACCTCGAGATCGCGGCTGACGAGCTCGACCTGGAAGCGATCCGCGCCGCCCGGGTCTTCTGGGTGACGGTCACCGGCCTGTCCGCGGAGCCGAGCCGCAGCGCCACGCTCGCCGCTCTGCGGGCGCGGGCCAAGGCGGGCATCACAGTGCTCGACCTGGACTACCGTCCGATGTTCTGGTCGTCTCGCGAGGAGGCCCGGCCCTGGGTCCAGCGGGCCCTCGATCATGTCACGGTCGCGGTGGGCAACCTCGACGAGTGCGAGACCGCCGTGGGGACCCGTGAGCCGAGGGCCGCCGCCCGAGCGCTCCGGCACCGCGGCGTCGACGTGGTGGTGGTCAAGCAGGGCCCCAAGGGTGTGCTGGCCGGGGATGGCCGCACCGAGATCGAGGTCCCGCCGGTGCCCGTCGATGTGGTCAACGGCCTCGGCGCCGGCGACGCGTTCGGCGGAGCGCTGTGCCACGGGCTGCTCGCCGGTTGGGGCCTCGGGCGGTTGATGCGCTTCTGCAATGCCGCTGGGGCGATCGTCGCCTCCCGGCTCGCGTGCGCCGACGCCATGCCCGACGCCTCCGAGGTGGAGGCCCTGCTGGAGGAGGCCGTCGATGCGTGAGGAGCAGCACCGGGCCATCCTGGAGGCCCGCAGCCGCAACCCCGATGCGATCATCGAGGCGGCCGCCAGGCGGGTCCGCCCGGCCTCCCTGTTCAACGAGCATGGCAGGCTGATGATCATCGCGGCCGACCACCCGGCCCGCGGGGCGCTGCGCGCCGGCGAGCGGGCGCTGGCCATGGCCGATCGCGCCGACCTGCTCGACCGGCTCTGCCTTGCGCTCTCCCGCCCAGGCGTCAACGGCGTCCTCAGCACCCCCGACGTCGTCGAGGACCTGCTGCTGCTCGGCGCGCTGGACGGCAAGGTCGTGATCGGGTCCATGAACCGAGGAGGCCTGGCCGGCACGGTCTTCGAGATCGACGACCGCTTCACCGGCTACGACGCCACGGCGCTGGCAGTGGCGGGCTTCGAGGGCGGCAAGATGCTCCTGCGCATCGACCCCGAGGATCCGGCCACGGTGGCCACCGTCGAGGCCTGTGCCCGCGCGGTCGGCGAGCTGGCCGAGCGGAGGCTGCTGGCGATGATCGAGCCCTTCATCACGCACCGGGTCGACGGGCGGGTCCGCATCGATCTCAGCCCCGAGGCAACCATCCGGGCGATGACCGTCGCCGCCGGCCTCGGCACCACCTCGGCCTACACCTGGCTCAAGGTCCCAGTGGTCGACGACATGGAGCGGGTGATGGCGGCGACCACGATGCCGGCACTGCTGCTCGGCGGGGAGGTGCGCGCCGACCAGGAGGCGGCGTTCGAGCGCTGGCGCAAGGCGCTGAAGCTGCCCACCGTCCGGGGCCTGGTCATCGGCCGGTCGCTGCTGTACCCGCCCGACGACGACGTGGCCGCCGCGGTCGACACGGCGGTGAGCCTGCTACGGGAGGAGGCCAGGTGATGGACGGCGAGCTCCATCTCCGGCGTGGGACCGCCACCGAGGGCGCCTTCTCGCTCGCCGTCACCCCGGAGCAGGCCGGCTGGAGCTTCAGCGGCCTGCGCGTCCTGGGGCTCGCCCCTGGCGCTTCGCATCGCTTCGACAGCGGCGAGGACGAGTTGCTCGTGCTGCCGCTCGCCGGCGGGTGCGTGGTCGACTGCGACGGCCAGCGGTTCAGGGTCGAGGGCCGCGACGACGTGTTCTCCCGCGTCACCGATTTCGTCTACGTCCCGCGGGACGCGCGCGTCGAGGTGGCCAGCATGGGCGGCGGCCGCTTCGCGCTCCCGTCGGCCCGGGCGCGGCGGCGGCTGCCTGCCCGCTACGGCGCGGCCGGCGACGTGCCGGTGGAGCTGCGCGGCGCTGGGCGGGCGAGCCGGCAGGTGAACAACTTCTGCGCGCCGGAGGCGTTCCAGGCCGACCGGCTGATCGCGGTCGAGGTGCTCACCCCTGGCGGCAACTGGTCGTCGTACCCACCGCACAAGCACGACGAGCCGCGCGACGGCGAGGTGGTCCTCGAGGAGATCTATTACTTCGAGATCGCCGCAGGGGACGGCGACGCCGGCCTTGGCTACCAGCGCGTGTACAGCTCCGGCCCCGATCGGCGCATCGACGTCTGCGCCGAGGTGCGCGCCGGCGACGCGGTGCTCATCCCCTACGGCTACCACGGGCCGTCGATGGCCGCGCCCGGCTACGACATGTACTACCTGAACGTGATGGCCGGCCCCGGCGAGGAGCGGGTCTGGCGTTTCTGCGACGACCCCGCCCACGCCTGGGTGCGCGGGAGCTGGGCCGAGCAGGCCGTCGATCCCCGATTGCCCATGAGCGGACCGGGAGGAAGCCGATGACATCGAGGTCGACGCGGCGGCTGACCATGGCCCAGGCCCTGGTCGAGTTCCTCGCCAACCAGTACACCGAGCGCGACGGGCTCCAGCAGCGCCTGTTCGCCGGCTGCTTCGGCATCTTCGGACACGGCAACGTCGCCGGCGTCGGCCAGGCCCTGCAGCAGTCGGCCGACCGGCTGCGGTACTACATGGCCCGCAACGAGCAGGGCATGGTCCACGCCGCGGCTGGCTACGCCCGCCAGCGCAACCGGCTCTCCACCTTCGCCTGCACCAGCTCGATCGGGCCGGGCGCCACCAACATGGTGACGGGCGCGGCCGCCGCCACCATCAACCGCCTGCCGGTGCTGCTGCTGCCCGGAGACGTGTTCGCCTCCCGGGCCGGTCCGCCCGTGCTCCAGCAACTGGAGGGCCTCGGCGGGCCGGAGGTCACCACCAACGACTGCCTGCGGCCGGTGTCGCGCTACTGGGACAGGATCAACCGGCCCGACCAGCTCCCGGGTTCGTTGCTGGAGGCCACGCGGGTGCTGACCGACCCGGCCGAGACCGGTGCGGTCACCCTGGCCCTGCCACAGGACGCACAGACCGAGGCGTTCGACTACCCCGAGGAGCTGTTCGCCCGCCGAGTCTGGCACGTGGCCCGGCCCGTGCCAGAGCCGGCCACCCTCGCCCGGGCCGTGGAGCTGCTGCGCGCCGCCGAGCGGCCCCTGATCGTCGCCGGCGGCGGGGTCATCTACTCGGAGGCGACCGGCGCCCTGCGGGACCTGGTCGAGGCGACCGGCATCCCGGTCGCCGAGACCTACGCGGGCAAGGGCTCGCTGCCCTACGATCACCCCTCGTCCCTGGGCGCGATCGGGGCGACCGGGACCGACGGCGCCAACGCCATGGCCCGCGAGGCCGACGTCGTTGTCGGCGTCGGCACCCGCTGGAGTGACTTCACCACCGCCTCGCACAGCGTGTTCGCCAACCCCGGGGTCCGCTTCGTCAACGTCAACGTCGCCCCAGTCGACGCCTTCAAGCACGCCGGCACGCCGGTGGTGGCCGACGCCCGGACGGGCCTCGAGGCGCTGCGGGCGGCGCTGGCCGGCTGGCGGGCCGACGACGCCTGGCGGCGGGCTGCCGCCGAGCGCAACCGGGCCTGGGACGCCGCGGTCGAGCGCGTCTACCGGGCCGGGCACGGGCCGCTGCCCAGCCAGGGCGAGGTGATCGGCGCCGTCAACGAAGCCTCCGAGCCACGCGACGTTGTCGTGTGCGCAGCCGGGAGCATGCCGGCCGACCTGCACAAGCTGTGGCGCACGCGCGATCCCAAGGGTTTCCACGTCGAGTATGGCTACTCCTGCATGGGCTATGAGATCCCCGGCGCGCTTGGCGTCAAGCTGGCCGCCCCCGACCGGGAGGTGTTCGTCATGATCGGCGACGCTTCCTACCTGATGCTGCCGCAGGAGCTGGTCACCGCCGTGGCTGAGCGGGTCAAGCTGACCATCGTCCTGGTCCAGAACCACGGCTACGCCTCCATCGGATCGCTGTCGGCCGCGGCCGGCTCCGGCGGGTTCGGCACCCGTTTCCGCTACCGGGACGACAACGGCGGGCTCGACGGCGACGTCCTCCCGGTCGACCTGGCCGCCAACGCGGCCAGCCTGGGCGCTAAGGCGCTGTCCGTCCGCTCCATCGGCGAGCTCGCCGACGCCCTGAAGACGGCCAGGGACTCAGACCAGACCGTCGTCATCCACGTCGAGACCGACCCGGCCGAGCACGTGGCCATCGGCGGCGCGTGGTGGGACGTCGCCGTCGCCGAGGTCTCCACATCCGGGTCCGTGCGCCAGGCGCGGGCCGAGTACGAGCGCCAGAAGCAGGACCAGCGGCTCTACCTGTAGGCGAAGCCGGCGGCGAAAGGAGTGCCCTGGCATGAGGACGATCAACCACTGGATCAACGGCCGCGCCGCGGACCGGGAACCCGAGCGCACCGGCGCGGTGTACGACCCGGCGAGCGGCGAGCAGGCCGCGCGCGTCGCCTACGCCACCGCTGACGACGTCGACGCCGCCGTGCGGGCGGCGAAGACAGCCTTCCCCGCATGGCGGGACACCTCGGTGGTGCGCCGGGCCCGGGTCATGTTCGCCTTCCGCGATATCCTCGAACGACACGAGGACGAGCTGGCCCGCCTCATCACCTCCGAGCACGGCAAGGTCGTGCCCGACGCGGCTGGCGAGGTGCAGCGCGGCCTGGAGGTCGTCGAGGTCGCCTGCGGCATCCCCCACCTGCTCAAGGGCGACTTCTCCGAGAACGTCTCCACCGAGGTCGACTGCTACTCCATCCGCCAGCCGCTGGGCGTGGTGGCCGGGATCACGCCGTTCAACTTCCCGTTCATGGTCCCGGCCTGGATGCACCCGATCGCGATCGCCTGCGGTAACTGCTTCGTGCTCAAGCCCTCCGAGAAGGACCCATCGGCCTCCAACCGCGTGGCCGAGCTGTACCGGGAGGCGGGCCTGCCCGACGGGGTCTTCAACGTCGTCCACGGCGACAAGGTGGCCGTCGACGCGGTGCTCGACCACCCCGACATCGCGGCCGCGTCCTTCGTCGGCTCGACCCCGATCGCCCGCTACGTGTACGAGCGTGCACCTCGCACGGCAAGCGGGTCCAGGCCCTCGGCGGCGCGAAGAACCACGCCATCGTCATGCCCGACGCCGACCTCGACTCGGCCGCCGACGCGCTGGTGTCGGCCGCCTACGGCTCCACCGGGCAGCGCTGCATGGCGATCTCGACCGCGGTCGCGGTGGGCGCCGCCGGCGACGCCCTGGTGGACAAGGTGGTGAACCGGGCCCGCGGCCTGCGCACCGGCCCGGGCCTCGACCCGGAGTCCGAGATGGGGCCGCTGGTCACCGGGGCCGCCAGGGAGAAGGTCGCCGGGATGGTCGAGACCGGCGTGCGCGAGGGCGCCAAGCTCGTGCTCGACGGCCGCGACCTGTGCATCGATGGCCACGAGGAGGGCTTCTTTCTCGGCCCCTGCCTGTTCGGCGACGTCCACGTTCACGGCCCGGAGGGCGTCGCCTTCTACCCACGGAAAGGTCGTGACCAGTCGCTGGCCGGTCCCGCGCGACTCCTCCGTCGAGCTCGGCTTCCCCACGTCCCATTGACAGCAGTCACCCGCCCTCGAGGGCGGCGCACAGAAAGGCAGGCCATGATCCGACTCCGGCACCACCCGGTCCTTGCGGTGCTGACGGTGATGCTGCTCCTGGCAGCCGCCGCCTGCAGCAGCTCCGGTGGCAAGCAGGCAGAGGAGAACACTGCGACCGGCAGCGCCGGCAAGGCCAACACGCCGCAGATCACGATCGCGATGGTCACCCACGGCGCACCGGGCGACACGTTCTGGGACATCATCCGCAAGGGAGCCCAGGCCGCCGCCGCCAAGGACAACGTCACGTTCAAGTACTCGGCGGACCCGGATTCCGGGAAGCAGGCCACCCTGATCCAGAGCGCCATCGACAGCAAGGTCGACGGCATCGCGGTCACCCTCCCGGACCCGCCGGCGATCGCGCCGGCGGTGAAGAAGGCCATCGCCGCCGGCATCCCGGTGGTCGCGTTCAACGCCGGCATCGGCGGCTACCAGGAGTCGGGCGCGCTGGCGTACTTCGGCTCGGACGAGACCCTGGCCGGTCAGACCGGAGGGAAGCGAGCCTCCGCCGACGGCTTCAAGCACGTCCTGTGCGTCATCCAGGAGCAGGGGCAGGTCCAGCTGGAGGCGCGTTGCGACGGCGTGAAGTCGACCTTCAGCGGCACGTGGACCAAGCTCTACGTGAACGGTCGGGACCAGCCGTCGGTGCGGTCGACCATCGGCGCCAAGCTGAAGCAGGACTCCAGCATCGACTTTGTGATCACCCTCGGCGCGCCGATCGCGCTCGCCGCCATCGACTCGATCAAGGACGCCGGCAGCAAGGCCAAGCTCGGGACGTTCGACTTCAACCCCCAGATCCCACCCAAGATCCAGTCCGGTGACCTGCAGTGGGCGATCGACCAGCAGCCGTTCCTGCAGGGCTACGAGTCCGTCGACGCACTGTGGCTGTACAAGACGAATGGCAACGTCCTCGGCGGCGGGAGGGCGACGCTGACCGGGCCGTACCTCGTCGACAAGGGCAACATCGACTTCATCACCAAGTTCGCGGAAGCCGGCACGCGGTAGCGACCACGCGTGGGGGGTCGCCAGTGTGTGGCGGCCCCCACGGCCACCCGACGCTCGGAGGTTCCCATGAGTCGGACAGTCGACGTCGGCGTCACGCCACCGCCGGCGCGGGACGAGCGGATCGCAAAGAGGTCCATGCTCTCCCGGCTGCTCACGCGCCCCGAGGTCGGGGCGCTCGTCGGCGCGATCGTCATCTACGCCATCTTCTTCATCGTCGCCCCGCCCTTCCGCGACGCCGACTCGCTGGCGACGGTCCTGTACGTGAGCTCCACGTACGGCATCCCGGCGGTCGCGGTCGCGCTGCTCATGATCGGCGGCGAGTTCGACCTGTCGGCAGGCGTCGCCGTCACGAGCTCGGCCCTGGTCGCATCGATGTTCAGCTACCAGTTCAGCGCGAACATGTGGGTCGGGGTCGTGGTGGCCCTGGTTGTCGCGCTCGCCATCGGGTTCGTGAACGGGTACCTGGTCGTCAGGACCGGCATCCCGAGCTTCCTCGTGACGCTGGGCACGTTCTTCATGCTGCGGGGGCTCAACCTCGCCCTCACGAAGATCGTCACCGGCAACGTCGGCACCAACGACGTCTCGAACATCCAGGGGTTCAGCTCGGCGCAGAAGGTGTTCGCCTCCCAATTCACCGTCGGGGGCGTCGGGATCCGGATCACGCTGCTCTGGTGGATCGCCTTCATCATCGTGGCCACCTGGGTCCTGCTCCGGACGCACCTCGGCAACTGGATCTTCGCCGTCGGCGGCTCCGCGCCCAACTCCCGGGCCGTGGGCGTCCCGGTGAACCGGGTCAAGATCGGCCTGTTCATGGTGGTCGGCTTCATGTGCTGGTTCACCGGCATGCATATCCTGTTCGCGTTCAACACCGTGCAATCCGGCGTCGGGGTCGGCAACGAGTTCATCTACATCGTCGCCGCCGTCGTCGGCGGGTGCCTGCTCACCGGCGGGTACGGCTCCGCGATCGGCGCCGCGATCGGGGCCTTCATCTTCGGGATGGCGAACCAGGGCATCGTCTACGCCGGCTGGAACCCTGACTGGTTCTACTTCTTCCTCGGAGCGCTGCTCCTCGGCGCCATCCTGCTCAACACCTGGGTCCGCAAGCGGGCGGAGGCACTGCGATGACAACGACCACAGCCGAGACGAAGACGGCGGCGCCGCTGGTCCGGCTCACCGATGCCGGCAAGCGCTACGGCAACATCATCGCGCTGACGGGCATCACCCTGGAGGTGAGCGGGTCGGAGGTCACCTGCGTGCTCGGCGACAACGGCGCCGGCAAGTCCACCCTGATCAAGATCATCGCGGGGTTGCACCAGCATGACGAAGGCAGCTACGAGGTCGAGGGCGAGCCGGTGCGCTTCCACTCGCCCCGCGAGGCCCTCAACCGCGGTATCGCCACGGTCTATCAGGACCTCGCCGTCGTGTCCCTGATGCCGGTCTGGCGCAACTTCTTCCTCGGCAACGAGCTCCGCAGGGGCCCGACCATGGACCTCGGGCGCATGCGCAGGACGACCAAGCAGGAACTGCTCGATATGGGCATCGACCTGCGCGACGTCGACCAGCCGATCGGCACGCTGTCGGGCGGTGAGCGCCAGTGCGTGGCGATCGCGCGGGCGGTGCACTTCGGCGCGAAGGTGCTCATCCTCGACGAGCCGACGGCGGCGCTGGGCGTCAAGCAGGCTGGGGTGGTGCTCCGTTACATCGTGCAGGCCAAGGAGCGGGGGATCGGCGTCATCTTCATCACGCACAACCCCCACCACGCCTACCCGGTCGGCGATCGCTTCCTGCTGCTCAACCGCGGCCGCAGCATCGGCTACTTCGCCAAGAACGAGATCACCCTCGGCGAGCTCACCGGTCTCATGGCCGGCGGCGCGGAGCTCGAGCAGCTCACCCACGAGCTCCAGCGGGTCGGCGCCGAGGACAGTGAGCTGCGGCACGTCGCCGAGGTGTTGGAGCACGAGGTCGCCGAGCTGGGCGTGGGCGCCACGCCCGGTTCGGAGCAGCCGGGTGGCCGAGACGAGACGTCGCAGCCATGAAGGTCGCCCTCGACCCGTACATGTTCCGTCAGGTCCCGCTGGCCGAGCTGCCCGGGCTGGTGGCGGAGCTCGGCTACCAGCACATCGAGCTGTCCCCGCGGGAGGACTTTTTGCCGTTCTTCCTCCACCCGCGCGCCGACCGGGCCACCATCAGTGCCTTCAGGAAGGCCCTGGCTGGGGCCGGCGTCACGGTCTCCTCGGTGCTGCCGCTGTACCGGTGGTCGGGCCCGGACGAGGACGAGCGCCAGGCGGCTGTCCGCTACTGGAAGCGGGCCATCCAGGTCACCGTCGAGGTCGGCTGCCAGGTGATGAACTCGGAGCTCAACGGGCGGCCGGAGGCCGCCGCCGCCAGCGAGGCGCAGTTCTGGCGGTCGATGGAGGAGCTGCTCCCGGTCTTTGAGCGCGAGGGCCTGCAGCTCCGGCTGGAGCCGCACCCGGACGACTTCGTGGAGGACGGCCGGGCGGCCGTCGAGCTGATCCGCGGGATCGACAACGATCTCGTCTCCTTCCTCTACTGCGCGCCGCACACCTTCCACCAGGGCGGCGACATCGCCGGGGTCATGCGCTACGCCGGGCCCCTGCTGACCCACCTGCACATCGCCGACTCCTTCGACCACCGCGCCTCCTCGGGGCTGCGCTACATCGTCAACCCGCCGGGCTCGCCGGCCCGGGTCCACCAGCATCTCGACATCGGCCAGGGCGAGGTCGACTGGGACGAGCTCTTCGGGACGCTGTCGGAGCTGAAGTTCGACGGCATCGCCACCGTCTGCGTCTTCGCCTGGGAGGAGCGGGCTCGCGAGTCGTCGATCCACAACCTCGAGCAGATCCAGCAGTACGTCGCCAAGTTCGGCGGCTCGTGAGGAGGTGCGCCTGATGGCGGATACCGTATCGACTCGGACCCGGTCCCGCCTCCGGCTGGGAAGCTGCCCGGACTCGTGGGGCGTGTGGTTTCCCGCCGACCCGGCGCAGACGCCCTGGTCACGGTTCCTCGACGAGCTGGCCGAGGCCGGCTACCGGTGGCTGGAGCTCGGTCCCTACGGCTACCTGCCGACGGACCCGGCCCGGCTCCGCGACGAGGTCGACCGGCGCGGGCTCGAGGTCTCCGGGCAGGCCGTATTCGGGGGCCTGCACCACGCCGGGAAGTGGTCCAGGGACCTCGAGGACGCGCGGCGCGTGGCCCGGCTGGTCACCGCGATGGGCGCCAGCCACGTCGTCCTGCTGCCCGACGGGTTCCGGGACCTGGAAGGCAACTTCACCGAGTCCCCCGAGCTGGACAGCGAGGGATGGCGGACGCTGGTCGACGCCACCTCCCGGCTCGGCAGGATCCTCAAGGAGGAGCACGGGGTCACGGCCGTGTTCCACCCCCACGCCGACAGCTATGTCGGGACCCAGGCTCAGGTCGAGCGCTTCCTCCAGGACACCGACCCCGCCAGTGTCTCGCTGTGCCTCGACACCGGCCACATCGCCTACTACGGGGGCGACAGCGTCGAGCTCATCCGAAGGTATCCGGACCGCATCGGCTACCTCCACATGAAACAGGCCGACCCGACCGTCGTCGAGCAGGTCAAGGCGGAGCACCTCTGGTTCGCCGAGGCGGTACGGCGGGGCGTCATGTGCGAGCCCCCCCAGGGTGTCCCCGACGTCGAGTCGCTGCTCGACGCCGTCGACCGTCATCTCGAGGGCGACCTGTTCATGATCGTGGAGCAGGACCTGTATCCGTGCGACCCGGATGACCCGCTCCCGATCGCGACGCGCACCTGCAAGTACCTCCGGCAGCTCGGCGTGGGGAGTGATGGATGATGACGCTCACGATCGGGGTCGTCGGCACCGGGAACATGGGCCAGGAGCACATCCGTCGGCTCGCCGGCGTCCCCGGCGCCGAGGTGGTTGCGGTCTCCGACGTGAACGCCGAGCAGGCCAAGCAGGTGGCCGAGACCGTCGGGGCTCGCGCCTACTCCGACGGCCATGACCTGATCGGCAGTGACGCGGTGCAGGCGGTCATCATCGCCTCGCCGGGCTTCACCCACGAGGAGTTCACCCTGGCCTGCATCGCCGCGGACAAGCCGGTGCTCTGCGAGAAGCCACTGGCCCCGACCGTCGACGCCTGCCTGCGGGTGCTGGGGGCCGAGGCCGCCGAGTCGAGGCGGCTGGTGCAGGTCGGCTTCATGCGCCGCTACGACGACGGCTTCCGGGCTATGAAGGAGACCCTGGACGGCGGGCAGATCGGCCGGGCGCTGCTGCTGCACTGCCGGCACCGCAACGCTGTCGCCCCTCCCGGCTTCACCAGCGACATGATGATCACCGACTCGGTGGTCCACGATATCGACGTCACCCGCTGGCTGCTCGGCCAGGAGATCGTGGCCGCGACTGTCTTCAAGCCGCGGCCCAGCTCGAAGGCCTCGGAGGGGCTGCTGGACCCGCAGCTCGTCGTGCTCGAGACCGCGGAAGGCGTGCTCGTCGACGTCGAGAGCTTCGTCAACTGCCAGTATGGCTATGACATCCGCTACGAGCTGGTCGGGGAGATGGGAACGGCCTCCCTCGGCGAGCTGCCCGGGGTGCACGTCAGGCAGCAGGGCCGACACTACGGTCCGATCCCGGCCGACTTCCGGGAGCGGTTCGGCGGCGCCTACCAGAGCGAGCTGCAGGAGTGGGTCACGGGCGTCCTCAGGGGCGAGGTCACCGGCCCGAGCGCCTGGGACGGCTACGCCACCACCGCCGTCGCCGAGGGTTGCGTCCAGGCGCTCACCGAGGGCCGCCGAACCGTCGTCGAGCTGGCCGACCGGCCGGCGCTCTACGCCTGATCACAACAGGCGAGGTGCGGAGATGAAGAACCATGGGTGAGCCATCGATCGGTGTGGCGGTTGTCGGGGCCGGCATGGCGGGGCGCTCACATGCCTTCGCCTATCGGGCCGCCACCACGGTGTTCGACGACCGGCTTCCGGCGGTGCGCCTGGTCGCGATCGCCGACGCCAACGAGGCGTTCGCGGTCGACGCCGCACGCCGCTACGGCTTCGCGCGAGCCGAGCCTGACTGGGAGGCCATCGCGCAGGCACCCGACATCGACGCGGTCAGCGTGGTGGTGGGCAACGCCCTGCACCGCGAGGTCGTCGAGGGCCTCATGGCAGGGGGCAAGCACGTGCTGTGCGAGAAGCCGCTCGCCGACACCCTGACGGCCGCGCAGGTGATGGTGGACGTCATGCGGAAGACTGGTCTGATCGGCGCCGTCGGGTACACCTTCCGCCGATCACCGGCGGTCAACGCCATTCGCGAGCAGATCCGGCCAGGGTCGCTCGGCAGGCCGCTCCACTTCAACGGCCGCTACTGGTGCGACTACGGCTGCGACCCGCGCGCCCCGATGAGCTGGCGGTACCAGGGCGGACCGGGCTCCGGCGCCCTCGCCGACGTCGGCAGCCACCTGGTCGACCTGGCCGAGTTTCTCTGCGGACCGGTTCAGGCCGTCGGCGGCGCCACCTTCCGTACCGTGGTGACCGAGCGTCCGCTCCCGCTCGCCGCCGCCCTGGGTCATGCCGCGGTCGAGGTCGGCGAGGAGACCAAGCCGGTGGACAACGAGGACATCGCCACATTCACGGCCACCTTCGCCGGCGGCGGCGCCGGCACCTTCTCGGTGTCCCGCGTCGCCTACGGCCTCCCGAACGCCCTCGGCTTCGAGTTGTTCGGCGAGACCGGCGCGGCCGCGTTCGACCTCGCCCGACCGGCCGAGTTCGCCTTCTGTGACGGCATCCCGAGCTCGGCGACCCGCGGCTACCGGCAGGTGCAGGTGGGCCCCGAGCACCCCTATGTCGACGGGGGCCTGCCGATGGCGTTTCCCGGGGTGGGTCACGGCTACAGCGAGCTCTTCACCTACCAGGCCCGCGCTTTCCTGGAGCAGGTCGCGGGCCTGAAGGGGCTCCCGCCGTGCCGGTCCTTCGCCGACGGGCTGCACACGATGCGGGTCCTCGCCGGCGTGGCCGAGTCCGCCCGGGAAAGGGGGCGGGTCGTCACCGTCGCCGAACCGCCACCTCCGAACGACTGGAAAAGGACTGACTGATGAAGCTCGGTGCCTACACCGCCTGCCTGCACGACAAGCCGGTCGCGGAGGCGCTGCGGATCCTTCGCGGCCTGGGGCTGGAGAGCGCGGAGATCAACTCGGGCGGGTTCCTGCCCGCTCCGCATCTCCCGATCGAGCAGGTACGCGCGAGTCAGGACGCGCGTGACGAATACCTGGGGCTGTTCGAGTCCACCCATGTGACCCTCACGGCGCTCAACTGCAACGGGAACCCGCTGGACCCCAACCCGGAGGTGGGGCCCAAGCACGCCCAGGACGTCCGCGACGCGATCGAGCTGGCGGCGCTGCTGGGGGTCAAGCGTGTCGTCACCATGTCCGGGCTTCCCGCCTCGGACCCCGGCGGCCGCCTTCCCTCGTGGACGGTCGAGCCATGGCACAGCGTGTTTCTCGACGCCCGCGACTACCAGTGGCGGGAGGTTGCCATCCCGTACTGGAAGGACATCCAGGCGCGCGCCCGCGACGCCGACGTCAAGGTCTGCATCGAGATGCACCCCCACAACGTGGTCTACAACCCGGCCACCATGGAGCGGCTGGTCACCGAGGTGAACGCCACGCACGTCGGCGCCGAGATGGATCCCAGCCACCTGTTCTGGCAGGGGATCGATCCCATTGCGGCCTTGGACCGGTTGGGCGGCCTGGTCTACAACGCGGCGGCGAAGGACACCCGCATCAACCCCGCCGCCAGGGTGAACGGGGTGCTCGACGATCGGTTCGGGCGGGTCGAGCCCGATGAGCCCGGTGCGGTTTCCCTGGGCGGCCGATACACCCTGAGCCGCTGGCCAGAGAGCTCCTCCTGGGACTTCGTCGCGGTCGGCCGTGGCCATGACGTCGCCTTCTGGAGCGAGTTCCTCCAGGCGCTGCACAAGATCGACCCGGACATGGCCGTCAACATCGAGCACGAGGACCAGGAGCTCGACCAGATGGAAGGTTTGCGGCGCGCCGCCGAGACCCTCCTCGAGGCCGCTGGCAGGTCCTAACCTCGCCGGGCGCGCCCTTTCAACTGGGGACCTCGCAGCGGTCTTTGAACCCCTGAGGGGTCAGGCCGACGGCCGAGTTGAACCGCGACCGCACGCTTCACCGAACCTCCGCCGAAGGAACCACCCGCCGATCCGGTACGACACCGTCCGTGGTGGATCAAGCGATATGCGTGCCATGTTCTGCCTTCTTGTCGCATCGGGTGGGTTTGGTTCGTCACTGCAAATGACGCAACGCAACGGAGGAATGTGACCGTGGACGAGCACGACTGGCTGTCGGCACACGCGGCATCCCGGTCATCGCCTCCTCGCCCGCCGGCAGGGCGACCTGGATGCCGCGGCCCATGGGGAGGGTCGGGGAGGTCCAGGTAGGCACGTCGGCCAGAACAGCCCCTCGGGGATCTACCCGTCCCGGAGGGGCTGTTCTGGCCGATACCAGAGTGGTGTTTCTGTCTACTGGAACTTGACGTCGAAGATGTGGAACTGGCCCCCGGTGACAGTGGCGGGCAGGGTGATGCTGGTCACGGTCTTGCCCGCCGTCAAGGGGGCGTTGAGGGCGAACACGTAGGTCGTCACGTTGTCGTGCACGCCGCACACGCAGTTGCGGTATGCCGTGGTGACGGCCGTGGTGTTGCCGAACGCGGGCCCGAACGATCCCGCGCCCAGCGTCCAGTCGCTGAAGCCCACGGTCACCGGCTGGCTGGTGCCGTCGCTGTAGTGGACGACCATCGTCCCCTGCGAGCCTCCGCTACCGACGTTGGTGGCGCTGCCGAGCAGGCCGATCTTCGTCTTCCCTGACGTTGGGTTGAGCTGGATCGTCTGACCGCCTGCCTCGATGTTGTCGAGCTGGCCGGCTGGGAAGTCCGGCCACGTGTAGCTGAAGCCGTCCGCGCTCACGGTGCTTCCCGCAGTGACGCCGGCGGCCGCCAGCGCCTGCGCGGAGTAGGCGAAGCCGACACCGTCGTAGTTGGCCGCCGCCATGTCGGTGTCATCGGAGATGCCGATGTTGTTGTAGTAGGGCCACAGCTCGCCGGGTCTGGCCACCGCCAGCCCCAGGACCACGTCGCCGACTTTCACCCCGGTCGACGAGGTGAGGTGGAAGGCCACCGTCTCGCGACCCTCCGTGGTGCCCCCGGTGACCGTTACCGGCACGCTCCTGCGCCCGTCCTGGTTGACGACCAGGGAGCCGCTGGCGGGACTGACGGTGACGCCACTGGATGGGGTCGCCGTCCAGTTGATCGTCT
>WNGA01013465.1_pt1 | contig 19047 bp, 15 predicted proteins | sample 5400061 | NCBI WGS metagenome assembly WNGA01 (sample SAMN13153366, study PRJNA577476) | soil metagenome | isolation source: 100 cm soil or saprolite under grassland replicate 2 | place: USA:California | collected 2016-06-15 | reverse complement strand
AAGATTATAGCATTTGCAGATAATTATTTACAGCATGTAAACGAAAGTGCATTTCAAACAGTGATGGGTCAAAATAAAAAAGATTTTATTTGGGGCAGCAATTCCGTTGCAATGAATCAAAGCATCGTGCTAATCAATGCTTACTTTATTACAAAAACTAAAAAATATATTGATTATGCATTAACCAATCTTGATTACATAATGGGGCGCAATGCCACAGGATATTGTTTTGTAACAGGTGTTGGCAGCAAAAGTACCATGCATCCGCATCATCGTCCATCGGTTGCTGATAATATAGACGAACCTGTTCCCGGCTTAATGGCTGGTGGTCCAAATCCCGGTATGCAGGATAAATGTCAATATGATTTCACAGAACCAGAAACAGCTTATAGTGATACTGATTGTGCCTATGCCAGCAATGAAATTGCCATCAACTGGAATGCGCCATTGGTATACATTGCAAATGCTATTGAAGCATTGCAGAAAGAGGTTGGTTATTAAGATGCAGTCATAATTTTTCTTCTCAAAATGTGGTCTTACTGTTATTCTTTCAATTATTTTTAAACAACAATTTTCCATTCAAGCAAATAATCAATATTATTGCAGCACTTTTAATTTAGTTTTAGTGCTGCTATAAATCTTATAAATTATTACTTGTTCTAAATGTTCATTAAAATAACAGAAGTGCAAGAGTGTGACATTGTCCCGGTAAATGGCGAATAAAAAAAATAACAACATGAAAAATTGGTTATTAATTTTTGGATTATCATGCATAACATTTTTTTCAAAAGCTCAAGCTTCAAAACCGCGCAGTAATATCTGGGTAAATGGTGGTCTCAGTTATGCTGCACTTTATGAAAAACCTAAAAACACTCAGGACATCGGAATACCAGCCCCTGAAGCCGGTCTTTCTCTGCGTGTTCAATATCCTACCTACTGGGGATTTGAAGTGGGCGGATATTATTCAATGAAGGGAGTAAAATTTAAAAACACTGATACGAAAGTAACACTCAATTATGCGGGTATGTTTGCAAATGGATTGCTATTTTTTCCACTTATAAATAACAATGATATTTATATAGGAGGAGGTTTATATATTTTGGAGGCATTTGATGGTAAAGCAAAATCAGATTCAGCAAGTTCAGCAATCACTTTTGGCGACACATGGAAGAGATTCGATGCCGGCATTCAGTTACGATCTGGTTATAATATAAAAGATATTGTAACGGTTGGCTTGCATTACGACCTTGGTGCATTTAAAACTTATTCTTCAACAGATTCGAGAGGCGATCTTTTTGAAGGAAGAAATTCTGTAATCACACTTTTCATTTCAGTAAAGCTGATAAAATTTTCTGCAAAATAAATTGCGGGCCACTGCTCTTTTACCAATTTTTATTTACCAGGTTTATAATCACTGCTCATTCCAGAGAAAGAATTTCGAATTTCGGATTTTAGATTTCTATTTTTGTTTGTTATACTCTTTCACCAAACAATAAACTTCCGATACGAATCATATTGCTTCCTTCTTCAATAGCAATTTTATAATCACTGCTCATACCCATCGAAAGAGTTTGCAGTTTACAGTTTGCAGTTTGCAGTTGCGCATATTTATCGAAAAGTGATTTTAAATATTTAAACTCGCTTCGCACTTTATTCATATCATCGGTGAAGGAAGCCATGCCCATTAAACCGGTAACATTAATATTTTCCATTGGCGCATTTATAAGTTGGTTTATCGCTTCGTCAAGCTCTTTTTCATCAAAACCAAATTTCGTTTCTTCCTGCGCAATATGCACCTGCAGCAAACAATTTATCACACGATTAATTTTTTGTGCTTGTTTATTGATCTCTGATAAAAGTTTATAACTGTCCACTCCATGTATAAGATGAACAAACGGTATTATGAATTTTACTTTATTTGTTTGCAAATGACCAATAAAATGCCAGCATATATCTGGTGGCAGCTTGAGGTATTTATCAAGTAATTCCTGCCCGTAATTTTCGCCAAAATCTTTTTGACCGAGTTTATATAACTCAAAAATATCCTCAGCAGGTTTGGTTTTACTTACTGCAACAAGTGTTACATTTTTATCTTTTAATTCATTCATTAATTCAGCATATGCTTCTTTGTTCATAGCCATTCCAAATTTTTTTGCAAATATAAATGCCGGTGATTAAATGGTTAAAAAGTTGAATGGTTGAAAAGTTGAGAAGTTGAAAGAGTTGAAATTGTTAGTAACGGAATGTTGAAGTAACAATTAAGCAATTAAACAATTCAACAATTACTTTTCAATAACTATAGACAATTGATAACGTAAAACACCCAACTTTGCCATTTGGCTTTTTGAAAGTATTTTCGCACGCCGGTTTAAGAAATCATTAAATAAACAAATGCATAAACAAAGATTTGAAAAGTAAATGACTACTTAAATCATTCTCAGGAAAATGTTGTAATGAGATGGCGTGCCATCTTAGGCAAATCGTAAATCACAAATCGTAAATCTCAAATTATTATGGCATACGACGTTATTGTTCTCGGCAGTGGTCCCGGGGGTTATCCTGCCGCTATTCGCGCATCACAGTTAGGATTTTCAGTAGCTATAATTGAAAAAGAAAGCCTTGGTGGTATTTGTCTTAATTGGGGTTGTATTCCAACAAAGGCGCTTCTGAAAAGTGCACAAGTTTATGACAATATGAAGCATAGCACAAATTATGGTCTTAATGCAAAGGATGTGCAGGCAGATTTTGGCGCGGTTATCAAACGCAGTCGCGGTGTAGCTGATAAGATGAATAAAGGTGTAGGGTTTCTTATGAAGAAGAATAAGATAGACGTGTTCATGGGTAACGGAATAATTAAAGGCAAAGGAAAAATAGAAGTAACTGGTGCAGATGGAAATAAAAAAATGGTTGAGGGAAAATATATCATCATTGCAACAGGTGGCCGCAGCCGTGAATTGCCCAATTTAAAACAGGATGGTAAAAAAGTAATTGGGTATCGTGAGGCAATGTCATTACCTGAGCAACCAAAAACAATGTTGGTTGTTGGCAGCGGTGCGATAGGTGTGGAGTTTGCTTATTTCTATAATTCACTTGGCACAAAGGTTACGGTAGTTGAATTTTTGCCGCGTGCCGTTCCTGTTGAAGATGAAGATATCTCAAAAGAGCTGGAGAAGCAGTTTAAAAAACAGGGCATTGATATCATGACAAGCGCTACAGTTGAAAGTGTTGATACAAGTGGATCTGTTTGTAAAGCTTTGGTGAAAAAGCAGGATGGCAGCACCTTAACACTCGAAGCAGATATTGTATTAAGCGCTGTGGGCGTATCGGCAAATATTGAAAATATTGGGTTGGAAGAAACAGGTATTAAAACAGAGAAGGGAAGAATTGTTACGGACAAATATTTGCAGACAAATGTGCCTGGCATCTTTGCCATTGGTGATTGCACACCGAACCAGGCATTGGCACACAAGGCAACGAAGGAGGGAATTTGCGCTTCAGAATATATTGGATTTCTCGAGAAGAAATTTCAGCATCAGCCTGAGCCGCTTGACTACAATAATGTTCCTGGTTGCACTTATTGTTCTCCTGAAATAGCGAGTGTTGGTTTTACAGAAAAAGCTGCAAAGGATGCAGGCTATGAAATTAAAGTGGGTAAGTTTCCTTTTATCGCAAGCGGTAAAGCAAGTGCAGCGGGCGCTACAGAGGGTTTTGTAAAAGTAATTTATGATGCCAAATATGGCGAGTTCCTCGGTTGCCACATGATTGGTTATAATGTAACCGAGTTGATTGCAGAAGCAGTTGCAGTACGTAAACTTGAAACCACTGCGCATGAAATTCTTAATGCAATACATCCGCATCCAACCATGAGTGAAGGACTGAAAGAAGCTACAGCAGCGGCTTATGGAGAAGCGATAGATATTTAAAAATTAAAAAAGCGAATAATAAAAAGAGCACGCATTACGGACATGCTCTTTTATTTTTATAAGCTGACTGAATAGCTTAAACTTTAGGTCTGTCTCATACGACTTTTTGTGCAGTTGAAATGGTGGCGAAAAGGTTTGAATAACTTATTTTTCTTGTAAAAAAACCAACATATACCGGACGGGCCCAATTTTTGCTGTAATTGTTGTGTTAACCCCGTGATAAGCTGCGCAGACTTTTATTACCTCACCTAAAAAATTTTTACTTATGAAAAAGCTATTTATTCTCTTTGTCGCATTTCTTTTAACTGAAGGCGTATATGCACAAGACACCACAAAAACTAAAATGAAAGATTACATTATGATGATGAACGGGAAAATGATGGTGATGAAACATGGGATGTCAATGGATTTAAAAAGCGATACCACTTTAAAGAATGGTACAACAGTAATGACAAATGGAACTGTAAAAACAAAAGATGGCAAAACAGTTATGCTTAAAGAAGGTGAATGTATTTACGGTGATGGCAAAATAAAAGCAATGAAACATTAGCGCTAATCTTATTCATGAATCAACAAATGCCATTAGCAGGAACTAGTGGCATTTTTCTTTTAGGGATGATAACACGGCTGTACAAGTCAAAAGATCGAAACTTTTTTCTTTACTGATCTTTCTCACGCAGAATTTCTTCCCGCATTAATGATTCCAAATGAGCAACGCATGGCAAGCTTTCCATAAGTTTCTTTAATTGGTGTTTGTACCAACTGCTCTTCCATATTTCTCACTTTTGATAAGGCATATTGCTGGATGGTTACAAGCGGCAGCACAATTCTTTCACGCATTGAAATGGATAATTGATCAACAGGATAATCGGCCATAAGCTCTGTATGGCCTGACAATTTGAGCACATATCTTACGGTAAGCTCATACTCATTGTACATCATATTCCACAACTCACCGTATCGCGGATGACGTGAATAATATTCAGTAAGCGGGAAATAACATTTCTTCATGGCCATTTCACAATTATCCATAAGCGTTTTAAAGAAAAGTGAGTTCTTATATACATCCTGCACACGTTGCCATTTTCCTGACTCTTCTAATTTTTTTAAAGCTGTTCCCACTCCATAATATCCCGGCACATTCTGCTTTAACTGGCTCCATGCACCCACATACGGAATGGCACGAAGATCCTTCAATGTTAGCTTTGATGAAGCACCACGCTTTGCAGGCCTGCTGCCAATATTTGTTTCAGCATAAAAACGTAAAGGGCTTGCATTGGCAAGATATTCAACAAAATGAGGATGATCTCTTAATTCAATATAAGCTTTATAACTCTCCTCTGCCAATAGTTGCAACAGATCCTCCTCCTCCTCACTCATGGTTATGTCTTTGGTAGAGAAAAGATCGTTTGATATACCTGCATGAATTAATTGTTCTATGTTGAACTGTGCAGAATCAATTGTTCCAAAATTTGAGCTTACGGTTTGTCCCTGTATTGTCAACTGGATTTCTTTGTTCGCAATATCTCTTCCCATAGAAGCATAGAACTTGTGTGTTTTGCCTCCTCCTCTTGCAGGCGGACCGCCACGTCCGTCAAAAAATACCACATCAATACCATGTTGTTTTGATATTTTGGTGAGTTCTTTTTTTGCTTTATAAATTCCCCAGTTGGCCATAAAATAACCGCCATCTTTTGTGCCGTCAGAAAAACCAAGCATAATGGTTTGCGTATTGCCGCGTTTTTTTAAATGGCAGTTGTACGCGTCATTTTCATACAATATACGCATGACGGTTTCAGCATTTTGAAGGTCGTCCACTGTTTCAAACAAAGGAACGATATCCACCGGCAGTTGTTCGCGATCCCAGCCTGATAATATAAGCAATGCGAACACTTCCATTACATTTAAAGGACTTGTGCAGTGGCTGATAATATAACGATGGCAACCTGCTTCACCATTCAATTCCTGGATGGTTTTTATAGACTGCATACTTTCCAAAGTATCTTTATAAAGATCGTCATCAAACACAGAGGTACTCACCGTTGTAGAAAGTTCCTGCAGCAGTTTTATTTTTTCTTTGTCATCGAGTGTTGAATAATTATCGGGCAAAACGTCTGTTTTTTCCGCGATAGCATCAAGAACTTTTTCATGCACCGAACTATCCTGTCTTATATCAAGTGAAGCGAAATGCAAACCGAATATTTGCACCTTGCTTATCAGGTTATCAAGCAGGTGAAGAAATAAACCATTGTGTTGTTTGAAAGTAAGACGTCGCTTGAGTTTACGAACATCCTGGTAATAACATTTTATAATGCCTCCGCGTAAAGCATCAGCCACTTTAAGTGTAGTATCGGTAGTAACAAAAGGATTACCGTCTCTGTCGCCACCAGGCCAGAACCCCATTCTGATAACAGGATTATTTTGCTGCAGAAAATCTACATACTCATTTTTTAATGCCAATAAAATTCTGCCTGATGAAGGATAAAAAACATTCTCAAGAAACCATATCAAACTTATCGCTTCATCATAGGGTGTAGGTTTTTGTTTTTTAAGAAAAGGTGTTTTACCCAATTGCTGCAGGTACATATTAATGAGCGCAGCATTTTCTTCGGCAAGCGCTTTTGAAAGGTCATTAATAATGCCAAGTACTTCGCCAGGATAAAATTGTGTAGGATGCGCTGTAAGCACCATGCGCACTGAAAAATCTTTTAGTTTATCAGCCAGTTGTTCTTCCTTTTGTGTTTGCATTACTTCCGATTGCAAATGTTTTAATGTGCCTCCTCCGTTCAGGTCATTCACATGTTTAAAAGCTGCATCTTCCAATGCGTCAAATAACACAACCTGCCGCTCTGCATATTGTATAAAACGAAACAAAAGGTCAAGGGATTCCTGCTCTTTTCTGTATGTAGTATATTGGGAAAGAAAAGTGTCAACAATTTCAACCGGACTTTGTTTTTTTCTAAAGCCTTCTTCACAATGCAATAAAAAAAGAGAAAGCAAAACACCTGTTTTTTCTATGCGGTGAAACGGGAGAGAAGTAAACAAACTGTTGTATAACTGAAAGCGGATACCTACAAGGTTCCTGAACTGCTGCAATGCACTATTGGAATAACTGTCCATATCACTAATTAATTTACTTTATACAGGCAATCGTCAGGAGGGCGTAAGATAAAATAAAATTATGAAGTGGGAGAAATTACAGCTTAATTTTTGCAGTAAGAATTTTTGTAAAACGTTCGACAGTTTGATTGTTCGATTGCTCGAAAGTTCGATGACTCAAAAGTTGTTATTCTCAATGGTCTGTTTATTAACATTTAAACATTCAAACGTCGAACTTTTGAACACTCAAACTTAGATGTTGTTTAATTTTGAATAATGGGTGAAGCAAAAGAAAAATTACGTATTGATAAATATTTATGGGCTATTCGTTTGTTCAAAACACGCAGCCAGGCAGCAGATGCATGCGATAAGAGTAAAGTAAAATTTCAGGGGAATGCGGTTAAAGCATCGAAAGCAGTAAACGTAGATGAGGAATACGAAATAAAAACAGAAGTACGCAAATGGATAATAAAAGTAACGGGCTTATTGCATAATCGTGTTCAATACAATGAAGCAATTAAATATTACACAGACATTACTCCGGCTGAGGAAATAGAAAAATTAGAATACCAGCCTTCTTCGTTTCATACAGGAAAACGTTTAAGTAAAATTGGAAGACCTACAAAAAAGCAAAGAAGAGATTTGGAAGATTTTACCGAGTTATAAGTTTTTCTTCACATTATAAAAATTATTTCAATCATTAGAATCATTTAAGCTCAATATTTCAAAATGAAGATTGACATCATTACGGTTTTACCTGAACTACTTGAAAGCCCGTTGAGCCATAGTATCATGAAGCGGGCTAAGGATAAAGGTTTGCTAGAAGTAAATACACATAATTTGCGACAGTGGGCAATTAACAGTTACGGGCAGGTAGATGATTATCAGTATGGTGGCGGTGCAGGAATGGTTATGATGTGTGAACCTTTAGCCCACGCAATTGAAAGTTTACAAAAAGAAACTAAGTATGATGATATAATTTATGTTACTCCCGATGGTGAACATTTTAATCAGAAACTTGCTAATAAACTTTCTCTAAAGGAAAACTTACTGATTATCTGCGGACATTATAAAGGGATTGATCAGCGTATAAGAGATCATTTTGTTACCAAAGAAATTTCAATAGGTGATTATGTTTTAAGCGGGGGCGAACTTGCTGCTGCTGTTATTGTTGATGCGATCGGCCGTTTAATTCCGGGTGTTCTTAATGATGAAACTTCAGCTCTCTTTGATTCTTTCCAGGATGATTTACTTGCTCCGCCTGTTTATACCCGGCCAGCAGATTTTCGCGGTTGGAAAGTGCCTGATGAACTTTTATCAGGAAATCCACGGCTTATAGATGAATGGAGACTGGAGCAATCCGTACGCTTGACTGATAAGAAACGTCCGGAAATAAAGAAAAACCAACTTTAAGGAAGCTTAACAATGATTAAAAAGGAAATAAAAATATCCAGATAGGTCACTTGCTGTCCGATTTGGATATTATAAAGTCTGATTGAATAAATTTGTGGTTAACGAGTGTGTTAGTTTTACACTAACAAAAAAGCATAGTTCTCGTTTTAAAGTCCAAATTTTTAAATCTGTTGCTTTGTTGATTTATCTTCATTCAAAAGTTTAACCTATGCAGAAGCCTTTTACAATAACAGGCCGGCTTGTTGATATTTGGAGAAAAGAAATTTATGCGGCAGAAATACAAGTTGAAGATGAAAAAATTGCAGCCATTACAAAAATTGAAAACGCTGAACAAGTTCCAGATAATTACATTCTTCCCGGGTTTATAGACAGTCATGTGCACATTGAAAGCAGCATGATTATTCCCAGTGAATTTGCGAGGCTTGCAGTGGTACATGGCACTGTGGCTACTGTAAGTGATCCGCATGAAATTGCAAATGTATGTGGTATGGATGGCGTAGAGTTTATGATCGAGAATGGAAAAAAAATTTCATTCAAATTTAATTTTGGGGCACCAAGCTGTGTGCCTGCAACAAATTTTGAAACAGCAGGTGCATCACTCAATAGTGAAGATGTAAAAAAATTGTTGCAAAAAAATGAGATAAAATATTTGAGCGAAATGATGAATTTTCCTGGTGTTTTATCTCAGGATAGTGAAGTGATAAAAAAGATTGCCGCAGCTCATGCTTTAAACAAACCTGTTGATGGCCACGCTCCCGGCTTAAGAGGCGAACAGGCTAAGCAATATATTGATGCGGGCATCAGTACTGATCATGAATGTTTCACGAAAGAAGAGGCGCTAGATAAGTTAAATTATGGAATGAAAATTATCATACGCGAAGGCAGTGCCGCAAAAAATTTTGAAGCATTAATTGATTTAGTGAACGATCATTATAACAATATTATGTTTTGCAGTGATGATAAACATCCTGATAGTTTGGTAGCAGGTCATATTAACCAGCTTTGTGCAAGAGCCGTTGCAAAACGCATTGATGTATTTAAAGTATTAGAGGCAGCTTGTATCAATCCTGTGCTTCATTATAAACTTCATGTAGGTTTACTTCGCGAAGGTGATGCTGCTGATTTTATTTTGGTAGAAGATCTGCAACACTTCAAAGTGATACAAACATATATTGATGGAACCTTAGTTGCAGAAAATGGAAACACATTAATTAAATCAGTTGATACAAATCCTATCAATCAATTTGATTGCGATGAAATTTCAATTGATGACTTGTCAATACCTTATAATGATGAAGAATCACTTCGTATAATTGAGGCGTTGGATGGGCAATTAATTACAAATAAATTGATGGGTACACCTAAAGTGAAAAATGGAAATATGGTAAGTGATACTGAAAATGATATTTTAAAAATTGTTGTAGTTAATCGTTATAAGAATGCACCGGTTGCAAAAGCCTTTGTAAAAAATTTCGGGCTTAAACAGGGTGCCGTTGCGTCGAGTGTTGCTCATGACAGCCACAATATTATTGCTGTCGGTGCTGATGATGCAACTCTTGTAAAAGCAATCAATCTTGTAATAAAGTACAGCGGAGGCGTTAGTTGTGTAAGTAATACAAATGAAAAAGTATTGGCATTGCCTGTTGCCGGGTTAATGAGCACTGGTGATGGTTATAAAGTTGCTGAAGCTTATACTGCTATTGATAAAATGGCGAAAGAACTTGGCTCGTCTTTGTCTGCTCCGTTTATGACTTTAAGCTTTATGGCATTACTTGTTATTCCTCATCTTAAATTAAGTGATCTTGGTTTGTTTGATGGCGATGCATTTAAGTTTGTTAGTGCTGAATAAGAAGGTGTAATTATTTTTTATGCCAATGCTGCATTACTACTACGAGTCCTGCATTGCGTCGCACTCTTTTGCGTTCTATTCATTATTCAACAATATATTACTTATCTATAAAATGTTTCTTTACCTGGTATGCATAAATTATTTGCTTTACAATAATGCTCATTTCAAAGTCGGATTTTGTCGCCATGAAAATGGAACGATGAACGAAATGCGACGCAACGAAGATGCCATAAAAAACGAAAGCTGGCATCAAAAAAATAGTCTTTATACGTGCCCGTTGCTTTTAAGCAGCTTATTACCAACGGCATACTTCAGGCAATATTTATGATCACAATAATTATTTTTTAATTCAATGAGTGCCTGTGAATCAAGTGCATTTTCATTTACAATATTATGACGCTTCCATTCTTTGGTAATAATGTTCTGCTCAGGCGATAACTGCGTTAAATAAAAAATAGCTTTGTCTTTCCATTGTTGTGTATTGTGATAAGTGGCATAAGCAAAAAGCACGGGCACCACCGTATTGATAATAAGATTATCCGTCATTAAATTCCCGAGATTTTTGGGTTTGTACGTTGCTGGTTCATCTAAACGGTAGTGGTAATGCCAGTAATCATTTGCAGTAACATCAAGCAGCTTGCGCAGATCATCTATATTGTTCATTTCAAGTATTCGCGAAAATAAATGTGTGGATTGATATACAAGCACAGCCAATTGTGCCAGCCTGATAGTAGGAAAATTAGCAGGCCGCATGCGTAAAAAATCAGGTGCTTTATTAATTGCTTTTAGCTGGTATTTATTTGAAAGAAATTTGTATTCGCGTTGCAGAAGCTTGGGATAATCTTCATTAAAATTTTCATTGAGTAAACCCGCCTGACCAAAAAGCAAAGCCTCTAACTGGTTTACCTGGCCTTTATGTTTTGCGAGAATATTTACAGGTATGCTTCTTGCCATTTGCTCAAAAACAGTTGCGTTTACTTTGGCGCCGAAATTTTTTGCAAGCATCCACCAGAAAACTTCTTTCCAATGATTATTTGCCTGCTGCAGATTTGTAATCACTGCTGCTGCCTTACGCTGTAATCTTTCTGCCATAAGTCTTTCTTTCCATGCTAACCAACTAACTTCTGAAAGAACAGGCAAATAATTTTCACATGGCACAAAGCCTTTTGCATTCATTAATTGTTCATATTGCTGCAACATTATTTTTGGAACGAGATGCTGTAATTCAAGTGTGGCAAGGGATTGCTGATTCGCGTCTTTTATTGGTGCATCGTTTATCCAAACCACATGCAGAATTATATTTGAATAGTTAGCATCATTTGTATGATGATGTGTATGCCAATGAGATGCCTGAATATGTATTTCGATATTGCCAACCCAGGTAGTGTTATTCAACTTAATTTTTGCTTCGGAAAAATCAGGACCCTGGTTGTGATTAAATTGGCCGGGATGCATAATTGTTAATGAACTGCCATCAACAGCAGCAAGATCATTTTTATTGAAATACTGGAATTGCCAGATGAATTGAAGAAGTTTTTCGTTCATGAGTTTGGGTTAAATTGTTTACTGTTAAATGATCAAGACATTAAATGGACAAATTGCTTATTGTTAAAGAGAACAACAATTTATCAACATAACAATTGAGCCATATGGTAAGTTACAAAACAAACTCAATACAACAAATTCAGTAAAGCACAATTCAATAATTCAACTTATTCAATTCTTTCACTACTCTGCTCACAGGCAAGCCCATTACGTTATAAAAATCACCGTTGACAGATTTAATTCCTACTACACCAATCCATTCCTGTATTGCATAAGCGCCGGCTTTGTCATATGGTTTGTATTTGTTCACATAAAATTCAATTTCTTTTTTTGTAAGCTGATAAAATGTTACTTCAGTTGTATCTGCAAATGATATTATTTTATCATTGCTGAGAATTACAACACCCGTTATTACTTTATGCTTATTACCAGAAAGAGATGCAAGAATAGAAATTGCTTCATTTCTGTTTTTTGGTTTACCAATAATTGTTTCATTAAGCACTACAATTGTATCTGCAGCTAATATGGGTAATTGTTTTTTTGTGTCGCTTAATGAGTGTTTAGCAGCTTCCGCCTTATGCTGTGCAATGTAAACTGGAACTTTTTCAACCGGCATTTCTTCAGGAAAACTTTCATCGGTTGGTTGTACAATAACTTCAAAAGGAATTTCGGCCCACTCAAGTAATTGTTTTCTTCTTGGCGACTGCGAGGCAAGAATTATTTTTTGAACCATACCTGGCAATATAATGGTTTAATTATTAATTTGTCACAGTATGCAATAAAAATAAAACGTCCTCAAAGTAAAGACGTTTTTTAAAATTATATAAGCACTTATATATTATTTATATGGATCCAATGCTCTTCTTATTCTTTCGGCAACATCCTGTAAATGATATTTACTCATCTTGTCTGTTGTGCCGGGAATAGCAGTAAGAATCTCGCTGCGTAATGCTGTAAGATGCGCTCTCACAATTGAGGGCACATCTGTATTTTTTACATTGGTGCCAAATAAAATAATGAAGCCTGCAGGCACATTTGACGTACTTGAAGCAGGAGGATTTAAAATGCCAATCAACGTTTCAACATAAGTTTTTTGCAGGTTACGCCGAAGATTATCAATGGGTTTTTTTGTTGTAAGTTCGCTCCATACACCTTTTCTTACATCATCCAGCATTTCATCTACCTGATAAGTGGTTGCTGGACCAAAACGGTTACAGCTTATAGCCATACGGTTCATCCTTGATGCACTTAATAAACCATTTAATGTACTTGTTTGAATATTTGCTACGGCCTCATTTGAAACCGGGTTGTTAATTTTATTAAGAATAGTTTTATCAAGTAACCAGTTGGGTGTTTCAAATAATTGCTTGTTAAGAAACTGAACGGCATCTTTTTGCAGTTCTTTGGGTGTTGGTTCATACACATCCCCTGTTTGTTCTACACTTTTTGGTGTTTCATAAATGCCGCCTACATTTTTAAGTACATGACCCATATAACGGCTAAACTGAATCAGCAGTTGATTATACATGTCTTCAAGATTATCGTATTTATCGGCTTCTTCCTTTGTCCACGCAGCAAGATTTGTTATAATTCTCTTCAAGTTTTTAATGCCGTATTCACTTGCCTTCATTGCATTATCGCCAAGATCTTCTGATTGGGAACGAGGATCAAATGGATTTGTTTGAGTTCCAAACCACAATCGCGGATTAGCCTTCAAACTATCAACAACCCATTTATTTACAATTTTTTCATCCTCTTTTTCATCCTTTGCAATAGTAGGCCCATAACCCCATTTAATAGCCCACATATCATACTCCCCAATTCGCGGAAAGAGTTCCGCTTCAGATATACTATCTTCAGGCTGTGCTACATAATTAAAACGTGCGTAATCCATTATTGAAGCAGTGTGGCCATGTGCTTCCACCCAAGCTCTGTTGCGTAATAATTCCACAGGGGTGCGGCTGCTACTGCCCCAGTTGTGCTGCAGGCCTAATGTATGTCCTACCTCATGAGAAGAAACAAAGCGAACAAGTTGTCCCATCAATGAATCATCAAATTTCATTTTTCTTGCTTTAGGATCAACTGCGGATGCCTGGATAAAATACCAGTCGTGCAATAACTTCAATACATTATGATACCAGCCAATATGACTTTCCAATATTTCACCACTTCTTGGATCATGAATATTAGGGCCGTAAGCATTTTCAATACCTGAAGCAAAATAGCGGAGTACAGCGAAACGCGCATCTTCAAGACTCATGCTTGTATCATCTTCAGGCCATTCTTTTGCCATGATTGCATTTTTAAAACCCGCCTTTTCAAATGTCTTTTGCCAATCATTTATGCCTTGTATTAAATAAGGCCTCCATTGTTTTGGTGTTGCAGGATCTATATAATATATAATAGGTTTTTTGGGTTCTACCAATTCACCCCGTCTCCATTTCTCTATGTCTTCATCTTTGGGTTCCAGCCGCCACCTTAAAATAAATATATCATCCTGCACTTTTTGCTGGTCATCGGTAAACACAGAATAATTATCTGCAAAGAAACCTACACGCGGATCAAATGTTCGTTTCTCCATTGGCACTTTGGGTAAAAGAATAAACGAGGTATTCATTTCAAAAGTTACGGCGCCTGCTGCAAAAGCTCCCGGCAAAGAAGATGAAAAAACGGGTGAACTTCCAAAACCAAGATTGGGAGAAGAATTATACGTTTTAACGGTTTTTATTTCTACGTTTATCGGATAGGGGTTAATGCTTTTAATATAACTTCTGTCTGTTGAAAGATTCATCAGGTTGAGGGATCTTTTTCCTAAAGGATCAATATTTACAACCTGGTTATCACCATTAAAGAAATCAGTTACGTCAATTACTGTGCTGTTGGAATCTTTACCAATTGCTTTAATATCAAATGCTGCAGCAATCGGGTTTACATTTGAATTAGTCACAGCTTTATAAATCTGGTTAGTAGAATCCGCCACACTGATTATTGTAACCACACGCATAAACAAATTACTGTTTGGTCCTTTTTCCCATAAAATTGTTTGTTCGTTAGCAAGTTCGCCGCCATACACATCGGCGCCGCCAGCCACTTTGCTGTATCTTGTAATTGCCATTATTTCACGGTTAAGCATAGAATCAGGTATTTCAAAATACCACTTGTCATCAACTTTGTGAACAGTAAACAAACCTTTTTTAGTAATGGCTTTTTCGGTAATTACTTCCTCATATTTTTTTGGACCACTTGAGGATTTAGATATTCCTAACGAGGCTGTTTGGGTTGATGGGGCGGCAGGTTGTTCCTTCTTTTTCTGAGCAGATACAATTAACGTAAACAAAAGCGCAACAGGCAATACACACGATTTCTTCATAAATTTTAGAATATTTTTAAATCAATTGAAAGATGAATATACAGGAATATCAGATACATTTTTAAAACTGAGTGATTGAAGAAAATGTAAAAGTTTTAAATGGTAGTATTCATTCCAATAATTTTTAAACTATTGATTTGATTTCGTAATTTATAGCTGGCATCAAAATAGCAGTAAATAATTGATAAAGGATAGGCGAATAAAATGATATTGAAAAATAGAATCGGAGATTTTTGTAAAAATCAAAAAGTCAAGTTGTTTGCCTGAAATAAAATTTTTAATTTGTGTGCTCAATTAAAAATTTTAAAAATAACTTGTTTTTTCAGATGAAATTTCATTAGAATTGTAGTCCAAATTTTTTAATATCAGTTCTTTTAAAACCTAAAATCAATTTTTTTAAAAATTAAAATCAATTGGTCATGGCAGAAACTAAACCAACTGCAACAGCAACCGCACCTGCAACCGCAGTTAGAAGCACCACTTCCGTACAACCTGTAAAAAAAGGTAACTCTATTTCATGGCTTGCACCATTAACTTGCATTATTCTCGGTTATATTATCTGGCGATTTGTTATTGGCAATCCCAGTAATTTTACTGCTCCTGATCCTGCCGGTGGTTTTTGGCCAAATCACCAGGGTGCGAAAGGCAATTTCCCGCGCATGTATTTAGGAGGCATCATTGTTCCGCTTCTTATCGGCACATTACTTACGGTGATTACTTTTGTAATTGAACGTTTCCTTACCGTTACAAAAGCAACCGGAAAAGGCAGTATTGCCGAATTTATCCGCAAAGTACAATACCATCTTGCCAACAGAGATGTTGACAAAGCAATGGCAGAATGCGACAGGCAAAAAGGGTCTGTCGGCAATGTAATGAAAGCAGGTTTGCGTAAGTACAAAGAAATGATTTCAAATACTGAATTATCAACCGAGCAAAAAGTGCTGAATATTCAAAAAGAAGTGGAAGAAGCTACAGCATTAGAGTTGCCGATGCTTGAGAAAAATCTTGTATTTCTTTCAACCATTGCGTCTATAGCAACTTTATTGGGTTTGCTGGGAACGGTAATGGGTATGATTCGGGCATTTTCTGCACTTGGAGAAAGTGGCGGCGGCGAGGCAGCACAAAAACTGTCTGTAGGTATCTCTGAGGCGCTTTATAATACAGCTTTGGGTATTGGTACTTCTGCTATAGCTATTGTTATGTATAACGTTTTCACAACCAGGATAGATGCCATTACATACGGTATTGATGAATCAGGTTTTACTTTAACACAAAGCTTTGCTTCCAATTATAAATAATTTTGGAATTTTGCATGTGGAAAACTTTCGTGTTTGCATCTAATTCTGTGAAGATTTAAAATTTGTACAATGGCAAGACCTAAAATACCGCGGAAAAGCACCTCTGTTGATATGACAGCAATGTGTGATGTAGCTTTTCTTCTTCTCTCTTTTTTTATTTTAACCACAAAATTTAAACCGTCTGAAGCTGTTCCGGTGAATACACCAAATTCAGTTGCGGCCAAAATAGCTCCTGAAAAGGATATTGTTATGATCTCTCTGAATAAGGACGGAAAAGTTTTCCTTTCAACAGGGGACAGTAAGGATGATAAGGATAAAAAAGAAGCAATGATAAGATCTGTGAATGCAACAAGAAATTTAGGACTGTCTGAAGCAGAAATTCAAGCTTTGAAAAAAGCGCCTTTTATAGGAGTACCTTTGGCTCAGCTAAAGCAACAAGCAAGGATGCAAACTGATCAGATGACAGGAGCGAATTTACCTGGTATTGCTTCTAAAGACACTACCAATAATGAATTGATTGATTGGATGCGGGGTGTTTCTGACGCTTATAAAGGTACAAAAGTGAACCTGATATTAAAAGGTGATAACGTGGCAAAATACCCCTCTTTCAGGAATGTTATTGATGCGTTCAGGAAAAATGAGTTTTTCAGATTTCAAATGGTGACTAATCCGGAAAGTGTACCCCGGGGCAGCGAGCTTTACAAAATTTCAATGGCAGGAAAGAGGGAAGAATAGTACTGTTGAGATTATATTTATAACTTAAAAAATTATGCATTATGGCAGAAATGGATACCTCTGGTGGCGGCGGGCATAAAAAGGGCCCTGGCGTAAAAAAAGGAAAAAAATTATCAACAAGAGTTGATCTTACACCGATGGTTGATCTTGGATTTCTTTTGATCACCTTTTTTATTTTCACTACAACAATGAGCCAGCCTACGGCTATGAAATTGGCCTTGCCTGATAATAAGGCTAAGCCGGAAGAGCAGAATAAAGCAAAAGAATCAGGTGCACTTACCATTCTTTTGGGTAAAGACAATAATGTGTTTTACTATGAGGGGATTCTGCAACCTAATGCTTCTAATTTTAAGTCTACTAATTTTAAAGAAATTCGTGACGAGATCATTCACAAAAAGCAAACAACAGATACCGCCGATCTTGTTATTGTAATTAAACCGAATGACGAAAGCACTTATAAAAATGTGATAGATATTTTGGATGAAATGTCAATTAATGTTATCAAACGTTATGCATTGGTTGATATTTCTCCTCTGGAAGACTATTTCGTTAGAAAAACTGAAGGAGAAAATCCGCCGCCCCCCGCTGCTGAAGCGACTACGCCAGCGACAGGGAAATAATAGTTTGTGGATTTTTTTACATTTTGAATCTAACTAAAATAATTCTTGATAATGGAACAAAATAAAATTTTAAACGCAGATATTCTCGATATTATTTTCGAGGGAAGAAATAAGGAATACGGAGCATATGAGCTTCGTAAAACTTATCAAAGGCGGCTTATTATTGCAGTGGTGGCAACGGTAAGTGTTTGTTTAATTATTTTTTTAGGAACCATACTTGCTAATTTTGTGGCTCCAAAGAAACAAACTCAAATTCTGGTGCAGGATGTGCAGTTAGCCGATGTGAAGCAGGAGGAAAAGAAACCTGAGCCTCCGCCTCCACCACCTCCAAAACAAGAGCCGCCCAAAGTGGAAATCACAAAGTTTACTCCTCCTAAAATTGTAAAGGATGAGGAAGTAAAACCTGAAGAAAAGCCACCGGAACAAGAAAAACTGGAAGATACCAAGATTGGTACTATTAATCAGGAAGGTGAAAAAACTGATGTAGTTGCTCCACCAGTTGAGCAAAGTACGGGACAGGTTGAAGCACCTAAAGCACAGGCAGAAGATTATGATAAAGAGTTCAAGACGGTACAGATAGAAGCCAAGTTTCCCGGTGGTGCAGGAGCATGGACAAAATATCTTGAAAGAAATCTGAACAGTAATGTACCAATTGATAATGGAGCGCCTCCCGGCAACTATACGGTAATTGTTTCTTTTCTTGTTGACAAGTCAGGAAACATTTCTGAAGTACAGGCATTAAACGATCCTGGTTACGGAACTGCGGGGGAAGCTGTTCGTGTAATTAAGAAAGGGCCAGCCTGGACGCCTGCTGTTCAAAATGGTAGAAACGTAATTTACCGTCAAAAACAAAGTGTTACTTTCCAGGTAACTGAAGGATAAAAGCCCAAAATGAAATTATTGAAAAGCTTCCGGGACTACCGGAAGCTTTTTGTTTTATTATTGATGACAGGTGGACGTCCCGCTTTTGTACGTTTTTAACTTTTTGCAGCGATAAAAGCTCTATTATTTATATTTTACTTTTGAATAAAGGAATTGATTATGTTAGGCAAATTTTCCGGATGGGACGATACAATTACCGCACTTGCAACACCGCAGGGAATTGGTGCAATTGGTGTAATCAGGATAAGTGGCAATAAAAGTTTTGAAATAGTTAACCGGTTATTTCCTTCTAAAAATCTATTGCAGCAACCTT
>WNGA01005367.1_pt1 | contig 19048 bp, 16 predicted proteins | sample 5400061 | NCBI WGS metagenome assembly WNGA01 (sample SAMN13153366, study PRJNA577476) | soil metagenome | isolation source: 100 cm soil or saprolite under grassland replicate 2 | place: USA:California | collected 2016-06-15 | reverse complement strand
CGGGGTGTCGCCGTTCATCGTGCCGAGCATCGCGGCGACCGGCCCGTCGAAGCCGGGGTAGCTGCTGGCCTGCTCGTTGAGCGAGACCCGCCGGGTGGCGGTCGCCGTGCCGAGCGGTGTGAACGCCGGCAGCCGGAGCAGCTGCGGCGGCAGGCTGGTGTCTTTCGACGCCAGGGGTACGACGACCAGCTTCATCACCTGTCCGGTGGTCTCCGGGTCGGCGGACGGCTCCGGCGGCTCGAGGAGCTCGCCGAACGGTTCGTCCGGTCCGAGGTTGAGCAGGTAGATCTCCGTCCCAGGGGCAAGGCCGGTGAAGTCGACGATCGCGTCCACCCGCTCCGCCGGCGCCATCAGCAGCTGCGACTGGCGTACCGGCTCCGGCAGGAACCCGCCGTCGCTGCCGATCTGCCAGATCGGTAGCGCCGCGGTGGCCGGCCGGGCCACCGGGTCGGAGGCGAGGGCAAGGATCAGGAATCGCGAGTTGCAGCCGTTGAGCAGCCGGAACCGGTATCGGCGCGGCTCGACCTCCAGCGCTAGAACAGCGACCCGTCCTCGTTGAAGGAGCGGTCCTGGACGGCCACCGGGATCTCGTAGTAGCGCGTCCCGGGAAGGTCGCCGACCCGTGGCGCGGGACCGGGCAGCGCCCCGGCCGGCAGGTCGCCCGGGCCGCGGCGCAGCAGGTAGAAGCCGGCCGGCCCGGCGTAGACGTTCAGCCGGGTCATGCCCAGCGTGTGGTCGTGGTACCACATGGTGGTGGCGCGCTGGTCGTTCGCGTACTGGAACACGGCGTCACCCCGGCGCCAGCTGGCACCGAGCGGCGACCGGCCCGCGAAGTAGTCGTAGAACGATCCCTGCCGCGCGAAGTCCGCCGGGATGTTCCCCGCGTCCGGCAGGTACCAGGCCTCGGCGAATCCGTCGCTGTAGTCCTGGCTGTGGCCGCCGTGCAGGTGGGTCACGATAGGCACCGGACCGCCGTACGGCGGCGGGGTCGACTCGAACACCGGACGCGAGTCGCGCCCGTCCTCGCCACCCGGCGGGTTCGCCCAGTGCAGGGTCGGGTCCACCGGCAGCAGGTGCGGCAGGTAGTGGCCGTTATCGTCCACCAGCTGGTTGATCCACTTGATCCGCACCGGCCGCTTCCAGGTCGACTCGATCGTCAGCGAGGGCGCGTGCCAGAACTGCACCAGTCCCCGGCTGGTCGCCGACTTCGTGACCGCCCCATAGCCCCACACGGTCGTGGCCGCCATGCCCGCGGGCAGGATCTGCTGGGAGATCTGCTTCATGGAGATCTCGTAGTAGTCGGCCGGCTTGCCGCCCGGCATGGTAATCGTCGCCGCCCGGGGCATCACCGGCGGAATCAGCATCGGCGTCACGTACTTGTCAACATCGGCTGGGTCGAGGGTGCCGCCGGGAATCGCGGCCATGGCCCGTTGCGTCCAGCCGGTTTGTGTGGCGACGTACCAGGCAAGCGTTGAGGCGCCGGTGAGCTTGAGGAAACTGCGTCGTGTGGGCATGGTCCCACCCCCAATGGGTACCGCGGTTGGCTGTCAGCAGCCTCGCGCGCCGATTCCAGGCGCAGAGGTGTCACGGATTGGACTCCGGATCCAGGCCAACCACGGGAGCCGCCCGGATCCTTCTACCACCCGGCCACGAACCCATCGGGGGTCCTCGCACCGCCGGGCGTGGGCAATCGATGCGAAACCACGACCCGCCAAGCGGGTTCTCACTGACAGACGGGGAGCCGGTCATGGCCGGCGTGGGAAGTCGGCGACCGCACCATCGGCAGGTACGGCGCCGTGCTCCGCACCGAGACCCAAGAGGAGCAGGTTAATGGGCAGGGAAACTAGAGCGGATCGCAACGAGCGCCCCCCAACGCCGTAACGAGCCATACACCCAGATCGAGCCTGTCTCGGTACATTGAACAGACAACCCGACAGAACAGTCAGGTCACAAACCTATAACAATGACGTTCAGGTCGAGGAACTCCCATGACGCGAGCGCACGACGCGACCGCCGCCGCGATCACCCACGCGGCCGCCCAGCTGGTGGCACGGCACCAGGACCCGACCGTCGGCGCGGTGGCGCAGGCCACCGGCGTGGCCCGCGGCACCGTCTACCGCTACTTCCCCACCCGCCAGGCCCTGCTGACCGCCGTCCTCGACCAGGCCCTCCTTGAGGCCGACCACCACCTGACCCAGGCCAACCTTGCGGCCGTCCCAGTCCCCGAGGGCCTGGCACGAGCGGTGCGGGCCCTGGTCGCCCTCGGCGACGACTTCCTGGTGCTGGCTCGCCAGCGGCTGCTCACCGGAGAGGACATCCCGGCCTTCTCCCCTGTGGTGGCGCTGCTGGACCGCGGACGCCAAGCCGGCGACCTCCGCAGCGATCTGCCGCTGTCCTGCCAGGTGGAGGCGCTGTATGCGCTGGTCCACGCCTGCCTGCGCGCCAGCGAGCTGGCCGCTGCGGGACCAGAGGACATCAGCGCGACCGCACTCCGGCTGTTCCTGGAAGGCTCCAAGCCACCGCCAACCGTCCCTCCGCGCTGAGCCGGCGGCGCGCTCATTCCTGCGCTGATGCCGATGGAGGAGGGACTGTCAAGCGGGCTGGGTGGACTGGCTTGATGTTGGGTCCCGCAGCGTAACCTGGCAGACGCCAACGGCGAGATTCCGAGGTCACTCCCACGTTTCGTGGCGTAGAGCCAAAAAAGGTTCCTCGATACTGGTGAAGTGTGCCCCTTGGCCGGACGAACCTTTTTTCCGGCCCTCGACAGGGGACGGGCCGTGTGCATCCCGACCAGCAAGCGAAGATCGGCCGGTCCGCGTCTGGGTGCAGGGCAGGGCTCCGGCAAAGTCGCGGTCTGCACCAAATGCCCGAACATGCCTGTCGCTGGGATCTGGCTTCCGGCCTGGACCAGCGCGGTCGCGTGGCGCCGGGCCACGACGTGGGGCATCGGACAATTCTGGACGAATCGCGACTTTGCCGGGGCCCTGCCCGTACCTCCCCGAGGAGTTGAAGGTCAACTGCCCGGACTGCAACTACAACTTCGCCACCGGCGAAGGCGCGCCGTGGTGCGGCGAACCGCCGAGCTGCCAGTGGGCGGCCGAGGCGCCACGCCGACAACGCCCTTCGGTTCCAGGCGCAGCAGCGCTGACGGCTTCGCCGGCGCGCTGTGGACCGATCATTCTGCTTATCCAGCGGCCAACCGGCGCATGTCGTCGTGGTGGTCAGCGGCGGGGTGGCCGCGCGTGTAGCAGTCGGTTGACGGCGGCGAGCACCGCAGCTGGGTCCGCGAACGTCCCCACCAGCTCGGTCGGCCCCGATCCCTCCAGGTCCTGCGGGGGCGCGACGGCCACCAGCACCAGGGGAAGCCGCCCGTAGTCGGGGTGGGCGCGGTAGGCGCGGAGCAGGTGGCTGCCGCGGTAGGAGCGGCCGCGGAGCGGCAGGCCGAGCGTGCAGGCGAACACCAGCAGCTGGGCGGCGTCGGGCAGCGGGCAGCTGCCCTGGCGCAGCAGCGGGCAGGCGGCAAGCGGCGTCGGCCCGCCGCCGCACCGCACGACTCGGTGCCCGGCCGCTGCAAACAGGCCGGTCAGCTCGCGCCCGATGCCAGGCCCATCCTCCACGAGCAGAATGCCGGCCATGGTCTCCTCCGTCCAACGGCGTAGGCCGACGCTGGATGGATAAGCTCTCCGGTGGACTGTCGTTCTGGGTGGACTGGTGCTGGAGGTGGCGCTCCGCCGGCCGATCGGGTTGGCTGCGTCGCGGTCGGATCAGCGAGCTGTCGCAGTCGCCGCGCGCCTGTTCTGTGCGTGGTCGTCGGCCGACGGAGCGGGGAAGTTGGGCGCACCGGGTCAGCGGCGGCCCGCCAGGTTGTCGGGTGGCGTGTCGATGCGCATCGCCTCCTTGCCGGTCGGTCCGACTGGTTCAGGGTCGGATGCCGCCTCGCTCGCCGCCCTGAGCCTCGGCACCGCCTTGCCTCTGGGCGACGCGGCAAGCCTGCCGTCAGACCACCCTTGGGTCAGGGGCCGTTGGACCTAAGGTTCGCCGTCCTTTCGGCCCGTGCCCAGCCGCCGCGCCGCAACGTGACCTCGCGCTGGACGCGATGGGGTGTATGCCCTGGGTCCGGCCGACGTGAAGCGGCGGCGGGTGGCCGGTCGGATCGGGTCCATCGGCTGCCAGGTCGGTACCTTCGGCCCTGCGGCGAACGTGCCGGCACGGTTGATCCTTGCTGCAAGGCCGTCCACGGCACATCCAGCGTGGAAGGAGAGGACCCAGCGAACCGTCGTACTGTTGGCTTCCGAGGCATGTCGGGACCTTCGTCCCTGGAGTAGGGGGCCGCTGTGCTCGGTCCATGCTGGCCGCCGAGGCTGAGACTGGTAGTGAGGTGTGGACGCGGACTGGGGTCATGATTGGTGGCGAGGACCGGATCTGCCCCATGACCGGAGGAGGGAGTGCGCGATGATCAGACGAGTCGTCGGCGTGGCCGCGCTCACGGTGGGGCTGATGGTCGGCGCAGCCGTCCCCGCGCTCGCCGAGGACGTTGCCCCTGGTGGCGGCAACGACTTCGGGCAGCACGTGGCGGGCATGGCACCAGAGCACGCCATTGCGCACGGGGCCGACTTCGGGGCCTGTGTCAGCGCGATGGCCCGTGGGCTGGCTTGCCCACACACCCACCCATAAGGGCAGGACCGCAGCGCCAAAGGCGAGCAGGCCCCGGCGTGGTCACGGCTCGCAAGGCAAGCCGGCTGCCCGGCCGCGGAACCGACGCGGCGCTTGCTAGCGGTCGGCCGACCGTTGTCCTGCGGCGGGCAGGCAAGCTGGTCGGCTTGAGGATGCCGCCTGCTGGCGAAGCCTGCCGCGACGCCTGACCGGATGGCCCAGCGATCTGGGGGCGAACGGCCCTGGATGCTCCCGACGTCAGGGAGCAGCCTGCATCCAGAAAGAGGGGCGGAGAGGCAGGGCTGCTGGTCCTGCTCCCCACCCATTGTTGCGGGCCGTAAAGGAGCGGCTGCCATGAACTCCCTCCCACCTAGGCGCCGCCTGTGGGGGTTGGTGATCTGGCTGGCAGCGGCCAGCCTCGCCGTGGCCCTAGTGGCACCTCCCGCCTTCGCCCACGGCAAGAAGCTACCCGCCAAGAAGCTGGTCGAGCAGGCGATCGCGCTGCTGAGAACCCAACCCAACCAGGTGCAGGCGATCGAGGACAAAGTCCACGACGCCCTGGAGGCCAAGGACACCACCGGAGTGAATCTCGCTCTGGTGCGCAAGGCCGACCAGGCGTTCGACCGGCGGGATCTTCACCGGGCGTGGGATCTGCTCGAGGAGGCGATCGGGGCGGCACCCCACCGGGTGGTGCGCCGCCCCAACCCGCGGCCTAGGATGCCCGCCGCCACGCCGCCGGCTGCCCCAGCCACCTCCATGCCAATGCCAGGCGAGCAGGCCCAGGAGCCGGTGCTGCACGAGCTGGCCCTGGAGGGCGGGGTGCGCGCACCGCAAGGCACGGCCGGGCCGGCCCTGCTCGGCATCGCCGCCCTGCTGGCGTTGCTTGGGGGCCTTGTGGTCTGGAGGGTGCACTGATGACCACCACGGCACCGGCCACCCCTGGCAGGCGCACCCGCCGCGGGCGCCTGCTGGATGCCCTGGACGAGCGGCTGGGGCTCAGGGGCCTGGCCTATCCGGTCCCCGAGCACGCCAACAAACTCGCCTACAGCCTCGGCGGCCTGTCGCTGATCTGCTTCCTGCTGCTGCTTGGCACCGGGATCGTGCTGGCGCAGTTCTACGACCCCGACCCGGCCGCCGCCCACGCCAGCGTCCGGCGGATCATCACCGACGTGACGCTCGGTGGCTGGCTGCGGGCCTTCCACTACTGGGCCGCCATGGCCATGGTGGTGCTGGTGGGGCTGCACCTGCTGCGGGTGTTCGCCTCCGGCGCGTTCAAGCGGCCCCGGGAGGGCAACTACCTGCTCGGGGTGCTGCTGGCCGGCATGGTCGCGGCCTTCTACTTTTCCGGCACGGTGCTGAAGTGGGACCAGGAGGCGCTGGAGGCACTCGAGCACAACATCGAGGCCGGACGGCTGCTGGGCCGGCTGGGGTTCTGGTTCTCGCCGGAGTTCGGCGGGCTGCCGCTACTGCAGCGGCTGTACACCGTGCACATCGCCATCCTGCCAGCGGTGTTCTTCCTGGCGGTCACGGTCCACCTGCTGCTGGTCAAGCGGCACGGGATGGCCCGCTCGCCGTTCCGTCACGGCCCGGAGCCGGAGCCGACCGAGCCGTTTCACCGCCACCTGGCCCGCCTGGGTGGGTTCGGCCTGCTGCTGGTGGCGGTGCTCACCGTCCTGGCGGTGCTGGCCCCGCCGGGCCACGGCCCCGCGGCGGTGGAGGGCATCGAGGTGACCAAGCCGCCGTGGCCGCTGCTGTGGCTGTACCCGCTGGAGAACTGGGTCGGCGTCTCGGGGATTCTGTGGGCGACGCTGGCGGTGTTCGCGGCGCTGCTGGCGGTCCCCTTCGTGGACCGCACCCCCCAGCGGCATCCACGGCGGCGCCTGCTGGTCGTGATCGCCGTGGCGCTGGTGGTCGTGCTGGTGGTCGCCCTGATCGTGTACGGCGCCGTGACCCCGGTCACCACCCACCTGGAGGGCTGACCTATGGCCCGGCGGCCGATGATCATGTTGTGGTCGGCCACCGCGGCGGCGGTGTTCCTGTTGGGCGGCACCGTGGCCACCCTGGAGGCGGTCCTGGCCGGCGGCAGCCGGGTCAACCTGGCGCTGCTTGCGCTGTCGCTGACCGGCCTGCTGGGCAGCCTGGGTGTCGCGGGCAGGATCGTGGTGGTGGTCGGCCGATCGATCCGGCCAAAACACCGACCCACCGCCCGCCGGTAACACGTGACCAGAACCGCCCAGGTCCTGCCCGTCGAGCACGCACCGGCGTTCCTGGAACTCCTCGGCGAGGATCCGCCCGAGGATCGAGCGGCGCCGGCACTCAAGGGACGCGGTGGCAGTGACGGTGCTTAGCGCGAGGTCGATGCCCGCGCCCTGACCACCGCAACTACCCACCACTACCCCTCTCCTGCTGCCACGCTGGGAAGGACAGGCGCGGCAGAGTGCACGGCGGGGCCGTGCTGCGGCGAGCCGGGGGATGCGGGCTACCGTGCGCCCCGGTACTCGGCGGCGAGGACAGCGCGCTTGCGCGCCGCCCGCAGACGCCGCTTGTTAGAGTGCAGAGAGTTGTAACGAGGTAACGAGCAGCCCAGCGGTCCCCCAGTCGACGGAACGGGGAGGCCCCCACCAAGAGAGTTGCTTGCAGCCTCTTCCAGATAACGATCTGCATCAATCCTGTGGCCCAATCTCCTTGGGTAGGCCGCGTCGGGCTCGTCCCGGGTACTCCTCTACCTCGGCTTGGACGTGCGCGATCAGGGCTTTGCGCAGCTTGTCATCGGTGAGCTGGTCACGGAGCCGAGTGACGGCAAGGCGCACCACATCACTAGCAGAGATAGGCACGTCGTTGAGCTGCGCCTGTGCAGCGATGCGCCGAAGCCACCGCCGCTGTTCTGCGGTCAGGTAAACGGTGGTGCGCTGGTACACCTTGCCGCTGCCAGGCTCCATGCTCCCTCTCAGGGGTAGCTCTCCGATACTCGGATGGAGTCTAGATGCCAGGGTGTCGTGATGACACCTAGCCGACGAGGGCAAGCTGCTCGTCCAGCTCCTTGACGGCGCGGCTGTCGCGCCACGGCTCAAGCTCGAACCGCAGCTTACGGACGTCTTGGAGGTTCGGCCCGACCTGCTGCCGCGCGGCCAGGCTGAGTGCGTCGATGCCGAGTTGGCATGCCTCATCGATGTTGCCCTGCCGCACCTGCGCGGTGGCGAGCGCGGCAAGGAGCCTCGGGCGGGTCTTGACGGCCTCGGGGTCGAGGGACGAGAGCGCGTCCTCAAGCGTGTCCTGAGCAGCCTCGGGCTTGTCCAACCGTGCCAGCGCTACCCCACGCTCCCCCACGAGGTAGTTACGGTTGAAGAAGGCGACCCGGGGCCGACGCAGGGCGTCTTCGCCGCCTGCCTGGCTCATGGCTGCCTCGGCCTCATCGAGCGCGTGGAGAGTAGCACGCTCATCACCAGCAAGCGCGTGCGCCTCAGCTTCCAAGGTCACCAGCCAGGCCCGGGTCGTGGGGTTGGCGTCGCCGCGGGTGAAGCCGTGGGTGCGGCCGCCAAGGCGCCGCAGCCGCGCGTAGGGACGCTCTCGGTAGGCCGGCTGCACGCAGGAGCTGCCGACTAGATACGCGCCTAGCGCCTTGTCGTCGGCCTCCTGGGCAGCCTGGATGCCCGCACGGAAGTAGGCGCCGGCCGCCCGCCGGTCTTCGAGGTCCCAGGTGAGCCAGCCCGCTAGGCCGGCCGTCTCGCCGGCGATCGAGGAGAGCTGCTGGCGGAGGGACGGCCGCGTTGAGCCTTGCAGGAGCGAGGCGATGGTGTTGAGGTGGCCAACCACCGGGCCGAGGAGCGCTCGGGGGCTGACCTGGGATTCAAGTTCTTCGAGGCTGATCGTGACGTGCTCGAGCTCGGCCACGGTCTGCCGGTCGACACGGCTTGGCTGACGTAAGGAGGCCGTCAGCCGATCCCACGGTTCGACCGTGACCGAAGTGACCGCGGAGCCGGTGACGGCCCCGAGGCCCTGAAAGAACGCTCGGCGTTGCATGGCCTCCAGTTTGGACTCAGGAGCCGACAGCGCGCACAAGCCCAGCTCGTCGGCGGTGGTGTCGTACAGCACGCACAGCAGCTCGCGGTAGATGCCGCGTGGCTGCCGTTCGCCGCGCTCCCACTTGCCAACCATCGTCCCGGTGACACCCAGATGCTTCTTGCCGACCATGGGCGCGAGCTGGTCGAGGCGCTCAGCCACCGCGTCGAGGGTCCAGCCACGGCGGAGGCGATGGTGACGGAGGCTCTGATTTGGGGTCACGGCACGCTTACTCCGTCCTGCGAAGGTTGCCCCGATTCTACGGCGGTTGCCAAGCGGCTCCCCACAGGCTTCTGAGCGGCTCCCGAGCGACCTGTTCGGCGAGTCCGCGTGAGTGGACTCTTGCCCTGAACAGAATAGAGGCGTTTCAGGTCGTCTTGACTACTAGACGTCTAGTAGTCGCCTCATCTAGACTCTGATCAGAGCTGCGGCGTGGCTAGCCCTTCGCCGTGGCCTGGACCGCGAGGGAGCTGCATGCCGAAGCGAGAGCCGCTGAGTCCTACAGAGCGAGTGCTGCGGGCGCGCGTGGCGGCACATGCCAAGCACGCGAAGCACGACGCGAGGGCAGCCATGGACAAGGCTCGCGCCGCGTTCCTCGCTCGCTTCGAGCACGAAGTCGATCCGGATGGACTGCTGCCATCCGCGGAGCGCCAGCGCCGCGCGGAGCAGTTGCGCAACGCCCACTTCGCCCGGCTCGCGCTCGCGTCGGCGAAGGCCCGTCGAGCCCGCCAGGCGGCGGCGAAGGGAGGTGACGGGTCCGCCGGCCCACCCCGGTAAGGAAGCGGGCCGAGCGCGTCTAGCCACGCGCCCGGCCCCAACTACACACCGCGAGGGAGCTACCCCGAGATGCCTGCCCAGCATATCGCTGCGGCCAGCCGGGAGCAGCGTCGCCGCTGCTCCCGGTGCCAGGCCGAAAAGTCGTCGCGCGACTTCTACCGCAATCCCGCCTCCATCTGTAAGCAATGCCACAACGCCGCCACCGGCGTGCGCAGCAAGGCGCGGCGCGCGGCAATCGCGCTGCTGGTACGCGCGCACCGGGACGAGTACCGGCACCTGCTGGCCGCGGAACGCGCCCGCCGCGCGGCCACCTCCGAGCAGGTCGTTGGGGGTGGCGCGGATGTGGCGTGACCGTCGCCAGCCGTTCGCCGAACACCCAGCCACCGACGCCGTCTGGCTGACCCTCGGCGCCGTCCTGCTGGCCGCTGGCCTGCTGGTCTGGACCGTTGGCCAGGTCGCCGCGGTGCTGTTCGGCGCCCACCACCCCCTGCCGATGCCGGCCGAGGAGATGGCCGGCGTCCTGTGGAACCTGCCCGGCCACCTGGACGACCCGGCGCAAGCCTGGCCCCGGAACGTGCGGGGCATGCTGCCCGGACCGGTGGGCATGTACGCCGCCCTGGTCCTGGTCGTATGGGGGCCGGTCCTCGGCCTGGGCCTGCTGGTGCGCTGGCTGCGGCCCAGGGCATGGCGGGAGCGCAGGGCCAAGGGCGCCAAGTGGGCGAGCCTGTGGCAGCTCCGCCGCCTGCTCGTCCTCGGTCCCAGGCCGGGGCGGATCATCCTCGGAAGGCGCGATCGCTGGCGCGACCTGCTCGCTGGCAAGCTCCTGCTGGCGGTCGAGCAGTGCCACTCGGTCCTGGCGTTCGGCCCGCCCGGCTCCTACAAGACGCACGCGCTGGTGATCCCGGCCGCGCTCGAATGGTCCGGCCCGATGGTGGCCACCTCGATCAAGCCGGACCTGCTCCACGCGACCCTGGCGCACCGGGCCTCGCTGGGCGAGGTGTGGGTCTACGATCCCCTCGGCCTCTCTGGTGTCCCCGCGGCGCAGTGGACCCCGCTCGCCTACTGCTCGACCTACGCCAAGGCCAAGCGCGTCGGCCGGATGCTGGCCGACGCCGCCGACGTCCAGGGCCAGAAGGCCGACGACGCCAACTACTGGCAGCTGCTGGGCGCCAAGCTGCTGGCCTGCGTGCTGTACGCCGCGGCCGGGACGGGCCGGTCGATGGCGGATGTGGCCCGCTGGGTCGACGTGCAGGACTTCGACGAGGTCGCCATGGCGCTGGGCGGCCTCGGGGACGCCCAGGCCCTGGACGCCTGGTCAGCCTGCGTCTCCCGCCCGGACAACACCCGCGGGAGCGTCTTCGGAACCGCCGAGACCCTCCTCGACGTCTTCGGCGACCCCACGATCGCCGAGAGCGCCGAGGGCTGCGACCTGGACGTCGACGCGCTGCTCACCGGGGCGAACAACACGCTGTACCTGTACGCGCCGGCGAGCGAGCAGGAGCGCCTGCGCCCCTTGTTCGAGCTCCTGGTCAGCGTCGTCATCGCGCGGGCGGAGGAGCTGGCCGCCCAGCAACCGGATGGGATGCTCAACCCCAGGCTGTTCGTGTGCCTGGACGAGGCGGGCAACTGCGCGGCGATCAAGAAGCTCCCCCAGCTCGCCACCACCGGGCGGGGTCAGGGCATCCAGCTGCTGACCGTCTGGCATGACGAGGCGCAGCTGGCCTACCGCTACGGCCGCCGCGCCGCCACGGTCCTCAACGGCCACCGCGCCAAGCTGGTGCTCAGTGGCCAGGCGGACCCGGCGTCGCTTGAGCTGGCCTCGAAGCTGGTCGGCGACCAGGCGATCACGCACACCTCGCAGACGTCCGGGGACGGCCGCCACTCCCAGACCGAGTCGGTCGGCTACCGGCGGCTGCTGCCGCCCGAGGCGGTCCGCCAGCTCAAGCCGCGCCGGGCGCTGCTGGTCTACGGCCATCTGCCGCCGGTGCGCATCCGGCTGCGGCCGTGGTTCCACTCCCCCCGGCTGCGCGCGCTGGCCAACCGCCCGGCGCCGGCGAGGCTGGCCACCAGCGGGGCGACCGTGCCGCCGCTGGAGGCCGAGCCGGCCGGGCTGCCCGCCGGGCACGAGCGGGACGAGGGGGTGGCCGCATGACCACCACCTCATCCCCAGCGCCTGCGGATCGGCCGGGGGACCCCAGGCCGGCGTTCGAGCGCGTCGCCGCCGCCTGGCTGGCCCACGAGGTCGACGGCGGCCAGCAGGTCGACCCTGGCGAGCTGGCCCGGCAGACCAGCGTCACGCCGCGGATGGCCACCGCGATCCTGGCGGCGTTGCGGGCCTCGCGGGGGCGTGACCCGGGCTGCGCGCGGGTGCGGATGCTGCTGGCCTGCGACCGCGTCCAGGCCGCCTTCGTCGCCGCCGAACTCCGCGGCAACGGGCCGTTGGACCCGGCCGCCCTGGCCCGCGAGGCCGGCGTCAGCGTCACCACCGCGCGCCAGTGGCTGCACACCCTGCGCGCCGCACGCGGCAGCGATCCGATGCTGTACGAGCTGCGCGCCGAACCGGCCGAGCACCGCCCCGCCACGCCAGAGCAGCTCGCGGGGTTGCAGGCCGCCTACGCCAGCGGCGGCCGGCCCCGCCTCGAGCAGCCACCCTCGGCGGATCGGGCGTTGGAGCGCATCGAGCAGCTCTACCGCGACCAGGAGCAGGCTCGGGGGCGGCGGCTGGACCCGGCCGAGGTCGCCCGCCAGGTCGGCGTCGGCCGCGCCTACGTCGCCCAGACCTTGGCGGCGCTGCGCGGTGGCACGCTGACGACCGCCGAGCGGATCGAGCAGCTCTGGCGGGTGGTCGAGCGCGACGGCGGCCGGCATCTGGCCGCCGCCGACGTCGCCCGCATGCTCGGGGTCCGCGAAGGGAGGGTCCGCCAGGTCCTGGGGCCGCTGCGGACCCGCCAGCGCCACCAGGACGAGCAGCCGGCCCCCGCCGCTGCGGGGCGGCTGCCCCTGGCCGACCACAGTAGCGGGGCATGGCTGGACCAGGCTGCCTGCCGGGACCTGCCGCCCGGCCGCTTCTTCCCCGAGACCGGCGAGCACAACAGGGCCGCCGAGGCCAAGGCCGTCTGCGCCGGCTGCCCGGTCCAAGCGCCCTGCCGCGACCTGGCCGTCAAGGCCGCCAGCGGCCTGGACGGCGACCATGGCATCTTCGGCGGGACGCTGCCGGCCGAGCGCAGCCGCCTGCGGGGGCGCAGCTTCCCCACCCCCAGCGCATACCGGCAGCGCCGTGACCTGGCCGTCGAGGCCCACGAGCTGGCCAGCCGCGTCGGGCTGCGCCAGGCCGCGCGGCAGCTTGGCGTCCACCGCGACGCGCTGACCGCCGCCTGGGCCAGGTGGGGCCTGGCGCAGCCTGAGGCCAAGGCCGGCTGGCAGCCCAGCCCCTTCCTCGCCGACCGGGCCGAGGCCGAGCGGGCGTTCCGCCTGGCCGAGCGGCTGGGCAGCGTCAACGCCGCCGCCGCCGAGCTGGGCACGACCTGGCCGACGCTGCGCAAGGCGTTCGGCCGGCATGGGCTGGGCATGCCCACCCCGAACCCCCAGGTGGTGCGTGCCCGCCACGCTGAGGCCGCGCGCGCCGGCCGGCCGGCCACCCCGGAGCTGGACGGCGCCTTCGTCGGCCTCAACCGGCGGCTGGTCGCGCCGCTGGCCAGCCGGGCCCGGCCCGGCGAGCTGCCCGCCCGGGTGCGCCGGGCCGAGCAGGAGGCCACCCTGGGCTACCGGGTGACCACCGAGCTGACCGCCGAGAACCACTGGCCCACCCGCACCGCCCGCACCTGGGCGGTCGGCCAGCGCGCCCACCATGCCCGCGAGCGCGCCCACGCCCTGGCTGGTACGGGTGAGCGCCGGCCTGACCAGTACCGGTCAACCCGCGAGCGGACCGCTCACCGCGACACCGGCGACGGTGAGCGGGACGACCCCGGCGACCATGCCCGCCGACGGGCGGCACGCGACTGTGAGCGCGGCGGCCACGAGCGCTGACCCTTCGAGCAGGCCCCGGCCGGAATGAGCGGCCGCGGCCTGCCGCTGTCCGAGGGTCCACCCGGGGTGTCCACGGGGGTGTCCGCTCGCCCTGTCCAGCAGGCCAACCCTGGGTGTCCACGCTGGACGGCTTGTCCGGCCTGGTGTCGGAGCCGTCCACCTGTCCGCTACGGTCCGTCCATCCCGGACGGGTGCGCATGTCGCCTGTCCGCGCATGGTCACGCGACCACCGAGCGCCACGGTGGTCGCCAGCGACCCACGCCCGGGTCGTGCCTGGTGGCCGCCTCGGGCGGCCGGCGTCCACCGGGTGTCCGCTCACGTTGTCCAGCAGACCAAGCAAGAGCATCCACGCTGGACAGCCGACCCCGGTCGGTGTCCCAGCAGGCGTCCACCCGCCGAGCGCTGCTCATGAGCGATCACGCCCGGGTCGTGCCTGGTGGTCGTCTGCGACATGGTCGCGTCCTGGCTGCGAGCGACACCAGGTCGGGTGCTACAGAAACGTCTCGCCGGGCCGGCGGCCGCTGGTCGGATGCGGCCAGCGCATGTACTCCTTACCCAGCCAACCGGCCACCCGGTCGCGCAGCTCCGCGCGGGCGTAGGTCATCGCCGGACGGCCAAGCGCCTTGGCGTCCCAGGCGCTGAGCTCGTAGTACCAGCGGGCGCGGACCTCCCCGCGGCGGGCCAGCTGCGCGATCGCCTCAGCGACGCCTTCGACGTCGACGCCCAGGGCGGTCCAGTCGGTGTCCTGCCAGGAGCGCAACTCCACGGCCAGGTCGGCCAGGAACACCAGCTCTCGGGAGGGGGTGCTGGGAAGGGCCCCCTCCTCCCTGCCTTCGGATCGTCCGGGGGCGAGTAGTGCCGATGGGCGCTCAGCCGGCCTCGCGCTCACGGCCGGCACGCTCCTCGGCTCGGTCCGAGCGCGCCCGGTCCGCTCCCGCCGGGCGCGCGGGCTGGTCGGCGGGTGAGCGCTCACGCTGTTGACGATGGGCGCGCTGCTTGACTTCCAGGCGCTCGATCGCGTCTCGGCAGGCCCGGTGGGCGCGGCCCCGCTCCAGGTCGCCGCCGCGCGGTTCGGGGCCGAGGGCGTGGTCGGGGTCGGTGATCGCGTGGCGCTCGCGGTAGTCGCTGAGCAGGCGGGTGGCGTGCCGAAACGCCCGCTGGCCCCGCACGCTGGCGGGCGGCTCGCCAAGCTCCTGGGTCCAGGCGGGGCGTTCCAGCTCGGTGGCCTTGGCGGCCACGCGGCTGCACCAGCCAAGCTCCCGGGTGGTCTCCCGGTCGGCCGCCAGGTCCTCGGCGTGGCCCTCCCGCCAGGCCTGGTAGAACTGCTGGGCGCGGCGGGCCTGGCGCTGCCGGTCAGCGGCACGCTCGGCCTGTCGCCGGGCGAGCTGCTCGGCGGTGGCGGCTAGAGCGGCGTGCTCGCGGGCCTGGGCGAGCTCGTGGCGGTGCAGCAGGCGGCCCGGGCCGTGGCCGAGGTCGGCGAGGCGCTGGCGGGCGGTCTCGGCGTCGCGGGCTGCCTGCCCCCATCCCTGCTCAGCCTGGTCGCGCAGCCGGGTGGTGTGGGCCAGCAGCCGCGCCCGGTCCGGTGGCGCCTGGGCGATGATCCTGGCGAGCCGGTCGCGCTCGCCGCGCAACTCGGCCTTGGTCATCTGCCGCACGGCAAGCCGGGCGGTGGTGTCGGTGGCCAGCCGCTCGCCACCGTCGCGGCGCAAGCCTTGGGCGAGCTGCTCGTCAACGGTCCGTGTAGGGCTTGGTGGTTCGTCCAGCTCCGGAGTGCGCGGCTCGGGGCCGACGACCGCGTAGAGCTTGGTCTCGCGCCGCGCGCGGGAGCCTTGCACGCCCAGCCAGTTGGCGTCCTCGGCGCCGGTCACGCGGACCAGGGCGCGCTCCACGGTGAGTCCTTGGGCCTTGTGCCCGGTGGTGGCATAGGCGAGATCCAGGGTGCGCCGGTCGGGGTTGCCCCGCAGCCACCACCCGGGCCGCTCGTCCAGGTACTGGCGGGGGAGGGTGACCTGCCTGCCGTCGTCCAGCTCAAGGGTGATCGCGCGTTGCTGGACGTCCAGGGCGGTGATGCGGCCGCGGGTGGCGTTGGCGACCCCCAACGACCCGAGGGCGTTCTTGCCGCACACCACCAGATCGCCCACCGCGAAGCTGCGGTCGCCCACCTGCAACCGGTCGGGGCCGAGCTGCCCGGCCTGGTCTCTGAGCTGCTGGCAGACCAGGTTGAACTGGTCGACCTCGCCGCGGAGCCGCGCCAGGATCACCACCGTCTGCTCCGGGTCGGCCAGGGTGGACTGGAAGGCACCCCACCAGTCGGCCACGATCGTCTGCTTGAGCTGGCCGGGGGTCTCGGCGGCGACCAGCCGGCCGTGCTCCCGGTAGGCTCGCACGCCCTGGTCAATGTCGCCGCCGCGGATCTCCTCCAGTGCCTGTCGCTCCCACGCCTCGACCTGGCGGCGGTTCTCCTCGAGCACGCTCGCCCCCAGGCGCAGCCGCAGGCCGCGGAAGCCGCCGCCGGCCTCGATCGCGGCGAGCTGCCGGTCGTCGCCGACCAGCACGACCTTCGCGCTGGCGGCCTCGGCGTGGTCGAGCAGGCGGGCGAGCTTGCGCGAGCCGATCATGCCGGCCTCGTCGACCACCAGCACCGTCCGAGCGTCCAGCACCGGCCCGTCCCCATCGCGGCGCGCACCACGGTGGCGCGTGCCGGCCCAGTCGGCGCGGCGGGCGCCGCCGGTGCTCCGGCCGCCGGCGGCGCTGTCCAGCTCCCCGAGCAGCCGGTCGACGGTGGCTACGTCCTGGGGCTCGAACCCCTCGGCGCCAAGACACACCGTGGCGATCCCCGTCGGGGCGGCGCCCATGACGCGGTAGCCGTCGAGCTGCCAGGCGTGCCGGGCGACCCCCAGCGCGAACGTCTTGCCCGTGCCCGGCTTGCCGACCACCAGCGCCACGCCGGCGCCGCCCTGGCAGATGTCGCGGACCATCGCCTCCTGGTCGGCGCCGATCGTCGCATGCGCGGCCAGCGCCTCCCGCACGGCGGCATGCGAGCACACCCCGACCTGCTCAGCGGCCCGGTCGGCCGCCGCGGCGAGCAGCCGCTCCTCGACCTTGAGCAGCTCCGCGGTGGTCCAGCGGCGCTCCCCGACCGCACGCTCGGCCACCACCGCCACCGCCCGCTCGGCCAGGAACCGGTCCGCGAGCTGCCCCAGCTCGGCCGGGTCGACGGCGGCGAGCGCCCCGCCGAGGGCGACCAGCACGTCCGGCCGGGCGAACGTCGACGCATTCGCGGTCAGGCCTTCGGGGCTGGCGAGCTGGGTGAAGGCGTGGCGCACCGAGCGGGGCAGCTGCCCGCCGCCCGGCTCGCGGGCGTCCACCACCGAGCGCACCACCTGCCGGCCGGCGACCGCGCCCATGAGCCGGTCGCGGTCGTAGCCGTACTGGCGGGCCTCGACCTGCCAGCCCTCATACAGGCTCTCGGGAGAGTCGTGGCCCTTGGGCTGGCGGGTGGCGTGCACGACCTTCTGGACCAGCCGCCCGGTGCGCTGCCTGCCCTCGTCGCGCTCAAGCCGGTCCAGCTCGGCGGTGATCTGCTCGTGGCGCTTGGAGAACGCTTTGACCAGCTCCGCGGTCATCCCCACGATTCCCCGGTTGCCCCAGCGGTCGGCCTCGCCCCAGCGGATGCCGAGCGAGCGGGTCAGCGCCTGCTGGTAGGCGGCGCGGTAGACGGCGTCGGCGGCCTGGCGGTGGGCGAGTAGGTCGCGGGAGTCTAGCGTTCGCCACGCCCCGTCGGGGCCTTGGGTGCGGTTGACGATGATCAGATGGGTGTGCAGCAGCGGATCCCCCGCCCGCGAGGTGCGGTGGTCGAACCCGACCGCGACCAGCCCCGCCCCGCCAACATGCTCCGCCCCGCCCCGGCCACGTCGGGTCCCGACCTGGCCGTCCAGGTAGGCCACCGCCGCCTCCACGCCCGCCCGGTGCGCCCCCCGTGCGGCCCGGCGGGCACGGTCGTCCCCGAGCCCATAGAGCAGGCTGACGTCCTTGACCGGGCGCAGCACCAAGTCCCACGCCGGCATTGCATCCGAGCGGGGCGCGCGGCCCAGCCGCTCGCCGGTGTCGGGGTGGCGCCACTCGAACAGCCGCTCGAACGCCTCGGTTGAGCACTCGCCGGTCTTGCCGAGCAAGTTGCGGCTGCCGTCGCCGTAGTACACCCCGGGGGACTCGCCGTGGCCGGACAGGTACTCCTCGCGGTTCTTGGCGATCTCGCGGATGTAGTAGGCCTGCCGCCCCGCCGACAGCCTGTGCAGGTCCGCGGTCACCTGGGGCTACTCCGCGTACCAGGGCTGGACGTCGCACGCGGTCAGGTCGCTCAGCGGCCGGCACGGCCGCGAGTACCGGTCCAGCAGCGCACGCGGCAGCCCGGCCACCTCGCCCAGCGCGTCGGGGTCGGGCGGCTCCCACGCAAGCCCCAGCAGCCGCGACAGCTCGGCACGCACGGTGCGCTCGTAGGTGATCACCACCTCACGGCACAGGGTGCGGAACACCGGCTCGCTCAGCGGCCGCCAGCGGCCCTGCCACGGCATGGCCGCCTCCAGCAGCACGTGGGTGTGGAGCAGCGGCTGGCCGGCGGAGTCGAACAAGTGCTCGACCCACACCGGCGACAGCGGCCCGATCGCATGGGCCAGCCGGCCAAGCCCGAGCTGCATGGCCATGCGGTGGACCCGGCCGACCCGCACCGGGACCATGGGGTCCCGGCGGGCGATGGTGGCCGACAACACGCTGACGCTGCGGGGCGCCACAAAGAGCACGTCGTACCGGTCCCACCCGCCCGGCGGCGCGTCGTGGGCAAGATCGGCGGGCGGGGGCGTCGGCCGGGTCCCCAGCCGCTGGTAGTCCCGCACGCGCTCAGGGTCGACTCGGACCACGGTCGAGCCGGGGAAGCGGATGGTGCGAGGCTTCGGCTTGGTCGCAAACACAGGGCTCCCTCCCGCCGCTGCCGAGGCTTCCCGCATCCGGGATGCATACCTGTCGTGCTTGAAAAGAGGGTAGCAGATGAGGGGGTGAGTGGAAGGATATGCGGCGAGGTTCTGAGGGTGAAGAGGGTGAGTTTGAGAGGTGTCAAGGGTAGGGTTTGAGTTGTGAATGGGTTCAGTGAGTGAGGCTGTGGGGATGAGAGTGCTCAAGATAGTGGTTGCTGATGAGCTGTGATGCGTCTACCTGCTGTGATGAGGTTCAAGCCGCTCGCTGCCGGCTCTCTGGGATATGCTCTACTGACGGAGGGCGTTGACACTTAACTGTCAACATCGCCGGTCTCAGAAGGGCGCTGACGACACCCTAACTGTACGATTTATGCACGCTACTGAGCAGCGTCTTCGCTGCATAGCATGGCGCTAATTCGCGGCTGCTTTGCAAGCAGGGGGTCGTGGGTTCGAGTCCCATCATTTCCACCGACAACACCCCAGGTCAGCCGTGTTGTGGTCTCTCGATGGCATGCAGGGTGCGTGCATGCTAGGTTGACGTCATGTCAAGCGAGGCCGCGCTC
>WNGA01010206.1_pt1 | contig 19051 bp, 14 predicted proteins | sample 5400061 | NCBI WGS metagenome assembly WNGA01 (sample SAMN13153366, study PRJNA577476) | soil metagenome | isolation source: 100 cm soil or saprolite under grassland replicate 2 | place: USA:California | collected 2016-06-15 | reverse complement strand
TGGGCGATGCCCTGCGCGCCCTTGGGGCTCACCGCGCCGGAGCGGAAACTGCTTTCGCGCCAGATCAGGTTGGTGAGGAAATCCGCCGCCACGCCGTGCTCGCGCGCCGCCCCCTCGATCAACCGGCAAAGCGCGTCGTCGATCGACTCCGTCGCGGGCGTCGGCTCTCCCGCCGCGATGCGGCAGGCCGCCAGGAGACCGCAAAGCGCCAAACGGAACCGCATGCCGCGCCCCGCCGATTCGGTCGGCCGTCCGACATCCGGATCGGATCAAAGCCGATCCGCCGCCCCGGCCTCAAGTCTGTTCTCCGACGCCTCAGATTTGCGCACTCGCTCCGGCCACGCAAAGAGTGCGATAACGTTGTGACCGCGATCAGGCCCCAGAGCGAAGGAGACTTGGCGATGAAGGCGATCTGCCTTGCGATTTGGCTTGCTGTCGCGTCGGCCGGACATGCATGGGCTTGGGGACAGGAAGGACATTCGATCGTCGCCGAAATCGCGCAACGGCGTCTCACGCCTGAGGCCGCCGCCATGATGGAGCAGGTGCTCGGTCGCGGCCACTCGCTCGCCTCGATCGCCAGCTGGGCCGATGACGTCAGGGATCTGCGGACCGGCAAATGGCATTTCGTCGATATCCCGATCGCCTCCATGGAGTACGATCCGGCCACCCAATGCGAGCCCGGTGAAGACAACAGTCCGGGATGCATCATCACCGAGTTGGAGCAATTGAAGAACGACCTGCGTTGCGCGCCCGACGCAGAGGGCAAGAAGGACGCCTTGCGCTACGCGGTCCACTTTGTCGGCGACATCCACCAGCCGCTGCACACGGTCCGCGAAGAAGCGGGCGGCAACGGAATCGAGGTCGTGGTGTACATGCGCGGACAGACCTGCCCCGGCCGGTGTCGGCCGGAGCCGATTCTGACCAACGTTCATTTCGTCTGGGATTCGACGCTAATCAACAAAACCGTCTGGGCTTGGGGCTCCCATGTGAGCCGGCTCGAGGAAGGCTGGCTCAAGAGCCCGGAGGCTCGCGGTGTCGACGGGGGCACCCCGCTCCAGTGGGCTTTGGAGACGCACAAAGTAGCCCAGGCGGTGTGGAACCTTACGCCCGACAACAAGGTCCTGGACGACGCGTACTATCGCAAAGCCCTGCCCATGCTGGACAAGCAGCTCGGGCTGGGCGGCCTCCGCCTCGCCCGTTTTCTCAATAACGCCTACGCTTCGAAGCAGTGCCCGGTGCGATAGGTCGTTTCGCGGCACTCGTCCCGGTTCACGCCGCCTCCTTCCCTCGTTCCGGCGCGAAGCGGCGGTAGAACGTGTCGTTCTTGGCCGCCATGTCGAGCAGAAGCTTGTTGGGCTTGAAGCGCGCCCCGTATTTCTTCTCCAGCTTCTTGCACAGTTCGACGAAGCGCTTGCTGCCCATCATGTCGATGTACGACAGCGTGCCGCCCGAGTAAGGCGCAAAGCCGAAGCCGAGGATCGAGCCCACGTCACCCTCGCGCACGTCGGTGAGACAGCCCTCCTCGAAGATGCGCGCGGTCTCCAGCGCCTGGATCACGAGCAGGCGATCTTTGAGCTCCTGCACCAGTGCGGGGTTGCCGTCGATTTCGTCGGCGCCGAGCGTCTTGTCCTGCAATTCCTCCAGACCGGGCCACAGCCGCTTCGGGCCCGACTGCGGGTAATCGTAGAATCCCTTGCCGTTCTTGCGGCCGAGCCGGCCGCGCTTCTCGACCATCTCCTGGAGCAACGCCTTCTGGCGCGGGTCGACCGCGTCCGGACCGAGGTCGGCCTCGGTCGCCTGCAATATCTTCCAGGCGAGATCGACGGCGACCTCGTCGTTGAGCGAGAGCGGGCCGACCGGCATGCCGGCCATGCGGCCGACGTTCTCGATCATCGCCGCCGGGATGCCCTCGGTCAGCATGAGATGGCCTTCGCGGATGTAGGTGCCGACCACGCGCGAGGTGAAGAACCCGCGCGAGTCGTTGACCACGATCGGCGTCTTGCGGATGGCGCGCACGTAATCGAGCGCGGTCGCGAGCGCCGCATTGCCGGTGTTCTTGCCCATGATGACCTCGACCAGCATCATGCGCTCGACCGGCGAGAAGAAATGGACGCCGATGAAGTTCTCGGGACGTTTGGATTCGGCCGCGAGCGAAGTGATCGGCAGGGTCGAGGTGTTGGAACCGAACACCTTGTCGCCGATCACGGCTTCGGTCTTGGCGATCGCCTCGGCCTTCACCTTGCGATCCTCGAACACCGCCTCGATGACGAGATCGCAGCCGGCGAGCGCGTTGTAATCGGCGGTCGGCGTGATGCGGGCGAGCAGCGCGTCGCGCTCCGCGGTTTTGGCGCGGCCCTTGTTGATCTGGTCGGTCATCAGCTTCGCCGAATAGGCCTTGCCCTTCTCGGCCGACTCCTGGTCGCGGTCGACGAGCACGACGTCGATGCCGGCCTGGGCGGTGACGTAGGCGATGCCGGCGCCCATGAAGCCCGCGCCGAGCACGCCGATCCTGGTCAACTTGGCGGGCGGCACGTGCGCCGGGCGGCGCGCGCCCTTGTTGAGCTCCTGCATCGAGACGAACAGCGAGCGGATCATGGCGGCGGCTTGCGGCGAGCGGAGGATCTTCGCGAACCAGCGCGACTCGACCCGCAGCGCGAGATCCATGGGCAGCTGCAGGCCCTCGTAGACGCATTGCAGGATGGCGCGCGCGGCCGGGTAATTGTCGAACGTCTCACGCCGGTAGATCGCGTTGGCCGGCGGGAATACCATCATGCCCGCCTTGGAATAGACCGGACCTCCGGGCAGCCTGAATCCATCCACGTCCCACGGCGCCTTGGCCTTGCCGTTGGCCTTGATCCACTCTTTGGCCGTCTTGATCAGCTCTTCCGGCGGCACGACGGCGTCGATCAGCTTCAATGCCTTGGCGCGGTCGACGCGGAGCTGGTCGCCCTTGAGCAGCATCTGCAAGGCATCGCCGGGCGGCATCATGCGGGAGACGCGCTGGGTGCCGCCGGCGCCCGGAAACAGGCCGACCTTGATCTCGGGCAGGCCGACGCGGGTCTTCGGGTTCTGCGCGGCCACGCGGTGATGGCAGGCGAGGCAGAGCTCGAATGCGCCGCCGAGCGCCGTGCCGTTGATCGCCGCGACCCACGGCTTGCCGCCGGTCTCGATCCGGCGGTAGAGCAGCGAGAGCCTGCGGCTCTCCTCGAACAGCTTCGCGGTCGCCGCCTCTTCGCCCTGCGCGCGCACCATCTCGGCGAAGGCCTGGTTGAGGCCTTCCAACATGGTGAGATCGGCGCCGCCGGAGAACGTGTCCTTGGCCGAGGCGACCACCGCGCCCTTGATCGCGGCGTCGTTCGTGACCTTGTCCACGATCGCGGAGAGTTCCTCGATCACGTCCATGCCGATGACGTTCATCGACCGGCCCGGCATGTCCCAGGTGACGAGCGCGATGCCGTCGGCGTCCACGTCGAAGGTGAAGTTCTTGTAGGCCATCGATCTCTCCCATTCGCCCCTCTCCCCCGCAGGGAAGAGGGAGATTGTCTCAATAAGGCTCCCCCGACTCATGCAGATAGCGCGGCCCGGACGCGTCGCGCTCCATCCGCATGTCGATATCCGGATAGACGACGCGCTCCTTCTTCGAGCGCGTGCCGATCTCCAAAAACACGGCGTCGCGCTGCGTCCGATTGACCAGGCAATGGCCGTTGCCGGCATTGGCTTTCCAGCCGGCCGCATCGCCCGGCCCGAGCACCGTCTCGCCGCCGTCCTCGCACAGCACCACCTCGCCTTTCAGCATGTAGACCAGCTCGTCCTCGGCCTCGTGCCAATGCCGCTGCGACGACCAGGCACCGGGCTTGAGCGTGGTCAGATTGACGCCGAACTGATCGAGACCGACCGCATTGCCGAGCCGCTTGCGCTCGCGTCCCTCGACCGCTCGCCGGTACGGCTCGGGATAATTCGAGACGGTGTCGGTCTTGAGGCCGGCAATGTCGATTTTGGGCATCACACCCGCTCGATGATCGTCGCGGTGCCCATGCCGGCGCCGATGCACAGCGTCACCAGCCCGGTCTTGAGATCGCGGCGTTCCAGCTCGTCCAGCAACGTGCCCAGGATCATCGCGCCGGTGGCGCCGAGCGGATGGCCCATGGCGATCGCGCCGCCGTTGACGTTGACCTTGGCGGGGTCGAGATCGAATGCTTGCAGGAAACGCAGTACGACGGAAGCGAAAGCTTCATTGATCTCGATCAGATCGATGTCGCCGAGCGTCATGCCGGCGCGCTTGAGCACCTTCTTGGTGACGTCGATCGGCCCGGTCAGCATCATCGCCGGCTCCGAGCCGATGTTGGCGAAGGCCTTGATCTTGGCGCGCGCCTTCAAGCCCGCGCGCCGGCCCGCCTTCTTGTTGCCGACCAGCACGGCGGCGGCGCCGTCGACGATGCCGGAGGAATTTCCCGCATGGTGGACGTGATTGACCGCCTCGACTTCCGGGTGCGCCTGGACCGCGACCGCGTCGAAGCCGCCCAACTCGCCCATCTGCACGAAGGCGGGATTGACCTGCGCGAGCGACTGCATGGTCGTGCTCGGCCGCATGTGCTCGTCCTTGGCGAGGATGGTCAGCCCGTTCACGTCCTTGACCGGCAGAACCGAGTGCTTGAAGCGCCCCTCCTCCCACGCCTTGGCGGCGCGCTTCTGGCTCTCGACCGCATACGCGTCGACGTCGTCGCGGGAAAATCCGTAGCGCGTGGCGATGAGATCGGCGGAGATGCCCTGCGGCATGAAGTACGACTTGATCGCGATCGAGGGATCGGTCTGCCAGGCGCCGCCGGCGGCGCCGATGCCGACGCGGCTCATCGACTCGACACCGCCGCCGATCGCCATGTCCTGCTGCCCGGCCATGACCTGCGCCGAGGCGAAATTGACTGCATCGAGGCCGGAGGCGCAAAAGCGGTTGATCTGCAGGCCGGGCACGCCGTCGCCGTAGTCGGCAACCAGCGCGGCGCTGCGCGCGATGTTGCCGCCGGCTTCGCCGACCGGGTCGACGCAGCCGAGCACCACGTCGTCGACCAGGCTCGGATCCAGCTCGTTGCGACTCTTGATCGCGCCGAGCGCCTGGCCCGCGAGATTGAGCGCGGTCACCTCGTGCAGCGAGCCGTCCGCCTTGCCGCGGCCGCGCGGCGTGCGCACGTGATCGTAGATGAAGGCTTCAGCCATGGGGTTCTCCTGTAACTGGGTCGCCGCCCTGCAAAAGCGGGATCAGTCTCTACCCACCTCGCTTCGCGCGCTCGTTGAGCATTTCAGCGAGCACACGCGGCAAGGCCTCGATTTTAGCCTCTACTCCCGACAGGCGCGTATCCAATCGGTCGACCTTGGCCTCGACCGTACCGATCCGGGCATCAAGGGCATCAAGCTGCGCTCGCACGAAGGAAAAGCACACATTGATAAGGCGCGGGATGTCGTCGATGATCTCTTCGAGGTCGGACACGCGCTTCTCGATCGTTTTCGTGGCCATCACAAGCTCCGGGCGATCAGCAGCTTCATGATCTCGTTGGTACCGGCGTAGATGCGCTGGACGCGCGCGTCGCGGTACATGCGCGAGATCGGGTATTCCTCCATATAGCCATAGCCGCCGAACAATTGCAGGCAGCGATCGACGATTTTGTTCTGCAGGTCGGTCATCCAGTACTTCGCCATGGACGCGGTCGTGGTGTCGAGCTGACCCGCGATATGCCGCTCGATGCAGTGATCGAGGAACACCTTGGCGACCGTCGCCTCGGTCTTGCACTCGGCAAGCTCGAACTGCGTGTTCTGGAACTCGATGATCGCCTGGCCGAACGCCTTGCGCTGCTTCACGTAGTCGATGGTCAGCGCCAGCGCGCGCTCCATCATGGCGACCGCGCCGGCGGCGACGATCAGCCGCTCCTGCGGCAGCTCGTTCATCAACTGCGCGAAGCCCTGGCCCTGTTCGGTGCCGAGCAGGCTCTCGGCCGGCAGCTGTACGTCCTCGAAGAACAGCTCGGACGTGTCGGCCCAGTCCATGCCGAGCTTCTTGAGCTTGCGGCCGCGGCGGAAGCCGTCCGCATCGTCGGTCTCCACCACCATGAGCGAGGTGCCCTTGGCCCCTTTCTTGGGATCGGTCTTGGCGACGACGATGACCAGGTTGGCATGCTGGCCGTTGGTGATGAAGGTCTTGGAGCCGCTGAGCAGGTAGCCGTTGCCGGACTTCTTCGCCGTCGTGCGCACGCCCTGCAGATCGGAGCCGGTGCCGGGCTCGCTCATGGCGATGGCGCCGACCAGTTCGCCGGTGGCGAGCTTGGGCAGCCAGCGCGCCTTTTGCTCCTCGGTGCCGTAATGGAGGATGTAGGGCGCAACGATGCCGGAATGCAGCGGCGCGCCGAAGCAATCGAGCCCGGCGAGCGCAATCTCGCGGTTGATCACCGCCTCGTGCGCGAATGTGCCGCCGGCCCCGCCGTATTCCTCGGGCATGGAGGCGCACAGCAATCCGGCTTCGCCCGCCTTGCCCCACATGGCACGGTCCATGATGCCGTCCTGGTTCCACTGCTCCAGGTGCGAGGACATCCATGAAACTTAAGCCTTGTCGCGATCCGGATACTGATAATTGAGGAGTTGCGCCGCCTGCTCCGGCTTCAACCATTCATCGGTGCGCTCTGCCGGCAACGTCAGGAGCATATCAAACCAGGACACCTTGCTCTCAATCCCGTCCTGATTGGCTGGGCGCATGCACTCTGGGTCGTCGAAGCTGCATATCGTAACGCTGATGTTGCCGCTCTCGATGATGCGGTACGTCAGCGGCGTGCCGCAGGCCGAGCAAAAGCCGCGCTCGGCAAAACTCGAACTCTTGAACAGGGACGGCTGCCCGCGCGTAAAGCGCAGATGCTCGCGCTTGCCGCCGGTGAAGGCCATGAACGGCTGCCCCGACGCCTTCTGGCACATGCGGCAGTAGCACACGCTCGCGTACTCCGGCGGCTCGACCCATTCATAGCGCACCGCCCCGCACTGGCAGCCGCCGGTCAACCGCCGAGATGAATCCGTCATGACGACCTTACCTGCGTCTTCAGAACGCTTCGGCCGGCAGTTCCATCATGCTCGCCGCGCCCGACTGGATGCGTTTGAGCTGCGCTGCGGTCTCGGGCAGTATGCGCTCCATGAAGAAGCGGCCGGTGACGAGCTTGGCGTTGAGCCGCTCGGCACCGCCGTCGGCGCCGGCCGCGAGCTTGTCCTTCGCCACCTTGGCCATCTGCGCCCACATATAGCCGAGCGCGGTGAGGCCGAAGAGGTGCATGTAGTCGTGCGAGCCCGCGCCGGCATTGTCGGGCTTGGCGAGCGCGTTCTGCATGAACCACATGGTCGCCTGCTGCAGATGGCCGAGCGCCTCGCCGAGCGGCGCCACGTACGGCTTCATCGCCTCGTCGCCGTTCTCCTTGATGAAGCCCTGGACCTCGTTGAAGAAGGCCATGACGGCGCGGCCGCCGTCCTTGCCGAGCTTTCGGCCGACCAGATCGAGCGCCTGAATGCCGTTCGCGCCCTCGTAGATCATGGCGATGCGGGAATCGCGCACGAACTGCTCCATGCCGTGCTCGGCGATGTAGCCGTGGCCGCCATAGACCTGCTGCGCCATCACCGTGTTGGCGAAGCCCTGGTCGGTGAGCACGCCTTTGATCACCGGCGTGAGCAGCCCCATGTGATCGTCGGCCGCCTGACGTTCCTTGTTGTCGCCGGAGCGATGGGCGACGTCGCTTTTCAGCGCCGTCCATAGAACGAGCGCGCGCGCCGCCTCGTTGAACGCCCGGATGCTCATGAGCGTACGGCGCACGTCGGGATGCACGATGATCGGGTCGGCCGCCTTGTCCGGAACCTTTACGCCGGAGATGGAACGCCCCTGCAAGCGGTCCTTGGCGTAGGCGGCGGCGTTCTGATAGGCGGCCTCCGACACCGCGAGCCCCTGCACGCCAACGTGCAGCCGCGCCTCGTTCATCATGATGAACATGGCCTGCAGGCCGCGGTTCTCCTCGCCGATGAGCCATCCGGTCGCACCGTCGTAATTGAGCACGCAGGTCGAGTTGCCGTGAATGCCCATCTTCTCCTCGATCGACCCGCAGGTGACGGCGTTGCGGGCCCCGACCGCGCCGTTGGCGCCGGGCAGGAACTTCGGCACGATGAACAGGGACGTCCCCTTGGTGCCGGCAGGCGCACCCTCGATGCGCGCCAGCACGAGGTGCACGATATTCTCGGCCATGTCGTGCTCGCCGGCCGAGATGAAGATCTTGGTCCCGGCGATCTTGTAGCTGCCGTCGCCCTGCGGCACCGCCTTGGTGCGCAGGAGGCCGAGGTCGGTGCCGCAATGCGGCTCGGTGAGATTCATGGTGCCGGTCCAGGCGCCGGCGATCATCGGCGGCAGGTAGATCGCCTTCTGCTCCGGCGAGCCGTGCACGATGATCGCCGCGATGGCGCCCTGGGTCAGGCCCGGATACATCGTGAAGGCCATGTTGGCCGCGGCGAGGAACTCGTTGACGACCACCGTCATCGTCCCCGGCAGGCCCTGGCCGCCGAATTCCGTCGGCGCCGAGATGCCGATCCAGCCGCCGTCCACGTATTGCTTGTAGGCTTCCTTGAACCCCTTGGGCGTCGTCACGCTGCCGTCCGGGTGGCGCGTGCAGCCCTCGACGTCGCCGGCGCGGTTGAGCGGCAGCAACACGTGCTCGCAGAACTTGGCCGCCTCGCCGAGAATCGCCTCGACGATGTCGGGCGAGGCGTCGGCAAAGCCGGGCAGGTTGTTGTAGCGATCGATGCGGAAGACGTCGTTCAACAGGAACAGCACGTCGTCCACGGGCGCATGGTAAGTCGGCATCAGCTCCTCCGATTTCCTTCGTCGGATTCCGAGCGCGCGGCCCTCATGCGGACGCGCGGCTTGGCGCCTGGCTCGCGGCGGTCGAGCATGCTCTCGACAGTCTGGCTCGCCCGACGCAATTCGTCGATAACCTGCGCGATCTCGGCCTTCTGGCGTTCCAGCCGCGCAATCCGTTCGTGAAACTTGGACAGCGCCACTCTGAGCTGCGTCTCCTGCCCGTCGCCCACATCGTAGAGATCCAGCATCTCGCGCACCTCGTCGAGCGAGAAGCCGACGCTCTTGCCCATCAGCACGTATTTCAGGCGGGCGCGGTCGCGGCGGCTGTAGAGCCGCTCGAGCCCGTTGCGGCGCGGATTCAGCAGGCCTTTCTCCTCGTAGAATCGCAGCGTGCGCGCGGTGACGCCGCATTCCTTGACGAGATCGCGAATGGTGAAGACGTCGCGGGCGGCACCGCCGGGGTGGAAGCCCAGGTCGGCCGGTCCTTTCGCGCGATCCGCAACGCTGTCCATGCACCTGCTCGCCAAACTTCGTTCCGCATATATCATCAGTTTACGTAAACGTAAAGACAAAAAGAAAAATTGACCGCAGGATCGGTAAGCCTCGGGCGGCGCTCAATTTTTCCGCCGCACGGCTTTTATGGAAACCGCTGCGCACCGGATCGCAGGCCGTCTTGCTCTATTTCCAGTCGATATCAACGATCCCAGGCCGATAGCTCGACGTGAGACCGCCAAAGGGATGGCGCCGACGAGATGGGCCGCTCCGCGCTTCCTCGTCCTCGATCCACCGGCGATGTGCCGTCGTTTGGCGAAGACAGTTGGATTCGGCAACGAACTTAACGGCTTATTTACCGTAAAGCGGAAAAGTCGGTGCCGAGGATGCAGGGCCGCGCGCGCCTTTCACCGACCCTTAACGGGTCCTGCTTCGACACGGCTGTCCAGCGCCTCCCCCCGTCGCCACGGAGAAAACGGGTCGAGATCATGAAGTCTGCCGTTGCGTGGAATGTAAGAGGCGTCGGGCCGGAGGCGCGCGAGACCGCGCGCGAGGCCGCCCGGCGCGCCGGACTGTCGGTCGGCGAGTGGCTCGACTCGGTCATCATCGAATCGGCGGGTGAGGAAGCCCAAGAAGAGGAGCAGGGGCGCTCCGAGGCCCAGGGCTTTTCCGCCATTCACGAGCGCCTCGACACGCTCGCTTCGCGCCTGGGGCGGATGGGATCGGCGGCGAAAGCACGCCCGGCAGACCGGCGCGGCAGCGATGTCGCCGCGAACCTGCGTGACCTGGAGACGTGGCTTTCGGGGATCGCCAAGGATCTTGCGCGTTGCGGCGAAGAGACCCCACGGCGCGTGGCCGACGCACTCAACCGGGTGAACGAGCAGATCGATCAGCTGATCGCCAGCGGACAAACCGCCGCCAGTGAGTTTGAACGGCGGGTCGCCGGCGTCGACCATGCGCTCGACGAGCTCAACGGCGAGGCGCGGCGCGCAGCCGCTCCATTCGATCCAAGGTCGACGGCAGCCGAGGACGCGGCGAAGGAAATAAGGGATCGCCAACGCGCCATCGAGGCGGCCGAAGCCGCCGCCGATCAGGAGGATTTCCGCGATCCGGTCGACGAATCTCTCCATGGGTCGATCGGGCGCACGTCCGATCTCGACCGTCAGATCCGCATTCTCTCGCGCCAGCTCGAAATGATGCGCCGGCCGTGCGCATTCGAAGATGCCGTCGCGGCGCTGCGCCGCGACCTCGGCCATATCGGCGATGCGCTGTCGAAGGCCATGCCGCGGCGCGCGCTCGAGGCCCTGGAATCGGAGGTTCATTCGCTCGCGAACCGGGTCGACCGGGACCGCCATCGCGGCGGCGACGACGCAGGGCTTGCCGGCATCGAGCAGCGCCTGGGCAAGATCCACGACCTGCTCGCCGACCTTACGCCGGCGGAAAACGTCGGCGGATTCGAGGCGGCCGTCGACACCCTGTCACACAAGATCGATGCCCTGGCGGCCAGCGGACCCGATGTCGCGGCGATGCAACACCTCGAAACGGCGATCGGCGAGTTGCGCGGGATCACCGAGCGCGTCGCGTCGGGCGAGGCCTTGGCGAGCCTTGCCCGCGAGGTGCGTGCGCTCGGCGAGCGGATCGACCGCTTCGCCGCTCCGATCCACGAGGATGCGGTATCCTCGATCGAGCGGCGCATCGAGGCGCTCGGCGAATTGATCACAGCGCGGGCCGCCGAGGCCGGCCGCGCCGTGCCGGCGCGTCTGGAAGCTTTGATCGGCGCGCTCGCCGCCCAGCTCGAGCGCATCGATCTCGGCCCCGGCGACCAGGCGGCCTTCGGCCATATCGAGAGCCAGATCGCCAAGCTCGCGGAAAAAATCGACGCGTCCGATACCCGCCTCGGCAACGTCGAGATGATCGAGCGCGGGCTCGCCGACCTGTTCCTTCAAATCGAGGAGGCCCGGGCGAACACCATCGAGGCGACCGAGTTCCAGCGCGACCTCGCCGACCTGCGGCTGACCCAGTCGGAAGCCGACCGTCGAACGCAGCAGACGCTCGATTCGGTGCAAAACATGGTCGAGCGTCTGATCGACCGCCTCGCCATGATCGAAAGCGAGAAGCGTGCCGAGCCGCCGCAAGGCCCCGGCATGGCGCCCGCGGCCGCGTCGCATTCGGCGCGTACGGCCGTCATGCCGGCGCCGGCCAAGGTGCCGGCAGCAGCTCCCGCCGCATTCACCGGCTCTTCCGACTCCTCGCCGACGCGAGCACCGGAGCCTCCAGCCGCGCTGCCGCCGGTCGCGCACCGGCCGCCGATCGATCCGAGCCTACCCGCCGATCATCCGCTCGAGCCCGGCTCGGGATCGGGCGGGCGGGCTGCCACGCCGGCCGAGCGGATTGCAGCCTCCGAGGCGGCGCTTGGGCCCATCAAGCCCAATACGGCGCCCGAGGCGAGCGATAAGGCCAACTTCATCGCCGCCGCCCGCCGCGCTGCGCAAGCAGCCGCGGCCGAAACCGCCCAGGGCAAGCGGAGCGACGACGGCTCCACCGCATTCGACAGCGTAGAGCCCGGCGAGAAGCGCTCGAAGTTCAAGCGCCCGCCCTTCATGAGCGTTGCCGCCGCGATCCTCGTGGTCGGCGCAACCCATGTCACGTTGAGCATGCTCGGCTCGTCGAGCGGGCCTCGCGTCGAGGGCCCACAGCGGGCGGCGAGCGAGGCGGTCGCGCCGGTGCGCGAAGCGGCGACATCCGCCACGCCGGGCACGGCACCGACCGCCGCAGCCGCGACCGTCGATAACGCCGCGACCAGGGTCGCGGCGGCCTCCGTACCGGCAAGCCCGCTGTTGTCGCCGACTCCTGCCGCCCAGTCTCCGGCACTCGGAGCGGACACAGCGCGTACGCCCGCCCCGGCGCCGCGCCAAGACACCAAGCCGGGCGCCTCTCCTTGGGATCTTGCCGCGATCGGTTCACCCGGCGGCGACGTCACCGGCGCGCTGCCCAAGGGCGAGAACGGCGCCACGGCTCCGCAGCCTTCGACGCCCGCCGCCGCACCGGACAGCCTGCCCGCCGCCATCGGCGGACCCGGCCTGCGAGCGGCCGCCGTCGCCGGCGATCCGGCGGCCGCGTATGAAATCGCCATCCGCTATGTCGAAGGGCGCGGCGTTGCGCAGAGTTTCACCGATGCGGCGCGCTGGTTCGAGCAGGCGGCCAATAAGGGAATCGTGCCGGCGCAATACCGGCTCGGCAGCCTCTATGAGAAGGGCCACGGCGTGAAGAAGGACGTCGAGGCGGCACGCCGGCTTTACATCGGGGCGGCGGAAAAGGGTAACGGCAAGGCCATGCACAATCTCGCCGTCCTCTACGCCGAAGGCATCGACGGCAAGCCGGACTACAAGACGGCCTCGCAGTGGTTCCGCAGGGCTGCCTCCCTCGCCATCGCCGACAGCCAGTACAACCTCGGCATCCTCTATGCCCGCGGCATCGGCGTGGAGCAGAACCTCGCCGAATCCTACAAGTGGTTCGCGCTCGCGGCCCAGCAGGGCGATGTCGACGCCGGGCGCAAGCGCGACGACGTGGCGCAGCGCCTCGATCCGCAATCGCTCGTGGCGGCGAAGCTCGCGGCGCAGACGTTCACCGCCGAGCCCCAGCCCGAAGAGGCGACCACCGTGCGGGCTCCAGCCGGCGGCTGGGACCGGCCGGCCTCCGCCGCCGCCCCGGCGCCCGCCAAGCAAAAGGCGGCCCCCCGCCGGACCGGAGCGACGTGATCGCGGCGGCTGCGGTCCTGCGCGCGAGGCGTGAAACGGCTTGCACCGGCCGTTCGTATGTGAACCAAGCTACTTGAACGCGCCACCCATGACGGTGTCAGTGGCTAGTGCTCCGATTCCGAAGTTCGCATCACTTCGCGGCACCCTCTCGTGCGAACTTCGGAATCAAAGGAGCACTAGCAAGTATATGTTTCTAGTGCGGTTTTTGGATTTGAAGTTCCTATACGGACCTTGCCGCACGATCTGATAGGAACTTCAAATCCACCGCACTAGTGGCTAAAGGCGCCGTCCACCCGTTTGGTCCTTGCAGAATCGCCGCGACCGGGCCACTCGATCGAGGCGGTAAGCCCGTGCGAACCGGCGGATAACGCCCGTGCAAATCTATCTTCCCATCGCCGAATTGCCGGTCAACGTGTTCCTCATTTTTGCGATGGGGCTCGCCGTCGGATTCATCTCGGGGATGTTCGGCATCGGCGGCGGCTTCCTGATGACGCCGCTCCTCATCTTCGTGGGTATCTCGCCCGCCGTCTCGGTCGCCACCGTCACCACCCACATCGCGGCTTCGTCATTCACCGGCGCCATCACGTATTGGCGCAGGCGCGCGCTCGATCCTGCGCTCGCGACGATGTTGTTGATCGGGGGAATACTCGGCACCGCGGCGGGCGTGTGGCTGTTCTCGCTGCTGCGCGCGATCGGCCAGCTCGATCTTACGATCGGGCTGTCCTACCTGGTTCTGCTCGGCACGGTCGGAGCCCTGATGATCGCCGAGAGCGTTCGCGCGATCATGCGGGCCCGGCGCGGCCAGCCGGCGGAGATTCGCCGCGGCGGCAGCCACACCTGGATTCACGGCCTGCCGTTCAAGCTCCGGTTCAAGCAATCGAAGATCTACGTCTCCACCATCCCGGTCTGGGGCATCGGATTCTTCATCGGCTTCATCGGCGCCATCATGGGTATCGGCGGCGGGTTCCTGCTGGTGCCGATGCTGATCTACGTCCTTCGCGTGCCGACCAGCGTGGTCATCGGCACCTCGATGGTGCTCACCCTCGTGACCATGGCGTTTGCCACGGTGATGCACGCGGCCACCAATCACCTGGTCGACGTGGTCCTGGCCATGATCCTGATGGGCGGCGGGGTGACCGGCGCCCAGTTCGGGGCGCGCGCCGGCCAGCGGATCCGCAGCGAGCAGCTGCGGCTGCTGCTCGGCCTGCTCGTGCTGTTGGTCGGATTGCGGTTCGCCTTCGGCCTCGTGCTGCAGCCGGATGAGCTTTACACGGTGCGTCCGGCCGAGGGGGCGCTATGAGGGCGCGCCTCTTTCTTCCCGCCGCGCTGCTCGCGCTCGCGACCCCGGCAACGCCGGCCATGGCCGAGCGGCTCGTCACCTCGCTGTCCGACTACCGCATCGAGATCGCCTCGAATTTCACCGGCGTCGACCTGATTCTCTTCGGCACCGTCGACCAAATCGTCACGCAGCCGCGCAACGGCTACGACATCGTGGTGACCGTGGTCGGACCGCGCCAGACCATGGTCACGTGGCGCAAGGAGCGCGTGCTCGGCATCTGGGTCAATGCCGAATCCCGCACCTTCGTCAATGCGCCGACCTATCTTGCGGTGCTTGCCAACCGCTCGATCGAGGCGCTCGCCGGAGCAGAGGTCCGGCGGCGGTTGCAGCTCGGGCTCCAGCGGACCTTGCTGCCGCAACTGATCGCCGGCGACGTCGCCGACGTGGTGCGCGACGATCCGTTTCGCCAAGCCTTCATCCGGCTGCGCGCCGAGCGCGGGCTTTACCTCGAACGAGCGAACGGCGTCACCTTCCTGACGCCGACGTTTTATCGCACCGCGATTCCGCTGCCCGCCGATGCGCCGATCGGGAGCTACGAGGTGGACGTGAAGCTGTTCGCCGACGGCGCGATGATCGCGCGCGACACCTCGGCGTTCGAGCTTTACAAGGTCGGGTTCGAGCAGTTCGTGGCGAGCGGCGCCCGCTACCACGGCCTGCTGTATGGGCTGAGCACGGCCGGCCTGGCGCTGCTCGTCGGCTGGCTCGCCTCCGTGGTGTTCCGGCGGGATTGAGTTGGTCAATTCCGGCAAAACAGCGCGCGGCTTCAAGCGCTCGCCACCACGATTAGCCCCTCGACCGGCTTACCGTTCTCGGTGCGGGTCGCGGCGGGCGCGAGACGCCGGAGCGCGAGACCGGCCGCCGCGATCGCGGCGCGCACGTGGCCGCCGCCGTGCGCGTAGCGCAAAGTGGGTTGCAGCCGCACTCCCTCGTCCGCATGCGTCTCCACGGTGAACGCGAACAGGCCGCCCGGCGCCAGCACGCGCGCGGCCGCGGCCGCGATCGGTACGAGGTCGCCGCAATAGACGAACACGTCGGCCGCCAGCACGAGATGGTACTGCGCCCCCGCCTCGTCGCGCAGGAACTGCGTGAGCTCGCGCGCGACCAGCCGGTCGTACAGGCCTTTTGCACGCGCCGCATCGATCATGGCGGGCGATAGGTCGACGCCGGCCAGCCAGTCCACGTACGGCCGGAACGCCGCGCCGGCGAGCCCGGTGCCGCAGCCGAGGTCGAGCATCGCGCCGATGCGCGGCGGTCGCGCCGCCTGCACGGCTTCGAGCAGTAGCGCCGGGCCGCGGTAATCGAGCCGCTCCCGCATGGCCGCATCGAAAGTGGGCGCGTGCTGATCGAACAGCCGGCGGACGTAGGTTTCGGTCATGTCCGGCGTGGCCGCGCCGGCGCCGAGCCGCGCCAGATGCAGCCGGGCGCCGTGGTAGTCCTCCGGGTCCGCGTCGCGCGCCTTCGCGAACGCCGCGACGGCGGCGTCGCGGGCGCCCAGCGCGTCGCGGATGGCGCCGAGCGCAAACCACGCGGTCGCGAAGGCGGGTGCAAGCTCGACCGTCTGCATCAGGATGTCGGCGGCGCCGGCGAGATCGCCGCGCTGGGCGTGATCGATCGCCCACTTGTAGCGACGGTCGGCGATCAGGTCGCCGGAGGAGACGAACAGTGGCGCAGAGGTCGTCACCATGGAGGGGAATGATTATGTGAGGTCCATGCGTCCCGACGAGTTGCTTGTCCCAACCCCCGCCGGCCTGTACTGCCCCGCAGGCGCCTTCTACATCGATCCGGTGCGCCCGGTCGACAAGGCGCTGATCACCCACGGTCACGCCGACCACGCGCGGCCGGGACACGGCGCCGTGCTCGCCACGCGCGAGACGCTCGACATGATGCGGCTGCGCTGCGGCGAGGGCTTCGCCGGCACGACGCAAACCCTCGGCCACGGCGAAAAGATCGCAATCGACGGCGTCTCGATCGCCTTCCATCCCGCCGGCCACGTGCTCGGCTCGGCGCAGATTTGCCTCGAGCGGGGCGGCTCGCGCATCGTCGCTTCGGGCGACTACAAGGACGTCGCCGATCCGACCTGCACGCCCTTCGAGCTGGTACCGTGCGACGTATTCATCACTGAGGCGACCTTCGCCCTGCCGGTGTTCCGTCACGGCGATCCCGCCGCCGAGACGCGCAAGCTCCTCAATTCGGTCGCGCTGTTTCCCGAGCGCGCGCATCTGGTTGGCGCCTATGCGCTCGGCAAGGCGCAACGGGTCATCGCGCTCATCCGGCAGGCGGGATACGACGCGCCGATCTACCTGCACGGCGCGCTCGAAAGCCTCACGCGCTATTACGTCAAGCGCGGCATCGATCTCGGCGAGCTTCGGTTGGCGCGCGATGCCGCCAAGGCGGAACTCGCCGGCGCGGTCGTGCTCTGTCCGCCGAGCGCCGTGAAAGACGTGTGGTCGCGCCGGTTTCCCGATCCGGTCGCCGCGTTCGCCTCGGGCTGGATGCGCGTGCGAGCGCGCGCCCGGCAAGGGCAAATCGAGCTGCCGCTCGTCATCTCCGACCACGCCGATTGGGAGGGCCTTTGCGCCACCATCGCGGCGACCGGCGCCGGCGAGATCTGGGTCACCCACGGCGAGGAGGACGCGCTGGTGCACTGGTGCCTGATGCAGGGCCTGCAGGCACGGCCGCTGCGGATGGTCGGTTACGGTGAGGAAGAAAACGACGTCATTCCGGGGACGGCCGAAGGCCGGAGCCCGGAATCCATAACCACTGACGGACCGAGTGACGACAATGCAGGGGTTATGGATTCCGGCTCTCGCTCCCCCGGGAAGAATCCGGGGTCGCTCGGCCGGAGTGACGGCGAGGCCGCTTCATGAATCGCTTCGCCGCCCTCCTCGACCGGCTCGCCTTCGAGCACGGACGCAACGCCAAGATCCGCCTCATGGCCGAGCATTTCCGCACCGTGCCGGATCCGGAGCGCGGATGGGCGCTGGCCGCGCTCACCGGCGCGCTGTCGTTCCGCAACGCCAAGCCCAATCTGATCCACGGGCTGATCGCCGAGCGCACCGACCCGGTGCTGTTCGGCCTCTCCTACGACTATGTGGGCGACCTCTCGGAGACGGTCGCGCTGATGTGGCCCAAGCCGCTTGCACCCATCCCTCCCCTGAAAGGGGAGGGTGGCCGCGAAGCGGCCGGGTGGGGTCGCAATCAGCATCTGCATGTTGATGACCCCCCACCCGGCGGCCTGCGGCCGCCACCCTCCCCCGTTGGGGGAGGGATGGAGCAAGCGGGACTGCACGCTCCCTCCCTCACCGAAGTCGTCACCGCGCTCACCACCCTCGGCAAGGCTGAGCTGCCGGCCCGCCTCGCGCAGTGGCTCGATCAGCTCGACGAGACCGGACGCTGGGCGCTCTTGAAGCTCGTCACCGGGGCCTTGCGCATCGGCGTCTCGGCGCGGCTCGCCAAGACTGCGGTCGCCGCCCTCGGGAACAAGGACCCGGACGAGATCGAGCTGATCTGGCCCGGCCTCGCGCCGCCCTATCTCGACCTGTTCGCCTGGGTCGAAGGCCGCGCCCGCAACCCGGAGACGCGCGATCCGGCGCCGTTCCGCCCGGTGATGCTGGCGCATGCGATCGAAGCGGCAGATCTCGCCGCGCTCCACCCCGCCGATTTCGCCGCCGAGTACAAGTGGGACGGCATCCGCGTGCAGGCGGTCGCCGGACGGCGCGAGGACGGACGGCGCGTGGTGCGGCTCTACTCGCGCGCGGGCGAGAATATCTCGGCTAGCTTTCCCGATCTCGGCGAGGCGCTCGACTTCGCCGGCGCGATCGACGGCGAGCTCCTGATCATGCGCGGCGGCCGCGTGCAGCCGTTCAACGTGCTGCAGCAGCGGCTCAACCGGAAAAGCGTCGGCGCCAAGCTCCTCGCGGACTATCCGGCGCATCTGCGCGCCTACGACCTGCTGGTCGAAGGCGAGGAGGATCTGCGCGGTCGGCCCTTTCCGGAGCGCCGCGCGCGGCTGGAAGCGCTGGTCGCGCGGCTCGGCAGTCCGCGCATCGATCTGTCACCGCTCATTCCCTTCACGACCTGGGACGAGCTGATCGCCGCGCGGGCCGATCCGGCAGGCGCCGGCGCCGATGCCGATGCGGTCGAAGGCGTCATGCTCAAACGGCGCGATGCGCCCTACCTGCCGGGCCGGCCGAAAGGCCTGTGGTGGAAGTGGAAGCACGATCCCTTCCGGGTCGACGCGGTGCTGATGTATGCCCAGCGCGGCAGCGGCAAGCGCTCGTCGTTTTATTCCGATTACACATTCGGCGTCTGGCGCGCGGGCGAGGCCGGCGACGAGCTGGTCCCGGTCGGCAAATCCTACTTCGGCTTCACCGATGCGGAGCTGGCCGAGATCGACCGGTTCGTACGGCGCAACACGATCGACCGGTTCGGCCCGGTGCGCGAGGTGGTGCACGAGCCGGACAAGGGCCTCGTGCTCGAAGTCGCGTTCGAAGGCCTGGCGCGTTCCACCCGGCACAAATCCGGGCTCGCCATGCGCTTTCCCCGCATCAATCGGCTGCGCTGGGACAAGCCGCCGGGCGAGGCCGACCGCATCGAGAC
>WNGA01005112.1_pt1 | contig 19055 bp, 17 predicted proteins | sample 5400061 | NCBI WGS metagenome assembly WNGA01 (sample SAMN13153366, study PRJNA577476) | soil metagenome | isolation source: 100 cm soil or saprolite under grassland replicate 2 | place: USA:California | collected 2016-06-15 | reverse complement strand
CCACCACCGCCAGAACGCGTCCTACCGGGCGCCGTCTCTTCGCTCGCTTCTTTGTGCCGCCAGCCATCGCGGGAGCCACTTCGCCCGCGCGGTCCTTGCTCCTCCCCGCTTCAGGCGCCTGCCGTCAGGCCGTGTCCACCTTGATCACGTTGGTCGTCCCCGGCATGTTGACCGCGGTTCCGGCGGTGAGCACGATCTGGTCGCCCGGCTGGACGATCCCGGACTCTCTCGCCGCCTCGACCGAGCGCGTCCAGAGCTCTTCGACGTCGGCGCACTCACCGATCAGGATCGTCGTCACGCCCCATTCGATCGCGAGATGCCGCACTGCTGACGCTTGATGAGTCAGCGCGATGATCGGTCGGTGCGGCCGCAGCCGCGCGACCGCCGACGCCGTCCGACCGCTGAACGTCGGTACGAGGATCGCCTTCGCGCCGAGCGCCTCGGCGAGATCGCAGCACGCGTTCGACATCGCCTGCCCGACGGTCGGCAGCTCGCTCGCCTCGGGTAGCTGATGGCGGTAGCCAAGGCTCGGCTCGACGGCCCGCGCGATCATGTCCATCGTCCTGATCGCCTCGACCGGGTAGGAGCCGACGGCCGTCTCGCCCGAGAGCATCACGGCTGACGTTCCGTCGAGGATCGCGTTCGCGACGTCGCTCGCCTCCGCGCGCGTCGGCTCCGGTGTGTTGATCATCGACTCGAGCATCTGTGTCGCCGTGATCACCGGCTTCCCGCGTTCGAGCGCCTTGAGGATGATCCGCTTCTGGACCAGTGGCACGCCCGCCGCGCCGATCTCCACACCGAGGTCGCCGCGCGCGACCATCACGGCATCCGTCTCTGCGAGCACGTCGTCGAGCGCGTCAACCGCCTCGGACTTCTCGATCTTCGCGATCACGTGCGCGTCCGAGCCTGCCTCTCGCAGCAGGTCCTTGAGGTCGCGAACGTCCGCAGCGGCGCGCACGAACGAGAGGGCAACGAAGTCGACGCCCAGCTCGAGCGCGAACTCGAGATCGGCCATGTCCTTCTGCGTCAGCGACGGAATCGGCAGCGGCACGCCCGGCAGGTTGACGCCCTTCTTCGAGGAGACCGTGCCGCCCACCAGCACCTCGCAGGTCGCGGCGCCTCGCTGCACCGACTTCACCTTGAGGCGGACGTGCCCGTCGTCGATCAGCACGTCGTGGCCCGGCTCGAGCACCTCCCCGATCACCGCCGGTCTGACCGGAAGCGCGCCGTCGGCAGCGATCCCTTCCGCCGCGATCACCACTTCGGTGCCGGTGGCGAGCGTGCGCGGCTCGGGCAGCTCACCCAGCCGGAGCTTCGGCCCTTGGAGATCCGCGATCAGGGCGAGTGGCCGGCCGAGCTCCGCCTCGACAGCGCGGACGTTCCGAGCCCGCTCGGCATGCTCGTCGTGCGAGCCGTGCGACAGGTTGAGACGGACGGCGTCCATCCCGGCCTCCGCGAGTGCAGCGATCTTCTCCTTCGAAGAGGAGGCCGGGCCGATCGTCGCGACGATCTTCGTGTGTCGCAAACCCGCCATTACCCTTCTGAGACTAGCGAGACGGGGCGTTGTCAGCCGTGCCTTGCGCCGAACGCGTCCCAGCCAGGATAAACGGCCCGGACGCCCAGCTCCTCCTCGATCCGCAAAAGCTGGTTGTACTTCGCGACGCGGTCGGTACGGGACGGTGCCCCGGTCTTGATCTGACCGGCGTTGGTCGCGACGGCGAGGTCGGCGATCGTCGTGTCCTCCGTCTCGCCGGAGCGGTGGGAGATGACCGAGGCGTAGCCGTTGCCGCGGGCGAGCTCGATCGCCTCCAGCGTCTCGGTGAGCGTCCCGATCTGGTTGACCTTGACGAGGATCGCGTTTCCGACGGACTCGTCGATGCCCCGCTGAAGGCGCGTCGGGTTCGTCACGAAGAGGTCGTCGCCGACCAGCTGCAGGCGATCGCCGAGCGTCTGCGTGAGGTGGGCCCAGCCCTCCCAGTCGTCCTCGGCGAGCCCATCTTCGATCGAGACGACGGGGAAGCGGTCGACGAGGCTTGCGTAGAAGTCCGCCATCCCGCCCGAGTCGAGCGCCTTCCCCTCGAACCGGTACGCGCCGTCCTCGAAGAACTCCGTCGAGGCGGGATCGAGCGCAATCGCGACCTTCTCCCGGTGACCCACACGCTCCGCGGCCTCGAGGATCGCCTCGATCGCCTCCTCGCTCGAGCCGAGGTCGGGCGCGAAGCCCCCCTCGTCGCCGACGGCCGTGGCGAGCCCGCGCTCGTGCAGCACGTTCTTGAGCGAATGGAAGACCTCGGCCCCGATCCGCAGTGCCTCCGAGAAGCTCGTCGCCCCTGCGGGCACGACCATGAACTCTTGCAGGTCGATCGAGTTCTGGGCGTGGGCGCCGCCGTTGATGACGTTCATCATCGGCACCGGGAGCGTGATCGCCGCGTCGCCGCCCAGGTAGCGGTAGAGGGAGACGCCTCGCTCCGCCGCAGCAGCCTTCGCGGCCGCGAGCGACGTCCCGAGGATCGCGTTCGCGCCGAGCCGACCCTTGTTCGAGGTCCCGTCGAGCTCGATCAATCGGCGGTCGAGCTCCTCCTGCTTCGAAGCGTCGGCGCCCGCTACGGCCGACGCGATCTCGTCGTTGACGTGCGCGACCGCGTGCGTCACCGCCTTGCCACCGTACGCCTCGCCGCCGTCGCGGAGCTCGACGGCCTCGTGCATCCCGGTCGACGCGCCCGAGGGCACGGCCGCCCTCCCCCACGCGCCCGACTCGAGCCGGACGTCGACCTCGAGGGTCGGGTTGCCGCGCGAGTCGAGGATCTGGCGTGCGTGTACGTCGGCGATCGGGCTAGTCATCGAAGGGTCTCCTTGGCCTCGTCGTAGTAGCGGTCCTGGGCGTCGAGATCGAGCTTCGTCCAATCCTCGCCGCGCTCGGCTGCCAGCCGCTCGGCGTGCTCGACGCGGCCCACGAATTTCTGCGTCGTCTGTCGAAGGGCAAGCTCCGGATCGACGTTGAGCCGTCGTGCGAGGTTCACGACGGTGAAGAGCACGTCGCCCAGCTCGTCGACGATCCTCGGGTCCGGCTCCGTCTCCGGCGCAGGCGCGCCCGCGCGGGCGACCTCGTCCTTCAGCTCCGTGAGCTCCTGCTCGAGGTGGTCGATCGGGCCCTCGAGATCCGGATAGTCGTAGCCGACCGCCGCCGCCCGGCGCTGCACCTTGCGGGCGAGCATCAGCGCCGGCAACGCCTCGGGGACGTGGTGGAAGATGCCTTCGCGCGTCTCCTGCTCGACCTTCAGGCGCTCCCAGTTCTCACGAACGCGGGCGGCCGTGCGAGCCTCCGCGTCTCCGAACACGTGCGGATGACGCGCGACGAGCTTCGCGTGCACGCCACGCGCGACCTCCTCGAGCCCGCCGAAGCCCTTCTCCTCCAGCAGCAGCGAAAGGAAGTAGACCTGAAACAGCAGATCGCCGAGCTCGTCGACGAGCTTGTCGTCGTCACCCGAGAGGGCGGCGTCCGCAACCTCGTACGCCTCTTCCACGGTGTGCGGCACGATCGTGCGCTCCGTCTGCTCCCGGTCCCATGGGCACTCGCGACGCAGGCGCGCGGTCAGCTCCTTCAGCTCGAGCAGTGCGCCCGAGGAGTCCACCGGCACCTATTGCGACGGGGTCGTCGAGGCCGGCGGCTTGAAGCCCGCGGCGTACCTCACCTTGCCGGCGAGCTTCTTCTCCGTCTCCTTGGCCCACTTCGAGACGGCCTCGTTCTTCTTCGTCTGGAGAAGCTGCTCCCGAATCGAATCGCGAACCTGCTTCTCCGGCGTGGTCGACGGAGGTTTGATCTTCCCGAGCGCCTCGATCAGGTGGTAGCCGTACTGGGTCTTCACCGGCTTCGAGAGCTCCCCGGTCTTCAGCTTGAAGGCCGTCGCGTCGAACTCCGGCACTGTCTGGCCGCGGGCGACCGTGAGCTTGCCGCCGGTGTCCTTCGACCCGGGATCCTGCGAGTACTTCTTCGCGAGGGCGGTGAAGTTGCCGCCGGCCTTCAGCTCGGCGTAGACCTTGTCGGCGAGCGGCTTCGACTTCGCAAAGTCCACCTGCGCGTTGCTTCCGCTCGTTCCGCTTCCCTCGGAGACGCCGACGCCCTTGCTGTTCAGCGCTATGAGGATGTGGCGTACCTCGCGGCTCTCGGGACTCTTGTAGGTCGCCAGGTGGCCCAGGTAGTAGCTGTGGATCTCGTCGTCTTTGACGGTCAGCCCGGTCGTGACGCTCTTGAACACTGCGTCGTTGATCAGCTGCGACTTGAGGTCCGCCCGCACCTGCTCATCGGAGAGCCCCTGGTCTTTCAACCGCTCTTCGTATTTCTTGTCGCTGCCCTGGAAATACTGCTTCTTGATCTCCTCGAGCCGCTTATCCACCTGCTCGTCCGTGATCACGATCCCCATCTGCTTGGCGCGGATCTCGCGCTCGGCGGCGCTGACGAGGACGTTGACCGCCTGGTACTTGAGGGTTGCGTACTCGCGGCTGCCGGCCTCCGGGAACGGGCGGCCCTGCTGCTTGAAGGATCGCTTGGCCTGCTCGATGAGGCTGTCGAATCGGTCACGGTTGATGTGGATCGACCCGACCACGGCGATGTCCTTGCTTCCGAGGCTCCCGTCGCTGCCGCCCCCGTCACCGCAGCCGGCGACGAGCAACGCGAAGACGCACAGGACGAGAAGGGGACGAACGGCTCGCATCAGAGAAAAGGCGCCTTCCCGACCGACACTTCAGGCCGCCTGGCGCGCGGCGAGTATAGCATCGGCCAATCTGAGGGCGCCGCCGAGCTCGTCCGTGCGGAGCGACACCTCGCGCTTGCCCGAGGCGTAGACGGCGGTGGCCATCTCGTCGCGGATCTCCTTCAGCTCGACGGAGCCGAGCACGAGCGGCCCGACGGTCGCGCGGCCGCCGCGGAAGACGAGGTAGTCGGCGCCGATCCGCGCAAGCTTGAGCTTGGCCTCCTGGATCGCGAACAGATTCTCGACCGGCTCGGGTAGCGGACCGTAGCGATCCTCGATCGCCATCTGCAGCTCGCGGAGCTCGTCGTCGGAGTCCGTCAGGGCGAGGCGGCGATGAAGGTCGATCTTGAGCGCCTCCGAGGCGACGTACGTCGCGGGCACGTACGCGTCGACCCGCGCGTCGACGCGCACCGGCCGAGCAACCGCCCGGCGCTGGCCGGAGAGCTCGGCCACCGCTTCGTGGAGCATCTCGACGTAGAGCTCGAACCCGAGCGCGGCGACATGGCCGGACTGCTCGGCGCCCAGCAGGTCCCCCGCCCCGCGGATCTCGAGGTCCCGCATCGCGATCTGGAAGCCGGCGCCGAGCTCCGTGTGGTCTGCGAGCGTGGCGAGCCGCGCGCGCGCTTCGGGCGTCAGCTCCCGCGAGTCGGGATAGAAGAGGTGCGCGTGGGCGAGCACGTCCGAGCGGCCGACGCGCCCGCGGATCTGGTAGAGCTGCGCGAGGCCGAGCATGTCGGCCCGCTCGACGATCAGCGTGTTCGCCTGCGGGATGTCGAGACCCGACTCGATGATCGTCGTCGAGACGAGCACGTCGGCGTCTCCCGCGAGGAAGCTGATCATGTGCTCCTCGAGCTCGCGCTCGCGCATCTGCCCGTGCGCGACCATGAAACGGAGCCCGGGACAGAGCTGCCGGAGCTTCTCTGCCGCCTCCTCGATCGTCTCGACTCGGTTGTGGAGATAGAAGCTCTGGCCTCCGCGCTCGTGCTCGCGCTCGAGCGCCAGCTTCACGAGCTCCTCGTCGTACTCGCCGACGTGCGTGCGGATCGGCCGCCTGCCTTCGGGCGGCGTCTCGATCACCGAGATGTCGCGCAGGCCGGAGAGCGACATGTGCAGCGTCCGCGGGATCGGCGTCGCCGAGAGCGCGAGGACGTCGACCTCGAGCCGCAGCTGCCGAAGCAGCTCCTTCTGGGCGACGCCGAAGCGCTGCTCCTCGTCGACGATCACGAGTCCCAGCTCCTTCGGGATCACGTCGCGAGACAGCACGCGATGCGTGCCGATCAAGACTTCGACCTTCCCCTCGGCGAAGTCGGCGAGAACGCGCTTCGTCTCGGCGCTCGTGCGGAACCTCGACACCATCTCGACGCGAACCGGGAAGTCGCGATAGCGCTCTCTGAACGTGTTCCAGTGCTGCTGCGCGAGCACGGTCGTCGGCACCAGCATCAGCACCTGCTTCCCGTTCACCGCGGCCGCGAACGCGGCGCGCACCGCCACCTCTGTCTTGCCGAAGCCGACGTCGCCGCAGAGGAGCCGATCCATCGGCCGAAGCGCCTCGAGGTCTTCCTTCACTTCCTCGATCGCGCGCTGCTGATCCTCGGTCTCGCGGTACGGGAAGGAGGCCTCGAGCCGCTCGAGCCAGTCGTTCGAGAGATCGAAGGCGACACCGGCGGCTTGCTGGCGCTGCGCGTACAGCGCGAGCAGCTCGCCTGCGAGCTCGCGCAACCCCTCGCGCGCGCGCGCCTTGATCCGGTCCCATGCCTTGCCGCCGAGCTTCGAGAGCGCCGGCGAGCGACCGTCGGCCCCCACGTAGCGCGAGACCTTGCCGATTTGCTCGTGCGGGACGTAGAGGCGGTCCTCGCCGCGGAAGGCGACGAAGAGGTAGTCGCGCGTGACGCCGGCGACCGACTTCGTCTCGAAGCCGAGGAGCCTGCCGACGCCGTGATCTTCGTGGACGACGTGGTCGCCCGGCCGGAGGTCGGAGAACGACTGCAGGGCGCGGCCGAGGCGCGGCGCCCGCGGTGCCCGCTTCCGGAAGACCTGGGTGTCGGGAAGCAGGACGAGACCGAGCTCGCGCCAGACGAAGCCGCGCCGCGCTGGTGAGACGGCGAACAGGAGCTGTGGCTCGTCGGGTAGGCGGCCGACGCCGTCCTCGACCACGTTCGCGGCGACGCGCCGCAACAGGTTCTGCGTACGCAGCGCGTCGCCGCGGTGCGGGAACGCGACGATGACGCGCTGCCCCGCGCGCACGAATGCGCCGAGCTCGTTCTCCGCCTCCGAGATCCCGCGCGCCGCGAGCGCAGGGCGTTGCGCCTCGAAGGCGAACGGCTGGCCCATCGGCAGATCGGTCAGCTCCGCCGCCTCGGCCAGCTCGGGCTCTTCGCCGAGCTCTTCCTGCCAGATCGCACTGACCTCGTCACGCTGCCAGACGAGGTCGACCGGCCCGGGCAGCGGCGGGACGAGGTCCAGTGCGATGCGGTGACGACGGTCGTCCTCGTCGTGCTCGAGCTCGATCAGGTCTCTTCGTCGCTCGGCCGCCGGATAGATCGTGCAGCTATCGAGTTGATGAAGCGTGCGCTGGGTGAACGGCGAAAAGGCTCGAATGCTCTCGACCTCGTCGCCGAACAGCTCGATGCGGAGCGGCTCGCGACCGGTTGTCGGGAAGACGTCGACGAGCCCGCCGCGGACGGCGAACTGGCCGCGCTCTTCCACCCGCTCGACGCGCTCGTAGCCGGCGAGGGCGAGCGACTCGGCGAGCTCCTCGAAGCCCGGCTCGTCGCCAGCTGCCAGCCTGAGCGTGTCAGGCCGAGAAACTGCCGGCGGCAGACGCTCGGCGAGCGCCATCGCGGATGCGCAGACGAGCCCACCGCGCGCGTGCACGTCGAGCGCGCGGAATCGCTCGCCGACGAGATGTGGCGGCGGTTCGAGGCCGGAGTCGAAGCTGACGCCCCGGCTCGGCAGCAGCGCGACGCGCTCCTCCCCGATGAACCACGAGGCTGCGTCGGCGGCGTCGCGTGCGTCTGCGTCCTCCGGTAGCAGGCAGACGAGAGCCCGCCCCACATGCCGGTGGACGGCGGCGAGCACGAGTGGAAGCAGTGGCTCCGAGACTCGCGCGCCCGTGCCCGCGAGCTCGTCGGCAAACGATCTGAGGCGCTCGTGCTCGAGCACCTCGTCGAGGACGATATGGAGTACCGGCTGGTCCATGACGACTGGCGGAACACCCGTTCCGCGGGGGTCAGTCTAGTCCGCCTGGGCCCCTTAGTTGAACCGCTGCTGCGTCCGGTCGAGGCCCTCGAGGGCGAGCATCTCGACGGCGTCGGCCGCCCGCGCCACGATCGCCTCGGAGTCGTCCTCGGGCTCGAAATCCGAGAGAACGTAGTCCGCGAGCGGACGAGGGTCGCCGCGGCCCGGCCGGCCCACGCCGACGCGCAGCCGCAGGAAGTCCTGCGACTTCAGATGGGCGGCGAGCGAGCGCAAGCCGTTATGGCCCGCGAGACCGCCGCCGAGCCGAGTCTGAAGGCGCCCGGGCTCGAGGTCGGACTCGTCGTGTACGACGAGGATGGCGGCGGGATCGACCTTGAAGAAGCGCGCGGCCGCGCCGACCGACCTGCCGGACTCGTTCATGTACGTCTCCGGCTTCAGGAGCGCCACCTTGTGCCCTTCGAGCCGGATCTCGGCGAGCTGTCCCGAGAACTTCCCTTTGAACGCGGCGCCGTGCCGACGGGCGAGCTCGTCGACGACCATCCAGCCGACGTTGTGCCTGTTGCCCTGGTACTCCCGCCCGGGATTGCCGAGGCCGACGACGAGCAAGTCGAGCGACGAGTCGGACTCGGCCCGCCGCCTGAACAGCATTGAGAGCAGGTCCTACTCTTCGGACTCGGCCTCGGCGGCCTCGCCGCCTTCGGCCTCGGCAGCTGCCTCGCCCTCGCCCTCGACCGCCCCTTCGGCAGCCTCTTCCTCCTCCTCGACTTCCTCGACCTCGACTCGCGGTGCGGTCACAATCGCCAGCACCGTTTCCTCAGGGTCGTCGAGCAGCGTGACGCCTTCGGGCGCGCTCAGATCGGCCAGGCGTAGCGCATCGCCGATGGCGAGCGACGAGACGTCCGCGTCGAGGTGCTCGGGAATGTCGCCGGGCAGCGCCTCGACGTTGATCTCGCGCGCCACCTGCGTGAGGACGCCGCCCTCCTTCGTGCCGGGCGCCTCGCCGACGAGCTGGACGACGACGGACGCATGGATCGGCTGATCGAGCCGCACTTCCTGGAAGTCCACGTGCGTGATCTTGCCGCGGAGCGGATCCTGCTGGTACTCCTTCAGGACCGACGGATGGGCGGTCTTCTGGCCGTCGAGGACGACGTCGAGAATCGCGTGGAGCCCGGCGCTCGTGCCCAGTGCGGCGCGAAGCTCCCGCTCGGGCACGGAGAAGGCATGGGGCTTCTTCCCTCGCCCGTAGAGGACACCCGGGATCAGCCCTTCTCTGCGGAGGCGCCGCGAGTCGCGCGAGCCGAGCTTCTCGCGCTCACGAACGACGATCTTCACACGGTCTCCAGCCACGGCGGCGGATTCTAGCGCCAGAGGTCGAGGCGCGCCGCGTTCTAGAACAGCTGCGTGTCGCCGCCGAAGATGGCCGATACCGAATCGTCGGCGAAGACGTTGAGGATCGTCTCGGCCAGAAGGCCCCCGACGGGCAGCACCGTCATGTTGGCCGGGCGGTTCAGCGGGTCGACCGGCACGGTGTCGGTGACGACGATGCCGGTCATGTCCGCGTTCGCGAAGCGTTCGAGCGCGTCGCCGCAGAACATGCCGTGCGTCGCGAAGAGCCAGACGTCCTTCGCGCCGTGCGCCTTCAGCGCGTCGACGTTCGCGAGCAGCGTTCCGCCCGTCATGATCACGTCGTCGCCGAGGATCGCGATCTTGTCGCGGACGCGGCCGGCGATCTCGGCCACCTCGGCCTGGTCGTGGGCCGGGCGCGTCTTGTGCATGATCGCGAAGTCGCCCTCGATCATCTCCGAGAAGCGGACCGCCATCTTCGCGCGGCCGGCGTCGGGCGAGACCGAGACGACGCCCTCGCCGACGAGGCCCAGGTCGCGGAAGTGTCGCGCGAAAAGCGGGAGCGCCGTCATGTGGTCGACCGGGAGCGTGAAGAAGCCCTGGATCTGGCCGGCATGCAGGTCCATCGTGAGCACACGGTCGGCGCCGGCGAGCTGGAGCATGTCGGCGACGAGCCGGGCGGAGATCGGCTCCCGCGGCTTGGCCTTGCGATCCTGGCGCGCGTACGGAAAGAGCGGCACGACCGCGGTGATGCGCTTGGCGGAGGCCAGCTTGGCCGCCTGGATCATGAACAGCAGCTCCATCAGGTGCTTGTCGATCGGCTGAGCCCCCGTCTGGACGAGGAAGACGTCGGCGCCGCGGATCGACTCCTCGTAGCGGCAGTAGGTCTCGCCGTTCGCGAACGTCCGGAGCTCGATGCTGCCGAGCTCGATCCCGAGGTGCTCCACGATCCGCTGAGCAAGGTCCGGATGGGAGCGCCCGGCGAACACCATCAGCCGCTTGAGCGGCCCCCGCTCGATCCAGTGCTCGGGCCCGGGCATGGCGCTTGGACTCTGCGCCTCGATCCCGGGCAAGGTCAACTCAATCGTCCCGATGTCGTTCGACATATCCCTCTTTGTTGACTTGTCGCTCCCTCGCTAACGCGAGAGAACCCGGCGGAACGTCGTTCGTGATCGTCGAGCCCGCGGCGATCCATGCCTCGTCTCCTATGGTCACGGGAGCAACGAAGGCATTCTGGACGCCGGTCCTGACGTTGCGGCCGATGGTCGTCCGGCCCTTGGGCTCGCCCGGGCGATGCGCGAAGTTCGCGGTGATGTTCCCTGCAGCGATATTCGACTCCTCGCCGATCTCGGCGTCGCCTATGTAGGAGAGGTGCGGCACCTTCGTCCCCGCGCCGATGCGCGAGTTCTTGATCTCGACAAAGGTTCCCGCCTTCGACCGCTCCGCCAGCACTGAACCCGGGCGAAGGTAACAGAACGGGCCGACGCTCGCGCCCTCACCGATCTCGACGTCCATGGCCACCGTATGCGGGTGGATCTCGGCGCCGCGGCGCACCACCGTGGCTCCACGCAGAACCGTGAAGGGGTGGATCGTGACGTCGGGCTCGAGCTCGACGGTCGGCTCGATCCAGGTCGTCTGCGGGTCGACGATCGTGACGCCCGCGAGCATGTGCGCCTCGTTGATCCGGTCGCGGAGCGCGGCGCCGGCCGAGGCGAGCTCGACGCGCGTGTTCACGCCGTCTGTCTCGCTCGGATCCGGTGCTCGATGCACCCCGACTGTCTCACCCGCCTCCACGAGGAACGCGATGGTATCGGTCAGATAGAGCTCACCCTGCACGTTGTGTGGCTCGAGGCGCTCGAGAACCGGCCAGAGCTTCTCGGCGCGGAAGACGTAGATCGACGAGTTCACCTCGCGGACGGCCAGCTGCTCAGGGGTAGCGTCTCCGGCCTCGACGATCGCGGCCAGGCCGCCGTCGGCGTTGCGGATGATGCGTCCGTAGCGACGTGGATCGGCCGGCTCGAAGGAAAGGACCGTCGCGGCCGAGGCCTCTCGTCGGTGTGTCTCGACCAGGTCCCGCAGTAGCGCGGGCGTGAGCAGAGGCGTGTCGCCGGACAAGACGAGCACGTCGTCGCTGCGGCCCTCGAGCGCGGCCCGGGCGGAGCGAACTGCGTCTCCTGTTCCCTTCGGCTCCGACTGGACCGCGACCTCGAACCGTTCGAGCTCGCTCGCGCCGCCAGGCGATGCGACGACGACGACCGGATCCGCGCCGACCTCGCCCGCGGTCTCGAGCACCCAGTCGACCATGCGGCGCCCGAGGATCGGATGGAAGTGCTTCGGTGTCCGCGACCGCATCCGCGTGCCGAGGCCGGCGGCCATCACGACTGCTGCAAGGGTTGTCTCGGTCACGGGCAGGAAATGGCTGGGGCGCCAGGATTCGAACCTGGGATCACGGGACCAAAACCCGTTGCCTTACCACTTGGCCACGCCCCAGTAGGTTGGTCCGCCGCAAGTGTGGCAGAGGTGGAAGCGACTCGTGCGTCGGAGGAGCGGTTCGGTCAGGGTCGCTCGGCGAACAGGGCGGCCAGGACGACGATCGCGAGGATTCCGACGACCGCGAGCGCGACGAAGCCGAGAATCGCGAACACGATCGGCACCAGCGCGACGAGCACCTGCGACAGCGCGAGTGTCCAGCTCGCCTGGCGGACGGTGTACGAGTTCGACGTCCGGCCGGCGTACCAGTAGAACGCGACCACCAGCGCGCCGAACGGGAGGGCGATCCACCACGAGATGACCCCAACGGCAGTGAAGATGCCTTCGACGAGCGCGATCGAGGCAGCGATGCGCAGCCGATGGACGCGGATCCAGCGGCCCAGCGAGCTCGTTCCGTGCTCGATCACGCTGACGTCGGAACGCGCCATTGGACGGTCAAGCTACCACGTCGGGATCGTCAACCAGACCTGCCCGGCGCTGCGCAGCGACTCCCCGGCGCGCACCGCGCCGGCGCGCTCGGCGAACAGGCCGTAGACGGTCGGGCCGGCACCCGTTACGTCCGCGCGGAACGCTCCCAGCCGGACGAGCTCGTCGGCGAAAGGCGATGAGGCGAGGTCGTTGCGCGGCAGGAAAGCGAGGTCGCGCGACGCTCGGACGCCCGCGAGCGCCTCGTCGAGCCTCGCCCGGCGCTCTTCGAAGCCCTCCTGCCCCTCCCGCTCGTCGAACGCTTTGTAGACCGCGGCGGTGGAGGCCTTCGTCGCGCGGTTCGGGAGCATGAGCAGCACCCAGTAATCGCGCGGCAGGTCGGCGGGCGCGAGCGTCGAGCCGTCGCCGGTGCCGAGCGCCGGGCGACGGTCGAGGAAGAACGGGACGTCCGCGCCGAGTCCGGCGGCGAGCTCGTGAAGCCGTCGCGCCGGCAGTGGCGTCGGCAGCGTCTCGTTCGCGAGCCGGAGCGCTGTGGCGGCGTCGGAGCTGCCGCCGCCGAGGCCGGCGGCCACGGGGATCCGCTTGGTGATCTGCACGGACCACTCCGGCGTGACGCCGGCGGCCTCGGCGAGCCGCTCCAGAGCGGAGCGAACGAGCGTGTCTGCGTCGAAGCCGCCGACGGCGAGGCGGGGCGAGGCCTCGAGCTCGATGTCGTCGGCGAGCTCCAACGCTTGCATGACCGTCGCGACCTCGTGCTTTCCGTCGGGTCGGGTCGCGCCCACGACGAGCGCGAGATTGAGCTTCGCGTACGCGCGGGCGTGCGTCATCGCAGGGCTTCGCTGAGCGCCGGGAACTCCTCCGGACGAAGCTCCTCGGCGCGGGTCGCGGGGCCTCGGCCGAGTGCGGCCAGGGCCGCGACCGCGCGCTCACGCTCGGCGACGCCGGCAAGGGCAAGCGAGTTCGGCAGCGTCTTGCGGCGGTGCGCGAAGGCCGCCTCGACGACGCGCTTCACGGCTAAATAGTGCGCCGGCCCTTCGGTGCGGCGGAAGGCCACGAGGGCCGAGTCGACGTTCGGTCGCGGCCGGAAGACCTCCCGCGAGACCGGATGGAAGCCGGTGCGCTCGGCGGCGAGCTGCAGGAGCACCGACACGGCTCCATAGGCCTTGCTGCCGGGACGTGCAAAGAACCGGTCGGCGACCTCCCGCTGCACCATGACGCACCAGTGGCGAACCGTCGCGAGGCCGTCCAAGCTCTCGACGACGATCGGTGTTGCAACGTTGTACGGCAGGTTCGAGACGAGCTTCGTCGGGGACGGCTCGAGGCGGGCGAGGTCGACGGCGAGGGCGTCGCCGAAGTGGAGTGCGACGTTGTCCCGACCGCCGATTCGTTCGACAAGGTCGGGCTCCAGCGAGCGGTCCAGCTCGACGGCGTGCACGAAGCGGGCGTGGTCGGCGAGGAACTCGGTGAGGACTCCGAGACCCGGGCCGATCTCGAGGATCACATCCGCAGGCTCGAGCTTGGCGAGGCGGCCGATCACCCCGAGGATGTTCCGGTCGACCAGGAAATGCTGGCCGAGCTCCTTCTTCGGCGTCGCGGTCACGGCAGACCGAACGCGGCGGCCGCGTTCGCGTCGATCTGCGACTCGAGCTCCGCCGGAGCGGTGGCGCGCGCCTCGGCGAGCACCGCGAGCGTGTGCACGACGTTCGCAGGCTCGTTCGGGCGGCCGCGTCGGGGCTGCGGCGAGAGGTACGGGCAGTCGGTCTCCGCCAGGATGCGGTCGGCGCCGACCCGGGCGGCGGCGGCACGGAGGTCTTCGGCCTTCGGATAGGTGACGTTGCCGGCGAACGACACGTACCAGCCGCGCTCGAGCGCGAGCGGGAGGAGCTCCGGCGACGAGAAGCAGTGGAGGACGACGACGCCGTCGAAGCCGGCGAGCGCGTCGGCGACGGCAGCTTCGGCGGCACGGCAGTGGATGACGACGGGCTTCCCGCGCTCGGCCGCGAGGGCGAGCTGCCGTTCGAACAGCCGGAGCTGGGCGTCGTGCGGCGCGTAGTCGCGGAAGAAGTCCAGGCCCGTCTCGCCCACGGCGACCGCCTTCGGATGCGTGAGGAGCTCGGCGAGCTCGTCGATCCTTTCTGCCTCTTCGCCGCCCGCCTGGTGCGGATGGATTCCAAGCGCCGCGCGCACCCCGTCCTCGCGCTCGGCGATCGCGAGCGCCGCCGTGCAGGAGTCGATCCCGGAGCCGACGGTGACGACACGGGTCACGCCTGCCTCGCGCGCACGTTCCAGGAGGACGTCCGCCGGCTCCTCGCAGATGTCGAGGTGCGCGTGGGTATCGATCACGCCCGCATCCGCTCGGGCTCTTCCTGCTCGAGCTTGCGATAGAGCGGAGTCGGCTCGCGGAGTGTTTGACCGGGCGGCAGCTCCGAGGGCGACCAGCTCCCGACCCACGTCTCGTAGTCGCCTGTGAGGACCTCGTGTGTCGAGCCGTCGTCCTCCCGGACCTCTCGAAACTCGAGCGGCGCGGCGATCCAGCCCTCGTAACCGAGCAGCTCGTGAACCCGCTGCGAAGTGAAGGGCAGGAAGGGCGCGAACAGCGTCTTCAGGCTGTCGACCGCGCGTAGAGCGACATAGGTGACCGTCGCGGCGCGCTCGCGGTCGACCTTGACGAGAGCCCATGGCGCCTGCTCGCTGATGTACTGGTTGACCAGCGCCGAGAGCCGCATCGCCTCGCCGATCGCGTTTCGGAAACGCGCCGCCTCGATCTGGCTGCCGACCTTGTCGAAGCCGCCTTCGACGGCGGTGAGGATCGCACGGTCTGCCTCGGTCGGCTCCCCGGGCGCCGGCACCTCGCCGAAGTTCCGGTGCGCGTTGGTGAGCGTCCGGTTGACGAGGTTGCCCCAGTTCGCGAGCAGCTCGTCGTTGTTGCGGCGGATGAACTCGGCCCACGTGAAATCGGTGTCCTGTGTCTCCGGGCCCGCGGCCGTGAGGTAGTACCGGAGCGGGTCCGGGTCGTAGTGGCTGAGGAAGTCGCGGACGTAGACACCGGTGCCGCGGCTGGCGGAGAACTGCTTCCCCTCCATGGTCAGGAACTCGCTCGCGACCACGTCGTGCGGGAGCTGGAGCTTCCCCTTGCCGGCGCCGTACTCACCGCCCTCGCCGTAGCCGAGCAGCATCGACGGCCAGATCACGGTGTGGAAGACGATGTTGTCCTTGCCCATGAAGTAGTAGTGGCGGGCGTCCGGGTTCTGCCACCACTCGCGCCAGGCGTCGGGCTCGCCGCGGTCGAGCGCCCACTCGACGCTCGCCGAGAGGTAGCCGATGACCGCGTCGAACCAGACGTAGATCCGCTTGTCGTCCCGTTCGGCATAGCCCTCGACGGGAATCCGAACGCCCCAGTCCAGGTCGCGCGTGATCGGCCGGGGCTTGAGGGCGTCGATGAGCCCGAGCGAGAAGTTCCGCACGTTCGGCCGCCAGTGGCTCTGCGCCGAGATCCACTCCCGCAGCTGCTCGGCGAAGGCGGGCAAGTCGAGAAACAGGTGCTTCTCCTCGCGGAACTCGGGCGTCGTCCCGTCGATCTTCGAGCGCGGGTTGATCAGCTCGATTGGGTCGAGCTGCCGGCCGCAGTTGTCGCACTGGTCGCCGCGCGCCTCCTCGTAGCCGCAGTGGGGGCACGTTCCCTCGATGTACCGGTCCGGCAGCGTGTGTCCGGTCGTCGCCGAGAACGCGCCCATCGCGGTCTGCTCGACGAGGTAGCCGTGCTCGTAGAGGGTCTTGAAGAGGTCCTGCACGACGCGCGCGTGGTTCTCCGTCGTCGTCCTGGTGAAGAGATCGTAGGAGATGCCGAGCGCCTTGAGGTCCTCACGGATCAGCCGGTTGTAGTGGTCGGCTACCTCACGGTACGAGAGTCCTTCCCGGTCGGCTGCGACCATGACCGGCGTCCCGTGCTCGTCCGTGCCGCTGACCATGAGCACGCTGCTTCCCTTGAGGCGGTGGTACCGCGCGAAGACGTCGGACGGGACCCCGAAGCCCGCCACGTGGCCGATGTGCCTCGGGCCCGACGCATACGGCCATGCCACCGCCACCAGGATCCGTTCCTTCGCCGACATGGACGTCAATCATAGGGGTCGGCTCGATTCGGTCTTTCCCGCGGATTCGGAGAGCCGCGGCGGCTGATCCGAGCACGACGGCCCCGGCTCCGAGGACGAGGAGGATCCCGGGCGGGCCGTCGGGAGCGTCGTAACGCGCGGCAGCGACAGGCGCGACCTCCTTGTGCGGCGCCGGCGCACGAAGGCGAGCCGCGACCGGGCGCTGTGCGGGCGGATCTGCGCCTCGCTTCGAGGGCTGGCTGGCCTCGACTGGCTCGACTGACCTCTGACGATCGACACCCCGGCGAACCACCGGCCGGACGGCCGCTTCCGGCTGCGCTCGCTCCGGCGTGGCCCGTGAAGGCTGCTGTACGGAAGGAACGTCGTCCTGACGGACCTTCGGTCGCTCACGCTGGATCTCTCCGTCGGCCGTTCGTCGCGGCTCGTCGGTGGAGATCGGGTCGGCGCGGCGCGGCTGCACGTCTGTCTCAGTCGGCTGGTCCGGAGGCCCTGCCGAGGTGGAAGCGGTGACGGGAGCCGCGTTCGGCTCGGCGGCAGGCGCCGGTTCGGAAGCCGGCGGGCTGGGTGGAACCGGAGTCGCGGCAGGCGCCGGCGTCGGTGTCGGCGTCGGAGACGGGGCCGGCGCAGAGGCAGCCGGTGCCGGCGCCTTGGGCGCTGGCTGGGAAGGAGGCGGCGGCGCGGGCGCAGGGGCCGACGGGGCCGGAGCTGGAACCTCGGCGCCGCGGGGTGGCAGGAACTTCAGCGGGTCGAGGTACCCCTGTGGGTCAGCCGTCCATCGGATGCCGAGATGCAGGTAGGGCTCGTCCAGCTCGGGCTCGCCGGACGGGCCGATGGTCCCGACGACGTCGCCTTCCGCGACTGTGGCGCCCTTGCGCATCGCCGCCGAGCCGAGCTGGACGAGCGTGACCGAGAGTCCGTCGGCGGTCTCGATCGTCACGGTGATGCCGTTCTTCGGGACGGTGCCCGAGAAGGACACCGTGCCTCCAGCAGGGGCCCGGACGGGAGCTCCGGCCTTGCCACCGATGTCGACGCCGCGATGCTGGCCAGCCGCGTACGGATCGTCTCCGAAGACGAACGGCTTCAGAACCGGGCCGTCAGCTGGCCAGGTCCACGCCTGCCCTGTGGGCACAATCACGAGGGCAGCGAAGAGGGCAGCAACGAGCGCGCGTCGCATAGGTGAGCACCTCCCTATCGTGGAGCGATGTTGTCTCGTCGGCGAGCTCCAACGCGGTCCGGGTAGCCGCGAAGACGTCTGCCGCGACGCTCTGCCGCGACGCTCTCTCCTACGCCGAGAGACGGTTTCTGGGAACTCCAGCCACGCTAGCCAGCGCGGTGGTCCGTCGTCAATAGCGACGACGACGTTGTTACGAAGTTGTCACAGAGAGCGCCTGTAGAGGGCATTCCGTGAGACGCCGGCGACCTGGCCGACGAGCTCGGCGGCACGCTTCCGCGGCACTCCCGCCGCTACGAGCTCGCCGACGACCTCCGCTGCCATCCGCATGGCGTCGGGCTGCCCGGTCTCCACTTCGCTCGGTCCGACGACGATCGTGATCTCGCCCTTCGGAGGCTCGGGAAAGCGCTCGGCGACATCGCGAGCGGTGCCCCGGACGACCGCCTCGAACGTCTTCGTCAGCTCGCGACAGACGGCGACCGGCCGCTCCGGATGCGCATCGGCGAGGGTGCGCAGCGCGAGCGGGAGGCGCTGGGGCGACTCGAACGCGACTGCCGCATGGGGCCACCTCGCCAGCTCTTCCCAGAGCGAGCGGAGCGCCTTCTCGCCACGCGGGAGGTAGCCCAGAAACTGGTAGCGCTCGAACGGAAACCCGCTGAGCACGAGCGCCGCCGGAACCGCGCTCGGGCCCGGAAGCACGGTCACCGGCACCTCCGCCTCGATCGCCGCCGCCACGAGCCGGTAGCCCGGGTCGTTCACACCGGGCAGGCCCGCGTCCGAGACGAGCGCCACGCGCTCGCCCGCGACCAGCCTGGGCAGCAGCTCCGCCGTGCGCGCAGCCTCGTTGTGGCGCTGGTAGCTCACGAGCCGCGCGGTGATCCCGTGGCGCTCGAGCAGGCGGCGTGTGTGCCGCGTGTCCTCGCAGAGGACGACGTCCGCCTCCGCGAGCTCGCGCAGCACGCGCAGCGTGACGTCCTCGAGATTGCCGATCGGCGTCGCGCAGACCGCGAGGGGCACAACTAGCCGTCTAGCGTCTCGAACGCGAGCAGGCCGGCCCCGAGCAGTCCCGCCTCCGGTCCCAGCTCGGCGAGGGCGATCTCGAGCTCGTCCCGGGCAGGCGACAGCGCCTCTTGCACGAGCGTCTCCTTCGCGGGCCCGAGGAGGAGGTCGAAGGCCGCGACGCCGAAGCCGCCGCCGATGACGGTGAGCTGCGGGTACCAGATGTTGGCGAAGCTCCCGATCGCCGCGCCGAGGCGGCCGCCGATCTCGCCGATCGCCGCGAGGCTTCGCTCGTCCCCGCCGCGCGCCTGCATGACGAGCTCGTGCGCGGTGGCGTCCGGGCCGAGGATCCCGCGAGCGTCGCGATCGGCGGCTTGACCCGAGCAGACGGCTTCGAGATGCCCCCGGCCCGTGCACGCCCCGAAGCACGGCGGCCCGTCGTAGTCGATCACGACGTGTCCGAGCTCCGCCCAGCCTCGGTAGAGCCGACCGTCGCTCACGATCCCCCCACCGACGCCCGTGCCCAGCGTGAGCATGACCATGTCGGTCGTGCCTCGTCCCGCCCCG
>WNGA01005110.1_pt1 | contig 19057 bp, 10 predicted proteins | sample 5400061 | NCBI WGS metagenome assembly WNGA01 (sample SAMN13153366, study PRJNA577476) | soil metagenome | isolation source: 100 cm soil or saprolite under grassland replicate 2 | place: USA:California | collected 2016-06-15 | reverse complement strand
CCGACGGGCGGCGCACTGTTCCTCGGTCATGTTGCTCTGCGATGTGGTGGACTGGCCAGCAGCGGGCGAGGGCGGCGCACCGCCTCCGCCACCTTCTCCGTCACCCGGTGCTGCCTGCGGGAAAACAACAACATTCTGGTGAACATAGGTGGTCTCTGTGCCGGTGGCAGCAGCGTACGACGTCTCAAGAAACGTCCACGGTGTGCTTGCATCGAGAGTTGGCCGGTATCCGATAATGAAAGCCTGGCCAGGCTGACTGGGCCAGCGAAGAACAACATCTGTGCCTTGGATGGATAACTGAATTCCACTGACAGCAAAAGCCCTGTGGCTTGAGGCCAACAGTAGAACAGCGAGTGCGGCGATTGCGTTTTGGATGACTTTCATTTGGTTTTTCTCCTTTGGTTTTGGTTGATTGCTTTTTTCGAGTCCGCCACTGCGCCCGCGACGTCCTTATCGGGAACAGTAATTCCGAGCTCGAACCGGAGCGGCACCGGGATCGCCGCCACTCACCCGGCAAGAGCGGCGCAAGTCGGGAAGAGTTTGTTCATGGGCTCACGGTTTCACGAGTAGGCTGCGTGTGGCCACCTGGGCGGTCAAGCCCTAAATCGTGATTATAGTCACTGGACGGAAAACTGCCACGTGACTGAGCCTGCCAGCATTGAAAAAGCAGACCTCGCTGCAAGTGCTCGGGGAAAGAATTCGGCAGGCGCGCAAGGCCAAGGGCATGTCCCAGGAAGACCTCGCGCTGGAATCGAATACCGACCCCAGCTACATCGGCGGGGTGGAACGAGGGCAGCGCAACCCTTCGTTCAAAAAGCTGTGCGCGATTTCCAGAACGATTGACTGTAACCTCGGCGAGTTGTGCCGCTCCTTGCCCTTGCCACACGAGACCTTTTGAAGCTTTCGGCGCCTTCCAGAACGTCTATTCCCTGAGCCTGGCCAGCAGATCCTTGCTCTCGACCGTATCGCCGACCTGCACGGTGAGTTCCTCGACGACGCCATCGGCGGGTGCGTAAATCGTCGTTTGCATTTTCATGGCTTCCATCATCAGCAACCGCTCGCCCTTGGCGACTTTCTGGCCGACGCTGACGGCGATGGCGACGATGAGTCCGGGGATCGGCGCGCCGACTTGCAAAACGTCACTCAACTCGGCTTTGGCGCGAGCCTTGGCTTTCGGGGCCACGTTCTTGTCGAGGATCGACGCTTCGCGCGTCATGCCGTTCAACTCGTAGGTCACCGTGCGGCGGGCGTCTTTGTCGGGCGCGCTCACGTTGACCAGCTTGACGAAGAGCGTCTTGCCTTCCTCGATGTTGACCGTCACTTCGTCGCCGAGGCTCAGCCCGTAGAAAAACGCCGGCGTCGGGATGACGCTGACGTCGCCGAACTCCCGTTGGTGTTTGGCGAAATCGGCGAAGACCTGGGGATACATGAGGTGCGAGTAGACGTCGTCGTCCGTGGCGTCGCGGCGGAGTTTGTCGGCCAGTTCGCGCTGGAGGCGGGGGAGGTCGGCGTGGTGCGTGGTGCGTGGTGCGTGACGGCGTTTTGAGCGCTTGAAGGCGATGCGGGCTTCCTTGAAGGCTTTTTCGCCCAGCACGACCCGTTGCACGTTTTCGGGAAAACCGCCGGGGGGCCAGCCGAGGCCGCCGCTCATCATGTCGATGACGCTCTCAGGGAAGCCGACGGCGCCGGGTTCGAGGTTCACGACGTCGGCGGGCTTGATGCCGCGGCTGAAGAGGAACAACACCAGGTCGCCGACCACCTTGCTGGAAGGCGTGACCTTCACGATGTCGCCCAACAGCGTGTTGACCTCGGCATAGGTGCGGGCGATTTCGGGCCAGCGATGCGAAATGCCCATGCTCTCGGCCTGTTCCTTCAAATTCGTGTATTGGCCGCCGGGCATTTCGTGCAGATAGACCTCCGCGCTGCCGGTGCGCGGGGCGGTGTCGAATGGCGCGTAGTAATCACGCACGTTTTCCCAGTAATCGGAGAACTCATTCAATGCGCCCAGGTCCAGTCCGGTGTCGCGGGACGTGTGCTGGAGGCCGGCCACAATGGAGTTGAGGTTCGGCTGGCTGGTGCTGCCGCTCATGCTGGCGATGGCCAGATCGACGATGTCCACGCCGGCTTCGGCGGCGTTGAGCACCGCGGCGGCTTGCGCGCCGGCACTGTCATGAGTGTGAAAGTGGATCGGGAGGCCGACTTCGCCCTTGAGCGTCCTGACCAGCTTTTGTGCGGCGTAGGGGCGGCAGAGGCCGGCCATGTCTTTGATGGCCAGCAGGTGCGCGCCCATTTTCTCCATCTCGCGCGCGAGTTTGACGTAGTACTTCAGTGAGTATTTGTCGCGTTTCGGATCCAGGATGTCGCCCGTGTAACACAGCGCCGCTTCGCACAGCGCGTGCGTGTCTTGCACGGCTTCCATCGCGACGCGGAGGTTGGGCAGGTAATTGAGCGAATCGAAAATGCGGAACAGGTCCATGCCGCTCGCGGCCGCGTGCTTCACAAAACCGGCGACGACATTGTCCGGGTAGTTGGAGTAGCCCACGGCATTGCCGCCGCGAAAGAGCATTTGGAAACAGATGTTCGGAATCTTCGCGCGGAGCTGGCGCAGGCGTTCCCAGGGGTCCTCGTTCAGGAAACGCATGGCCGTGTCGAACGTGGCGCCGCCCCACATCTCCAGGGAGAACAGCCCGGCGGCGCGACGGGCGATGGCCGGGGCGATCGCCAGCATGTCGCAGGTGCGCACTCGCGTGGCCAGAAGGGACTGGTGGGCGTCCCGAAACGTGGTGTCGGTGATGAGCAGCCGCTTTTGTTTGCGCGTCCACTCGGCGAACTTTTTCGGCCCGAGCTGGAGCAGCAAGTCGCGCGTGCCGGAGGGAGGTGAGGCTCGGGGATCGCAGGCAGGCGGCTCGGCCACACGCAGGGGCCTGGCGGACTTGAAGCCTTTGGCGTGCGGGTTGCCGTTGACGATGACGTTGCCCAGGAAGCCGAGGAGCTTGGAGGCCCGGTCGCGCTTGGGCTTGAACGAAAACAGTTCCGGCGTGGTGTCGATGAGCGTTGTCGTCGCATGGCCCGAGCGGAAGGTTTCGTTGGCGATGACGTTTTCGAGAAAAGGGATGTTCGTCTTCACGCCGCGGATGCGGAATTCCGCCAGCGCGCGGTGCATGCGGTCCATCGCCATCTCGTAGGTCTGGCCGCTGGCGGTGACTTTCACGAGCATCGAGTCGTAGAAAGGAGTGATGACCGACCCGGCGAAGCCCTGCGCGCCGTCCAGCCGGATGCCAAACCCGCCCGGCGAGCGATAGGCGAGAATCTTGCCGTAGTCCGGCATGAACTTGTTTTCCGGGTCTTCGGTGGTGACCCGGCACTGGATAGCGTAGCCGCCACGGGGAACCTGGTGCTGCGCGGGCAGGCCGACCGCGGCGCCGTGCAGGGCGTGGCCTTGCGCGATGAGAATCTGCGCCCGCACCAGGTCCAGGCCCGTGATCACTTCCGTGACCGTGTGCTCGACCTGGATGCGCGGGTTCATCTCGATGAAAAACCACTCGCGGGTTTCGATGTCGCAGAGGAACTCGATGGTGCCGGCGTTGTCGTAGCGAATCTCCCGGGCCATCCGGGTGGCGGCATCGCACAGTTCTCCGATGACCCGTTTCGGCAGACCGAAGCTCGGCGCGACTTCTATCACCTTCTGGTGCCGCCGCTGTACCGAACAATCCCGCTCGTGCACGTGAATCACCTGGCCGTGCTGGTCGCCGAGGATCTGCACCTCGAGGTGTTTGGCGCGCGTCACGTACTTCTCGACAAAAACCGCCGCATTGCCGAAGGCCCGTTCCGCCTCGCCCTGCGCCTCGTCGAGCAGGTCGGGCAATTCGGAGGGCTTGTGGACGACGCGCATCCCGCGTCCGCCCCCGCCAAAGGCGGCCTTGATGATCAGCGGGAAGCCGATCTGCTTCGCTGCCTTCAGCGCCTCGTCGCGGTCGGTAAGCGGCTCGTCTGTGCCGGGGAGCGTGGGGATTCCGATTTTCTGCGCCAGCGCGCGCGCGGCGGTTTTGTCGCCCACCAGATCGAGCAGTTCGGGCCGGGGGCCAACGAACGCGATGCCGGCGGCGGCGCAGGCGCGGGCGAAGTGCGCGTTCTCGCTCAGCAGGCCGTAGCCGGGATGAATGGCATCGACACCCTTCTCCTGCGCGATCGCCACCAGGCCATCAATGTCGAGATACGCGGCCACGGGGCCTTTGCCATGCCCGACCAGGTAGGCTTCGTCCGCTTTGAAGCGGTGCATGGCGAAGCGGTCCTCCTGCGCGTACACCGCGACGGTGCGGAGGTTCAGCTCGGTGGCCGCGCGAAAAATGCGGATGGCGATCTCGGAGCGATTGGCCGCCATGAGCTTGGTGAAGGGGCGGACCCTGGCCACCGGCGGGCTCTCGGGCGCGGCGGAAGGCGCTTCACCGTGACGGCGTGGCGACATAGGCGCGGCGTTTATAGGCCAGGGGCGGGCGGAGGGGAAGTTCCAAGCTCAAGTCGAGGCCAGGAATGCCGACAAATGGGGCAGGCGAACTGTGAAACCTAAATTCATCGAGCCAATCCGGGCAATTCACGGTCCTGCCCGTTGCCGAAGGTCCGTGGGCTTCGAGCTGGAGCCGCCCCATTTTTCAATCGCCACGGGCGGCGGAATCACCTAATGCTTCCCACATGAGCGAACCTACCGTGCCCCGCCTCAACAAGCTGCCGTTTTACGTCGCCGACATCGTGCTCATCGTGCTCGCCGGGTGGGTCATGTTGAAGAACCCGCATCCGCTCGCGGTTGGCGCGCAGGCGCTGATGACTTTTTGCGTGGTGGCGGCGTTTGCGTTCGCTGTCACGCCCTACGTGCTCGAATACAGGACGCTGGTGAAAATTTCCGAGGCCGGCCAACTGTCGGACACGGTCGCGCAGATCAATCAGATTGAGGAAACCGCGGAGAGAATCCAGCAGGCGACGGGCCTCTGGCAGGGCGTGCAGGAACACTCCACCAAGACCGTCGCCGCCGCGAAGGATCTCACCGAGCGCATGAGCGCCGAGGCCAAGTCCTTCACCGAGTTCATGCGCAAGTCCAACGATTCCGAGAAGGCCACACTCCGGCTGGAAGTCGACAAGCTGCGCCGCGCCGAGGGCGACTGGCTGCAGGTGCTCGTCCGGCTCATGGACAACGTTTACGCCCTGCACCAGGCCGCGTTGCGCTCCGGCCAGAACAATGTCACCGACCAGCTTGGCCGTTTTCAAAACTTCTGCCGCGACGCGACGAGACGCATCGGGCTGACGCCGTTCGAGGCTGTGCCGGACGAACCGTTCGACAAGCAGAAGCACCAGGCCCTCGAAGCCCCGGAGCCGATCCCCGACGATGCCCGCGTCGCCGAAACGATTGCGACCGGCTACACTTTCCAGGGGCAGGTGCTCCGCCTGCCTCTGGTTCGGCTTCAGGGCGAGGGAGTCACGAAGTCGGGCGGGACCGAGTTCGCTTCGCGCAGATCCGATGAATCCCCGGTCCAATCCGACCCCTTGCCACAGGACGAACTGGGCCTGGGCGTCGAGGCCGGGGACGAGCGTCAAGCCTGATGGCCTGACAGTGGCTTGCGCGCGTGGCTCTGGCGTCGCTGCGACCGTGAGGTCGCAGGACGAGAGAACCGGAGATTGGGCGTCGGGATGGTTTTCGCTCCCGTTTAAGAAATCGTCCCGCGACCTCAAGGTCGCAGCTACTCCACACCGACGCTGTTGCGTCCCGAAAGCTTCTCGCGTATCGTTGGCCATGCACCGGTCGGCATCGCTGTCAGCCCGCCCCAGGGCGTTCACCCTCATTGAACTCCTCGTGGTCATTGCCATCATTGGCATCCTCGCCAGCATGCTGCTGCCGGCGCTCGCCAAGGCCAAGGAGCGCGGCAAGCGCATCGCCTGCGTGAGCAACCTGCGGCAGCTCGGTCTTGCCCTCCGCATGTGGAGCGACGACAACGAAAGCCATTTTCCCTGGCGCGTGCCCGCCTCCGAGGGCGGCAGCCAGGGTCTGCCCGAAGCCTGGATGCACTTCGCCGTCATCTCCAATGACATCGTCACTCCAAAAGTCTTTCGCTGTAACAGCGACAACGAACGCGACCGCGCTTACAGTTGGACCACCGCCAGCGACGGGTTTCTCACGATGAAGAACCAGGCCCTGAGCTACTTTGCCGGCACCGATTCCGACGACAGCCTTCCGCTGATGCACATCGCGGGCGACCGCAACGTGCTGGGTCAGCCCAACCAGGATTGTGCCCAAGCCCAGCTCGTGGGGGTCGTTACCCACCTGCCCGCCGCCACCAGCGATTGGGAAAACAAGATTCACGGCTCGGCCGGCAACATGACGATGGGCGACGGCAGTGTGCAGATGCTTTCCGTGAATGGCCTGCGCAGGCACCTTCCGCAGACGGGCGATCCGAACCTCAACAACTGCGTGCTCAAGCCCTGAGCCGCTGATTCTGGACACGTAAACGCAAGGGGCGACTCCTTCTCCTCTTACTCCGCTTACGCACCATGCCGAAGCCGCGCATCGTCTCACTGCTCCCCGCCTGCACTGAGGTCGTTTGCGGGCTCGGGCTTGAGGGCCGGCTGGTCGGCCGCTCGCACGAGTGCGATTTCCCGGCGTCGGTGCGGCGGCTGCCGATTTGCACCGCGCCTAAAATCAATCCCGAATCCGCCTCGGCCGAGATCGATCGCGACGTGAAGGCGCTGGCGCGGCAGGCGCTCTCGCTCTACCGCGTGGACAGTGAACAAGTGCGAGCCCTCAAGCCCGACTTCATTCTCACGCAGGCCCAATGCGCCGTTTGCGCCGTCAGTCTTGCGGAGGTTGAGGCCGCCGTCGCCGGCTGGACCGGCGGGCGGCCCAGGCTCATTTCGTGGTCGCCGAGCCGGCTCACGGAGTTCTGGACGGAACTCGCACGGGTGGGCGAGGAACTCGGTGTCGCCGGCAGTGCTCGCGAGTTGGTTCGCGAACTGAAAGGCCGGGTTGCCGACGTGATTGTGAAGTCGGCCCAGGTCACCCGTCGACCGTCGGTTGCCTGCATCGAGTGGCTTGATCCGCTCATGGCCGCCGGCAACTGGGTGCCCGAGCTGGTTGAACTGGCTGGGGGCAAGAACCTCTTCGGCGAACCCGGCAAACATTCGCCGTGGCTGGATTGGAACGCCCTCCGCGAGCGCAACCCGGAGATCCTCGTCGTCATGCCCTGCGGCTTCGACCTGGCGCGGACCGAACTCGAGATGCCGGCGCTCACGTCGCGACTCGGCTGGTCGAAGCTCCGCGCCGTCCAGCGCAACAACGTGTGCTTGACCGACGGCAACGCGTTCTTCAACCGGCCCGGCCCGCGCCTGGTCGAGTCGCTGGAGATCCTCGGCGAGATCCTTCAGCCCGGCTACTTCAGCTTCGGCCACGAAGGCCGCGGGTGGCGGCGGTTCAAGTAGTGGGGCAGGCGACTCGCCTGCCGTAGTCGCTGACAGGCGACTCGCCTGTCAGCCCGTCGTTGCTCCTATGGCGTTCAGCCGGGTCGCCTGAAAGACTGCTGCAGACGTGGTCGTCTGCGCCATTGCGCGGACTCGATTTTGCAAAACCATGACATCCGCCTCAATCCGCCCCATCAATCTGCTCTGAGTATGGCCCAGCGTCCTGAGCACCTTCGCCGCCGGCGCGGCGGCGGCTTTTTCTGGCAAGGTTTGCTCATTCTGCTGCCGGTGCTGGTGCTGGCGGCCATCGGTCTGATTTCCATCCAGCAGGACAAATCCCTCGTTCAGCGCGAAGCCGCCGAACGCGCCCAGACGCTGGCCCAGGACCTGGTCGAGGCGCTTTGGCCTCCGCTGGTGGACGAGGCAGGTTTGACGAACGAACCGAGCTTCGAGATCGATAGGACGGGCCAACTCCTCTCGCCGCCGCCGGCGCCGCCGCTGCCCATTCCACAGCCGTTCAACCTCGCCGAACTAACCCCTGAACAAACGAATCTGTGGGAGGCGGCCGAAAAGGCTGCGATGGATCCCGGAAGCCCGACGAACGCTATTCTTGCATGGCGTGAATTTGTCGAGGCGAAGCCACCGCCCCGCTTCGCGGCCACGGCGCAGTTTCGAATTGCGCTATTGCTGGCGGCAAGCGGCGATGCTTGGACGGCGCGCGGGCTTCTGGCTGAAACCGCAACGAATTACCCGGACGCCACGGGCGAAGCCGGTTTGCGGCTCGCGCCGCTGGCCCGGCTCAAGGCCATCGAACTGGCGCCGACGGGCCCGATTTCGCGCTCAGGCGACCTGGCCGCGTTCTGCGAGAGCGTGGTCATGTGTCCCACGCCGCTCACCCCGCTGCTTCTGGACCGCGCAGTGGAGTTGGAGGCGGCGTCCGGGGGCTCCCGCTTCTGCGAGTCTTGGCGTCCAATGTGGGCGTATCAGGAGTACGTGCGGCAGCTCCATGCCGCAGCCCGGCCGGCTCTGACTAACACGCCTCCCCTTCCGCGCTTGTTCTGGTTTTCGTACGGAGAATTCGAAATGCTGCTCGGCGGGGAACTCCGGGAGTGTCACTGGCTGGCGACGCGCCTGGCCACGAATGTGACTGGAGCGAGGTTCGTCTGCCGCCCGGCACTGGACGATCGGACGCCGGTGCTGCTGGAGACCAGGGAGAATTCCGTGGACGTGGTGATGAACGACCGCGTTCCCCGAAGCACCGCCAAATCGAATTTCTTCAGCGGCAGGGCGGGGCGTTCCGACCTGCCATCTTGGCCCGATCCGTTTCTGGCGGCCTTGGGCAAGGCGCAAGCGCGGCTTCCCCGTTACTTCGGCTTGAGTATCGACATCGCGGGGCGTGCTCTGATCGGTAGCAATGACCTTACGTCCGTGCTCCTGGCGCGAGGCGGAAAAGGCAGCCGATATTACTGGGCACCCTCCTTGTCGAAGACCCTCCCCGACGCAGGTCCGCCGGCGCTGCTGGCCGTGTCGCGGAAATTCGACGAGGGTACGGAAGCACTCCGCGTGGGCGTCCATCTCGTCAGCCCGGAGATGCTCTACGAGCGGCAGCGGACGCGCTCACGGCTGTTCGGGCTGCTCATCGGGGCGTCGGCTGTGGCGGCAGTCGCGGGTTTCCTCGCGGCGCGGCGGGCGTTTCTGCGCTCGCAGCAACTCAGCGAGCTGAAATCCAACTTTGTCTCCAGCGTGTCGCATGAGCTGCGCGCGCCGCTGGCCAGTGTGCGGCTCATGGCTGAGAACCTGGAACGCGGCAAGATCGCCGACGTTCCGAAGCAGCGCGAGTACTTCCGGTTCATCGTGCAGGAATGCCGCCGCCTGGGCGCGCTCGTCGAAAACGTGCTCGACTTCGCCCGCATCGAGCAGGGCCGAAAAGAATACGACTTCGAGCCGACGGACATCGGCGCGCTCGTCGAGCAGACGGTGCAGCTGATGAAACCCGCCGCGGGTGAGAAGCACGTCACCCTGCTTATCGACGCCGCGCGCCGGGGCGCCGAGCTCCCGCTCGGCGCGAAGGTGGAAGCGGACGGCGAACGTTGTGCCGAGCCGGAGCTCGGCTCTCCGTTGCTCGACGCGCCGGCCATCCAGCAGGCGCTCATCAACCTTCTCGATAACGCCATCAAACACTCGCCCGCCGGCGCGACCGTCGTGGTCGGCCTGACGCCACCGACCCCGCCCGCGACGACCGGCAACTCTTACGTTTCACGTTTTACGCTTTACGTGCAGGACTCCGGCCCTGGCATCCCGCGCGAGGAGCACGAGAAGATTTTCCAGCGCTTCTACCGCCGCGGTCCCGAATTGCGCCGCGAAACTCAGGGCGTTGGCATCGGTTTAAGCATCGTGAAGCACATCGCCGAAGCGCACGGCGGGCGCGTCGTCGTCGAGAGCGAAGTGGGCAAGGGGAGCCGGTTTGCGATTGAATTGCCGATGAAACTGGAGGAAGGCGGAGAATGAAAACGGGAAAACGGGAAAACGGGAAAACGGGACGAAGCAGCCGGCACGCGCTGGAGACCCCAAGCTCATCTTCTCGTCTTCTCGCCTTCCCGTTTTCCCGCCTTCCGGCCGTCCCGTTTTCTCCTTTTCTCGTTTTCTCGTTTTCGGAGTTTACCGTTACTCATTGCCCTGCACGCCGATGAACGCCCGCATTCTGATCATCGAAGACGAGCGCCCCATGCGCACCGCGTTGGCGGACGTGCTCGAAGCCGAAGGCCATCGCGTTCTCACCGCGGCCGACGGCGAGGAGGGTCTCCAGCGGGCGCTTGCCGAGAAGCCCGACCTCATCCTGCTCGATCTCATGATGCCGCGGCTCGACGGTTACGCGGTCTGCGCCGAGTTGCGGCGGTTGGCAAACCCCGTGCCCATCCTCATCCTCACGGCCAGGGGTCAGCTTGAGGATCGCGTGAAGGGCCTTGACTTCGGGGCGGATGATTATCTCGTCAAGCCTTTCAGCACCGAGGAACTGCTGGCCCGCGTGCGCGCCGTGCTCCGGCGCCTGGCCCGCCCCGGCGCGGCCCTCCGAACGCTCGCGCTGGGCGACGTGCGAATCGATTTTGCCCGGCAGCAGGCCACGCGTGGACGCACGCAACTGCACCTCACCGCCAAGGAATTCGCCATGCTCCGCCTCCTGGCCGAAAGCGGCGGCGAGCCGGTGAGCCGCGAGCGGTTCCTGGACATCGTCTGGGGCTACGGCGCGTTTCCGACGACGCGCACCGTGGACACGCACGTCGCCACATTGCGCGCCAAGATCGAGAAGAACCCCGACGCCCCGCGCTGGATCAAGACCGTGCACGGCGTGGGCTACCGGCTGGAGCGGGAGAGTGGGCAGGTGGGAAAGTGAGCAGGTGGGTGAGTGGGTGAGTGGGTCAGTGGGTAAGTGGGTAAGTGGGCCGGCAATGGGGCGTTGTGAGAAAGTGCCGACCGATTTTGCAGAACCGTGACAATTACCAGCAGCCGCTGAGCTAATACGAAAGCCATGAGAACTTCAAACTTCGCCCGCCGGACTCCCACTTACTCACTTTCCCACTTACCCACCTGCCTGCTTGCCCTGGCGCTGCTCGTCTCCGCCGCCCGCGCCGCCGACGACCTGAGCGCCACGCTCCAGCGCGGCCTGTTCGAGGAGGAGGCCAACAACAACCTGCCCGCCGCCATCAAGGCCTACGAAGCGGTCGTCAACGCCACCGACGCCCAGCGCAAGCTGGCGGGCACGGCGCTGTTCCGGCTCGCCGAGTGCCACCGCAAGCTTGGCCGCACCAACGACGCCGTGGCCCTCTATCAGCGCGTGATGCACGAGTATTCCGACCAGACGCGCCTCGCCGACCTGAGCCGGCGATACGTCGTCGCGACTGCGCCGGCTGAACTTGGCAGCGACCTCGGCACGGAGCGGATCCGGTTTCTCCAACACGAAAACGCCAACCAGCAGACGGAATACGCCCGACTCGCCGCGTTGTACCGCTCGCTAACGAATCTCACCCGCCCCGAGCTGAAAAGAATCCTTCCCACAGCGGCACCGGACCCTCTGTTGAACACCCTTCAGGAACAGCGCGTGAAGGCCGAGCAACGCCTGGCGGAATTCCCCGATGTGAAGTCAGCCCAGGTTTCGCTCAAAACCATCGACAGCCAGATCGAGGAGCGACTCGACGGCATCGTCGCAGGCATTGCTCTCAAGGTAGCGACCCAAAAAGCTTTGTTAGACCAATCGACGAAGGCCCTCGACGAAGCCCGCGCTGGCGCGGGAACGCCGGCGCTTTCCCAATCCGCCCGCGCGGAACAGAAGCGCCTGCTGGAGGAGGAGATCAAAATCGTGGAGAAAGACCTGGCAAAACTCGAGCAAAACACGGAGCAGCTGCGCAATGCCGGCGTTATCAGTGATAGCCCGAGCGAACTTTCGGCCAAGAAACGCGAACTGCTCGCGCTGCGCCGCCAAGTCGCGGCGCTGGCCGATGTGCCCTCGGGGGCTGGTTCCACCCCTGCCGTGAGCACTCCCACCGACGAGGAGGACAAGGAAGTCCGCTCCGTCCAGGCGATGCTCAAGGACAGCCCGGACCTGATCAACGCGCGGACCCACAGCGCGACGATCCCGGGCGGTGTCGAGATCGGGTTGGCGCTGCTGCACAAGGCCGCCGTGCTGGGGCAGACCAAGCTCGCCGAGTTCCTGCTGGCCAACGGGGCGGACGTGAACGCGGGCACCATCATCCAAGGGAGCACCAGCCCCGGTTATACACCCCTCACCCTGGCCGCCCGCCACGGTCGCAGGGCGATGGTCGAGTTGCTCCTGGCCAAGGGTGCCCGCGTGCAAGGCAACTCCTCCTTCACCCCGTTGCACGAGGCGGCCAGCAAGGGCTTCAAGTCCGTCGTCGAAGCCCTGCTCGACGCCAAAGCGGACGTGGACGCGCAGGACGACTTCAAGCGCACGCCCCTGCACGAAGCGGCGTCGCGCGGTTTCCCCGGTGTCGCCCTCGCGCTCATCGCCCGCGGCGCGGATGTCAACGCGCTTCACGACGACCGAAGTTCCTCGGTGCAACTTATGGTCCAAAACGTCCAGATTCATCTCCACTTCGAGGGCAGCGTCCTCAACCTGGCCGTGGATCGCGGGGACAAGGCGATGGTGGAACTGCTCCTTACCAACAAGGCCAACCCCAACCTGCGCAGTCGCTACGGACTCCTGCCTTTGCACGTCGCCGTCTTTCGCGGCTTCCAGCCCGTTGCCGCCGCGCTGCTCAAGGCCGGCGCGGACATCAACGCCCACGCCTCGGCCTCGACTGCCCCCAGCCTGGACGCGCGCGGCTGGACGCCACTGCACACGGCCATCCAGGCCGGCCGATTCGACATGGTCCAGTTCCTACTGGAACAAGGCGCGGACCCCAACCGCAAGCACGACACCTTTGGCGGGCAAAAAGGCTGGACCGCGCTGCACCAACTGCTGGCCGACCGGCCCAAGGACTTCCTCGCGATGGCCGAGCTGCTCTTCAAGTACAAAGCCGATCCCAATCTGACCAATGGCAATAGTTACAGCCCGATCTTTTTCGCCCTCCGCTACAACGACGAGAAGGTGCTGGAACTGCTGCTTAACAACGGAGCCGACACCAACCTGCGCGACCGCGAGGGCAAGTCGCCGCTCAACGGTCAATACGACCTGCCCCGCGAGGCTTACGAACTCCTGCTTGCCCACCGCGCCGACCCTAACGCACAGGACAACGACGGCAACACGGCGCTCCACCGATTGGCGGACCGTGCCCGGGAAATCCGGGCCAACGAGTCTGCACGCGACAGCGCCGATCCCAATTCCCCCGCCGCGCTCGCCGAACTTCTCCTCGCGCGCGGCGCAGACCCCAATCTCCGCAACCTCAACGGCTACACCCCGCTCAATACGTTTGGCGTTCCTGCAAACCCGACCACACCCAAAATGACCGCGTTCGTCAGCGTCCTCCGCAAGCACGGCGCCAAGGACGAGCAACTCGACCTGGTGGCCGACCCGGACAGCATCCGGGTCTGGCGCAAAGGCATGACTTCCGGCCGCGTGGTGTTCGTGCGCGACGAGGCAGGGCACAACCGCTTCACCCTGATGGAGGCGCTCCTGAACTTTTACAGCCTGCGCTATACGCCGCAGACGGTCGCCACGCGGCCAGCGGCGCAAGCGCGCACGTCGCGGCCCCTGCTCCCTGCTCAGGCGGGCTTTCCTGCACCGGCACCTGGCTCGACGCCGGTGGTGGCCTACGGTGGCGTGCCGGCCCCCAACTACGATCCCTTAAACGAATTCGCCTTCCCCGACCTGACCCGCATCCGCATCCTGCGCCTCGCGGACGCGGCGAAGAAGGAGAAGAAGGCTATCTCGGTCAACCTGATTAACGCCGCCGGCATCGTCCTGTGCGCGAATGACGTGCTCCTGGAGTTCGGCGACATCATCGAAATCCAGGAGCGCGAGTATCGCCTGGACGAGGGGCGCTCGGGCCTGACCGGCGACCAGAACAAACAGTTCTCGGACTGCCTGCAGCGCAAAGTGCAGTTCGTGGTGAAGGGCGAGGCGACGGACGTAAAATTGCTGCCGCTCAGCACCATGGCCTACCTGGCCTCCGCCATGAAGCTCTCGCCCGTCCGTAACGTGTTGCGTTCCACCTCCGATCTTTCCCGGCTGCGCATCGCTCGCCGCGCCGATCCCGCCACCGGCCAGCCCGCCAGGGAGTTGACGGTGGATCTGGAGGCCTTCCAGCGCAGCAGCAAATCGCAATGGGACGACCTCTGGCTGCGCGACGGCGACCTCATCGAAGTGCCGGAGCGAGAGTGAGGAATTGGTAGCCGATTGAGAATCCCGCACCGCGACTTCACGGTCGCTGCCGAGCGAAATTCGTAGCAGCCGACGTAAGGAGGCTCCATCTGGAATTCGGTGAAGATCAGAGCCTCCTTACGTCGGCTGCTACGACGGAGCAGACACGGCACTGAACTGCCGGGCTATTCTCGAATCTCCCTCCGGGAGACTGGAATCATCGGCCCAAAATGGCCAGACTCCAGACACCCAAGTGCGTTGCCAATCCACGGTCCGGCCCGGGTTAGCGCTGCAGCGCGTTAGAGCCCGTTCAAAAACTCCAGGTTCGGCTGTAGCGGCGGTCTGTGACCGCCGAAATCGGGCCAGAATGTGCACTTTCTTCGGCGCTCATAGAGCGACGCTACAGTTTTTGAACTTTCGCTTCGCCCGGCCCGATCTTCCGGCCGGATTCGTTCATTCCTGATCCGAATTTGGTACCATCCTACCGTCTTTTGCGCCGGGCCGGTCCGAAGTAATAGCCGCCGCTGAGGCGGACGCCTTTGAACTTGGTCGAATAGGCGTCCGGGCTGCCGGGTTTGTCCTCGAGCACGGTCGAGAATTGATATTCGAAGCCCTCGAGTTTCACGCGGGGAATGTTCTGGCTGATGAACCGTTCGATGGACGCCATGTGCGGCCGATCCTCGGCGACCATGATCGTGAACGCGTCGCCGGTGGCCTGCGCCCGGCCGGTGCGGCCAATCCGATGCACGTAGTCCTCGGGGTGCTGCGGCACGTCGTAATTGATGACGTGGCTGACGTCGGCAATGTCCAACCCGCGGGCGGCGATGTCCGTGGCGACGAGCACTTCGTAGCGGCCATTGCGAAAGCCATTGAGAGCCTGCTCGCGCTCGCTCTGGGTGCGATTGGAGTGGAGGATCGCGACGGCGTGATTGCTCTTCTTGAGACGGTGGCCGATGCGGTCGGCGCCGTGCTTGGTGCGGCAGAACACGATCACGGAGTCGTAGTGGACGTGGTCCAGCAGCGCCAGGAGCAATTCGGCTTTTTGCGATTCCGCGACGGGGTAGACGACGTGTTTGACCGTAGCCGCGGGCGAACGGCGCACCCCGATCTCGACGGTCTGAGGATCCCGCATCGCCCATTGAATGAGAGTCTCGATCTGCGGCGGGATGGTGGCCGAATAAAGCGAGGTCTGCCGGTCCCGGGGGCACCGATCGAGGATCCGCTTCACGTCGGGCAGGAAACCCATGTCCAGCATCCGGTCGGCCTCGTCGAGCACGAGAAAGCCGACCTTGTCCAGCCGGCAGTTGCCGCGGCCGAGATGATCGAGCAGACGGCCGGGCGTGGCGACGACGATGTCCGCGCCGCGCCTGAGGGCGTCAGTCTGCTGACCATAGCCGACGCCGCCGTAAACGACGGCAATGTTCACCTTGATGAATCGGGACAGATCGCGGAAGGCGGTCTCGACCTGCGCGGCCAATTCGCGCGTCGGTTCCAGAATGAGTGCGCGGGTGACGCCGCGGGCTTCGCCGAGCCTGGTCAGGATGGGCAGGGCGAACGCGGCGGTCTTGCCCGTGCCCGTTTGGGCGCTGCCGATCACGTCGCGTCCCTCCATCATCAGCGGGATGGCGCGAAGCTGGATGGGCGTCGGCTCGATGTAGCCCATCGCGCGGACGCCTTCGAGAGCCGCGTCGGACAGGCCCAGTTTGCTAAACGGCATGGGCGGACGGTAGCGGGAGCGCCAAAAGGAGACAATGAACAAACCGCGCAGCTCAAAGTACCCGGGGCGCAGCTTGACACTGCTGCGCTTTGTGACTCTCTGTTATCTCCGTTTGCTCCTGTTCCATCTGGGGCATTCGTCCGCTGCGGGTAGCCGGATTTCAACAGGAGGCAACGGAGGAAACGGAGGCATTTTTCTGCCTCCATCTTTCTGCCGATGGCCTCAATTCAAGGAAAGGCTTGGGGAAATGGGTAATCCCGGTTTCAACGGGCCTCCTCTCCCCTGCCCACTCCTCCTCAGAGGAGGAGAGGGAGCAAGCCGGCTGTGTGGTCATCGTACTGTCAGGATGCGCACAACTACCTGCTGCAGCCCCTTGCCACGCCGCGGCGCTGGCCCTATCGTCGCACCATGTCGCAGTCTGGCGAACAGAAGAAAGCGCGCGTGGTCGTCGGAATGAGCGGAGGAGTCGATTCTTCCGCGGCGGCGGCGCTGTTGGTCGAACAGGGCTACGAGGTGATCGGTATCACACTCAAGCTTTGGCCGCAGGATTGCGTGAACCGCGCCGAGGACAAATGCTGCGGCCCGCAAGCCGTCACCGACGCGCGCGCCGTTTCGCACAAGCTCAACATTCCCTACTACCTCGTGGACGAGGCCGAAGAGTTCCAGAAGCAGGTCATCGCCTACTTCGCGGAGGAGTACAAGGCCGGCCGGACGCCGAACCCGTGCGTCCTGTGCAATGAACGCCTCAAATTTGGCACGCTCATCAGCCGCGCGCGGCAGCTCGGCGCGGAGAGGATCGCCACCGGGCATTTTGCGCGCGTCGAGCAGGATGCGACGACCGGCCGGTTCCTGCTCAAGCGCGGACGCGACCCGCGCAAGGACCAGAGCTATTTCCTCTTTTCACTGAAGCAGGAGCAGCTTGCCCGCACGATCTTCCCACTCGGCGAATTGACCAAAAACGACACACGCGAAATCGCCCGCGACTGCGCGCTGAAGACCGCCGAGAAGGAAGAGAGCATGGAGATTTGCTTCGTGCCGGATCGCGACTACGGCAAGTTCCTCGAACAGTCCAGGCTCGTCACACGCCACCCGGGCGACATTGTGGACGTGCATGGGCGTGTCCTTGGAGCGCACGACGGAATCGAGTTCTACACAATCGGCCAGCGCAAAGGGCTGGGCATTTCGTCGCCGAAGCCCCTCTACGTGGTCGAATTGGACGCCTGGAACAACCGCGTGGTGGTCGGCGACGAATCGCTGCTCGACCGTGACGAGTTCGCGGTCGAACGCTGCAACTGGATTCCCTTCGGCACGCCGCCAGACCGGCTCGAAGTCACCGCGAAAATTCGCTACAACCATCCGGGCGCCGCGGCGACCGTCACACCCACGCCCGAAGGCGGCGCGCGGGTGAAGCTGCACACGCCTCAACGGGCTGTGACGCCTGGCCAGGCTTGCGTGTTCTATCAGGACGACCTTGTGGTGGGCGGGGGATGGATTGGGGCCACAACCGCGCGTGAAATCGGTGCGTCCTTGAAGCGTTAAAACGTTAAATCGTTGAAGCGTTGAAGCGCAGCGCCATCAGCCCCATTTAGCGATTTAACGATTCAACGAATTAACCTTCAAACCTTCGACGGCTTTCCTCGCGGCAAACTCCAGGGCGGAGTCGTGCGGCCCTACTTGCGCTGGCGGCGCTTGACCTTGAGTTGGGCCAGCGAGTGCATCAACGCTGCCTGCACGGTCGCTTGTTCCTCGTCGCTCAGTTTCTCGGCCAGGCGGGCTTCGGCGCGCTTGCGGGCTTCTTCGGCCTTCACCTCGTCGATGTCGTCGGCTTTCATGGCCATGTCGGTCAACACCGCCACGTGATCGCCGGTGATTTCGACGAACCCTTCGCCGACGGCCAGAATATAATCCTGCCCGTCTTTTCGGACGACCAATTCGCCCGAATTGACCTGCGTCATGAGCGGGACGTGCATCGGATAAACGCCCATCTCGCCCTCGGAGGCGGGAAGCGTGACCATCTCCACGTTCTCCGAGTAAATTTTGGCTTCCGGAGTGACGATTTCGAGTTTGAGGGTGCTGGCCATTGTTCGTTGAAGTGTTGAAGCGTTGAAGCGTTGAATCGCTTTAACGATTCAACGCATTTAAGGGTTCAACGCTTATTCCTTAATTTCATCAATTCCGCCCTTCATATAGAAGTCGTTTTCGCCAACCTCATCGTGCTTGCCCTCGAGAATTTCTTTGAAGCCGCGCACAGTGTCAGCCACAGGCACCTGTTTGCCGGATCGGCCGGTGAAAACTTCGGCGACCGAGAAAGGCTGGCTCAGGAACTTCTGAATCTTGCGGGCGCGATACACGGTGAGTTTGTCGTCGGGATTCAACTCGTCCATGCCAAGAATGGCGATGATGTCCTGCAAGTCCTTGTAACGTTGGAGGACCTTTTGGACGCCGCGGGCGACGTTGTAGTGCTCTTCGCCGACGATGTCGGCCGAAAGCGCCCGGGAGGTCGAGGCCAGCGGATCCACGGCGGGATAGATGCCCAGTTCTGCGATGGAGCGTTCGAGCACGATGGTCGCGTCCAGGTGCGCGAAGGTCGTGGCGGGAGCGGGATCGGTCAGGTCGTCCGCGGGCACGTACACGGCCTGGAAGCTCGTGATGGATCCCTTTTTGGTCGAGGTGATGCGTTCCTGAAGGTTCCCCATCTCGGCGGCCAGGGTCGGTTGATATCCCACGGCGCTGGGGGTACGGCCCAGCAACGCGGACACTTCAGAGCCGGCTTGCGAGAAGCGAAAGATGTTGTCGACGAAGAGCAGAACGTCCTGGTTTTGCTCGTCGCGAAAGTACTCGGTCACAGCCAGCGCGGAAAGGCCCACTCGCAACCGGGCGCCGGGCGGCTCGTTCATCTGCCCGTAAACGAGCCCGATCTTGGAGCCTTCCTTGATAATCGGCATGCCGTTGGCGCCCTTCTTTGGGTGGCCCTTCTCGTCCTTCTCGACCTTGATCACGCCGGCTTCGATCATTTCGTTGTAAAGGTCGTTTCCTTCGCGGGTGCGTTCGCCCACGCCGGCGAACATCGAGATGCCGCCGTGCAG
>WNGA01018275.1_pt1 | contig 19061 bp, 18 predicted proteins | sample 5400061 | NCBI WGS metagenome assembly WNGA01 (sample SAMN13153366, study PRJNA577476) | soil metagenome | isolation source: 100 cm soil or saprolite under grassland replicate 2 | place: USA:California | collected 2016-06-15 | reverse complement strand
CGATGAGTCGCCCTTCTTCGTCGACTACTACCCCGAAAATGCCCAGTCGCCAATCACCGATCGCAACGTCGGCAGCGTGGCGCGCACGCTGGTTGAGTCCATCGGCCGCGAGCTGGCGATGCTATACGAGCAGATGGACCTGGTGTATCGCTCCGGCTTTGTCGACCTGGCCGAAGGACCCGCCCTCGAGTTCGTCGTCTCGCTGCTGGGGCTGAAGCGTATCCGCGCCGGCCGCGAAGTCGGCGAGGTGCTCTTCGCGCGCAGCTCGCCCGCGCCAGGCGACATCACCATCCCCCTGGGAACCATCGTGACCACGCCGCCGCTCGGCGAACAACAAGCAACCTTCGAGTTCGAGACAACCGCCACGCGGACCCTGCGCCAGGGTCAGACCGAGATCGCGGCGCCGATCCGTTTCCGCCCCACCGTCGAACAGCAGACTGCCTTCACGCGCGGCAGTGTGCCCGCCGGGGCAATCTCGCTCATCCCCAAACCGATCGTCGGCATCGAACGGGTGACCAATCCCGAAGCGACCACGCGCGGCGCGGAGGACGAAACCGACGAGCAGCTCCGCCAGCGCGCCCGTAAAGCGCTTGCCGAGGCGGGCAAGTCCACCTCAGATGCCCTGCGCGCAGCGGTTCTAGCGCACGGTCCTGGCGTGAATGTTGTCGTCCAGGACATGCCGAGCGGCGTACCGGGCGAGATCAGCCTGGTCATCGATGGCGCGGACGATCCGCGTCGCCGCGCGGCCATATTCGAGTCGATTCTGGCCACCAAAGCCGCCGGCGTCCTGGCCAAGAGCAATTTCTCCGAAAAGGTGGCGCTCACCCTCAAGCTGCGCGTCGAGACACGCGACGACGTCGTCATCAGCGCCGACGACGCGAGAAGACTCGAAGCGGCGCTCAGAAAGGCTGTGGTCGAGCACGTGGGTGGTCTGCGGTCCGGCGAGGACATTTCGCGGAACGCGCTCGTGGCGCTCAGCCTGGCCGACCCTCGCCTGCGCCGCGTGACGTTCGAAGCTCTGACGACCCATCGTGAGGGCCTGGTCGACGACACGGCGACCCGGCTGAGGGACGCAAACGGCGCGCTGACCACGCTGGCCAGCTTCGACCACGTGACCATCGGGCAGCTCGAGAAAGCCGATGCGCGCGAAGCCGACGTCACCGTCACGGTGGCCACGGGCGCGGTCGAGGTCGCCGCGGCGCTGCGGCTGACGGTCAACCTGGCGGGCAATCCGACGCCAATCGGTGTCCAGCGCGGCGTTCAGGCGGACGCCATCCAGCCTCAGGTCGAGACCCTGGTGCGCAGCTTCGTCGAATCTCCCGACCGTGGCGCATCGCTGCACCTGGCCGACGTGATCGCGTTTGTGGAGCAGGGGAGTGGGTTGTTCACCGTCAAACCACCGCCGAGCAGCTTCCTGGTGGCGGAGCACCTGGCGACTGGCCAGGTCGACCGCAACGTCGACACCGTCACGCTCGGCGAGAAGGAGCAGGTCGAGTTGAAGTCCCTGGTACTGAGCCTGTCGGTCTGATCGTGCCCACACCCACCCGCACGCCGCAGATCATCGACACCCTGCCGACCGTGTACTTCCAGGATCCGGTAATGCGCCGCGTCGTCGACGCCGTCGCCGGCCGGCTGGCAGTCGCTCAGGGTGACCTCGAAGAGGTGCTCCACGCGCACTGGGTGGATACCGCCGACGTCTCGCCGACGCCCGTCCCGGTCGAGCGCCCGATCGACCTGACGGCCATCGCCGCCCTCGTGCCGCTCACGCCGTTCGCCGACGAAGACGACGCGCGTCGGATCCCCGAGACATTGCTGGTGGATGCCGCGACGATCTTCGACGGTCCGCCAGGCGACCCGCTGACGTTCGACCGGCTCCTGGTAGGCCAGCAGGTCATCGCGGGTGGCACCCGCGAACCGAACGGCGCGGTGCGGGTGCAGCGATTGGCCGTCGGCCGGCCCCTGCCAGCGGGGTTCACGCTGGTTGTGCAGGGTTTAATTGCCGGCCTCACTCCGCCGAGCGCCGTCGACCCCAGCGGCAGCGTGCTGGTGCTGGCTGGGCGCACTGGCGCGGAAATGTTCCGCCAGCGACTCAAGCTCACTACGGGCGTGTTTCTGGATGGGGTTGGCACCGCGCCGGCAGTGCTGAAGATGGCCGCCGCCACGATGGGCTGGGGGCGCCTGCTCGGAACCTTCTCGGATTGGAGCGCGGACTGGTCGCCCGACCAGCCAGTCTTCCGAGCTGTCGCCGAGGGTGCGCCCGGTCCGATCCGCCTGCGTGAGCTCCCGCTGCAGGCGGCCACGACGCCCACGCCGCAGCGCGTCAAATCGGGCGCGCGGTGGACCGAGACAGGCGGCTCCTCATTCATTGTCGAGCCGACGATCCAGATTATCGCCCTCGACCTGCCGGTCCTGGCGCCAACGATCGTCAGCCTCGACACGCAGGTCGCCATTGAGACGCTGGTGACGCTCGAGACGATCAAACACGAGGGTGAGACGACCGTCCGCCAGGAAGTATCGCTCCAGATTCGCGGCCAGCCAGACGGGAAGCTGCGCGGCACGCTGCTCGAGCGGCAGCTGCCGGGCGGCGAGGTCGCGCAGACGGATGTGTCAGATCGGATTCGGGTGCGCAGCCCTGGCCTGCGGGTCGACGCCCCGGGCCCGATCTCCGCGCTCAGCGGCGGCGACGACGGTCGCTTCGCCACGCTCGTCGTTTCGGATGGACGCCGAGCAGTTCGTTTGACTGCCCGCGCAGACGGCATCTGGGGCAACGCGATCCGGGTCGGGCACGCCAGCGGCTCATCGCTCCAGCTGCGCTTCGAGCCGAACCTGGCGCTCGGCCAAGAGCCGACCGAGGAGGGCGGCTACGTCGAGACAGCCACGCTCGACGAGCTCCTGAACGGACAGTCGCGTCTCGTCACCGCCGAGGATTTCACGTTCACGATCCCGTCGGGCCCGTCGCGATGGTTGTACTTCGACCACGCCGGCCCAGCCGCTTTCGACACCACCCAGTTTGACCTGACCGTGTTCGACGCACCTGCCCCGGGCGATGACGTCGACGAGGCGGTTGCGAGTTTTCCGGCAAAGGGCGCCTACGACTACGCATCGTTCGAGCGCAGCCTCTTTCCGCAGGAGTTTCTGCGCGCGCTGCAGGACCTGCAGCCACTGGGCGAGGCGCAGCCGCACGTACGCCCGCTCATGTCCGAACAGATCACGCCCGGTGAGACAGTGCGGCTCCGCCTGGCAGTCGCCCTGTCGGAGGGGCCGCCGCAGCCCGCTGACACAATCGTCGGCACGATGAATAGCAGCTTCTGGAATCACGCGCAGTTCGAATAGCGGGAGTAACTGAAATGCATGTGCTTACGGGCCACGTCACGGTTCGCCTGCTCGATCGCGATGGTCGGGCGCTGATGGAAGTCAGCCAGGCCAACACCATCGTCGATGCTGGTCGGACGCTGATTGGGCAGCGCCTGATCGGCAACCCGGCGGCGGGTCCCGTCTCGCACCTTGCTGTGGGCACCAGCAACACGCCGGCCTCACCCGCCGATACTGCGCTCGGCGGGGAAATCAACTCCATCCCACGCGCGGCCATCACCACGCAGCCGCTGCAGCCTGGCATCGGCTTGCGCGTCGGCGCGCAGGTGACCAGCCCTACCAGCCAATCGATCTCGGAAGCGGGATTGTTCAACGCGGCCAATCACGGCGCAGGGGTCATGTACAACCGCGTGACCTTCCCCACCCCCGTGCCTATCGGCCCCGGGCTCGACCTCGCGTTTCAGTGGGACATCACCTTTTAGACAGGAGCTAGCGGCATGGCGACATCGGACATCCCGGTCTTCCGCGAGGCCCGCCGCGGGCAAATTCTCCGTTCGGACGACTGGAACGGTGTGCAGCGCGAGCTCCGCGCGAGCATCAGGAACCATGAACACCGTCGGTCTCCGCTCGAGGGGCCAGACGACTCGGCCGCCGAGGATATTGCGCGACAGATCACCACCGACGAGATTGCCGATGGCGCCGTGACCGCGGCCAAGCTCGGCCCGGACGTGGTGCTCGGCGGTATCGTCAGCGACAAAACTCGCTCATTCACCACGCAGCTCATCGCACAGGAGCCAACTCAGGGGCCAACAATGGGCGTCGTGTCACTCGGCGCAAGATCCAGGGAGCGGGTGGAGCACGGGCTCGGTCCGGTGCCGGTTGGTGTCGTGATCGGAATCCAGCAGCGTGTGACCGGCCTCCGTGGTGATTTCGACGTGTACGGATTGTCTGGCAGCGTCGTGGCCGCCGTGCCGCGCAAGCCGGATGGAACCTTCACCCTCGTGTCAACCGATGAGGATGAGCTGAGCGTGCGCTGGTGGGCTGTTTCGGGCGGTGAGATCTCGACAGCCGCGGCGCCTCGTGCCCGCCGAAAGGACCGCTGAGATGGCCGTCTCGGATATCCCGCCCTTCGTTCCGGCCTCGCCCGACGACCTGATACGTTCCGAAGACATTAACAACGCGCAGCGCCTGGCCCGTGCCGCCGCCCGCGCGCATCGCCACACCCGCGTCCTCGGCCCGCCGGCCAACGACGCGAGCGCCGAGGACCTCGCGCTGCAGGTCGGGACAACAGAGATCGTCGACCTGGCGGTTACGGCAAACAAGCTCGCAGGCAACGCGGTCGCCGCAGGCAAAGTTGCCGACGGCGCCATCGCCAGCGTCGGTCGGCTGACCGACTTGTCCGTCTCGACCACCAAGCTTCAGGATGCCGCGGTTACTGCGTCCAAGCTCGCTGTCAACGCGGTTTCGCGTGCCAACGTGCAGGACGGCGCCGTCGGCCGCACCGAACTCGAGCTGGTCGAGGTCGCCAGTGGCGGGCAGGCCCTGGGTCCCTTCGGCGGCGCGGGTCCGGCGAGCCAGGTGGTCCTTCTGCTGCGGACGGGGCTGCTCGATGCACAGACGACGTTGTTCTGGCCGCAGCTTACCGTCAGCAGCGCCTCGGGTACCGGCGCCTTCGCTCAGGTGGAGGCCGCCATCAACTACCGCCGCATAGGCATCGTCTCGAGCGGACCAGCCGTCGTCGACTTGATGTTGCGCCTCACGAACACTGGCCCGCTCTCGTGCACCGTCAACTGGCGGGTCATGACGTTCGCCCCGTTCAACCCGGCCTATCCGTTCGGAATTCGCGCGGGCATCGGTGGGGACCTCGTGTGATGCTGGCTGTCTGGTCCTTCTGGACCAAGCCCTTCCGCGCCCACCACTATCAGATCTGGGCAAGCGAGAAACATCACCTGCTCGCCTGGGCCCTATCTGTCGAGACGGCTCGCGCGCACTTTGACGCCACCTCGCTGATCACCGACGACGAGGGTGCACGTATGCTGGTCGATCGCATCGGCCTGCGCTTCGATCATGTCTCGACCGCGCTGAACGCACTCGAAGATCAAGATCCGCTGGTGTGGAGCCTGGGCAAGCTGGTCGCGTACCGCTCGCAAACGACGCCGTTCGTGCACATCGATAGCGACTGCTTCCTGTGGAAGGCGCTGCCCGCGCGAATGCAAGCGGCGGGTGTCCTGGCCCAGAGTCCCGAGACCTTCGACTGGGGCGGCGGATCGTACTACCGCCCCGAGGTGCTGCAGCTTTCCATCGACGCCGGTCACGGCTCGTTGCCCGAAGAGCTGCGCTGGTACCTGTCGATCCGCGGCAACACGGCGGTGAACTGCGGCATTTTCGGCGGCAACGACCTGGAGTTCATCCATGACTACGCCGACCGAGCGATCGGGCTGATCCAGCATCCCGCGAATCAGCGCCTCTGGCCGGCCTTCGAGGACCGTATGTCGGAGAACCTGATCGCCGAGCAGTACGTGTTGACGGCCTGCATCGAACACGCTCGACGGTCCCGCCGCAAGGTGGACGTGCAGTACCTGTTCCCCTCCACCGAGGATGCATTCCGGCCCGAAGCTGCTGCAAAGGCCGGCTTCACGCACATGATCGGCCTCGCGAAATCCGACCCGGAGCTGGCGCGTCGACTCGACCGCCGCGTTCGCCGGGACCTGCCCGAGTACCACGCGCGGTGCGTCTCGTACGCGCGAGGCACGCGAAGAAGCACAACTCGCACCCACGCCTTGTCGAGGAGCACTGAGCATGGCCACGACTGATATTCCCGAGTTTGTCGAATTCTCGCCGGGCGATCCCATCCGCTCGGAAGACTGGAACAACATCCAACGTCAGATCCGCAATGTCGTGCGCGGGCACCGTCACACCCGTCTCGCCAGCACGCCGGCCAACGATGCATCGTCTGAGGACGCCGCCGTCCAGATCGCCACCGACGACATCGCCGATCTCGCCGTCACGGCCGCCAAGCTGGCGGCCGGCTCGGTGACCGCGGCCAAGCTAGCCGACGGCGCGATTACCAACCCGAAGCTCGGCGACAACGCGGTCAGCACGACCAAGCTTCAAGACGCAGCAGTCATCGGATCCAAGCTGGCCCCTAACGCCGTCGCTCGCGCGAACATTCAGGACGCGGCAATTAACCGCCCAAAGCTGGCCATCCAGGACGTCGCCACCGCCAACGTGAGCGTCCCTGTCAATTCGGTCGTCATCACCCCCGTCAAGACCGCCGTGCCACAGGCGCAGACCCAGTTCCTCTTTCCCATGCTGACCATCACGAGCACCAGCGGTAGCACGCTGGGGGGGTTCGCCCACATCGAGCCGACCATGGTGTACCGCAGAGCGCTGGGGGCTTCGGGTGACACGGTCGACGTGTTCCTACGGCTCCTGAACAATGGAACACTGGGCGCCAATGTGACCTGGCGCGTGGTGACGTTCGCGCCCTGATGCCAGCCGTCAGCCTGCCCATGATCGTTCCGCCCGGCGGTGCCTCGGTCGCCAGCCGGGCGTCTGCTGTCGCGGCCAACACCCCGCCCCTGGACATGCTGCCGCCGTCCGACACCCCCGATCCGCAGGCGAGCGACAATGTAGTCAAGCGCTTCGTTGCCACACCGGATGTCGAGATCCTGGATGCCAGGTTGCACCTGGCCGGGGCCGCGCACACAGCGAATCTAGCGTCCGGTGCGAGCGTGAGCGGAGGTCAGGCCCTCATCGACCTGGGCGGACTTCGACCGCTCTCGAGGGTGAACTTCACGCGAACGTCTGCCGGCGCGGATTCGGCCCTGATGATCCAGGTGGGCGGGTCATGGTTCCTCCCAGCGCCCGTGGGCTCGGTCCTCTTCAGCGATTACAACCCGAACGTCCCATTTCCGGAGCTGATCACCGAGAAGGCGCTGCTCAGCAACGCCGCGAGCGTGAGCAACGTCGAGAGCATCACCTTTCCGAGCAACGTAACACTGCGGCTCGGCGATGGCGGCGTACCATTCTTCTTTCAGCGCGGCGCGTTGCGGGCAAGCGGTGTCCCCGTCCCAGACTTCGCTCAGCAGCTCGATCTCGCAATTCGTTCGAGTGAGCCACTGGAAGGTGTGTGCCACATCGATCTGGTAGCCCATTCGGATGCCTTCGGCACGCTCGTTGCGAACCAGGCGCAGGTCACCTTCCGCACCCAGCGCAACTGTCTGGTAGGGCTCGACCTTGCAACCCGCACTGGCACACTACCTTCCGCGTTCGCCCTGCCTGTGCCGAGCGGCCTGACCGTTCCCGTCGACCGTCCGCCCGTGTCGACTGTCTCGCTGGCAGCGGTGGCGATCGGCTTCGGTCCGTCGTTCGCGCCGGCCCTGCTCCGGCGCGGGGCTGTCGTCTCGGCGGACTTTCAGGTGGCGCAGGCCATCGACATTCAGGTCGAGCTCTCGGTTGACGGTCTGTATCTCTACCTGCAGTCTCGCGGCAACGGTGCGTTGACTGTCGAGCTGCGGCTGGATGCGGACGGCGAACCGCGCGGCGCGGTACTGGCAAGCAGCACGCCGCGTGTAGATGAGCTGCCGACGACGGGCTTCGAGTGGCTCGAGGTGGTCCTCGACGCCCCCGTGGCGGTGGCCGGCGGGACGCGTGTCTGGATCGTGGCGCGCGCCGATCAGGCAGGCGTGGAATGGGCCGGCGACGACGTCGTGGGCCTGCCAGCGCTGGTGAGCCTCGATCGCGGGAATTCGTGGCAGGCGCATCCGCTCACTGCGAGCTATGCACTTCGGCTCGCCCTCCCATCACCACTCACGCTTGGCATGCAGGTCGGCGATGAGCGGCAGGCGGTGCCGCTCATCCCCGTGGCCTTCCCGCTGACGCTGGACTCGGCCGCGCCGCTGGTGCGTGGCCTCAACGCCGCGCTGACGAACGGGCGCGGCAGCGGCGATCCCCTTCCGGACGGCGTCGCCATTGAGCTTTCGGTCGAGCCGGTCCTTGCGCTCCAGCTCACCTTGACGCAGTTCGACGTCACCTATGTCCAGACTCTTTCGGAGGGCGCCTGATCGTGTTCGGCGCACTGGAAGACGAGGCCGTACGCATCCTGCGGGCGAATCTGAGCCCAGACCACCTGCCGGCGACACGCGTCGTGACCGGACCTGTCACGCCGCCGAGTCCTAGTGACGAGCCGCTTATCGCCGTTACCGCTGGCCCGTTCCGGCTGAACCCCGATGAAGCTGCCAGCCCGCCCCGCGGCTCACGATTGCCTGTCGCCGACGCATTCCCGCCCGATGGCACCCGCCCGCTGAGCCTGACTCGAGCCCCACTGCAGCCTCTGCGCCTGGTTGAAGTCGAGGACCCGCCCGGGTCCCGTGCCATCCTCCGCGAGCGCGACGATTACACCGTGGACTACGTCAACGGACGGCTGCGGTTGCGCCAGGCAGTGCCTGGCACCCTGCACGTGCAGTACTTCACCTCCGAGCCGTTCCGCGTCACCACGGCGACTCGACTGCGAGTCGACTACCGCCTGGACATCTTCGGTACAACCACACCCGGCGCGCAAAACGTCGACACGCTGGCCGCCATTTCGATGGGCGCGCTGGCCGCCCACGCCGGCGGTTTCGACGGCCTGCGCGGCGAGGGCGACGATGTCCCCGACACAGGCGTCGGCCCGCGCGAGGTGTCCTTCGTCTTCGAGACCCCGGCGCTCGTCGGTGGTGCACAACCGGTCCCTACGCACTGGCGCATCGACTACGCCGTCGATGCCTGGATGATCCTGCTGCCAATTGACGAATCGCTTGGCGTCATTCGCCATGTTGCCGCCGGCCTCGACTGGGACGACCGGCGGGTGGAGGTGCTGCTGTCGTCCCCGTCGCCGATCCTGGGTCGACCGGTCACGATCATTCAAGGTGTTGGCCCGGCAACGGCTGCCACGCTGGCCGAACGCGGCATCACGACCGTCGGACAGCTGGCTAATGCGGCGCCGATCGGGCCACCGGCCATCGACCAGGCCATCGATCGGGCAGTGACCGTTCGGCAACAGTCGCGGGGCATCGTGCGTGGAATGGTGGCGGCACGCCCAGCAATTCCGGACGCTTCAGAGTTCCTGGCATTACGACTCGCCGAGCTGGATGCGGCCGACCTGGCCGGCGTCGGCATCGGATCTGCTGCCGCGGCGCCGATCCTGGCAGCCGTGGCCGACGTGGTGTCAGCCACGACTCTCCCGGCCTTGGCACTCGAAGACCTGCTCGCTACGCCATGATCGCGATTGAGTCCCCGATACGAAAGGGAGTACGTTTGGGGTCCGCGGGAGTTGACAATGCGAATAGCGACCGAGCGAGGCCTCTCGACATGGTCACCCTGTGGCGCGAACCGATACATCGCGAGCCTCTTGCCGCGCGTCCGGCTGAAGCCAGCCGGCCGCCGGCTGCCGAGCTGTATGCGACGCTATTCGGCGCCTTTACCCTGTCGCGCCATGGCCGGCGCGTCTCGATCGGCCGGCGCGGCGCCGTCGCCGAGCTGGCCCGTTACCTGGTCGCCCACGCCGGCCGCCAGGTACCGCGGGACGAGCTGATCGAGCTCGTGTGGCCGAACGCCGATACGCGCCGGGCGGTGCACCGCCTCCACGTTGCCGTCAGTAGCCTCCGTCGAGCGCTCGGCGCTGGCGCGAGCCCCCTCAGACTCGAGGACGATAAGTACTACATCGCCGCCGAGAGCATCGTGACCGACTGCGACGCGTTTGACGGTCACTACCGCGAGGCCAAGGCGGCGTCGGCGCGGCGTGCATATGCCGTCGCTGCCGAGGCGTTTCGAGCTGCGGTGGCAACCTACGGTGGCGAGTATGTTGCCGATCGTCCGTACGCGGACTGGACGGCGCAGCGGCGGGCTCGATTTGCCGAGCGGCGGCTGGACGCGCTGACCTGGTTGTGCGAGCACGCTCTGCGCGAGGGCTATCTGATGGCCCTGGCCGAATACGCGGGCGAGGTCCTCGACAGCGACAATCTGCGCGAACGCATTCATCGCCACCTCATGCGCGCCCACTACGCCCTCGGTGAACGTGGCCTCGCCATTCGCCAGTACCACCGTTGCGCCGAGCTGCTCCAGACCGAGCTGGGTGTCCTCCCGTCGCGCGAGACCCAGCGGCTGTACCAGGCAATTAGCGACGACGTGCCGCTGCCCGAGGAGCGTTACCCGCTCGAGTAGGGCCTAGCAGGGCGTGCAATACACCCACTCCGGTTAGATTCGGCTATTCCGGTTGACGGGGCGCGTTGGATAGGGTTGGGCCATCTCGGGCAGAGGGGGTGTAAATGCGCGGACGGCTGGACCCGCAGCTGAGCATGCTGGCGTTCAACCAGTGCCATCTTGTAGCTGTTCTGCTTGGATCGTGGCGCAGGATCGATCCGATCAGTCGGTCAGCGGTTCAACCCACAACGCCGACTCGGGCATGCCGTCCGGGAGAACGCCTCCTGCCGACATGTCGGCGGCGAAGATCCCGATCGGCGTGAGGCTGCGCGCGCCTGCAGCGACGTACACGCGAAGATTGACGTGATCCGATGCCGCACGCCCTCGGGGTGCGGGTTCCGCTAGCGTGGCGAGCCGTGCCAGCACCACAGGGTGGCCAAGGACTGCACCTGTTGGCCACACCTGACCGGAAAGTCCAGCGGCCTGCCTTGCGCCGGTATCATCCTGACCACCGCCGCGATCGTTTCGGTCGTCCAGCAAGCGAACTGCAACCTGTCCATCGGAGCCAAAAGCAGCTATCGGCCGCGCTTGGCGCCAGCGCGAACCAGGAAAAGACTATGCCCGACACGACACCCAATCACGCCCACCGATCCGGCCAGCAGCGCCCTGAAGATCACGCCGATCACGCCGGGAAAGCGCACTCAGAAGGCGATGGCCGGCCTGTGCGGCGGTTTCGCATGAGCCGGGTTGACCGCGTTGGCGACATGATCGTCAGCATGCTCGCCAGGGCAGGGATTGGACCATTCCACCTGCTGATCACGCGCGGCCGCAAGACCGGCCGGCTACACACGAATCCCGTTGTCCTTGTCGAGCAGGACGGGCGGCCCTGGCTGGTCGCTCCTTACCGCGAGGTTGGACCCGACGAAGCCGGACCCATCCTCAAGCGCTACATCGCTATCGCCAGTGCCACGCGGCCGTACTTCCGGGCAAACAACAACTCCCCTGTGGAGGACTTCATCGCCGAGGCGCACCGCCATCCAGTATTTCAGCTCACGCCGCTAAGCAAAGACGCGCAATAACGCATCGACGAGAATGAAAGCCGCCGCGAGCGGGCAGATCAGTTGGAGCGTACTCCGCGGAAGCTTGATCGGAGAGTCAACAACACGAGCAGCAGGGTCGGCCCCAGCACCAGCACATCGGCGTCGTCGTGGTTACGGACCACCGTAAGGGTGAGGATCAGGCCCCCCAGCAGGGCGAGCACAAATGACAGCCCCCCGGTGGAACCGTCCGATCTCGGTTTCCAGCCAAGGATCGTGCGTGCGTGTCACCTCTCGCCCACTATCGGAATCCGTACAGCCCGTCTTGAGCGGGCAGCGGTTGCACGCCGCGGCTAACGCTCGATAGCGTGTCATCCGCCGTGGCTCGTCGACGTGGATCGGCTGCAGGTGCTGGCCCGTCGGGCATTCCCAGACGTCCAGGTGGGCGTGATAGATGAACCCCGAGGTCGCGTACGCCTCGGCGCGACGGTGCGACCGATGGGCCATGCGCTCGATACCGAACGCCACCACCAACAGCAGCACGGCATAGCCCGCCGCTAAGAGCGTTTCGGTATGCGCACCAGCCAGACCGAGCGGCGCCATCAGCGCGCGGCCACGGGCTCGGACAATTCGGTGAACAACACGTCTTGAGGCTCCTCGACGGTAATGGGGCTCACCCTGTAACGCACACCGAGCCAGCACAGCCACAGCAGGGGCAGTACGCCGCCCACGATGAACAGGATGTCCCGCGGGCCAGCCAGTGGCGGTCTCGCGGCGCGTCGCTACGCCCGAAATGCCCTCCATATCGACCGACATCAAGATCTTCACGTCGGCCAGGGTATGTCAGCGCAGGCGTGGATCGAGCGCATCGCGCAGGCCGTCACCCAGCAAGTTGACCGCGAGGACACTCAGCACGATTGCCAGGCCCGGAAAGATCGCCACGTGTGGCGCGACCTGCAGGAACTGGCGACCGTCGCTCAGCATCGTGCCCCACTCGGACGCAGGCGGGCGGATTCCGAGTCCGAGAAAGCTGAGCGTAGCCACCGTGAGGATCGCCGTGCCAAGTCGCAAGCTGGCGAGCACCAGGATGGACGCAAGCGCGTTCGGCAACAGGTGCCACACCAGGATGCGGCCGTCACCGGCGCCCATTGCACGCGCCGCCAGGACAAAGTCGAGCTGCTTCAACGACAGGATTTGCCCGCGGACGACCCGAGCAAACACTGGGAGCGAGAAGATACCAATGGCCACGATGACGTTCGTGTCGCCCACGCCCAGCACGGTAATGACCATGATCGCGAGCAGCAACTGCGGGAAGGCAAGCAACAGGTCGAGCAGACGCATCAGCACGTCATCGATCCAGCCGCCCCAGTGTCCGGCCGGGAGTCCGACCGCCATGCCGGCCAGCAACCCGAGGCCGACTCCGAGCAAGCCAACAGACAGCGAGATGCGTGCGCCGTACAGGACGCGACTGAATATGTCGCGGCCGAAATTGTCGGTGCCAAATGGGTGTGCCAGTGAGGAGCCCTCTAGCACATGCTGGTAGTCCTGCTCGGCGGGTTCGTACGGTGCGATGGCCGGTGCAGCGAGCGCTACGGCAATCAAGATGAGCAGGACCGCGGCCCCGCTCATCGCGGCTCGGTTGCGGCGCAAACGGCGCCACGCATCGCGCCAGAGGCTCCTTGGCGGCCGTTCAGCCATACGAAATGCGTGGATCGATGACCGCGTACAGCACGTCTACCAGCAGTCTTCAGCGCGTGTCGGGCGATAACGAGGTGCTCGGCCAACCCCTTTGCCCGAGCAGTCCGCAGGTAGTCCGCGCTGAGCACGTCAAGCAAACTGGAACGCGTGACGCGCGCGATGACCGCCGCGGCCGCCGCGCCCAGGGTCAGCGCCGGCAGCACGAGGTGCTCGAGCCCGCCCTGGCCGAACGACGGGAACCAGCCGAGTCTCACAGAAAACACGAGGATCAGCATCAGGCCAAGCCAGAACGTGGGCGTGCACACGCCGAACAGGGCCACGACCATACTGATGCGGTCCAGCACGGTGTTGTGTCGCACTGCGGCGACCACCCCCAGACCAAGTCCGAGCACCATCGACACCAGCATGCTCAACCCCGCCAGGCGAAGGGTTGCAGGCAGGCGCAGCGCGATTTCCTGACCCGCTGGAACGCGCGACACCGTCGAGCGACCGAAGTCGCCTTGCACGGCGTGGCCAATCCAGTACACGTACTGCACCGGCAACGGTTGGTCGAGGCCCCACTGGCGGCGCATAAGTTGCACCTGCTCCTCCGTCGCCTCCGCGCCCAGGGCAAGGCGGGCAGGATCGCCGGGGATCAACCGCATGGTGACGAACACGAGTATGGAGGCACCGACAAGCAGCGGCACCAGGAGTGCCAGTCGGCGCACGATGTAGCGGGTCACGGCCGGGGGTGCGTCCTGCCGTCTTAGGAGGTGTAGTGCGCGGTGCGCAGATACGGAATCCCGTCCGCCTGGATGAGCACGCCGCCTACGTTCTCGCGCACTGCACCAAAGTACGTGGGAGCGTACAGGAGGATGTTGGGCGCGTCCTCCACGATCATCTCCTGCGCTCGGGCGTACACGTCCTTGCGTTTGGTCTCGTCGGTGAACTGCAGCCCCTGCATGATCAAGTCTTCGACCTGCTGGTTGAAGTAGTAACCATAGTTCGGGCCGGCTGGTGGCCACTGCGTCTTGCTGTAGATCGAACGAAGCGCCCAGTCCGCATCACCCGTGGATGGCGACCAGTTGCTGATCAGCATCTCGGTGGTCGATTGCTCGAGCGGTTTCGACTCCTCCGCCACGTACGCGGCGTCTTCCATCTGCACCGCCTCGACATCGACGCCCATCTGCTTGAGCTGGCTCTGGATGGCAACCGCCCGATCTTTGCTCGTGGCGGTGAAGCGGAGCGTCGCTTTGAAGCCATCCGGATAGCCAGCTTGAGCTAGCAGATCCTTGGCTTTCTGCGGGTCGTATTCGTAGCTTCGTACGCCCTTGTAGCCCCACACCCCCGCGGCAATTGGCGAATCCACGATCTTGCCCTTGCCCAGCTCGGCAACTTTCAGTACAGCCTCCTTGTTCACGCCATAGTTCAGGGCCTGACGGACCAACTTGTTGTCGAATGGTTTGCGCTGGTCATTCATGGTCACCCAGAAGACGGAGATGCTGTCCGATTCGAGCACTTTCAGGCCGCTCGCGGTCTTCAACTGTTCGGCCTGGGGCGCATTCAACGGGCCGGCGAACTGCGCTCCACCACTCTGCACGGCGATACCCAGCGTGCTCGGGTCAGAAATGCCCTTGATCGTCAGCCGGGAGACGGACGCAGCCCTGCCCTTGTCCCAGTAGTCGCGGTGCGCGTCAAGGGCGATGTGATCGCCGCGCACCCATTCGGCGAACTTGAAGGGTCCGGTTCCGACCGGATGGGTGCCGAAGTCCTCGCCAAATTGCTTGAACGCGGTCGGGCTGGGAATGCCCCCGGCCGGGTGCGCAATCGTCGCCACCAGCGCCGCGAACGGCTGTTTCGTGACCAGGCGCACGGTGGCATCGTCGACGGCTTCGACGTGATCAATGGCGGCCCCAAAATACGCGTGACGCTTCAGTTTCGCGTCGGGTGCGAGCACACGCTCGAAAGCCGCCTGTACCGCGGCGGCGTTGAAGGGCGTGCCGTCGTGGAACTTGACGCCTGATTTCAGCTTGAATGTGAATGTTTTCGCATCCGCCGATGGCTCCCACGACTCGGCCAGTTGATTGACGACTTGCATGTGGTCGTCGAGACCGACCAGCCCTTCGTACAGGCATTTGTCGACACCCAATGATGCGTTGAACGTTGTGTCGTGCACGTCGAGGTTGTCGGGCTCGCGGTTGAGCGCGACGAAGAAGGCGCGATCGATAAACGGAGCCGACGTTGCAGCGACAACCGCGGCGGGCGTGCCCACGGTCTTGGCAACAAACGTCGGTGCTGGTGCGGCAGCCGCGGCTTGGGTCGGCGCCGCACCGCTTGTCGGCGCGGCAGGCGTGGCCTGGCGGCAAGCGGCCAGGATGCCTGCGAGCGTGCTCGCACTCGCGCCCATTGCCACGAGTCGCAGGAACCGGCGGCGGTCGAGGCCGTGGCGCTGCCACTCCTCGTCCAGGGCTCCGTATTCATTCACACGGTCCATGAATATGCCCTCCTGCACAGAAATGGTACGGCGCGCAGCCCGCCGGTATGTGTTGGCCGCGTGAGCGACGGGCGGCCGCGGGCTCGCGATAACGGGGCAACGCGACGTGCCACGGTCCGGCGACTGCCACGATAGCCGAGTCGCCAGAGCTCGTTGAACAGAAGGACGGCGATGCGGCAGCCCTCACGCCACCCTACGCCCAGGTACGGGCCGAAGGGATCAACGCGACTCGATCGACGCTGCTCGCGCAACAAGTCGTCGGGGATACTCCGCGCGTGCGACGCGCCGGATCGTCATGCGGTCGAGCCAGAGTTGACGCGCGATGGTGCTGACCATCAGCCGGGTGGCGATCAGCCCGTTAACGCGAGCAGGTTGAGAAGGCACATGGCGACGCCCACCTGGTGGACGAGTGCCTACGCGCCGGTGGTAACCGACGTCAGAGTGTCAGGTGAATGGGTTGGCTGAATGCCTACGAAAAGGCTCCCGCCCACGACAGCCGATAAGCCGGCCCAGCGGATGAGATTCGAGGCTGTTGTCGCCCGAGGGCGGCTATTGGGCGGTTCGCCCCTTGCGGCAGAGCTTCTTGCTGCAAATGAGCTTCTTCCGTCATGTCGCCGCCGGTCTCACACTCGCGTACCACTATCAACACTGCTAGAGTGACCGCGGCCCGCTGGTAAAGAAGGACTTGCAGCGATTTGCCGAGACTTGGCCGCTCGACCCATCCCTACAGGAGAAGAGACCATGGAGTATGCCCTGTTCGCGCTTCCAATTCAGTCTGGCAAGACCGACGCTGCCCGCGCGTTCTTGCAGCAGCTCGAAGGCGAGCGGAAGAGCCAATATGCGACATCGGAGCGACGGCTGGGGATCACGAAGGAAGTCTGGGCGCTACAGCAGTCCCCGATGGGCGAGCTGTTCGTCGTCTTCTTCCAGAGCGACAGTATCGGGGGAGCGCTCAGTCAGTTCGTCGGTTCGCAGGATGAATTCGATCAATGGTTTAAACGGCAGTTGAAGGACACCACGGGGGTGGACTTGAATGTGCCCCCGCCCGGCCCACTGAGCGACATTCTGTCCGTCTACGAAGCCTGACCCTCGCCGACTACCGTCGCCGCTCCGGTACAGCATGAGCCCGTCGACCTGCTAGAGCCCAGGACCGTGGCAGGTCCCGGCCCTGCTGCTCGAGGCCGAGACATACAGCCCCGAGGTCCGCGTTCCGCGACGCCGCTCATCGCGCGCAGGTGTGCGCTACTGTCGCGGCACTGCAGCATGCGAACGTCATGAAAGTGACCCGTGCATCGGGGTGGCGCTAGGCCGCGCCGGGCTGCCGCCTAAACCCTCAACGACGATCGCGAGACGTGTGTGGGCATGGAGCACCGTGGTGTCAATGGCCGTGGCGACGTGGCTCTGTCCCAATTTGGATATTGCTGGTAAATGAAGCGACAGCTAGGAGCCCAAGGCGAGGAGACGAGCGAAACGCGAGTGCTGGGTCGTGGCTTTCGGCGAGCCGGCGAACCAGCCGCTCAGGCGGAGGCAGTTGAGTGCGGTGGCTGTCAGCATGTGGTCCAAATGCGTCTTGGCGAATCCGCGGTACCGCGTTCGACGCAGTCCGCATGTGCGCACACCCTGGGAGACCGTGCCTTCGATGCCAGAGCGATTGGCGTACACTTCCACAAAATCGCGCGTCTTTTCGCGTTCGCGTGCAGCACGGAGTGCTTCGTAGGCTGGCTGCCGCCGGACAGTGATCAAGCGTCTTGGGTACCTCTTCTTCGACCGCACACAGCGCGTGCGACTCGGACACCGTGAGCAGTCCTTTCCGGAGAAGCGGATCTTGATCACGTCGGTACGGCGGTTGTCGACTACCGGAGTCCAACTGACGCTCGTGCGCCCTTCAGGACACGTCGCTCGGTGTTGTTCCCAGTCGATCCTGAAATGCTCGGCCGAGAAGCCGAAGAGTGGAGGCCATCTTGGCCAGCAACGCCGGCGGTCGATAGGAGTGGGCCAGCGTAATCGTGCCATAGTCGTAGTGGGGGAACGACGCCGCGTAGTATGCCAATGCCATCATGCCTTCCCAGAGCGGTCCACTGGGGTGAGCCCAAGGAGTGTCAGGGGCAAGATGGTCGGACACCCATACCGAGTCGAACAATCCGTCCAGGGACTTCAGATGCTCCTCAACCTGTGCTTGAAAGGTTGGCATGCGCGTCCTGGCGTCCGTTGGCCATGTCGGGAAGCGCCAACCGAATCGGAGCTTGGACATTGAGCATCCTCCCTGGCGTTGGTGTGGCGTTGCGGAGCCGCGGCCATTGTCGAATATACAAGGCAGAGCCCGCCCCCGGACGGAGTTCAGCCAGGAAGCCGGCTCCGAGCGCCATCTGGTGAATTAAGGGCGCCGTGATCGACATCTGCTTTTACACATCCGCGCGTGTTGGCCGGCATCGCTCAGGTACTCGGAGCGGATTTCAAGCTGTCCTCGCTCAATTACCTAGCGGCTGCTGCTGACAGCCGCTGATGACAGCCCGGGCACCGCGCCGCGCTCGGCCGCGCGTTGCGCTCCAGTCCAGTAGTAGCCAAGCGGAGAACGGCTTCCAGCAGCTCCGGCGCTGCAGTCCGCCATGCCCCGAGCACACCTTCTTCGTGATCGGCGAGGCTGTGATCACGATGTGCTTGGGCGTGCTTCGGCAGCGTTCTGCCGAGTTGCTCCAGCGGTTGTACGATTTCGTCCGGGAGGTCGTCTGAGATCACGTGGCCTTCCCCGACCCGCCGCTGCTCTTAACAACGGCGGGTCTCTTCGTGTGATGCCGCAACACTACCCTGACTGCCCACTCCACCGGTAGCCCTCTGTACGTACAACTTCCGGTCACACCCTGGGGCTGCGTCTCGCATTGACATGCCCCGGACCCGTTACTACACTGGCGCGATCGGGAAGTGCCGATCGGCGGCGTCCGCCGGCCGATGAGCTGGCGGGGCAAGCTGGCCTGAATCAGCGACGCTAGAGCCAGGAGGTGCAGCCATGGCAGAAGGGCGTGAGCGAATGGGGTTGACCCGGCGGTCGTTCCTGTGGCGTTGGGGTGTGGCCAGTGGGGTGCTCTCGGTGAGCACGCTCCTCACCGCCTGTGGCGGGGCGCCGGCCAGCCCGGATGCCAAACCGACCGAAGCACCGAAGCCGGCGGCGGCACCGACGGCCGCGGCCAAACCGGCGGCACCGACAACCGCGCCGGCGGCGGCAGCGACGACGGCGCCGGCGCAGACGGGCAAGAAGAAGTACGAGGGCGTCACGCTCAAGTACGCGGCCATCGCCTCGATGGGCGCTGGCGTGGAGCAGATCTTGACACCCTGGCTGGAGGAGACCGGGCTGAAGATCGAGC
>WNGA01005526.1_pt1 | contig 19063 bp, 14 predicted proteins | sample 5400061 | NCBI WGS metagenome assembly WNGA01 (sample SAMN13153366, study PRJNA577476) | soil metagenome | isolation source: 100 cm soil or saprolite under grassland replicate 2 | place: USA:California | collected 2016-06-15 | reverse complement strand
ACCCTGTCGCGCAGCCGTCGGATGTCGTCTCCGAAAAACGACGCCTTGCCCTTCATGAGCTTGAGACCATTCTCATCGCCGGCGTTGTGACTGCCGGTGATCATGATTCCTCCGTCGGCGCCGAGGTGGTGAACGGCGAAGTACAGGAGCGGTGTTGGGCCCACGCCCACGTCGACGACATCGACGCCGGCTCCCATGAGTCCCTCCGAGAGCGCTTGGAAGATGCGCGGCGACGACAGCCGGCAATCGCAGCCGACTGCGATGCGGAGCGTTTTTTCCTTTGCCCCCTCTTCGACCAGCATCGCGCCGAATTCCTCGCCGATCGAACGAATCAGATCGCTCGAGAGCTCGCGATCCGCGACCCCTCTGATGTCGTACTCACGAAAAACGTGCGCCGGTACCAGCATGCGCTGCACTTCTAGCAGGCCACGCCGGGATCGACTAGCCCGTCACGGTGCCGCGCTCGACGAAGCAGCGGGAGACGCGGTCGCAGCGGGACGCGTGGGCGCCTCCCCGAGGCTGCTCTGCGCAAGCAGGAGCACGGGGGGCTTCGGCAACACCCGACCATCCGGAGCATGCCAGGACCCGGGCGCGAAAAGGAGCTTGCCGTTATCGAGCCGCAGCATTTCCCAAGCGGCGAAGTAGCCGCCGCCAGGCGGCGCCACCCAGCCGCCCGGTTCCCACACCCAGCTCTTGCCCTGCCATGACCATTCGCCGTCGATCCAAACGGCCCCCTCTTGAGGTTTGGGCGGGATGATCTCCACGCGCGATGAAGGAGGAGGGTATGGAATCTCGATGTAGTTGGTTCCGGTAGGATGGCGTGACCCAGTCGCGACCGATCAAAAGATACTCGAGCATCGCGAGCACCAGGAACGGACCAAAGGCAATCCGCGCAAGTCCGAGCGACGAAGAAGAAGAGGCTTCGTAGAGCGGATCTTTGGCGAGCTCGGCTTCGGCCGCCGCGCGTTCCTCGGGACTCAGCTGGGCGAGGGCAGTTTCCGTTTCCCGTTTTTCTGCCATCACGCCTGCGGGCTCTTCGATGCGGCCGTGCACCAAAAGCAGGATCACCGCCGCCACCGTCCCCTGTACCGCGCCAGCGAGCAGCGCGAACACCGCGCCGGTCCACCCGAACCACGCGCCCGCCATCATGAGAAGCTTGGCGTCACCAAGCCCCATACCCGTACGCCCCCGGATGACCTTGTACAAAACGCCGAACGGCAGCCACACGATGCCGAACCCAACAGCGGCGCCGAGGAGAGCGTCTTTCAGGTCGATCTCGGGTCGGAGCGACACCGTCGCGATACCGAACACAGTTCCGCCGACCGAGATCGCGTCCGGGACGTACATGTGCTCGAGGTCGATAAACGCCACGGCAACGAGGGCGAGAGCGAACGCCAGCTCAGCCGTGAAGATGGCAAGCACGCGCCCGATGGAAGTGTCGCTCGGTAGCCGTAAGACGAGCTTCTGCAGAATCGCCCAAGCGAGTAGCCCGCCAATGAGCTCGACGGCGAGGTAGCGCGGCGAGATCCTCGCTCGGCAGCAGCGGGCGCGCCCGCGCAGCAGGAGGTACGACACGACCGGGATGTTGTCGTAAAACCTCACCGGGGTGCCGCAGGCGGCACACCGCGACCCGGGCCGCACCAGGCTCATCCCGCGCGGCAGACGGTAGATCACGACGTTGATGAAACTAGCTCCGAATAGCCCGAGAAGAATCGCGTACGGGTAAACGACCTCTACGGGAAGATCCTCGAACGGGATCACGGCGATCCCGCGATGGGACCCTGCGAAAGGCTAGTCGGTGCAGGGCGCTTCGGCGTCCTCGGCATCGGGATCTGATATCAGCCCCGCTGGGAGCCTCCAAGATGGCTGGCGGCGGTTCGGCGGGACGCTCGGCTCTCCGGTTTCGGATGGTCGGTAGGGACGTGACAACCTGCTGAGGTCGCCCGATTCTGGTGCTGTGTTCATGAATGGTTACCGCTGATGACCCAAAGCAACTTTTGTGCCCTGGAGTAGCGCGTTCCATTTAGCAGATAGGCCGCGAATTGCCTCTCTCGCCGGTTCTCGTCGATTCAAGCTTGGGTTGACTTTTTCGCGCGTACGCAGGTTCGCGCGAAGAAAATTGCAGTCGACGAGCGACCTGAGCGGGGGGTGCGCGAAAGGCCGCGCCTCCCCCGCCGTTAGCGATCGCTAAAGCCCCCCGAAAGGGTTGATTGACAGGGAAGCGGGGAGGCGGGGAGGCGGGCAACTTTTGGGGTTGGTCCGTCGATTGGCAGCATTTCCTGCGCCTGTGAGCCGGATACAAAAAAAAACAAATTCTCCCCGTCTTCCCGCCTCCCCGTTCCAACCACCGGTTCAGTCAGCGAGGCGGTGCGGGCTAACCACCGGTCATCTTTTCGGGCCGAACCCACTCGTCGAACTGCGCAGCCGTCACCAGGCCGAGCTCGATAGCAGTCTCGCGTAGCGTCTTGCCGAGCTTGTGGGCTGTCTTGGCGATCTTCGCGGCGTTGTCGTAGCCGATGTGCGGATTGAGCGCGGTCACGAGCATCAGCGAATTCTCGAGGTTTTTCTTGATTCGCTCGCGGTTCGGTTCGATGCCGACGACGCAGTGCTCGCGCAAGCTCTCCGAGCCATCGGCCAAAAGCCGAACGCTCTGCAGGAAGTTGTGGATGATGAGCGGCTTGTAGACGTTCAGCTCGAAGTGACCCGAAGCGCCCCCGATGTTCACCGCGACGTCGTTGCCCATGACCTGCGCAGCGAGCATCGTGACGGCCTCGCACTGGGTCGGGTTCACCTTCCCGGGCATGATCGAGCTGCCGGGCTCGTTCTCGGGGATCGAGATCTCGCCGATCCCGCATCGCGGCCCCGAAGCGAGTAGGCGGATGTCGTTGGCGATCTTGCTGAGCGAAACCGCGACTGTCTTCAGCGCTCCGTGGGCATGCACGAGCGCATCGTTGGCAGCGAGCGCTTCGAATTTGTTGGGGGCGGTGACGAACGGATGACCGGTGAGCTCGGCCAATTTTTTCGCCACGCGTACCGCGTACTCCGGATGCGCGTTGAGCCCCGTTCCGACCGCCGTACCCCCCAAAGCGAGCTCGCAAAGGTGCGGCAGCGACGCCTCGACGTGCGCGAGCCCATGATCGAGTTGGGCCACGTAGCCCGAGAATTCCTGGCCGAGCGTGAGCGGCACCGCGTCCTGCAGGTGGGTGCGACCGATCTTCACGATTCCCCGAAAGGCCGAAGCCTTGTCGGCCAGCGCCTGCTCGAGCCGCGCGATGCTGGGCAAGAGGTGACCCTTCAGGGAGGCGACGCCGGCGACGTGCATCGCCGTCGGGAACACGTCGTTCGACGACTGACCCCGATTCACGTCGTCGTTGGGATGTACGAGGCGTCTCTCGCCGCGCTCGCCTCCGAGTAGCTCGCTCGCTCGGTTGGCCAGCACCTCGTTCATGTTCATGTTGGTCTGGGTGCCGCTTCCCGTCTGCCACACGACGAGCGGAAACTCTTGGTCGTGCCGATCGGCCAGCACTTCGTCCGCTGCCTGGATGATGCCCCGACCCTTCGCCGGATCGAGCGTCCCGAGGTCGAGATTCACCAGCGCGGCTGCCTTTTTTACCAGGGCGAGCGCGTGAATCAGCGCACGCGGCATCCGCTCGCCCGAGATCTTGAAATGTCCGAGCGAGCGCTGCGTCTGTGCCCCCCACAGGCGGTCGGCAGGGACCTCGATCGGACCGAAGGTGTCCTTTTCGACTCGTACGTTGGATGTGGTCATGAGCCGCGAGATGCTAGCCCATCTCTTCCAACCGTGCTCGGGCTCTTTCTAGCCCGTTCGGTGGTGCGTCTCGATCGCTTCGACGACCTTGTCGAAGTCGGCTGGCAGGTGGACCGGTGGGTTGGCGTGAGTACAGCTGAGGCCGGAGAGGCTGCGCTCGTGGTAGCGGACCTTGAACTCCGTGAACTTGAGACCACTCGCCGTCGAAACGACGACCGTGCGAGCCTTCTTGTCGATGACCCCACGCGCCAGTAGCTTCTCGAGCACCGCGAGGGCGACCGCCGTATGGGGACAGGCGTACATGCCCGTGCGATCGGCGCGTGCCGCCGCCTCCGACAGCTCTTCTTCGGTCGCCTGTTCGACGACGCCGTTCATCGCCTCGAGCGCGCGCAACGCGCGCGAGGAGCTCACCGGGTTACCGATCTGAATCGCCGTCGCGAGCGTCGGTTGGGCCTTGACCGGCGCTACTTCCTTTTTTCCCTCGGACCAGGCTCGATAGAGCGGGTTGGCCGCGGCCGCCTGCGCGATGGCCAATCGGGGATAGCGAGCGATGAGACCGAGCTCTTTCATCAACCGAAAGCCGGCGTAGAGCGCACCCGCGTTGCCGAGGTTTCCGCTCGGCAGCACGATCCAATCGGGCACTTGCCAATCGAACTGCTGTACGATTTCGATGGCCACCGTCTTTTGACCCTCGAGGCGAAGGGCATTCATCGAGTTGGCGAGGTAGACGAGCTTGGCGTCGGCGAGGCGCTGAACGATCGCCATGCACCCGTCGAAATCCGTGTCGAGAGCGAGCACCAGGGCTCCGTTCGCGATGGGTTGCACCAGCTGAGCGGTCGAGACTCGACCCGACGGCAAAAGCACGGCGACCGGAAGACCGGCTGCGGCGCCGTAGGCGGCAAGCGAAGCCGACGTATCGCCCGTCGATGCGCATGCAATCGCGCGCACGCGCAATCCTCCGGCGACGGCCTGGCGCACGACCGAAACGAGCACCGTCATACCGAGGTCTTTGAACGAGCCGGTGTGGCTATTGCCGCACATCTTCACCCAGAGATCGTCGCAGCCGAGTTGGCGGCCATAGCGCTCCGCCCAGAAAAGGTTGGTGCCCCCCTCATCCATCGAAACGATGAGGTCATCGGGCATGTCGGGGACCACCCACTCACGCTTGCCCCAAACACCCGATCCGTAAGGCCAGAGCGTGCGCTTGTAGCGGTCGTCGAAGAGCTTCATCCAGGCGTTCGGGCCGCGCGAACGCAGCGCCTCGACGTCGTGGACGACCTCGAGAAGACCTCCACACCGAGGACATCGGTAAATGGGCTGAGTCAGCGGAAAGGCGCCGTCACACCCGAGGAGGCAGCGGAACTCGGCGTGGTAATTCATGGGACGAGGCGGCAGTGTAGCGTACTTGCGCTACCGCACGACGGCGATCGCCGACGCTCGAGTTGTCGTCGCTCCCACACGAGCCTACTGGCCATGAGCTCACGCGGTGGGACTGGAGATCCATGGCCCGCCGCGGCAGCCAACCACAGTCTTCTTTTGTAGCACGTTTTCCGGGACATGCATTGATTCGGTCCGAGATGAAATCCTGCCCGCGATCGCCCATGCTTAAGAGCAGTATTCCCGTTTGAGTTACTCGGCGCGGCCCGTCGGCCCGCCTGCGAGTTCGGAGGCCTAGGTTGCTTTATGCGCATCGCCCATATTTCTGATCTTCATCTTCTCGAACCTGATGTTGGCCGGCGCTCGTTCTGTGAGCGCGTTCGGCTACGCTATCTCTCGTTGCTTCGGCCCCTCGACGCCGAGGCGCGGGTGAGGCGAGCGGGGAGGGCACTCAGGCGAGCACGAGAACAAGGGTTCGATCATCTCGTCATTTCCGGCGATCTCACCGAGGATGGCTACAAGGGCCAATTCGAACAGCTCGCGCGCGTGCTTTCGGAAAGCGGCATCGATCCCTACAAAGTCACGCTCGTTCCCGGCAACCACGACGCCTACGGCGATCCGCGCGAGTTCACGCGGGCGCTGCAAGGGCCACTGCGTGCCTATGCTCCGAGCAGCGGCGGTGTCGCCGGCAAGGTGATCGATCTCGGCGACGCGATCCTGCTGCCGGTCAACACGGCCGTTCACCAGCACTGGGCGTCTTCGTGGGGAATCATCGATTCCGAAGGCTACGAGGGGCTCGAGAAGCGGGCATCCGACCCGGGGATTGCCAGGCGTGCCGTCGTGGTCGTCCAACACCACGCGCCCATGCCCCACCCGATCGCCGCGCTGCAGTGGGTCGATGGATTACGAGGTTACCGGCGGCTGCTCGCCCTCTTGTCGAAGCTCCGAGGTGTCCAGGTGCTGCATGGCCATCTGCACACCGCCATCACGCGCGTCCTCGAGATGGGAGGCATCTCGCGGATCTTCGGAGCTCCGGCGGTCGTCGAAGACGCGGAACCGCGCGTCCGGCTCTACGAAACGCGCGGCAACGTAATCGTCGCGGCATAACACATCGCTGCGGCGATGTTCGATCTGGCGGCGAGAATCGGACGGAGTAATGTAGCGCCCGAAACGAAGCCATGCCGACCTCTGACCCTTTTCCGGGTGATCTCCCGGTCACCGCCGACCTCGTTCGCGCCCACCACCTGACCAGCGAGGAATACCACCGGATCGTCGATTCTCTCGGGCGCGCGCCCACGTACACCGAGCTCGGCGTCTTCAGCGTGATGTGGAGCGAACACTGCTCGTACAAGTCTTCGCGCGTTCACCTTTCCCGCCTGCCGACGACCGGCGCGCGCGTCATCCAGGGACCCGGCGAAAACGCCGGCGTCGTCGACATCGGCGACGGGTTTGCCGCCGTCTTCAAGATGGAGTCGCACAACCATCCGTCGTTCATCGAACCGTATCAGGGAGCTGCCACCGGCGTGGGCGGGATTTTGCGCGACGTGTTCACGATGGGAGCGCGCCCCGTTGCTTCGCTCGACTCCCTGCGTTTCGGCCGCCCCGACCACCCTCGCACCGCCGCATTGCTCCGCGGTGTCGTGGCCGGCATCGGCGGATATGGAAACTGCGTCGGAGTGCCGACCGTCGGCGGAGAGCTTCAGTTCGATGCCAGCTACGACGGCAACATCCTGGTCAACGCGTTCACCTGCGGCGTGGCACGCTCCGATCGGATTTTTTACGGTCGCGCATCGGGCGTCGGAAATCCGATCCTCTACATCGGTGCCAAAACGGGGCGCGATGGAATCCACGGCGCGACGATGGCATCCGACGAGTTCACCGCCGAAGGTCCGAGCCAGCGACCGACCGTGCAGGTCGGCGACCCGTTCATGGAAAAGCTGCTCATCGAGGCCTGTCTCGAGATATTCGGCGAGGATCTGCTGGAAGGTATTCAAGACATGGGCGCCGCCGGTTTGACGTCGTCATCGGTGGAGATGGCCGCCCGATCGGACAACGGGCTGGAGCTCGATCTCGACCTGGTCCCCCGCCGGGCCCGGCGGCTCACGCCCTACGAGATGCTTCTCTCCGAATCGCAGGAGCGCATGCTGCTCGTGGCCAAGAAAGGCCGCGAGGAGCGGGTGATCGCCATCTGCAAGAAATGGGACCTCGACGCCGTCGTGATCGGCCGGGTCACCGATACGCGCCGATGGGTCGTGCGCGCGACGCCCGGCTACGATCCGCTCGACGGCCGGGCCCCACAGCGTCGGGAACCCATCGTCGTGTGCGACCTTCCGGTTTCGTTTTTGGCCGACGCCGCACCGAAGTACGATCGGCCCCGAGCGCCCGACCTTTCGCTCCCCGCTCGTCAAGCGTTCGATCCCCGCACGATCCCCGTTCCGAGCGACCTCAAGGCGGAGCTTCTGGCAATGATAGGCTCGCCCAACCTCGGCTCGCGCCGCTGGGTCTATCGCCAATACGACCAGGTCGTGCGCGGCGGCACGGCGGTCAGGGCCGGTTCTGACGCCGGCGTGGTGCGCGTTCCCTGCCAGCTCGGCGACCGCGTGATCGAGAAGTTTCTGGCTTTCGCCGCCGATTGCAACGGCCGATACGTCGAGCTCGACCCCTATCGAGGCGCCGCCATGGCCGTCGCCGAAGCCTGCCGCAACCTGTGCGTGACCGGAGCCGAGCCCATCGGCATCACCGATTGCTTGAACTTCGGTTCGCCCGAGCGCCCGGAGATCATGGAGCAGTTCGCGCAGGCGGTCGACGGCATGGCGGCCGCTTGCCGCGCGCTGTCGGTGCCGGTCGTCAGTGGCAACGTCAGCCTCTACAACGAGACCGATGGGCGCGCCATTTTGCCAACCCCCACCATCGGTGCGGTCGGTCTCGTCGCCAAGAGCGAGGACATCGTCACCGCCCCATTCAAGCGGCCCGGCGAGGTGATCGTACTGCTGGGGCCGGGCGGCAGCGGTCTCCTCGGCGGCTCCGAATACATCGTCCGCCACACCGGCGAAGTCAAAGGGCCGCTGCCCACCCTCGATCTCGAGATGGAAAGACAGCTCCAGCATCTCTGTCTGGAGCTCGCGCGCGCGGGGCTCGTTTCCTCGATGCATGACCTGGCCGACGGCGGTCTCGCCAACGCCTTGGTCGAATGCTGCGTCGGCGGCGATGTATCGCAACCCGCCATTGGCGCCGACGTGCTGCTTGCTGATTTTGCGGTGAACACCGTCGGCGTGCTCTTCGCCGAAGAGCCAAGCCGCGTGGTGGTCTCGCTCGCATCGGACAACCTCGCCGCGGTCCGTCAGCGCGCCGAACGTGACGGCGTTCCGCTCGTCCTGCTCGGCAAGACGACGGCGCGAGACCTCGTCCTACGAGCTTCGGGCTCCGAGCTGGTCCGCGCCACGCTCGAGGAATTGCGAGGCGCCCGCGATGCATGCCTGGTCCCGATCGTCGGCGAATGAGCACGCGTGGGCTCCTCGTTCTCGAATTAGCTCTGTGCTAAGCGTGATGGGTCATGCCCTCCGAGCCCGTGCGTCCCGCTGAAATCGTCGATTTTGCCGTCATCGACCGGCTGCGACCCGAGCTTGGGAGGATCGTGGTGGCCTCCGGCGGATTCGATCCATTGCACCCCGGCCATGCGAGCAATTTACTCGAGGCGAAGAAGCTCGGCGACACCCTCATTGCGCTCGTGAACGGCGACGGTTTCTTACGCGCCAAGAAGGGCAAAGAGTTTCAGGACCTCAAAACACGATGTCAGATCGTGTCGTTTCTGCGGGGCGTCGATTACGTCGTCCCTTTCGAGATCGAAGATGACTCGACGGTCTGTGAGGCGCTGCGCCGTCTTCGCCCCCACGTGTTCGCCAAGGGCGGCGATCGCGCGGCGCCCCACCTCGTGCCGGAGTGGGCAGTGTGTCAGGAGCTAGGGATCGAAATCGTATTCGGCGTCGGCGCGAGCAAGGAATGGTCGAGCTCGAACTTCCTCAAAGACTGGGGCGAATACTGGGCGAGCACGCGCCGGGGCTAAACTACTTCTTGGCTTTGCCGCTGTCTTTTTTGACTCCCTTGGCGTCGGGCTTCAGGTTCACCTGATAGTTCATGTCGACATCAGGGCCCTCGAATGGAGGGATGATGATGTTGACGAACGCCCGTGTCGCGCACTGCCCGATCGGCGTTCCTTCGAAAGGCGGCGCGATCGTGGCAGTCGTGCTCTTGCCCTTACCCGAAAAGGTGACGACGATGCTTGCATCGCCGTGCGGCTGACTCCTGTCGACGACGTCGATGCACGTGTGCGCATTGTTGGCCGCACGCGCGAGAACGATCTTGGCCTGTTCTTCGTCGAACTTGTTTTTCTTCGAATCAGCGGCGACATCGCCGGCGACGGAAGACGGCGGCGTGGCCGCGCCGGCAGGAGGTGTGTCGGAAAGTTCGGAGTCCGGCGCCTGGGCAGGCGGTGTACTGCTACACGCAGCGAGCCCCGCGACACAAAGCATCACCGGCCCGAAACCCCGTTGAAAAAACCCGGAGACAATCGTTTGGCTTCGCATGTAGCCAGGGTAGCGCTTTGAAGCACACAGGGCTACACATTATCGTCACGGACACAATCGCCGCCGGCTCAGAGGTCCGTAATTTTATAGTCTTTGATTTTATACAGTAGGGCGCGATGGCTCAGTTCCAAGACTTCGGCCGCACGGGTGCGATTTCCTTTCGTTTTCTGCAAGGCGCGGCGGATGAGCGTCTCTTCGATGACGCGCGTCGTCTTCTTGATGGAAAGCTCTCCGCTGGCCAGCTGGACCTGAACGGGATCGCGCGCTTCCTGGATGCGCTCGGGTAGGTCGGCGGCGACGAGCAGGTCTCCTTCCGACAGAACCATCGCACGCTCGATCGTGTTCTCGAGCTCGCGCACGTTGCCCGGCCACGCATACTCGACCAAGATGCGCCGCGCTTCGGTGTCGATGCCCCGAATGGACGTGCCGAGACGAGCGTTGTTTCGGGCGACGAAGTGATCGATGAGCAGCGCGACGTCTTCTCGGCGCGCGCGCAGCGGCGGGACGACGATCGCCAACACGTTCAAGCGGTAAAAGAGATCCTCGCGGAAGCGCCCTGCTTTCACCTCCGCGGTGAGATCGCGGTGGGTCGCGGCGATGATGCGCACGTCGACCTTGACGTCGCGCGTGTCGCCGAGCCGTCGGATGGTTTCGTCCTGCAGGACCCGCAAGAGCTTCACTTGCAGCGAGACCGGGAGCTCTCCGATTTCGTCGAGAAAGAGCGTGCCGCCGTCGGCTTCTTCGAAGAGTCCCCGGCGATCGCTGTTGGCGTCGGTGAAGGCGCCCTTTCGATGGCCGAACAACTCGCTCTCCAAGAGATTCTCGGGGATCGCGCCGCAATTGACGGCCACGAACGGCCCAGCGCGCCTCGAGCTTCGCCGGTGCAGAGCTCGCGCAACGAGCTCTTTGCCGGTTCCGCTCTCGCCGGAGACGAGAACGGTCGTTTTGTAATCGGCGATCTTCGCGATGGTCCGGAAGATGTCCTGCATCGCTTGGCTCTTGGCCAAGATCTTCTCGAACTGGTGCTCTTTGCGGATTTCTTCGCGCAGCGCGCGGTTTTCGCGGCGCAGCGCCTCGCGCTCCTCGGCCTTGCGCAGCGCGAGCACGATCTCCTCGTGCTTGAAAGGTTTCTGCACGTAGTCGTAGGCGCCCGCTTTGATCGCATCGAGCGCGAGGTCCACGTTGCCGTAAGCACTCATCACGATGACGGTCGCTTCGTTGCCCTTGGCTTGGAGGGTTGCCAACAGATCGAGGCCTCCCATCTTGGGCATTCGAACGTCGGTCAGGATCACGTCGGGACCGAACGTGTCGACGAGCCCCAGCGCCTGCTCCCCGCTCTCCGCGGTCTCGACCTCGTACCCCTGGCGCTTGAGCAGCGTGCGCAAAACGAGCCGCAAGTTCTCTTCGTCATCGACCACCAGCACCCGGCGCATGGATACGCAAAGAGTAGCATGCACCCCACCGCACGCTACGCAATTTGTGGTGCGCAGTTCACGTAAATATCAGAATTAACAGGGAGTCGGGGAAGCGGGGCGATTTTCTTTTTGGGGTCGTCGGGACACCATCCCAAGAAATCCCCGCCTTCCCGTCTCCCTGTTTATCCGAGCCACCAGCTCAGCAGGGCGGCGTGCGGTGGCGAGTCAGATCACGTCGAAGGGATAGCCGCCGTCGGTGTAGGCGCGCGACGCGACGGATTTTCGGAGCTCGTCGTCGTTCTTGTCGAAGGAGCGCACCAGTTCTTCGAGCCGGCGCTCGGCCGCCGCGACGAAGATGCTCGTCAGATCGATCTCGCGGCGCGCTCCCTCTTCGCCGCGCTTTTCGATGGCCCGCGTCGTACGCGAAAGGCAGGAGGCGATCGCGTAGAGCTCAATCGCCATCTCGGCCACGCGCTTTTGCGTGAACTGCATCTCGGCGATCTCGCGCCCGTGCTTGCGCAGCACCATGTCCACGTTCCCCATGAGCTCCGAGGTGTACTCTTCGAAGACGACGGCTTCTTTGCTCATGACCGGATGGGCGCGGGTCATTCGTTCGCGCCGCAAGGTCGTGCGTGCTTTGCGTATCGCGAAATCGGACAGGAGGCCGAACCCCTTGATCGGCTCGCGCATCGCCCGCACGACCTCGGCGAGCTCTTTGCCGGGCCCCTGCATGCCGGACAAAGCCACGAAGCACCGCAGGATCTCGTTGGTCCCCTCGAAGATCAGATTGATGCGGCTGTCGCGCAAGGTTCGCTCGTAGGGGTACTCCTGCATGTAACCGATCCCGGCGGCGATCTGGAGCGTCTCGTTCACGACTCGCCACAGCGTTTCGGATGCGTAGATCTTGCAGATGGCGCTCTCCAACGAATAGTCGGAGATCTTGCTGTCGACGAGCCCGGCGGTGAGATAGGTCATCGATTCGATGGCGAACGTCTCGGCCATCATCATCGCGATCTTGTCCTTGATGAGGCCAAACTCGCCGATCGGCCGGCCGAATGCTTTGCGCTCTTGCACCCTATCGACCGCCATTTTGATGAGCCGCCGCGAACCGCCCACCGCTCCCGCCGCAAGGCCGAGCCGCCCGGAGTTCAGCACTTCCATTGCCACCTTGAACCCTCGACCGACGTCTCCCAAGACATTGGCGTTGGGCACGTGCACGTCTTCGAAGAACACCTCGGTCGTGGAAGAGCCGCGGATGCCGAGCTTGTGTTCGGGTGGGCCGCTCTTCACCCCCATGCCCCGCTCCAGGATGAACGCCGTGATCTTCGGTTTTTGTCCTGCTTCTGGCGGCGACGTTCGCGCGAAGACCGTGAACACGTCGGCGAATCCGCCGTTGGTGATCCAGATCTTCGAGCCGTTCAACACATACCCGCTTCCATCGGCGTGCAGCTCGGCGCGGGTCTGAATCGCGGCGGCATCGGAGCCCGCCGACGGCTCGGTCAGCGCGAAGGCTGCCATCCGCTCGCCGGAGGCGAGCTTGGGCAGATACTTCGCCTTTTGTTCTTCGGTCCCGAACAAGAGAATGCCTTTCAGTCCAATCGACTGGTGAGCCCCGAGCGTCACCGCGAGCGACGCATCGTAGCCCGCCACCTCCTGCACGACGCGTGCGTACGAGGTGGAGGAGAGTCCGATCCCGCCGTACTCCTGCGGAATGATCATCCCGAAAAGGCCGAGCTCCTTCATTCCTTCCATCACCGAGGCGGGGATGGTTTGCTCGCGATCGATCTTGGCGGGATCCACGTTCGCTTCGATGAACTTGCGGACGCTGTCCAGGATCATGCTCGTGTTGTCGCGCTCGTCGCGACTGAGCTCCGGAAACGGATAGATGAGCTCTTCGGCGATGACTCCATGGAAGAGGGACTTCATGAAGCTCTGCTCGTTCATGCGGACCTTGGGGCTAGAGGGGAGACGTCAGGTCTTCTTGTTGGGGAAATTGGAGGTGGGATTCTTCTCGGGTGGCGTGGTCGACAGCGGCGGCACGAGCGAAAGAGGCGAGACCGTGATTTGCGGGGGCGGCTCACTTTCGCGAGGCGGAATCGCCGCCGGCAAGATCGGCACACTCGGCTGTGAGCTCCGGCCTTCCGGCGGATACGAGGAGAAGCTTCCGCGCGATGCCAGCGCCGAGACCGGACCGGGCAATGGCGTCGTGAAATGGGTCACGACGCGACGCTGATCCTGCCAGGGATAGCGAATCCGGTGGTGGAACATGTTGACCAACGTGTCGCTCATGCGGGTGACGAGGATGCGTAGATCGGCGACCGTGAGGCCGCTCTCGTCGAGCTGCCCGGCCCTCAGCTTGGTGAAGATAATGCGCTGAATCATCTCCTCGAATCGTTCCCGTTCGGGCGGGTCGATCGTCCGCGAGGCTGCCTCGATCGAATCGACGAGCATGAGGATGGCCGTCTCTTTGGTCTGCGGCTTCATGCCCGGATATCGGAAGTGCTCTTCGGTGAGGCCCTTGGGGTTGCCGCTACTGACGCACTTGTGCCAGAAGTATTCGACGACCTGCGTGCCGTGGTGCGTGTAGGCGAATTCGACGACCGGTTCGGGGATGCCGCCTTCGCGCAAGATCTTCGTGCCCGACACCACGTGAGCCATGATCGCGTCGGCCGAGATCTCGGGCTCGAGCTCGTCGTGGGGGCTCTCTTCACCCGGTGCGAGGTTTTCGACGAAATACTTGGGCTGCACGGTCTTGCCGAGATCGTGGTAGTAAGCTCCGGCGCGTACGAGGAGCGCGTCGGCGCCGACGGCGCTCGCGGCGGCTTCGGCGAGATTGGCCATGGCTCGCGCGTGCTCCCACGAGCCCGGCGCTTCGTGCGCCATCTTCTGCAAAAGGGGCTGCTCGAGATCGGTCAGGTCGAGCAGCTTGTCGCGTGAAACGGCGCCGAGCAGGCGCTCCGCCCCGTCGCGCAGGAGAAGGGCGACGATTCCTGCGGCCAGACCACCTCCAAAAGAAGCGAGGAGGACCGACCGGCTCGGCTGCGACAGATCGGCTACGACGTCCAGGCGCCCTTCGAAAACGATCGTGATCGCAGCCAAGAGGCCGCACGCGAAAAGGCCGGCCAGTGCGCCGGCCGGGACCATCTGACGTGGGTGGCGGCGATCGAGAAAGAGCAGGCTCGCCGCCATGCCGCGCACCAAGATCACGGTCAAGAGCAGCAGGTCGAATCGGAGAAAGCTCGCCGCGACGAAGGCGAGGACCAGACTGACGAGAAACGCGGTACGGCGATCGAAGGCGAGCGAGACCCACAGCGGCAGCGCCGCCACCGGGACCCAGAACTCGGGCAGCGACGTGAAGAGAAACATCAGCTTCACGACCAGCGTCATCAGGAGCATCGCCGCGAACAAGCCAATCTGCGTTCGCAGGAGCCGCACGCGGTTCTGGCCGAAGCGGCGCAAATACGCGGTCAGCAGCATACCGAGCGTGAAGTTGATGACGCCAAAAGCGAAAATGCGCGTGCTGCTGGGGGGCCGGCGGATGGATTCGTAGGCGACGGCCGCCCGGTGATCGTCGTTCTGATCGGAAAGCAGCGTGCCGGCCGGGATCGTGATCCGTGTGTGCTCGTACGAGATGTTCGAGCCGCGCGTGTGCTGATCGCGCACGATGCGGGGTCCGTACGGGATCCGGAGCGTGACGGCGGTGGTTTGACCGAGCTCCGGCGTCCACGAATCGATGAAAAGCTCGAACGACTGCAGCGCCGAAAGAAACAGGGCGAACACGAGGCTCAGTACGACCCCCGCAACCGTTCCCGCTCTAATGCGCGTACGAAGCATGGGTTCGCCCGGACCTATCTCACACCCGTTTCAGGTTCTTGGTCACCAATGGCCGGGAAAGGTTGGCTGCCCTGACGCCCTTTTCATACCGCCCATGACACGTTGGTCTGTCCGACGCTAGAGCCGAGCGGGCCAGGGGGTCAAGTCTGGCCTCGGACCGCTCGGAGAGTCTCGGAAACGCATGAGGGTGATTGTCGCAGCATTCTAAGGATTTGCCGAACGGCCTAGAGCTTGCTAGGGGTCAGATGTGAGTCGTCTACGCAGTCTCCTCGATCGAACTCGTCAAGATCGGAGAGTCCTGCTCATGGGGGTTCTCAATACGACGCCGGACTCGTTCAGCGACGGCGGGCTTTATCTCGACCCCATCCACGCGAAACGGGGCGTCGATGAGCTCCTCGCGGCCGGTGCCGATCTCATCGACATCGGCGGCGAATCCACTCGTCCGGGTGCCTTGCCGATCCCGCCCGCCTTGCAGATCGCGCGCATCGAGCATGCGCTCGTCTATGCCTGCCGCGAGCGGCACGCGTTCGTTTCCGTCGACACGACGAGCGCAGAAGTGGCGCGCTACGCCTTGTCGCAGGGCGCCGCGGTCATCAACGACGTCTCGTGCCTGGCGGACGACGCGCTGGCCAGGGCCGTCGCCGACGTAGGCGGCTCGCTCGTGCTCATGCACGCGCGCGGCTCGATGAGCCAAATGCGAGGCTATTCCGACGCGCCGACCGAAACCTACGGCGACGTGGTGGAGGACGTTCGACGCGAGTGGCTGGCTGCGAAAGCGCGAGCCGTCCAGCAAGGCGTCGATCCGCGCGAGATCGTGTTCGACCCTGGTCTCGGGTACATGAAGAATGCCTCGCATTCGCTCGCGCTCTTGCGCCGGCTCGGCGAGTTCGCGTCGCTCGAAGTACCCATTCTCGTAGGTCCGAGCCGCAAGTCGTTCATCGCCAAGGCCACCGGCTCCGGCGTAACACCCAACGAGCGACTCGGCGGCACGATCGCGGCATGCCTCGCGGCCGCCGACGCCGGGGCCGACGTTTTGCGCGTGCACGACGTGTTCGCCGTCCGGCAAGCGCTGGCCCTCCATCGCGCCATCCGGAGCACCCATGCCTGAAGGGTTGCTCCACCTCTTCGCCCGGCGGCCGATCGGTCAGATCATCACCGATATCTGCGATCTGTTGATCGTGACGTACGTGATCTACCGCGCCATGCTGGTGCTGCGAGGCACGCGCGCGATGCAGATGGGCACCGGACTCCTGCTCATCTTCCTGGTGTACGTCGCCGCCAAGCAGCTCGCGCTCCTCACGCTGCTGAATCTTCTGTCGACCTTGCTTTCGTCGATCATTCTCATCGTCGTCGTCGTGTTTCAAAACGACATTCGACGAGGCCTGATGCGCGTCGGCAGCCGGGCCTTTCTGGGCGGCTTCGCACGCGCGCAGGAATCGCGGGTCATCGACGAAGTCGTGGCCGCGGCGACCGAGCTCGCGCGTCACCGCATGGGCGCACTCATCGCGTTCGAGCAGGACGCCAATCTCGACGAGTTCGTGGTCGCTCAGGGCATCCCTATCGATTCGGCCGTCACCCGTGAGCTCATGGTGTCGCTCTTCGTGCCGGAGTCGGTCAACAAGCTCCACGACGGCGCCGTCATCATCCGAAACCTTCGCATCGCCAAAGCCGGCGTTTTCTTTCCGATGCCCGAGTCGCGCATCGTCGACACGAGCCTCGGTTCTCGTCACCGCGCGGCGCTCGGCATCACCGAGGAGACCGACGCCGTGGTCGTGGTGGTGAGCGAGGAGCGAGGAACGATCAGCTTCTGCTTCAGCGGCAACATCGTGTCGAATCTCGATGGAGCGTCGCTTCGCCAGGCATTGCTCGGTCTCTTCGGCCGAAAACCCCGCAAAAAAGGCGGCAAGAAGATCAACACACCCATCGCCAAGCCGAGTCATCTTGGGCCCGCGAGTCGCCCCATCGTGACGGCGACGCCGACTCCCAGCCCGGTGGCCGCGGTGCCGGCGCGCATCTCCTCGGTTCCGCCGCCTCCCGAAAGCGCCCGCCAGCCCGACACGCTGTCGTCTTCGTTGCCGCCGACACCGCTGCGCCCCCGAACGTCCGAGCCGATGCCGGGCAGCGACGAAAATGAGCCGAGCGCCGTTACCGAGAACACCGAGCTGCCCGAATCGCCCCCCGCCAAGGGCAGGGGTGCTTCTTCGCCGGAAGAGGCCAACGAGTAGCGCATGAAAATCCCGGAGCTGCGCTCGATCTTCCCCCGGCTTTGGGACGCGATGGTCGAGAACCTCGGCCTGAAGCTCCTGTCGTTTGCGTTTGCGCTCGGCCTCTATGCGTTCATTCACACTGCCCAGGACGCGCAGCGAACGCTGCCGGTGGACGTCGTTGCCACGCCGCCGCCGGAAAATGCGCATCGCGCGCTGCTGACGCCTTTGCCTCCGGTGGTTCGGGTGACCGTGCGCGGACCCCGCACCATCCTCGATGACATGAAGGCCGACGACCTCGGCGCTTTTCAGCTCGACCTTCGCAGTGGAAAAGTCGACCACATCGCCTTCGATCCTTCCGCCATCCACGTGCCTCCCGGCGTACGGGTCGAGCAGGTCGATCCGCCGGCGGTTGCGTTGCGCTGGGAAGACGAGGTCATCCGCGAAATCCCGGTCCAGGCGTCGATCACCGGACAGCCCGCGGCGGGGCTCGTCGTCAAAGGGGCCCCCAAAGTCGAGCCGACGACGGTGCGAACGATGGGGCCACGCAGCGTGATCGACGTCGTACAATTCGCTCGCGCCGAAGCCTTCGACGTCAGCGGACTCGACAAAGAGGGTGCCTACGAGCGCAGCTTGCCGCTCGATCGTCCGCCGGCCCGAGTGGAGTTCGAAACACAAACGGCCACCGTCAAAGTCGAGATTGGCCGCGAAGAGATGCAGCGCATCTTCGTGAAGGTGCCGGTGCAGCTCGTGGGGGTCGCGCGCGGGGTCGTCACGCCGCCGGAGGTGGACGTCAAGGTGGAGGGGCCCCCGGACATCGTTCGGGAGCTCCGCAGCGAACAGGTCATTCCCACGGCCGACCCGCGCTCCGCCGGCCTGAACACCGCGATGCCGGGCTCGACGAAGCTGCCGGTGATGGTCGAGCTCGAGGGCTGCCGCGCCACCGTTCAACCGCAAGCCGTCGTCGTCCGCTGGTAGTCCCCGCCTCCCCGTCTCCCTGTGAGGATCGTTGCTTGACGTCAGGGGGGCAGGACCACGATGTGAACGCGGCCGCGGGCGTTTTGGTAGAAAGCCCCGAGGGCGGCTTCGAGACGTTCGCCGACGTACCACTTGCGGAGGGCGGCGGTGACGTCGTCGAATTTTTGCCCGCGGAAAGGGTTCGCGGTGGAACGGTGAACCTCGCGGAGCTCGGCCTCGCTCGGCTCGAGCATCGGCGCGATCATGCGGTCGAGATAGAGGCTCGCCCGAGCTTCGCGACGCACCAATCGATCGATCTCGCTCGCGTCGACCCCCTCCGCCGACGCGGCCTTCGCGAGCCGCTCGCGCCCTCCCACCCGCTGCTCGAGGACGCCGAGCGCCGCCTGGGCGCGGCGGGCGACGTCTTCCGGGCGCGGTTCGGGATCCATGGCGAGCTGGGCCAGCAGCTCTTCGGCGACGTGACGCTCGAGCGCGGCGCGGACGTGTCGATCGAGATACGCGTCCCCTTGGTTGAAATCAGGATCGCCGAGCGCCTCGAGCCGCGCTTCGAACGCAAGCTCTCGCTCGAAAATGAATTGCGGGCGGGCGATCCCACCGGTCTCCGGCGCGTCGAAGCGCACCGCCGCTCGATCGATGGTAACCGGGGCACCCACCGCGGCGGTGACCGACGCAACCACCGCGAAGCCCGTCATCACCGCCTGCCACCGCATCGCTTTTGGCACGTTGCTATCTTACCACTCACTCCAGCAAGCCTTCAGGCCGACGAGCGAGAGAGAGGGGAACTGCCAGGGCGCCAGGGTCGCCAAGAGATCTTGTGTCGAGTCCGCTCAGATCATCCCAACAAAATCTTTTGGCGTCTGGTGGTCGAGGAGGCGCTAGGCGCGCGGCTCGGTTTCGCCGAGG
>WNGA01005103.1_pt1 | contig 19065 bp, 16 predicted proteins | sample 5400061 | NCBI WGS metagenome assembly WNGA01 (sample SAMN13153366, study PRJNA577476) | soil metagenome | isolation source: 100 cm soil or saprolite under grassland replicate 2 | place: USA:California | collected 2016-06-15 | reverse complement strand
TCTAGCCGCGCGCAGAAAACCGCGCTGTCCGGCGCCGTATTACCCGCGAAAACGCCCCGCAGACGAGGCATCCGCTTTGAATCGTCGCCACCGGCCACGCAGCCGCCGATTTTCAGCGGTGGTGAGAAATGCGGGCTAGGATCGAAACAGTCGGGCGTAAAGAGTCTCGTGCAGCGCGCTCGCCACGGCTTGCCCGTGGGCGACCGCGCCGATGTCATCGTCGTCGATCGCGAGCGCGGCGACCGCCAGGTCCGGGATGGCCTCGCCGGCGTGCGCGAGCAGGCGCTGGCCGGCGCTCTGGCCGAGCGGCACCAACCGAACCGCCGCGCTCACGAGCGCCTCGGCCCACGCGAACGCGTAGCCGACCAGCGCTACCGGCGTCGGGATCCGGAAGCGCGCAGCCGCCAGCGCGAACATCCCGGCGTGGGTCACGTCGGCGCGCGGCGCCCAACGCCGGGCCTCCTCGATGCCCAGCGCATCCAGCGTTCGCGCGAGCGCGGCGCCCAGTTGGCGGTCCTCGGCCCGCATCTCGCGGGTGGGCCGGCACGCGAGCAGCCATCCACTCCAGCGCTCCACGGCGGCTTCGTCATCAGCCCGCCAGGCTCGCAGCAATCGTGCCAGGACAGGCAGGTCCAGCGTGGCGAACGAGCTCTCGAGCAGCCCCAGCAGCCAGGCGCCCGCCTCCGTCTCGCCCGTGACCCAGCCCGACGCGACCGCCTGCTCGAGACCTTGCGAATAGGCGAACGCGCCGATCGGCAGCGCCGGGCTGACGATCTGCATGAGCCGCGTCAGCGCCAGGGTGTCCATTTGATCGGGGGACGTCGCTCGCTGGCGCTCGCTTTGGTCCCCCGCGCCCCCGCTCGCTCCGGTCGGCAAAGCCTTCCTTCGCTCGCCGATTTGATCGGGGTCAGTGCTCGTGGTGATGGACATGCCCCTCGCTCGGCTTTTCCTGTGGCTCGCCGCTCGACTTGCCGTGGCCGTAGCCGCCCGCCTCGGGCTCGAACGGCGCGACCCGAGTGTCGACCGGTAGGCCGAGCTCGGCGACCATGCCGTCGAGGACGTGGTCGTGCTCGTAGGCGAGCCAACCCGGACCCACCTCGACCGGGATGTGGCGGTTGCCGAGGTGGTAGGCCGCGCGCGCGAGCGCGAGCGGGTCGTCGGTGTGGACGAACGACAGCGTCTGCGCCGCCGCGCGCACGGTGATGACGACGCCGCTTTCGGGATCGCGCAGCCGATCGCCGTCGCGCAGCACGGTCCCGCGCGGTAGCAGCAACGCCGCTTCGCGGCCGTCGTCGAGGTTGACCCGCATCCGACTCCGCCGCCGGTCCTCGAACCGCAGCGTGAGCAGGCCTGCCGCGGACGCTGACGCCCCAGAATCCAGCAGCTCTGTCAGACGAAGCATGTGACCTCCTAGAACAAGAAGTAGCGTTGCGTGAGCGGAAGCGATGCCGCCGGCTCGCAGGTCAAGAGCTGGCCGTCGGCACGCACCTCGTAGGTCTGCGGATCGACGTCGATGACTGGCAGCGCGTCGTTGAGCACCATGTCCCGCTTTCGGATCGCGCGCGTGTTGCGGACGGCCTCGACCCGCTTGCGCAGGCCGAGCCGCTGCGGCACGCCGGCCTCCAGCGCCGCGCGCGACACGAACGTCACCGACGTCGCGTGGCGCGCGCCGCCGAGCGCGCCGAACATCGGCCGGTAGTGCACCGGCTGGGGCGTCGGGATGGACGCGTTGGGATCGCCCATCGGCGCGGCGACGATCATCCCGCCCTTGATGATCGCGGCGGGCTTGGCGCCGAAGAACGCCGGCCGCCAAAGCACGAGGTCCGCCAGCTTGCCGGGCGTGATTGATCCGACCAGATGCGAGATGCCGTGTGTGATCGCTGGGTTGATCGTGTACTTGGCGAGGTAGCGCTTGACCCGGAGGTTGTCGTGGCGGCCGCCGGCGCGCGCGTCCTCCGGCAGCGGGCCGCGCTGTTGCTTCATCTTGTGCGCGGTCTGCCAGGTCCGGGTGATCACCTCGCCCACCCGGCCCATCGCCTGCGAGTCGCTGGACATCATGCTGATCGCCCCCAGGTCGTGAAGGATGTCCTCGGCGGCGATGGTCTCCTTGCGGATGCGCGACTCGGCGAACGCCACGTCCTCGGCGATCCCGGGATCCAGGTGGTGGCACACCATCAACATGTCCAGATGTTCGTCGATGGTGTTGATGGTGTAGGGCCGCGTCGGGTTGGTCGACGACGGCAGCACGTGCGCGACCCCGCAGACCTTGATGATGTCGGGCGCGTGGCCGCCCCCGGCGCCTTCGGTGTGGAAGCTGTGGATCGCGCGGCCCTTGAACGCCGCCAGCGTGTCCTCGACGAACCCCGACTCGTTGAGGGTGTCGGTGTGGATCGCGACCTGAACGTCGTACGCCTCGGCGACCGAGAGGCAGCAGTCGATCGCGGCCGGCGTGGTGCCCCAGTCCTCGTGCAGCTTGAGCCCGATACAGCCGGCGGCGATCTGCTCGACCAACGCCTCGGGCCGGCTGGCGTTGCCCTTGCCGAGAAACCCGAGGTTCATCGGCAGTGCGTCCGCCGCCTGCAGCATGCGCGCGGCGTACCAGGCGCCCGGCGTGCAGGTGGTGGCGTTGGTGCCGGCGGCGGGGCCGGTGCCGCCGCCCAGCATCGTGGTCACACCCGACATCAACGCGTCGTCGATCTGCTGGGGCGAGATGAAGTGGATGTGCGAGTCGATCCCGCCCGCGGTGAGCAGGCAGCCCTCGCCGGCGATGATCTCGGTGCCAGGGCCGATCACGATGTCGACACCGGGCTGGATATCGGGGTTGCCGGCCTTGCCGATGCCGGCGATGCGCCCGTCCTTGAGCCCGACGTCGGCCTTCACGATGCCGCTTGGGTCGAGCACGACGGCGTTGGTGATCACGGTGTCCGCGACCGCGGCCCCGGCCTGCTGCCCCTGCCCCATCCCGTCGCGGATCACCTTACCGCCACCGAACTTCACCTCTTCGCCGTACACGGTGTGGTCGCGTTCGATTTCGATGACGAGGCCAGTGTCGCCGAGGCGCACGCGGTCGCCGACCGTGGGCCCATACATCTCCGCGTAGGCGCGGCGATCGATCCGGTTCATTCCAGCGCCCCCATGACCTCGCCGCGGAATCCCTGCACGATGCGCGCGCCGGCGAGCGCCACCAGCTCCACGGTTCGCGTCTGCCCAGGCTCGAAACGCACGGCCGTCCCGGCCGGGATGTCGAGCCGGAAGCCGCGCGCGGCGGCGCGATCGAACCGCAGCGCCGGGTTCACCTCGAAGAAGTGGTAGTGCGATCCGACCTGGATTGGCCGGTCGCCGGTGTTCGCGACCTCGAGCCGGACCGTGGCGCGCCCCGGGTTCAGCTCGAGCTGGCCGGCCACGGTCTCGACCGCGCCGATGCCCACCTCGCGCCCCACGGGGATCGGCTGATGGACGGTGACCAGCTTGGTGCCGTCCGGAAAGGTGGCCTCGACCTGCACCTCGGTGACGAGCTCGGCGACGCCCTCCATGACGTCGTCCTCACCCAGGAGCTGCGTCCCCGCGCTCATCAGCTCGGCGACCGTGCGACCGTCGCGCGCGCCTTCGAGTATCGCGAGAGATATATATGCTATAGCTTCGGGATAATTGAGCTTCAGGCCACGCGTCTTGCGCCGCTCGGCGAGCAGCCCGGCGGTGAACAGCAGCAGCTTGTCTTTCTCTCGGGGGCTCAGGTCCATGCGTTCTCCTCAGGTGGCCCAGATCCGCGGCGCGACCGCGGGGCGTCCCATGAGATGGGGGCGAAGCAACTTCCAGACGTCGACGATGTACCCGCGCGCGCGCTCCGCGCTCCCGCCGAGCAACCGGCACACGAGCGCCTCGTCGTCGCCTTGGCCGACCACGGTGGCGGCGGCGAGATCGCCGCCCGGCGTCGCCGCCGACCGCGCGCGCACCTCGTCGACCACGGGCGCGGGCGGCGCCGGCACCGCCGCCAGAAGCGCGACCACGCTCGCGCCGCCGAGTCCCCAGCGCGGCACCAGCGCCGGGCCGCCACCGGCGATGCGACCGCGCTCGATGAACAAAGGACGGTCTTCCCGCGAGACCTCGAAGATCTGCCGGCAGCCGCCGCGCATGAACGGCTCGTCGCGCGCCGGCAGTCCCAGGCAGATGGTCTCGGCCCCGATGAAGCGCGCGCCGGGCGCGAGCTCGATCCGCGTATCCAGCACCGCGTCGGCGCCGTCGTAGACGATGGTCTCCTGCGGCAACCACTCGAGCGCTCCGCCCGCGGCGACGCGCAGCCGATTGCGCTGCCGCGCGACCGGGCCGATGGTTCGATAGGCCTTGCCCGCCGCGGGCGTGGTCAAGAGTGCCGCCGCGCCCTGCTCCACCGCGACGTCGAACCGCAGATCATCGCCACCCACCAGCCCGCCGGGCGGGTGCAGGAGGTAGACGTGGCAGACCTCCGGCCCCTCGGGCCGGAACGGCCGCTGCACATAGACGGGTCCGTGGTGCCGGCGCCGCCGAAGCAGCGTTGTCCCCCGTGCCGCCACGAACCCGAGATCGAGCCTCGCTTCCCAGCCCACGCGGTCAGGCCTCGAGGAAGCGATTCGGCCGTTCCCAGACGACGAGCACGAGGCAGCCCTCGGGGCTCTCCACGGTGTGGATCGACCCGGGCAAGTTGACGACGTGGGCGCCAGCGACGTGCAGGCCGCGGTCGTCGCGCTGCGACCCCTCCAGTACGTGCACGTGCTCGACGCCCTCGTGCAGGTGGCGCGGAACCCGCGCGCCAGGCGCGTAGCGAAGCAGCACCGCGTGCGCGCCCGCGGGATCGCCCCACAGCTGGTGGACCTCGACGCCGGCGCGGAAGTCTTCCCAGATGACCGCTCCCTGCCGGACCCGCTCGCGAAGATCTTCCAAGAGCGCAGGATCGACCTCGGGGTCGACACTCACGCGTGTCCCGCCATGTGCCGGCCGATGATCCCCAAGTCTGCGCTCTTGATCGGCGTCTCGTGGACCGCCTTGCCCTCGCTCATCACCACGATGCGGTCGGCGAGCGCGAAGATCTCGTCGAGGTCCGCGCTGATGAGCAACACGGCGGCGCCGCGGTTGCGCGCGTCCATGATCCGGGTCCGGATCTCCGCCACCGCGGCGAAGTCGAGTCCGAAGCATGGGTTCGACGCGATCAACAGCGACACGTCCTCGTGGAGCTCGCGCGCCAGCACCGCGCGCTGAACGTTGCCACCCGACAGCCCCGAAATCGCCGCGTCCGGCCCCGAGGTCCGGATGCCGTATTCGCCGATCAGCTTGCGCGCGTTGGCGCGCAGCGCCCCGGCGCTCACCAGCACGCCGGCGCGAGTGAACGGCGGCCGGTCGAAGCGGCGGAACGCGATGTTCTCCGCGACCGACATCGTGCCCACACACGCGTTGCGCAGCGGCTCGTCGGGCAAGCAGCGCACCATCAGCGTGCGCATCTGCGCGCGCCGCGCCCGGTAGTCGTCGCCCGCGATCGTGACCGCGCCCGCCTCGGCGGCGCGCTGGCCCGCCAGCACCTCGACCAGCTCTTCCTGGCCGTTGCCCGACACGCCCGCGATACCGACGATCTCGCCCGCGTGCACGCGCAAGCCGAACTCGCTGACCGCCGGCACGCCCAGATCATCGACGGCAGACAGCCCGTCGATCGCCAGCACCGGCTTGCCGCGTTCCTGCGCGATGCGCCCGTTGCTCGCGCGCGGCGGCTCGTCGCCCACCATCATGCGGGCCATGTCGTCCGGGGTGAGGTCCGCGACCTTGCCACCGCCCGCCAGCTTTCCGCGCCGAAGCACCGTCACCTCGTCGGCGAACTGCATCACCTCGCGGAACTTGTGCGAGATCATCAAGACGGTCAGCTTCCCTGCCTCGACCATTCCACGCAAGAGGCCCAGCACGTCGTCCGCCTCGGCGGGCGTCAGCACCGACGTCGGCTCGTCGAGGATGACGATCGTGCTGCCGAGGTAGAGCTGCTTCAGGATCTCGAGCTTCTGCTTCTCGCCCGCCGCGAGCATCCGCACCGGCTTGGCCGGGTCCAGGCGGAACGGCATCTTGGCCATGAACGTCTCGACCCCGGCGCGCTCCGCCGCCCAGTCGAACACGAACGGCAGCTGGCGCCGGGACAGCACCAGGTTCTCGGCAACGGTCATCGCGTCCACCAGCGTGAAGTGCTGGTACACCATGCCGATCCCCAGCCCCGCGGCATCACGGGGGCTGGCGATCCGCGCCTCGACGCCCCCGACGCGCACGTTGCCTTCGTCGGCGCGGTAGTACCCCATGATGCACTTGACCAGCGTGCTCTTGCCCGCGCCGTTTTCGCCCAGGAGCGCATGGATCGTCCCCCGTGCCAGCCGAAACGACACATCCTCGAGCGCCACCACCGACCCAAACCGCTTCGACAACCCCACCGCCTCCAACGCCGGCGGCACCCGCAACGCCACGGTCTCCACAAGATCAGATCCCTCCCCCTCTCCCGCTTGCGGGAGAGGGGCGGCAAGGTCGGATTGAGGGCCAGCCTTGCCGGACGCGACCCCCGCCAGCGTCACGGCAGCGCCTCCAGCAGCGCCCCCGAGCTCGACACCGACCCGAACACCCCGTTCTGCATCTTCACCATCTTGATCGCCGCGTGGTGGTTGCCGAGATCGGTCGCGCCGCAGCAGTCCTCGACCAGCAGGCACTCGTACCCGCGGTCGTTGGCGTCACGCATGGTCGTGTGCACGCAGACGTCGGTGGTGATGCCGGTCAGCACGATGTTCGCGACCCCACGTGTCCGCAGCACCATGTCGAGGTCGGTCGCCCAGAACGATCCCTTGCCCGGCTTGTCGATGATGATCTCGCCCGGCAGCGGCGCGAGCTCGGGGATGATGTCCCAGCCCGGCTCGCCGCGAACCAGGATCCGGCCCACCGGGCCCTTGTCGCCGATGCCCACACCTTCGTTGCCGGGCGTGCGTCGCGACCGCCAGCGCTTGTTCGCGGGCAGGTCCGAGAGATCCGGCCGGTGGCCCTCGCGCGTGTGCAGGATGTGATAGCCGCCAGTGCGCATCCGCTCGAGCACGCGCCCGATCGGTCCAATGCACGCGCGCGTGAGACCGATGTCGTACCCGAGCAGATCGATGTAGCCGCCCTTGCCGCAGAAGTCGGTCTGCATGTCGATGACGATGAGCGCCGTGTTGTCCGGGCGGAGGTCCCCGTTCCACGGCCAGGGATAGGGATCGCCCGGGACGAAGCGTTGCGCGCTCGCGCCCGTGTTCTTCATCGTCGTCGTCATCTGGCCATCCGCAGCTCGGCCGGCTGCCCGACCAGCGCCCGGTCGCGCGAGCTGGTCGCGATGATGATCGCCAGCGTCAGCACGTAGGGCGCCGCATTGAAGAGGTAGTACCCCGACGTCACCCCCACCGACTGCAGTGCGGGCCCGAGCGCGCTCGCGCCCCCGAACAGCAGCGACGCCGCGAGACAGCGCACGGGATCCCAGCGCGCGAAGATAACCAGCGCGACCGCCATCAACCCCTGCCCGCTCGACAGCCCCTCGTTCCAACTGCCGGGATAAAACAGCGACAGGAACGAGCCCCCGATGCCGGCGAGGAAGCCGCCCGCCATCGTCGCCAGCAGCCGAACCCGCCCGACGTCGTAACCCATCGCCCGCGCCGAGTCGGCGCTCTCGCCCACGGTGCGCAGCACCAGGCCCCAGCGCGTGCGACGCAGCAGGAAGCGCACCAGGAAGGTCGCGCCCAGCCCGAGCACGAAGAGCGCGTTGATCTGGAGCGCCGACCGCACCTGCGCGGATCCACTCCACCACCCAGCCGACACCGCGGGCAGGTGCGGCGCGGTCGGGCCGATGAGCGGCTTGCCGATGAAGAACGCCAGCCCGACCCCGAACAGCATGAGAGCGATGCCGACCGCGACGTCGTTCACGCGCGGTCGCCCGCAAAGCCACGCGTGCAGCGCGCCCAGCACCACGCCCGCGAGACCCGCGACCAGAACCCCCAACCAGGGCGAGCCGGTCAGATACGACACGCCGTAGGCCGCCATCGCGCCCATCACCAGTGTCCCCTCGAGGCCCAGGTTCACGCGCCCGCTCTTCTCGGTGAGGCACTCGCCGAGGCTCACGAACAGGAACGGGGTGCTGATGCGGATGGCGCCGCCGATCACGCCCAACAGCACGCCGCCGGTCGTGCTCATGCCGTGGCCTTGGCAGGAAGCAGCCGCCAGCGCCGGCCGTAGAGGGTTTCGGAGAACAGGATGCAGAGGAACAGGATCCCCTGCAGCACGTTCACCGCCGCGTCGGGCAGCTCGAACATCCGCTGCAGGAGGCCGCCGCTCGCGCCAATCCCGCCCAAGAGCAAAGCGACGGGCACGATCCCGATCGGGTTGGCGCGCGCGATGAACGCGACCAGCACGCCGGTGTAGCCGTAGCCGGTCACCAGCGACGCGTTGGCGGTGCCGTGGATCGCGGCGACCTCGAGCGATCCGGCCAGGCCCGCCGCGAGCCCCCCCAGGAACGTGACGATGACGATCAGCTGCCGCACCGGCAGCCCGTTGAGCAGCGCGGCGCGCACGTTGCCGCCCACCATCCGCGCCGCGAACCCGAACGTCGTCCGCTGCATGACCACCCAGAACACCAGGCACGCGCCCACCCCCCACGCGAGGCCCCAGTGCACATCCAGCCCGGGCAACGTGGTCATCATGTTGTCGTCGCCGATCGGCAGCGTCGACGGCTTGTTGAGGCTGGCCGGATCCCGGAGCGGCCCCTCGACTAAGTGATTCAGAAGCGCGATCGCGATGTAGTTCAAGAGCAGCGTGCTGATGGTCTCGTTGACGCCGCGGTGGGCGCGCAACGCGCCCGCGATCGCCATCCACAGGCCGCCCGTGATCGCACCCGCGGCGAACATCGCGACCTTCATCGACCACGGCCCGTGCACGTGCACCCCGGCCACCGCCGCCGCCAGCCCGCCCAGCACCATCGCGCCCTCGCCGCCCAGCACCACCAATCCGAGCCGCAGCGGCAGCGCGGTCGCCAGCGCCGTCAACATGATGGGCGCCGCCCGCTGCAGCGTGTTCTGGAACGAGAACCACGTCCCGAACGATCCGCGCAGCATCTCGGCGTAGACGCCGAGCGGGCTGCGCCCGGTGAAGGCGATGAACACCCCGAACAGCACCAGCGCGGCCGCGATCGCCGCGCCCGGGATCGCCACCGCCTCCAGCGATCGCGCGATCGCCGCGCGCCGCTCGGCCGAGGCCTGCACCGCGGCCTCGAGATCGGCGATCGCCCCAGCGCTCTGGGACACGCCGAGGGCCAGGCCGACGTCGGTGCTGGTCATTGCGTTGGCCTTGGCGTTGGCCTTGGCGTCATCGCGTCACGTCGGCGCGCCGACTAATGCGTCTTGCCGACCACGCCCTCGACCAGGTAGTCCATCTTCTCGAGCGCGACGTCGGTCTGCTTCTGCTCGACGCCCGCCGCGATCACGACCTTGCCCGTGTTGTCCTTGAGCGGTCCCTTGTAGATGACCATGCTGCCGTCCATGAACTTGGCCTTGGCCGCGTCCGCCTTCTTCTTGGTCGCCGCCGCCACCGCTTTGCCGTAGGGGGACACCGTCACGAACCCGTCCTTGAGCCCGCCGCGCAAGAGGTGCGGGTAGCTCTTCCCCGCCTGCAGCCACTTGACGTAGTCGGTGTAGACCTTGGCCCAGTTCCACTCTGCGCCGGTCAGGTAGCCCTTGGGCGCCAGCGCCGCCTGGTTGGCGTGGTAACCGGTGACGAACACGCCGCGCCGCTCCGCCAGCTCGACGATCACCTTGGGCGAGTCGACGTGCATGGTCAGCACGTCGGCACCCTGATCGATGAGGCTGTTGGCGGCCTCGGCCTCCTTGACCGGCATCGCCCAGTCGCCGGTGAAGATCACGCTGACCGTCGCCTTTGGGTTCACCGACCGCGCGCCGAGCGCGTACGAGTTGATGTTGCGCAGCACCTGCGGAATCGGCTTGGCGGCGATGAAGCCGAGCTTGCTCGACTTGCTCGTCAGCCCGGCGACGACGCCCGAGACGTACTGGGCCTCGTCGATGTAGCCGAAGTAGCTGCCCACGTTGCCCGGGTGCTTGCCCTCCTGGTAGAGGCCTCCGCAGTGGAGGAAGGTGACGTCCTTGTACTTGCCGGCCTCCTTCAGGATGTGCGGGTCGAAGTACCCGAACGAGGTCGGGAACAGCAGCGTCGCCTTGTCGAGGTTGATCATGCTCTCCATGGTCTTCTGCACGGCCATGGTTTCCGGAACCATCTCCTCCTCGCGGATCTTCACGCCCGGCAGCTTCGCCAGCGCGGCCGCGCCCTGGGCATGCGCCTGGTTGTATCCGTAGTCGGTCTTGGGCCCGACGTAGACGAACCCGATGGTCAACGGCTGCGCCGCGTCCGCCGGGCGGACCGGTTGGCCGTCCCCCAGCCAGGTGAGGCTCACCGCGGCGGCGGCGATCCACGTCAGGTGCGAAACGATCCAACCTCCGAACGCGCGCGATCTCTTCATCCGGTCCTTATAGACCGCGCAATGTTTCCGATTTCTTTCGCCCCCCCCAATTGTTGGTAACTTTCGGCGGTTCGCGTCGTGGCGCGGGCGATCAAAACAACAATGCGGCGTTGAAGCCGAGGACCTTGCGAGCGAAGAAGTCGCTCGTGGAGTCACAGTTATCGAGGCCGAAGTCCGAGGTCGTGCAGACCTCGTGCGCATCCCGGACCGTGAAGGCGATCAAACCACCCACCGACATCGTGGGCGCGACCGCGAAGAACGCCCCCAGGTTGAGGCCAATCGCGAAACCGGTTGCGGTTTCCTTGAAACCCGACGCCTGAAGGCTCCCGCCGAACACCCCGATCTTGGGCCCCGCGACAATCTCGAAGTTTGGCGCGACCGGCACATGGACCAACGGGCTCAGCACAAGATCCCCTTCGAAAACGGTGATCTCGCCGTTCGGATCATTCTTCGGGTTCAGGATGTTCCCGGTGATCTCGAGGTTGATGGAGAACATCGGATTCAAGCGGCCCCCGATGAGCGCGCCCAGCACGGCCCCGGGCCCAAGACCCTCGTCGTGGCTCCCGCGGTGCGACTCGAAACCCAGATAGGGCAGAAACAGCAGCCCCTTCCGCGGCGCGGGCGCCGGGGCCGCCGCCGGGTACGGTTGCTGATACCCGGGCTGCTGGGACGCGGGCGCATACCCAGGCTGTGGCGGCTGCTGCGCCGGTGGATACCCGGGAGGTGGCGGCTGCTGGGTCGGTGGATACCCCGGCGGCGGTTGCGCCGGATCCGCCGGGTAACCGGCCCCGGGTGACGCCGGTGGATACCCCGGCGGTGGCTGCGCCGTCCCCTGCGCCCACGCGCCACCCGCACTCACGATCGAAACGCCAGCAACGACCACCGCGACGAAAGCTCGCACGTCAATGACTCCTTGGTTGTGCGGCATTGAACCACGGCGCCTGTAAAACGAGAACCGCCGCCCGTGCCTCGCAAAAAAGGGTCACCGGTCGGAGGTGAGTCTTCCCAAATTGGGGACCACGACCACGACCGGCACGCGGGTTCCTCGGATCAGGCGCTCGTTCTCGTAGCCGAAGAACAGCCGGTGCTGGATGGCGCGGTTCTCGGCGCCCAGGATGACCAGGTCGTACTTGCCCTTCTCGAGCTCGTCGGCGACCGCGCTCGACCGCGGGTCGAACGCGAGGTGGAGAATCTTGGGCTTCACCTCGGAGGCGCGGAACGCCACCGAGATGCGCTGCAGCTCCTCGTCGGTCGTCGCGCGCACCTCGACCGTGACGTGGGTGCCGCTGACGTCGGCGTAGGCCGCTGCTTGCGGGCGGCGCTCCGTCAACACCGCGAGCGCGAGCGAGGCGCCGCTCGACTCGGCGTAGCGCAGCGCCAGCTCGACCGCGAGCCGCGACGCGACGCTGCCGTCGACTGGCACCAGGATGCGGTGGTAGCCGTCCACGGGCGTGCGGGTTTTCATGATCGCGACGTGGCACGGCGCCTCGGCCACCAGCTCCTCGACCACCGGGCCGCCGATCGACGGGCCGTGGCCCGAGCCGATGATGATGATGTCGGCGCCGCGCTTGGCTTCCTCGCAAATGACGCGCACGACGCCCTCCCCGTTCGCGCGCACCAACTCGGGCGGCTTGGCGCCCTCCGCGAACGCGCGGAACACGTCCAGTTGCTCGGTGACGCTGCCCGCCGCGCGATGTGGGAGCGGATAGCGCAGCCGCTGCCACAGCGATCGCGGCGCAGCCACGTGCAGGATCTTCACCGGCGCGTTGCTCTTGCGCGCAATCCCGAACGCCAGCGGCGCCGCCGCCATCGCGTTGTCGCCGCCCCCCGATGCCAGCAACACGCGCACGTTCGCGGGATCGAACGCGCCCGTCGACTCGGATGCGAGGATGCGCTTCGCCTCGTCTTCGGTCATCCGCACGCGCGGCATCGTCAGCTTGAGGCCGACGGGCGCCAGGAACGAGGTGACGATGGCGACCATGACGATGATCGAGAACATCGCGGGGGTCAGGATCCCGAGGTTGAGCCCGATGGTGGCGACGACGATCTCCATCGCGCCGCGCGCGTTCATCGCCACGGCGATCGACGCCGCCTCCCAGAACCGCAGCCCGCCCCAGCTCGCGCCCAGGTACGCGCCCAGCAGCTTGCCGACGCACGCGACCGCGATGACGATGCCCAGCATCTTGCCGTCGCCGAGCTGCCAGAGGTTGACGCGTAGCCCGACGATGCCGAAGAAGATCGGCGCCAGCACGCCGAACGTGAACGACTCGAGTCGGGCGACGGTCTCGCGGCGCAAGCGCGGCGTCTGGTGGAGCACCACGCCGGCCACGAACGCGCCGAACACGGGGTGGACCCCGATCTTCTCGGTCACCGCCGCGCACAGGAACGTCGTGACGATTACCAGCACGAGGTCGGAGTCGGGCGCCTTCGCGTGCTCGCTGACCATCTTCACGGCGAACCGCAGCAATGGAAACAGCACGAAGATCACCGCCAGGATGAACCCCAGCAGCATCAGCACGGTGACGCCCAGGTCCTCGATGTGCACGGCGCCGTGGGTGGCGGCGCCCGCGATCAGCGACAGCATCAGCCAGCCCACGGTGTCGTCGACCACGCCCGCCGACAGGATGACGAGGCCGAGGTTGCGCTTGGTGAGATCGAGGTCGACCAGGATCTTGGCGATCACCGGCATCGCCGAGATCGACATCGCGGTCGCGAGGAAGACGCTGAACAGGATGCGGCCGTCTGGGTCGGCCAGGTAATAAGCCGGCATCACGTAGCCGAGCCCGAACCCAAGCGCGAACGGCAGCACCATCCCCATGACCGACGCAATGAGCGCGGCGCGGCCGAGGTTGCGCAACAGGCGCACGTCGGTCTCGAGCCCGGTGAGCAACAAGAGCAGGGTCATTCCCACGCTGCCGAACGCGTCGAGCAGGTGGAACTGCTCGGCGCTCGGGGGAAAGATGACCGCGAACGCGTCGGGCCAGTAATGTCCGAACAAGGTCGGGCCGAGCGCGATGCCGGCCGACAGCTCCCCCAGTACCGCCGGCATCCCGACGCGCTTGGCCAGCTCCGCGCCGGCCCGGGCCGCCGCCACCAGAAGTGCGAGCTGGATCAGAAGCAGGTAGACGGAGTGGCCTGGAAGGCCTGGGATTGGAGCGTCCAAGCGGGGCGACCGTAGCACGTGACCGACGGACGGGATTGCAGTATGAGGAAAGGGATGGCAAACGCTCAAACCCGCCTGCACCGCGCGCACGAGCTCGGGCAGAGCATCTGGTACGACAACCTGCGGCGCAGCCTGCTCGGCTCGGGGGCGCTGGCGGCGCTGGTGGCGAAGGGCGTTCGCGGGCTGACCTCCAACCCCACCATCTTCGAAAAGGCGATCGTCGCCTCCAGCGACTACCAGGACGCGCTCGCGCGCCTGGTCGCGAACGGCGCGAGCGCGATCGCGATCTACGAAGATCTCGTGCTCGAGGACATCCGCGGTGCGTGCGACGTGCTGCGCCCCGCCTACGACGACAGCGAAGGGGTGGACGGCCGGGTCTCGCTCGAGGTGCTGCCCGAGCTGGCGGCCTCGACCGATCGCACGGTCGCCGAGGGCGTCCGCCTCGCCGGGCTGGTCGACCGACCCAACGTCATGATCAAGGTGCCGGCGACGCCCGAGGGCATCCCGGCGATCCGGGCGCTGACCGCGGCGGGGGTCAGCGTCAACGTGACGCTCATCTTCTCGCTCTTGCAATACGAAGAGGTGCTCGAGGCGTACATCGAAGGCCTCGAAGACCGCGTGGCCGCGGGCGGCAGCCTCGCCGGGTTGTGCTCGGTCGCCAGCTTCTTCGTGTCACGCGTCGATTCGTCGTGCGACAAGCTGCTCAACGAAAAAGCTGCCGCCGAGCCCGCGCTGGCTTCGCGCGCGCAGGCGTTGCTCGGCAAGGTCGCGATCGCGAACGCGAAGCTCGCCTACGAGATCTATCAGCGGACGATCGCGTCGTCGCGCTGGACGAAGCTGGTGGCCGCCGGCGCGCGCCCGCAGCGCCTGTTGTGGGCGTCGACCGGCACCAAGGACCCGCGCTATCCCGACACGTATTACGTGGACGCGCTGATCGGGTCCGACACCGTGAACACGGTGCCGCCCGCGACGCTGGATGCGTTCGCCGACCACGGCGATCCCTCGAGCCGGCTGACCGATGACCTCGAGGTCGCGCGCGCACAGATCGCGGAGCTGGCCGCGGTCGGCGTGGATCTGTCGCGCGTCTGCCACGCGCTGCTCACGGACGGCGTCAAATCGTTCAACACGTCGATGGACACGCTGATGGGCGCCATCGTCGCGCGCCGCGCGGCGCTGCTCGAGACCGCGTCGGGCCGGCAACGCTGGACGCTGCCCGAGGAGCTCGCCAAGGCGACCGCCGCCGAGATCGAGCGGCTCGCGGGTGCGAGCGCGCTCAAGCGGCTCTGGGACGCCGACCCGACGTTGTTCTCGGACGATGCCGTGCACGCGAAGTCGATCAAGAGCCGGCTCGGCTGGCTGCGCGCGCCCGCGCTCATGCAGACCAAGCTCAAGGAGCTCGGCGCGTTCGCCGACGAGGTAAAGGCCGCGGGCTACACCGACGCGGTGCTGCTCGGGATGGGCGGCAGCTCGCTGTGTCCCGAGGTGCTGAGCACGACCACGCCGGCGGGCGCGGGCCTCACGCTCCACGTCCTCGACAACACCGATCCGGCGGCCGTGCTGGACGTCGACCGCCGCATCGCCGGCAAGAAGACGCTCTACATCGTCGCCTCCAAGTCGGGCGGCACGATCGAGATCCAGGCGTTCGAGCGCCACTTCTGGAACAAGACCCTCGACGCGAACGACGGCGACGTCGCCCGCGCGGGCGCTCACTTCATCGCCATCACCGATCCCGCGACGCGGCTCGAGAAGCTCGCCGAGGAGAAGAGCTACCGCAGGGTGTTCGTGAACCCGGCCGACATAGGCGGGCGCTACTCGGCGCTGTCGTACTTTGGTCTGGTGCCGGCCGCGCTGGTGGGCGCCAATCCCGAGGGCCTGCTGGCATCCGCGGTCGCGCTCGCCGCCGCCTCCGGCCCGGGCGTCCTCGCCGCCAACAACCCCGCGCTCGCGCTCGGCGCCGCGCTGGGCGCGGCCGCCAAGGCGGGCCGCGACAAGATGACCCTGATCGTGACGCCCGCGATCGATTCGCTGGGATCGTGGATCGAACAGCTGGTGGCCGAGTCGACGGGCAAGGACGGCAAAGGCATCGTCCCCGTCGACCTCGAGCCCGCCGGCGCGCCCACGGTCTACGACGACGACCGCACGTTCGTGTACGTCAAGCTCGGCGACGGCGACGCGCGCCAGGAAGCGGCCGTGACCGCGCTCGAGCGCGGCGGCCGCCCGGTCGTGCGGATCACGCTCGAGGATCGCGCGGCGCTCGGCCGCGAGTTCTTCCGCTGGGAGCTCGCCACCGCGATCGCCGGCGCCACGCTGGGCGTGAACCCCTTCGACGAGCCCAACGTCACCGAGGCCAAGCTCGCGACCGGCGCGCTGCTCGAGGCGAACGCCGCCAGCGGCGCGCTGCCGGATCCCGAGGAGTCGTGCGACGTCAGCGACGTGGCCCGCATCCGCGCCCACGTCGCCACCGCCCAGGCCGCCGACTACCTCGCGTTCTGCGCCTATTTCGTCCGCACGCCCGCGCGCGACGCCGCGCTCACCCGCATGCGCGTCGCCTGCCGCGACCGCTCCCGCAACGCGACGACGGTAGGCTACGGCCCCCGCTTCCTCCACTCCACTGGCCAGCTCCACAAAGGCGGCCCCAACACGGGAGTCTTCCTGCAGCTCGTCGCCGAGACATCCCAGGACCTCCCCGTCCCCGGCGAGCCCTGGACCTTCGCGACGCTCCGAAACGCGCAGGCGCTGGGCGATCTGCAAGTCCTGCGACGGCGCGGCCGTCGCGTCCTGCGGGTACGACTCGGCGCCGACGTCGACGCCGGCCTCGCCGCCCTCGAACGCGCGCTCGCGGCGGACCCGGCGTCGGTCCGCAAGTCGGCGTAGCGTCCAACCGCCCCTGCAAGAACCCATGCTCCGCCTGCATGACAACGCCTCGTCGGGCAACGCGTACAAGGTCCGGCTGCTGCTGACTCAGCTCGGCCGTGAGTTCGAACGCATCGAATACGACACCGACCGGGGCGCGACCCGCACGCCGGAGTTCCTGAGCACCAAGAACAGCAACGGCCGGATCCCGGTTCTAGAGTTGGAAGACGGCCGCTGCCTCCCCGAATCGAACGCGATCCTGTGGTACCTGGCGGAGGGAACGCCATTGCTACCCGCCGATGACGAACCTGGTCGCTGGCAGCGTGCGCAGGTGTTGCAGTGGATGTTTTTCGAGCAGTACAGCCACGAGCCGAACATCGCGACGATTCGCTTCTGGATCACCCACCACGTGGAGATCACGCCCGAGCGCGAGGCCGCCATGCCCGGCAAGCGCAAGTGGGGTGTCGCCGCGCTCGAGGTGATGGAGCAACACTTGCGTACGCGCAGCTTTTTCGTCGGCGATCGATACACGATCGCCGACGTCGCGCTCTACGCGTACACGCACGTGGCCCCAGAGGGCGGCTTCGACCTCGCGCCATTCCCGGCGATCCGCGCGTGGATCGACAGGGTCGCAGCACAGCCGCGGCACATCCTCATCACCGACTGACGTCGCCGTTCACCCGACCGAGACGCATGCGATCGGTGGATTCGGTGGCCCGATGCCCGAAATCCCCGCGCTGACGACCTCGTTGCAGTACGGATCCGGTCGTGAACTCGATGCGTAACGGGCCGCGTTTAGACAGACCGGCGACCGGGATGTCCCGCAATCTAATCCCGCCCCCCGATTCAAGGGGAGCCTCAACCCCCTGAATTCGCGGCGACGCGACCCCGTCCCCGCACGCTAGGCTGACAGGAAGGCGTCGGGTAGGGTTTACGAACAGGAGTTCGGCGCACAAGCGATGGGTGTGAGCGTGCCGCAGGGTGTCCTGATATTCCAAGGCATGACAGTCGGCTTCCTGCCTGGCGACCTAGTCATCTCGCTTGATCCGGCGGGCGGCGCTGAGGCAAAGGCGATCCTCTCAACCGCGTACAACGTAGTTCCAGTCTGGCTGCGCATCGCGCATGACAACGTGAAGCAGGCAAAGGTCGCCTCGAAGCGAATCGCCGAGGAATGGGTCAGCCGACGACGCCCGCAATCGCGAACTCTTGATCACGGAACTCGAGTGCTGCCTTCAGGTCTTTGTTGCGTCCGGAGTCGCGCTCGATGCGCTGTACGATCAGCTTCGCCCTTTTGCCGGCATCACCGACGCCGAGATCAAGGCCTGGCGTGAGAACAAGACCAGTCGCGCGACTCAGGTGGCTGAAGTCATACGTCGAGTGTTTAAGTTGCAGGTGCCAGTATCAGGGCAGTTCAAGCAAGCCTTGTCTGAGATCCTGAAGTACAGGGACATGGCTGTTCACCCGTCCCTGGCACTCAAGCAAAGCTGCTCTCGCCCCGACATCCCAGTTGGCGTTGATTGGAAGTTTGCGGCTTACAGGTTCGACAACAGCCATGCCTGCTTCACGTCAACGATCGGCATGGTCAGCTACCTGTACGAGCACCCGTGCCCCCAGGAGGCGGTTACCGCGTCGATCCAGAATGTCGTCTTAGCTCTGCAGGAACTCGGCGTGGTAACGGTCAAGAAATGAATCCAGTGGCGCCTAACCACGCGTTGCAGGCGGACGATCGCCTTCCTCGCTTCGCTCGGGCGGCTGCTCGCCGCTGAACACCACGACGTTATCCAGTCGGAGTTCGATGAGGGCAATTCGACAAGGACTCGCGTGGGCATCGTTCCTACTGGGAGCGTGCTTGATGGGCTGGGTTGCCCATCTCGAGCACACCTACGCTTCCAACATGCCGCGCACGCCGCAGCCGCTCGGCGGGCGGATCGTACCTGTATCGGTTCAACATGGTTCGCACATCTTCGTAACCAGGGACGAGGCGGCCAGGTTGGCGGCGGCTAATTCACGCCTGGAATGGGGCTGGCCACTCGTCATGCTCGGAGTGGGAATCGCGGGCGCGGACTTCTTGTGGGCGCGGCGGAAGCGCTCCTCGACGAAAGCTGCTGGATAACAAGCCGCTGCAGCGGACGGGGCCAAGACATCCCTCGCTCGATCGCCGACTGTCGCGACGCGCGGGCTGCGCCCGCGCTCCTCGCGACCCGTGGTACGATCGATCGCCCTGCTGGGGCGGCCCCGCCGCTGACCGGCAGGACGTTATGCCGACAGCGAGGGATGTGTGGACCTTCGGGACGGCTTCAAGATAGACGCGCCAGCAGTTGTGGTCCCTTGGGCCGTCTCTGAAAGAGAGCTTCGCCGACTGCTTGGATGGAACCTAACGCGGCCCTTCGGCCGCAACCAATGCGGGGCTCCGCCCCGCGCCCCGCGAGGGCCTGCAGCCCTCGACCCGCGTGAGTGAGAGCGCCCGCGGCGCGGGCGCTCTCCAAGTCACGGGCCGGCAAGGCGAGGATTG